>Ga0306920_100000119_pt1 | contig 92466 bp, 83 predicted proteins | sample flu12Cox44000170_FD_204666 | JGI IMG/M metagenome (GOLD analysis project Ga0306920, IMG submission 204666) | Lab enrichment of tropical soil microbial communities from Luquillo Experimental Forest, Puerto Rico - flux4day.12C.oxic.44.000.170 (v2)... | ecosystem: Environmental > Terrestrial >...
TAACGGTCAATTCGATGAATTCTGCTTCTGCAATATTAGCCAGTATGACTTCCCGTAACCGTAAGACGCGGTTTTACCATTAACCCCACAACATCGGTCGGCAGAGGCTATCACTTCCAGGACCTACACTAACGTGGGGGAGCCAGCTTCGAGTGCTCCTTGTTTGTAGCGTAAGGGTGAGGCACATCAAGGGCTAAGCGAATTGCTTTGACGGTGAATTTCGAAAGACGAGGCAGAATCTCCCTTTTGTAGGCCTTCTCGTTCAGCCAACCTGGGAGCTCCGAACGATTCCAGCTCCGTATGGCATAGGACTGGAGTCGTGGAAATGGGAGTTGTGCGCTCGGCACGGCCGCGCATCGAACGACACTTGGAGATACTGTCCGGTACACGGCGATTCCCGTGTCGCCTCTAGTCAGGATGGGTTCGTGGAATCTCGGAAGTACGTCTAAGCCTTTCGAATACGTTTGGCAGGCATTAATTAATTCCTGTAATTCCGCATAGTTCACTGGATCTTTTTGTTCGTCATTCTCTGCCTTCGAATATCAGTGCTGCATAATAACCCGCCACCCGTCGCACTCGCTGGCATGGGATATTCCGCAAAAGCTCACACACCAGCCCTCAATTGTTAGAACGATTATGATCTTGTTTCCTTGCAAAAATCCGTCGAAGGCATGTTGAAAGTGAGTTCCTTACCTACAAACTCCGCATTTTCCCCCATCCTTCGCGCAATGCTTGCAGTATTTGCAATTTTGCATGCATTACATGGGTCGGAACCAGTGCAGGTGGATGAATATGTAGCGAACGGAAGAAGAGCACTTCCCAAAATCGCCGCTAGAATGAACGCGCAAATTTCAGCTCGGAATTTTGTTGCTGTGAACATAAAATTGTCCTCGAATTGTAGATAAATCCAACAACCAAGGTTAGAACGATTGTGACCTTATTTCTTGCAAATTCGCGTGATCTGTTTCCTTCGTATGCGTGCCAAATCCGATAGCATTCGCGATGCGGGGTTCGGTAAATTGCACCAAAATAGTGCAAAAAGGGCAGTTTCGAAACTAGAAGATTGCTGGAGAGCCCCTGAGTCTATAGGTGATCTCTAGAGGCTCTCCGTTTCACTGATGAGAGCCGAACGGGGTGATGCTAGTTGCCCTTGTGTTCCAACCACTGCTTTAAGTGCTTAGCGCAAGCCTCCGCACTGGACTGAAAGTTACTGGACCCGGCCTTTCTGACATTGTAAGCCCAAACCACCGCTTTTGTTTTAGCGTCAACTAACGTGACGCTTGCTGTTTGGGAACCTTCAATTCCCGCACAGTAAGCAAACAGACACCGAGCAACCTTCCCACCTGTTGATTCTGGTTTCTGCTCGACTGGCGCGGGTTTCAGAATGTAGTCCGCCGCTTCCTCAGTCTGCACCATTTGTGCTGGCACGCTTTTTTTCGTAAATGCCCCAGCAAGGTATGATTCGAAGCCATTGTCTGGAGCTATGTAAATCTTAGGGTAGCTCATCTGTGCGTGGCTTACCGCGGGTACCAAAAATGCGAGTGCTGCGAGACAGAAAAGCAATCTCTTCACGGGACACCCTCCTTGTCGGTGTGGAACCTAGGCTACGAATCGCTTTAGTTGAACGGCAATGGTACTTGGAAGCACCGCGCACCAAGAGTTACCTGACCGATTGGGCCATGGTTTACGGTGATATCATCGGTCCAGTTTTCGCTCACCTCGCATTGCACCAGAATTGTGCAAATAGGGCAGTTTCGCTCTCTCCTATCCCCTATCCCCCCCATGTGATTGACCGGTGCGCGAGGGTTCGTTTATACCCGGGGGGGTGGTCCCTTTTTCGTGTGCGTAGACGCATACCCGGGAGGCGATTGACCATGGCTGGCGGGGACGTTTATACTTTTCATTCACCGTGAAAAGTGGTTTTCCGGTGTGCCTCGAAGCGGCCAGCACCTGTCTGCGGTAGGCAGTGCAGGCAGGTCATTCCATGCGCCGCTCCATCGGGCTGCCGTCTGGAATTTCCGAAAACGCATCTAATCTGCAGAGGGAGTTATAGGCCGATCCGCGGCCCGTGAACTATGAGCAGCATCAAAGCGACACTGCTTCGTCCTGGCATGGTTATCCAGCACGAGGGCGATCTTTATTCGGTGTTCAGCACCGAGCACCGCACACCGGGAAACAAGCGCGGTTCCATGCAGACGCGCATGAAGAATCTCCGCACCGGCGCGATTATCGATTACCGGTTCCGCGCGGAAGAATTTGTCGAGCGAGCGATCCTCGATGAAGTGGAATTCGAATACCTCTACAGCGAGGGCGACGAATACCACTTCATGAACACGCAGACCTACGAGCAGATGCAGATGACCAAGGACGAGCTCGGCGAAACGGTGTACTACCTGATCCCCAACACGATCGTGAAAATCGAGTTTTTTGAGGACAAAGCGATCGGCGTTGACCTGCCGGACACGATGGACATGAAGGTGGTGCAGACCGAACCGACGCTGCAGAAAGCTACGGCGAGCGCGGTGATGAAGCCGGCGACGCTGGAGACGGGCTTGGTGGTTAACGTGCCGCCGTTCGTGAACGAAGGAGACCGTATTCGAGTGGACACTTCCGAAGCGCGCTACGTGCAGCGCGTCGAATAGATTCGGCTTCAGGCTTTGTTGGCGATGCCGCGCTCGCCAGCGGGATGAGCCCCGAAGACGCGTTCGAAGAGCTTGTCGACGTTGCGCAGTTGCCGGTTCAGGTCAAAGGTGTGCTCCAGGTCTTTGGGTGTCATGTACTTCGTGATCCTGGCGTCCTTCGCCACACGTTCACGAAAACTCGTGTCGGCTTCCCAAGCCGCCATGGCGTTTTCCTGAACCGCTTTGTAGGCATCGTCGCGCGACATGCCTTTTTCCACCAGGTCCTGGAGTAGTTGGCCTGAATAGACGAGGCCATGGGTCATTTCGAGGTTGCGCAGCATGCGCTTGGGAAAGACGCGCACCTCGCCGATGATGGCGGTCATTTTGTAGAGCATGTAGTCGATCAGAATTGTGGAATCGGGAAGGATCACGCGCTCCACGGAGCTATGCGAGATGTCGCGCTCGTGCCAGAGAGCGACATTTTCGTGCGCGGCCACCATGTTGCTACGCACCAGGCGGGCGAGCCCGCAGATCTGCTCGTTGGTGACGGGATTGCGCTTGTGAGGCATGGCGGAACTGCCGCGCTGCTCGCTGCCGAAATACTCCTCGACTTCGCGAACTTCGGTGCGCTGCAGATGGCGGATCTCGAGGGCAATCTTTTCAAGAGTGTCGGCAATCAGAGCCAGGGCGCTGAGGTAGTGCGCGTGGCGGTCGCGTTGAATTACCTGCGAGGCGATGGGCGTGACCTGAAGGCCGAGTCGCTCGCAGATTCGCTGTTCGATGTCCGGGCCAAGGTGAGCCGCGTTGCCGACGGCGCCGGAGATCTTTCCGTAAGCCATGCCGCGGGCGGCTTCGCGGAAGCGCGCGATGTTGCGCTGATTTTCCGCGAACCAGTTGGCGATTTTCAGACCGAAGGTGATGGGTTCGGCATGAACGCCGTGGGTGCGCCCGATTTGCGGGGTGTGCTGAAACTCGTGGGCCCGCACATCCAGCACTTCTGCAAACAGGATCAAGTCGCGTTCGATGATGCGCGAGGCGTCGCGGACCAGCAAAGCCTGCGCCGTGTCCACAACATCGTTGGAAGTCATGCCATAGTGCAGCCAGCGGGCGGTGGCGGGGTCGTCGATGGACTCGTCGACGGCCATGGTGAAGGCGATGACGTCGTGCTTGACCTTGGTTTCCAGTTCGTTGATTCGCGCGACGTCAACTTTAGCGCGTGCGCGTAAGGCGGCGGCGCCTTCCTTGGGCATCAAGCCAGCTTCGGTGAGCGCATCGGCTGCGGCAAGTTCGACGTCAAGCCATTTCTGGTAGCGGTTGGCGTCGCTCCAGACGCGGCCCATTTCTTCGCGAGTGTAACGTGGAATCACTCCGGCATCTCCAAGCAAACCCTTTGTAATGATACGGTATTTCGGGGATTAGGGGTGAATGATGGCCTCGATTGGGCCTGCTTCGGCTGCGAAGGGGCGGCCGACTGGGCCTGCTAAAGACCTAACCGCGAAGGAGCTAACCTGTCTAATCGTGAGGATGAGAGAGGGCTTTGATACGGTTGATGGCGAGGCCATCAGCGACAGCGTAGCGGTTCAGCGCACGCTTGGGGGCGACCGCGACGCCTATCGTGTCCTCGTCGAGCGGCACAGCCGGAGCGTTTTTCGCCTGGCGTATCGCATGACCGGCAACAGCCATGATGCGGAGGAAGTGGTGCAGGAGGCGTTCTTGCGGGCTTATCAAAAGTTGGAAAAATTCGCGGGCGAGGCGAACTTTGGAACCTGGGTGTACCGCATCGCTGCAAATTACGCGATAGACCGAATACGCCAACAAAACAGCGAAAAAGCGCGCCGGCAAACGCCAAGCAGTCTGGGCGAAGACGCCTTGGAGGTAGACCCACTAAGCACAATTCAAGACCCGGCGCCCTCGCCGGAGCGCTTGGCGGGAAGCGCACAGCTCGCCGCAAAAATGAAAAAGGCCCTCGAGGCGCTGACGCCGGCAGAACGCACGGCGGTAGTCATGCGGCACTGGGAAGGCTGCGCGATTGAAGAGATCGCGGCAGTGTTGAACTCAAACTCCAACGCTACAAAGAATACGGTTTTTCGCGCAGTAGGAAAGCTCCGCAAAGCTTTGGAACCGTTCGCCGGCTCGAACCATGCCGCGCGGGCGATGGGAACGGAATCATGAAACACGTGACAGAAGAAGAGTTGATGGCTTATCGGGATGGTGAAACGAAAGGACGCGAGACGATTGCCGCGCACCTGAAGGAGTGCCCCGAGTGCGCTCGAGAACTCGCGGAGATCGAGGCCGTGCTGTCGACTCTAAACGCGCTCCCTGTGCCCGAGCCGGGAGAAGACTACGGCCAGCGAGTGTGGCGGCAGATTGCACCGCGGCTTCCCGAGAAGAAGGCGAAGTGGTGGGAGCGGCTGTTTTTGCGGCGGCGAATGCTCGCGTTTGCGACGGTAGCAGCGCTGATTTTGCTCGCGTTCTTCGTCGGGCGAGTAAGCAAGCGACCCGTGCCACGCGAAGATGTGGCCGACGCAAACAGAGTGCGTGAGCGCGTGCTGGTGGTTGCGGTTGGCGAGCATTTGGGACGGTCAGAAATGATTCTGATGGAACTGGTGAATGCGCAGCCGGCGCCCCGTCAAAAAGTCATGAATATATCGGCCACACAGAAACGGGCGGAAGACCTTGTGGAAGAGAACCGGTTGTACCGCCAGACGGCGTTGCGTGATGGCGATACGGCGATGGCCAACACGCTCGACGAACTCGAACGCGTGTTGCTGGACATTGCTAACAGTCCAGATGAAGTGACTCCCGCGCAGTTCGAATCGCTGCAGAAGCGTATCGAGTCCAAGGGAATTTTGTTCAAGGTCCGCGTGGTCAACCAGGACTTGCGGGAGCGGGAAAAGGCAACGAAGCCCTCGCCTGATCAGGAAAAACCAGGGGTGAAGGAAAGGAACAAGGCATGAACAAGTGGGCGATGAAGGGGACCGTGAAGAAAGCGGCTGTGGTGCTGGTGATTGCGACCGTGCTGCCGGCTTGGCCGGTGGCAAGCCCGGCTGCGTTCTGGGTGGAGGCAACACAGGCACAGAACGAGTCGCGGTTTATCGCCGACCAGGGCGACTTGCGACAGGAAGAGCAAGACCGTGGGCAGCAGCCGAGCGATCTTGAACAAGCCGCGCGCGACCGCGAGCAAGCCAAGAAGGATGCGGAGCAGGAAAAGAAGGACGCGGAGCAGGAGCGTCTGGACCACATGCAGGAACTCTACGATGCGGGTAGGGGCTATCTCGATGAAGAGTCGTACGGGGATGCTGCGAGGGCATTCAGCACGCTAGCGCAAATGCACGGGCCGCAAAGCGACGCCGCGCTGTACTGGCTCGCGTACACGCAAAACAAGCAGGGCAAGCGCGACGCGGCACTGTCGACGATTGCGGAAGTCAAGAAGTCCTACCCACAGAGCCGCTGGAAGAAAGATGCCGAAGCGCTCGAGATTGAAATTCGCCAATCATCCGGAGCGAAACCGAACCCCGATGCCGTCGGCGACGACGAGCTGAAGCTGCTGGCGCTGCAAGGACTGATGAACAGCGATCCCCAGAAGGCGGTGCCGATGGTCGAGAAGACACTCGCTGGTTCGTCCTCGCCGAGGGTGAAATCGAAGGCGTTGTTCCTCCTGGCGCAGAGCGGTTCGCCTCAAGCCATGGACATTCTAGGCAAGGTGGCGCTCGGACAGAGTAATCCGGAATTGCAGCGCAAGGCGGTGCAGTACCTGGGAATGTTCGGAGGCGAGCGAGCCAAGAAGACGCTCGCCGAGGTCTACGCGGGGACGAGCGATGCAAGCATCAAGAGCGCGGTGTTGAAGAGCTACATGCTGTCTGGAGAAAAGCAAAGCCTGTTTAACGCCGCCAAAAATGAAAAGAACGACGCCCTGAAACGGGAAGCGATTAAGCAACTGGGCCTGGTTGGAGGCGAGAACGAACTGGAGCAACTCTACCGCACGGAAAATTCCACCGAAGTACGGCGGGAGATTCTGCAAGCGTTCTTTCTGGCGGGCGATGCGAAGCGTCTGGTGGAAGCCGCAGAAGGAGAAAAGGATCCGGAACTGAGGCGCGCGGCGATTAAGAACCTTGGGCTGGTGGGCGGCAAAGATGCGTCGGACGCACTGCAGTCGATTTATGCGAAGGAAACCGAGCGCAGCCTGAAGGAAGAAGTGCTCAACGCGTACTTCCTTCAAGGCAACTCCACGGCGCTGGTGGCCATTGCAAGAAGCGAGAAAGATCCCGGGTTACGGAAAAAAGCGGTGGAGAAGCTTTCATTGATCGGAGACAAGACGGCGACGGATTACATGATGGAGATTCTCCAGAAGTGAGGCGGTATATGAACGGTGATTGGACAGGAGCCAGGAAATCCTTGGGTACGGCGCTGATCGGAGCAGGCGTAGCCTGGGGCATCTACGGGCAGTTTTGCGGAGGTATTCACCGCGCCCAGGCCGCGGCCGAGGTGAGTCTGGGGCAAGATGCAAGCCCGTCCGATGCGCCCAACTTTCAGAATGCCAAAGTCGCAACTCGGGCTGTTCATGGACCACTCGGTGAAGAAATTCAGCGCTGGGCCGCGAGCGCAGGGAGGGCGCAGTGGCTGGGCTACGCCGTCCCTGAGGCAAAGAAGCAGCGGTCGATCTGCTGTTCGGATTATGGCAATGGCTCGCATGGCTGTTGCGGGCCGTGTGTCCTCGAAGACCATCGCTCGAGCGTCAGCATCAATTCTTCCGATGAGAAGGCAGGAAAGGTGCGGCTCGAAGGCTCCACACAAATGGCCGTGATGTACCGGGCCGAAGGCGCGAAAATCGGCAGAATCCGTTTTTTCTCGCTGGAATGCGCCGCAGACGCCGGAGGGCTGAACGTGCTCTGGCTCGAAGGCGTGCAGCCAAGCGAGAGCGTGAAAGTGCTCGAGAAGTTCGTAACAAATGACGAGGCGTCAGGCGAGGGCCATGAGTCGCTCGGTAGAGGAGCATTGACGGCGCTGGCGCTGCACGGCGACGCGTCTGCGGATCGCGCGATGGAGTCGTTCGTTTCGCCGAACCAGCCAGAATGGCTGCTCAGAGAAACGGTGTTCTGGCTGGGCGAAGCTCGCGGAGCCGAGGGATTGCGGACACTTGAGAAAATGGCGAAAAGCGACCCAAGCCCTCGCGTGCGCGACCAAGTCGCTTTCGCGCTGTCCGTGAGCGACGAACCGGGCGCGTTGACGGAGATGATTCGAATGGCGCACGAGGATGCGGACGGGCACGTGCGCGGCCAGGCGCTCTTCTGGGTTGCGCAGAAGGCGGGAAAGAAGGCCGAGAGCGCCATCAGCGGCGCAATTCAAAATGATCCGGACGCCGAGGTGAAGAAGAAGGCCGTATTTGCGCTGAGCCAAATGCCGCAGGATGAAGGCGTGCCGAAACTGATCGAGGTGGCAACGACGAACCGCAACCCGCAAGTGAGAAAGCAGGCGATGTTCTGGCTTGGCCAGTCAAATGACCCGAGGGCGCTGGAATTTTTCGAAAAAGTGTTGACGCACTGAATGCAAACGTTCCGGTAAATGGAAGAGAGATTTGTCCGCGGCGGCTCGACAAGAAAGGGCCGCCCCAGAGTCTTCCCGCCGCAGGCAGGACCAAAATGAGTTTGTTAAGGTGCTAAAGAAAACGACTCGGGGAACCGAAGTTCCGGGAGTCGTTTTGCTTCGGGGTGATGGGGTCAGGCTGAAGTTAGAACTCGTAGCGCAGAGCAAACTGCATGATGCGCGGATTGGTCAATGTTCCGCTGAAGTTGCCGAACGTGCCCGAATTGCCGTTCGTCAGGCTGCCGCCCTCGTAGGCGTTGGCCGACTGAACATCGAAACGAACGGAGTTGGTCGCGTTAAAGACTTCCCAACGGAACTGTAGGCTTTGTCCTTCGCTCCAGGGCATTTTCCAACGTTTTGCCAGTCCCAGGTCTAGGCCGAAAAAGCCGGGACCCCGAAGATTGTTGCGCATTCCCGTTTGGCCTGGGAAGGCATAGTCAAAGCAAGTGTAAGCGGCAGTGCCATTTGAAAATAGGTTCGGTACGCCGCCCGTGAAGTACGTTCCCGTGGTGACCGGGCAGATTTGATTGGCATGGCCTTCCAACTGGTAGTTGGTCGGATACAACGCAATCGGGAAACAGGAGTTCAGCGCAGCAGATCTTCCAACTGGATGCGTGTGTCCGTCTTGGCGTCGCGATACTTGACAATGACCGCGCACTGAAGTGACAGGCCCCACTTCGACCCGACAGCGTGAGAAACCGCGCGGGAACCGGGGACAACGACGGCTTCTTCCGGAATGACAAGCGCATCCGATTCACTGGCGGTGTAAACCGCTTCGTGCACCAGATCGTAGACAGGAGTCGACCGGTTCAGGATCGTTCCCGTGCCGAGAATAGCGCGGCGCTTCACCACAGTGCCTTCGTAGACCCCGGAGTTACCGCCGACGAGAACGTCGTCTTCGATAACCACGGGAAGCGCGCCGACCGGTTCAAGCACACCTCCAATCTGCGCGCCTGCGGAGATGTGACAGTTGCGCCCGATTTGCGCGCAACTTCCGACGAGGGCGTGAGAATCGATCATGGTCTGCTCACCGACATACGCGCCGACGTTGATGAACATTGGCGGCATGCAGACCACGCCGCGCGCGATGTAGCAGCCGTCGCGAACGCTCGAGCCGCCGGGGACCAGGCGTACACCGTCGTCTGGAGACATGGACCGCAAAGGATAAGTGGATTTGTCAAAAAAGAAGAGCTGTCGCTGGTCCGTCACGCCGCGTAGCGAAAAATCCACGACCCGGCCCATGCGAAAGCCGAGGAGGATACCCTTTTTCACCCAGACGTTAGCGCGCCAGCCCGACTTCGCGGAGGGATCGGGCTCGGCGGCGCGAATTTCACCGCGATTCAAGCCGTCCTTGAATTCCTGAAAGAGTTTCGAGTCCTCTTCGGTGTATGGGGGCTGAGCTGCGTCGAACAGTCGCTCAATTTGGGAACGCAGCATGCGCCTTCTCGACGAGGTTCAGGGATTCGAGCACCGAGTGAATGCGGGCCTGGTTTTCCGGTTTCGCGGGAGTCAGCGGGAGGCGCCAGACGGGCTTCAAGAGCCCCATTTCCGCCATCGCAGTCTTGACGGGAATCGGATTGGACTCGATGAAGTTGATTTCCATCAACGGCAGGTAACGGTGGTGGAGCTGGCGGGCGCCTTCAAAATCGCCCCCCAACGCCAAATGCGTGAGGCGCGTCATGGCAGCGGGAATTTCGTTCGAGACAACGGAGATTACACCGCGTCCTCCAAGAGCGATTACGGGAAGAGTGATGGCATCGTCGCCCGAAAGCACGACAAAGTCGTCCGGCACGCAATTAAGAATTGTGGCGATCTGCCCGATGTTTCCCGACGCTTCCTTGATGCCGACGACGTTATCGATGGTGGAGAGCTTCTTGACCGTCGCCGGCTCGATGTTGACGCCCGTGCGGCCCTGCACACTGTAGAGAACAATCGGCAGAGCGATCGCGGAGGCAATGGCCTTGAAATGCTGGCACAGACCGTCCTGCGTCGGCTTGTTGTAGTAAGGCGTGACAGAAAGGATGCCGCTGACGCCAATGGCGGCAAGCTCGCGGGCCAGCGCGATGACCTCGGCGGTATTGTAACCGCCCGCGCCCGCCAGAACCGGCACCTTGCCTTTGGCAGCCTCAACGACGATCGCGACGACACGCAGATGTTCCTCGCGCGTAAGCGTTGGGCTTTCGCCCGTCGTACCGCAGGGGACGAGAAAGTCCACCCCAGCCTCGATCTGGCGCTTTACCAAGCAGCGCAGCGCGGGCTCATCGAGCGATCCATCGATTTGAAATGGCGTGACAAGGGCGGTACCACATCCGATAAACATTGTTGGCTCCTTCCCGAACCGGCGGCCGGCTGAAACGCAGCGCGAGGGCGTGCCCTCAGCTTAGCTCCCCAAGAATCTGCCGAAACTCGTAGACTCCTTTTTTCCCGCTGATCCACCGCGCCGCCTGCAGCGCGCCGCGGGCAAATCCGTCACGATTGCGGGCCGTGTGACGCAGCGTAATCGTGTCGCAACCGGAATCGAATCCGATTTCGTGCGTGCCCGGAACCGTTCCTGCGCGATTGGAAGCGAGGTTGAGCTCGCGTTCGTAGCCGTTTGCTCGAACTACTTCCGCAAGCTTTTTCAGTGTGCCCGAAGGGGCATCTTTCTTGGCGGAGTGATGGATTTCCCAGCCCCATGCTTCGTAGTCCGGGTAGCGGGAGAGAAGCGAGGCGGCGTGGCCGACGGTCTCGAGGAAGATGTTGACGCCAATGGAAAAATTGGGGCCCCAAACCAGCGCGGTTCCGGCTGCAAGCACTGCTTGGCGCACTGCGGGCAGCGCCTCGTACCAGCCGGTCGTCCCGGATACGACATTCACGCCGAGAGAGGCGAGGCGAAGAATATTTTCCGGCGCGGCTTCCGGAGTCGAAAAATCGATTGCAACATCCGCACCGGCAAGCGATTCGCGCGACAAACCGGCCCCTCGTGGATTCTTGGCTCCGTTGACGCGGGCACACACTTCGAAGCCTAAGCCCGGAGCGAGCTGCTCGACGAGCCGGCCCATTTTCCCGTAGCCAACGATGGCGACGCCGCGACTCATCGGACCGTTACACCCTGGTGGAGCAGGTGTCTCACCATGTGCGTGTAAATGTCGACAGCGCCCTGCAATTCCTTTTTCGGAATGCGCTCGTCGCCGGTGTGCGCCAGGTGAATGCTGCCGGGGCCAATCAGGAACGGCTCTCCCCAAGCGCCTTCGAAGAATGGGATGTCCGTCGTGAATGCGACGACGGTGGTAGCGAGCCCATCAAGCTCGTTGAGCCGCAGCGCGGGAGTGAAGAGCACTTCGCGCGCCTCTAGCCGGCCGTCGGCGGCAGCAGAAACTCCCGCGCGCAGCGCCGCCGGGTCGCCCACGACCCGAAACATGATTTCGGCACGGGCTTCATCCGCTACAACATTGGGGGCGCGACCGCCGGAGATCGTACCGACGTTCAGCGTGGTTGGACCGAGCAAGGAATCTTCGGGAAGCGGTAACTGGCGTATTTCCTGGAGAACGTCGAGCAGCGTGTGAATGGCGGAATGGCCGAGTTCTGGATAAGCCGAATGGGCCAGTTTGCCGCGAGCGGCGAGTTCGTAGCGCAGGGCGCCCTTCGAGCCGAGTGCGAGACGATTTTCCGTCGGCTCACCGTTAATCAGAAAGCGGGAACCTCGCGGGGTTCGTGCGGCGGCCTGGGCTCCCACGCTGTCGCGTTCCTCACCAACGACGAACAGCAAGCCGAAGTTGCGCACGCGCGCATCAAGAAGTTTTTCCGTTGCGGCCACCATGGCGGCCAAAATGCCCTTGGCATCACAGGAGCCGCGGCCCCAGATGAAGTCCGCGTCTTCGCGCGAAGGAAAGAACGGCGGCACGGTATCCATGTGAGTGGAGAGAGTAACGACCGGATCTCCCCAGCAGGCGAAGAGATTGTCGCGCCCGGGAGCCGCGGTGATGCGTTCCAGCGGGCCGGGATATCGAGCGACAAGAGCGGACAAATGCGAGAAGAGAAAATCGACCACCGGTTGCTCGTGATGAGTGGTGGACTCAATATCGACGAGAGCGCGCGTCAGTTCGAAAGTATTCATTCCTGGAGTTCCAATGGAGCGAAAGGAAAGGAAGGAACCGCGAGGATAGCTCGGGCCGCTGCCTCTCGATAGCGCTCCATCCGTGTGCGACGGATGACAGTGAGCAGGCCTTAGACCTGAACCCCAATCGCCGCGGCTCAGTTACCGCAGGGATTTCGGCGGCAAAAAAGAAGGCCCCTTTTACCGGGCTGCCCGAAGCTGATTCGGGAATGCTCGCCCAGCTACTCATGGCCGCCGCAACCTCTACCAAGCATTTCAAGGTTGACATCCTCCCCCACCTAAAGGCGGAGGATTCCTACGGTCTCCCGCTGGTTTTGCAGGATGACTTCGGTGGGTTCCTGCCACGACGGGCCTACCTCACCCGAAGACTGCGAACAGGCTCGAAAGACGTGTCCCGCCTCGGAGCCAAGGATATCACAAAAAACGGGCTTATATCCCCGCTCTAAAAAGGGGCTTTGCGCCCGATCACGGTAAGGGGCGAGGGCAAAGGTGTCAACCAAACATTCAAGCGCGCAGGGCCGCGATTCGGCACAGGCTGGCGTCTAGAGTTCGAGCGGCTTTAAGGGTACGTGCTGAGAGGCAACGAGGAGTTCGCCGGTAAACGCGAACTCCGCGGGACGACGGCCGAGCGCTTCTTCGGCGGAAAGCCGCGCGAGGTCAGGATTATTGTTTTCCTGCGAGATGTGCGCCAAAACGAGGTAGCGAGCCCGGCCGTCGAAGCCCTCGGGATCGGCAAGAAATTCGCTCACGGCGTGATTCGAGAGGTGGCCAGTGCGGGAAAGCACGCGTTGCTTAACGACCCAGGGATACGGGCCCACCTTGAGCATATCGAGATCGTGATTGGATTCGAGAATTAGGCAGTCGGTCGTTCGCAGGTGCACCTTCACAAGCTCGGGCATATAGCCGAGGTCGGTGCAAATGGCGACCTTCGTGCCGTTAGTGCGAAAAGTAAATCCGATGGGGTCGGCAGCATCGTGCGGAATCGCGAAGGCATGCACATCTATGTCGCCGATAGCAAAACGCTGGCCCGCTTGGATAGATTCGACACCGCGCAGGCGCTTTCCGAAAGTCTCGGGGAGGATGCGCTGAAGCTGAGCCATGGTGGGTTCGGTCACATAAAGCGGGGCTTTCCAGATGCTGAGAACCTGAGGAAGGCCGTTACAGTGGTCGGCGTGTTCGTGGGTAATTAGGACGGCGTCGAGGCGGCCGATGTCGGTCCCGGCGGCGGCTAGGCGCGCGAGCGTTTCGCGTTTTCCAAGCCCGGCGTCAACAAGGATGCGGGTGCATTCGGTTTCGAGCAATGTGAGATTGCCCGCGCTGCCGGACGCAAGTATCGAAACGCGCAAACCGATGGGAATTGCCCCCTTGAAGCGGCACGGAGACTCGCGCCGTGCTGCAACACCAAAACTTCAAAAATGATGGCAGAGCGCGCCGACAGCGTCAATGTGGAAGAAATCGGGCTGGTGGATAATTCGAAAGTCGCGAAGCAACCGGAGAGCGAGGAGCTCAACAGGCGAGCCGCTCGCGAGTGAGCGTGAACCCGTTGATCGGGCCGAGGACGGTGGCTGCGATTTGCTCGGGCTTGAAGAATTCCCGGGCCAGGGTTTGCACTTCCTCGCGCGTGACTGCCTCAATGGAGTTGAGAATCTCGTCAAGCGACGAGAAGCGGTGGAAGTAGAGTTCCTGGCGCGCGAGATTGGACATCCGCGAACTCGTAGACTCCAGCGAGAGCATCAACGAGCCTTTGAGGTGGTTCTTGGCGCGCAGCAACTCTTCTTCGGTGACCGGGGACTCTTTCATGGCGCGGAATTCGGCGATGGTGAGGTCAAGGACCTTGCCGATGGTTTCCTTCCCGGTGCCGGCGTAGACGCTGAGCATCCCTGTATCGGAATAAGGAGTGAGTTCGCTGAATACGGCGTAGGCCAATCCCCGCTTTTCACGGATGTTCTGAAAAAGGCGGGAAGACATGCCGCCGCCAAGCAGATTGTTGAGGACCGCAACGCCAAAGCGACGCTGGTGAGCCAGGGGCAACGAAGGTACGCCAAGGCAGATGTGAACCTGCTCGAGGTCGCGCTTGGTTTCGAGATTAATGGGCGCGGCGGTCGAGGGAACCGGGTCTTCTTCGCGGCCTCCAATGGGCTGCAGGTGACCGAATTCCTTTTCGACTAGTTCGAGCACCTGTTTGTGCGTGATGTTCCCAGCCGCGGTAACCAGGATGTGGTCGGGAGCAAACCAGTTCTGGAAGCGGCTTCGCAAAGCTTCCTGGTCAAACTTACGCACGGTCTCCGGCGTGCCGAGAATGGGTCGTCCTAAGGAATGCTGGGGCCAGAATCCCCGGGTAAAAATGTCGTGAAGCAGATACTCGGGATTGTCCAGGTCCATCTTGATTTCTTCAAGAACCACCTGGCGCTCTTTGCGGACATCGTCAGAATCAAACTTGGGGCGGAGCACGAGGTCGGCAATCACATCAAAGGCGATCGGGAGGTGTTCGTCGAGAACCTTAGCGTTGAAGCAGATCTGCTCCTTTGAAGTGAAGGCATCGAGCATGCCCCCGACCGAATCCATCTCGCGGGCGATGTCCTCAGCCGACCGGCGCTCGGTGCCTTTGAACACCATGTGCTCCATGAAGTGAGCCAAACCGTTCTCGCTAAGCGCTTCGCGGCGCGAGCCGTTGCGTACCCAGATACCGACAGAAACCGAGCGGACATGTTGCATGGTCTCAGTAATGACCACGAGGCCATTGGGGAGGGCATGACGATGAATGTCGCGAACGTTAGAGACCATACCGTATTGTGGCACAGGGCGGGAAAGCAGGCGAGAGCGGAGTAGTGACCCCGCAAATCTAGCATAAACCCTCTATTCCTATATAGATAGGGGAGGCTTCTGTCCGTCGATGGCCGGGCTCCGGCCCGCACAACCCGCGAGGCCCGATAGTGAGAGAATAGTCAGGAAGGGCAGACCATGGAATTGCTCGGGAAAACCCGGGAGCAGCTTCGGGCCTACTGCAAGTCGCTTGGTGAACCGGCTTATCGCGGCGCCCAGATTTACCATGCGCTGTATGCCGAGCGGAACCTCGAGTTGGCAAGGATGACGAATCTGTCTTCGGCGTTACGGCGGAAGCTGGCAGCCGAAGCAAGGATTACGTTACCGGTTGTGCGCCGACGATACCTTTCCTCGGATGGTTCGGTGCGCTACCTCTTCGGCCTGAGCGCGCCGGAGGAGCAATCGCGGGTAAAGCCAGCGGCGGTGGAGGCGGTATTTATGCCGAGCGAAGGCCGGCAAACGATTTGCATTTCGACGCAGGCCGGGTGCGCGGTCGATTGTCAGTTTTGCCTGACGGCGCAATTAGGGCTGATCCGCAATCTCAGCGCGGCTGAAATTGTGGCACAGGTGTTGCTGCCACTCGCGGAAATGGAAAAGAACGAATCGCGTCGTATTGGCGACGCAAGACCCGAGGAGACCCAAGACGGAGGATTGGCGGCACGCACGAATGTGGTGCTAATGGGTCAGGGCGAGCCGCTGCTGAATTTTGAAAATACCTTCGCCGCGCTGCGGATCCTCCTTGACAATGAAGGGGTCGGACTTTCGCCTAAGCATGTCACGTTGTCGACGAGCGGAGTGGTGCCCGGAATCGAGCGCATGGCGAAGGAAGAGCTGCGGCCGAAGCTTGCGATCTCGTTGAACGCCTCGAACGACGAGCAGCGTAACGGGCTAATGCCAATCAACAGGAAGTATCCACTAAAGGCGCTGATCGAAGCGTGTCGCAGCTATCCGCTGCGTAATTGGGAGCACTTGACGTTCGAATACGTGATGCTCGGCGGAGTGAACGATGCGCCGGAGGATGCGTGCCGCGTTGTGAAGCTGCTAGCGCCGCTGAAGCGGGCGAAGGTGAACCTCATTCCTTGGAATCCGGGGGAATTGCCCTTCAAGGAATCGAGCGAAAACAGCATCGAAGAGTTCCGGCGAATCCTGACTGAACGCGACGTGCCGGCTTTCGTACGTTACTCGCGCGGGCGAGATGTGATGGCCGCGTGCGGTCAACTGGCCTTGAAGGATGTAAACAGTACCCCGCTGAACGTGTTGGCCTAACAACCCTCAGAGAAAGAAACCTGACCGTCATTTCGAGCGGAGCGAGAAATCCGTCTTGAATCAGGCAGCGGTAAGAGAGATTCACGCGCAAACCGCGAGTGGGGCAACGGTCCCTCGCTTCGCGGGGTCCGTTCGGAAGGACGCGTAAACTATGACGAGACGCCTTGCTCTGTTGGCATTGGGAAAAGCTTCGAAAACCAGAACGAAAACAGCGTTGGGCCATACAGCTGATAGTGCTCCAGGCGTTCGCGGCCTTCGGCGACACTGGGGATGTGCCCGACGGGAATCCACCACAGGCAGTAATGCGGCTTGTCCATTTTTTCGAACCATTTCGCGCGCTCGCGAAACACGCCGATGTGGCGAGAGGTGTACACAAAATCGCGAAGCGCCTCGACCGACTCCCACACCGACATGTTGACAATAACGAAGGGATCGTCGTTGTAAACGATGTCGGTCGCGTTGCCGGCTTCCGACTGCAGCCGCCAGATGAATCCGGGAGATGCATCCGCCAAGGCGTTGACGGGATCGAGTTGCGACACAAAACCGGCGATCCGCGGATCATCAATCGGGCGATTAAACGTCCAATGTTGATCTGTGCAAGATGGAATGACATGGCCGTGTGATTATACGCCGAAAAGATATTTCACTTTGCGAACGAGGCGGACGCTTTAGCTAGCTCGCTTCTGATGGCCGGATTCCGACAACGGACAGCAAGCGGCCGGATTGCGGGCCCTCTTTCCGGTAGCTGAAGAAAAGATCGGTCCGGCAGGCCGTGCAAAGATCGCTCGTGAAGATGTTTTGCGGGCGCAGGCCGGCGGCGAGGAGTTGCGAGCGATTGGCCTTGCGAAGGTCGAGGTGCACGTTCTTCGGCGGCGGTTGATGCCCGGGCGGAGCCATATTCAGCCACTCGAGCGGGTTGGGCTCTTCGCCCGAACGAGGCTCGTCGAAGTACTCGGCGCCGTCGGCAAACTGCGCGATGAACTTTGTCACAAGTTCGGTGCCCACCTCGTAGCAGCAGGAACCAATCGCGGGGCCCAAGGCGGCGAGCAGGCTGGGGGGCTTGCTGCCGAATTCCAACTGCATGCGGCCGACAGCCTTTTCAACGATCCGCGCGAGTGTGCCACGCCAGCCGGCATGGATGGCGGCGACGGCGCGTTTTTTCGGATCGACCAGTAGAATCGGGACACAGTCCGCCGTTTGCACCGCGAGAAGCAGGCCAGGCCGACTGGTGGCTGACGCGTCGCCTTTCGAAATCCGGGCAGGGACTGCAGGAAAAGCGTGTATGACGTCGGAATGAATTTGCTTGATGGTGAGCAGCGTGAGTTCTTTTGCGGGCACGGCGGACTGGAAAAGCCGCCGGTTTTCGAGGACATTTTCGCGGCTGTCCCAGTCCATGAAACTGAGATTCAGGACCTGCTGACCTTCGAGAGGCGTGACTCCCCCAGTGCGCGTGCTGAAACCGTGCACAAGCCAGGGGAGCTTCTCGAAGGGCGCCAAGTGCACAACCTGCACGTTGCCGGAGCGGCGAACGGTCCAGGGGAGAGAAATCGTTTTCGAAGGAGACGAAGTGTCAAGGCGCCGTCGCCGGGCCGTGCGGCGGGGCCTCCAGGATGTTTTCGTTGTAGCCAAGGTCCGAACAGTATAATCGCAAGGTGCAGCCGCATGAAACCTGCACCCGCCGATCGCAATTGGCAAAAGTTTGCGGCTCAGGTGAACCGTGATTGTGGGTATCGGAATTGATGTCGCCGAAGTGAAACGCATCGCGGAGGTGATCGAATCGCAAGGGGAGCGGTTCTTAAAGCGCGTCTTCACGCGGGACGAAGTGGCTTATTGCGAGCAGTTCAGGAACAAGTACGAACGGTTCGCCGGGCGCTTCGCGGCAAAAGAAGCAGCGATGAAAGCGCTCGGCACCGGATGGAGCCGCGGCGTGCGCTGGGTCGATGTGGAAGTTGTGCGGCACCGTGGCAGGCGGCCAACACTGGAACTAAAGGGCGAGGCCAGGAAAATCGCCGACGGACTCGGCGTAAGGAACATCGCGCTCAGCATCACACATACCGTTGAGCAAGCCATCGCTCAAGTCATCTTCGAAGCTTAGGAAATAACCCAGCAACTCGTGGGTCGTGGGATTGCATGGGGCCGCAACTGGCACTCACTTCACGAGAAAAAACGGGCCCAAAGCGAGGGCATCGACTCCGGCGCAGTAAAAGCTCCGCACGGCGCCGCGCGGATCGGTCACCAGGGGCTCGCCAAAAAGGTTGAATGAGGTGTTCACGAGGATAGGCGCCGGGGCGCTTTCGCCGAATTTGTGCAGCAACTTCCAAAAGAGGGGATTGGCACTCTTTTCCACGGTATGGACCCGCATGGAGTTGCCATGAAAGGCGAATCGATCGAGACCAGCGACCGGCTCGGTCAGCGTGGCGAGGGACGCCAAAAAATGGCAATTCGGCGAAGCAGCAAAGTATTCACCGGCGCGTTCTGCGGGAACGGAAAGCGCGAAGGGATGGAAGCCCTCGCGATGTTTGATGAACTGGTTTACGTTCTCGATGACATATTCGCTGAACGGAGATGCCAACAGGCTGCGGTTGCCCAGAGCGCGATGACCGAACTCCGAGGGTCCTTGGCACCAAGCCACGATTTTGTCTCGAAGGAGCAACTGAACCGCTTCCTCGACGGTCTGGTCTTCGCCGGAAAAATAGCGGTACGAGATTTTGCAATTATCTAAAACCGCCTTGATTTCATCGGAGCTTGCCTGCATGCCCAAGGCAAGACTCGGAAGCGGTGCGCGGCCCGAGAATCCACAGATTTTCTTGCGCGCAAGATATGCCGCGCCCAGCGCCGTGCCCGCGTTGTCGGGCACGGGCTGGACGTAAACCTGCTCAAAAGGGCCGCGCGTTTCGAGAGCGCGGACCAGAAACGCGTTTTGAAATACCCCGCCGGCCAGGCAAAGATTACGCGCACCAGTATGCTCGTGGAAACCGGCCGCAAGCTGCAGAACCAGCTCTTCGACAAGGTCCTGAGCGCTGCGCGCCAGATTCGCCCGGACGACGGGGTTTGGCGAATGATCCCGCGAGGACAAGCCAAGTTCGCGATAAAAACGCGGCGCAAAAACACCTCGATGATCAGGGCCCGGAGCGAAGTAACGCCGGTTGAGCGCCAGCGCCCCATTCGGCTTCCATGAAAATACCTTGCGTAACGACTCCAGATACTCGGGCTCGCCATCCTTGCTGAGCCATTGCAGCTTGTGCTCGTCGCGATGCGGTTGAAACCCGGCGAGGTCCGTAACACGCGAATAAAACCAGCCGAGCGAATCCGGGAATTTCATCGAGTGCAGCGGACGGATTTCGTCGCCGTCCCCGAGGGCAATCAATCCGGACTGCGACAAGGCGCCTTCGTCAAAGGAAAAAATGACGGCGCGGTCAAACCCGGAAGCGTAGTACGCGCTGGCCGCGTGACAGAGATGATGGTCAAAATGACCGGGCCTCGGGCCGTCGCGGATAAGGTCCTGCAGCTGTTGCTGCGCCGCAGAGCGCTCCGGGCGCTTCTTGCGTCTGCGCGACTTTGCGTGGGCCGCGGGCCGTTCAGCGAGGGCGATCGCCCGGCAATCGGAAAGCTTCAGCCGGTTCTCGTGCAAGCACCGATCGAGCGCAAGGCGCGGAATTTCTGAAGTGTCTTGCAGACGGCTGAGCTTTTCTTCCTCGATGGCAAAAAGCACTTTCTGCTCATCGATGAGGGCCACCGCCGTGCTATGACCTAAAGTGGAGACGCCGAGTATGCGCATGGGCGGTTAGGCGGCTCCCCCAACAGCGGACACCGAGGCTTCAAGAGCTGAGCCCACGACTTGCTTGCCATCGACGCCGGCAGCGACGACCGTCAAGAATTCGTTCGGGGGCAACGCCTGCAAAATCTTGACTGACACATAGTTTTCTGCGAGCGCGGGAGTTTCCTGCGGATCATCTTTTGGATCGCGCCGCAGCGTAACAACGCGCAACCTTCGGCCAATCTGAGAACGACGAAAAGCTTCTGCCTTCGTTTCTCCGAGGGCTCTGAGCTCACGCGCACGGCGCTTGATGACGTGACCCGGATTGTGCCCCGGCAGCGTGGCCGCTCTTGTGCCGGGCCTCGACGAATAGGAAAACACGTGAAGGTAGGTAAAGGACCGCTCGGCGATGAAACGCATCGTCGCCTCGTGCTCCGCCTCGGTTTCCCCCGGGAAGCCGCAAATAACGTCCGCGCCGACGGCCGCGTTTGGCAGGTTTTCGCGAATGAGCTCGACACGGCGCGCATAGTGTTCGGCGCGATACCAGCGATGCATTGCGGCGAGAATGCGGTCCGAGCCTGATTGCAACGGCATGTGAAAATGGGGGGCGAAGCGTTCGCTCGAGGCAAAAAGACCGATCAGGTCACGCGTGACGTCGAGCGGTTCGATCGAGCTGATGCGCAGGCGCTCAACGGAAGTTTCGTTCAGAATCTGCTGCAGCAGCTCCAGAAATTCCACCTGAGGCGAAAGATCACGGCCGTATGTGCCCAGGTTAATGCCACTGAGCACAACTTCGCGGAATCCGGCATCCGTCAGGCGCTGAAGCTCGGAAACAACCGTTGCCGGGGAAAGGCTGCGCGAGCGGCCACGCACGAATGGAATCACGCAGAAAGAACAGCGCGAATTGCATCCGTCCTGAATCTTCAGCGTCGGTCGAGTGTGATTCCCTTCCCCACCGAGGACTGGCGCAACCAAAACATCGGTGAGATCGAAGACATTCCCGGTCAGAATTTGGGCGGTGGCATCCTCGGAAGCCTTTGCCGTGTAACTCAGCATCTCGACCGGGAGAAACTCGAAACCCGAGGAAACCGCCCGCAAGGGCTGCATGCGGTTCACGAGCGACGGGATCTGAGGCTTGTGCGAATTGCCAACGACGAACGATACGCCGGGAAGCGCTGCGAGTTCTTCGGGAGCGCGCTGAGCATAGCAACCGGTGACAATGATGCGCGATCGCGGGTTCGCGGCATGAATTTTGCGGATCGCGTCGCGTGCCTGAGTATCCGCCGCGGCAGTCACAGTGCAGGTGTTCAGCACGACGACGTCAGCGGCGGCGCGATTCTCTTCAGCGTGGAAGCCCTGCTCGCGCAACTGCCGCTCGATCGCGGCACCGTCCGCTTGCGTGGCGCGGCATCCGAACTGTTCGATGTAAAACGTTGTCATGAATCGCGAAATCTCACGTGCCTATTTAACCATAGAGAGCACTACGGCCGCATGAAAGCCGGGCCGATGCGCTTTACGAGCATTGGCGCTCCTTATACAATTTTGTCACCAATATGGCGCATTCGCGACGCAACCCCGCCGCACTGGCCGATCCCAAGCTCTCCATTGTCATTCCGGTCTTCAACGAAAAAGAGACAATTTTTGAGATTCTCCGCCGCGTGCTTGATACCACGATCCGCAAGGAAGTCCTTGTCGTCGACGACTGCTCAAAAGATGGAACGCGCGAAATCCTGGAAAACCTCGCGCAGCTGCAGAGGCAGGGGGTGAGCCAAGCTCTGGCCGCAGACGCCGGCGACCCGCTCGAACTCACAGACATTCGTTTTCTTTTCCAGGGAAAGAATCAGGGCAAAGGCGCGGCGCTGCGCCGGGGTTTCGGCGTCGCCACAGGCGACATTGTGCTTGTGCAAGACGCCGATCTCGAATACGACCCACGCGACTATCCAAAATTACTCGAGCCGATTCTCGATGGACGCGCCGATGTGGTCTATGGTTCGCGATTTCTTGGCGGACCCCAACGCGTGCACTACTTCTGGCACTACGTCGCCAATAAAACCTTGACGCTGCTTTCGGATATGGCAACCAACCTGAAGCTCACCGATATGGAGACGTGCTACAAGGTGTTTCGGCGCGAAGTGCTGAAAGACATTCAGATCAAGTCCGACCGCTTCGGTTTCGAGCCGGAAATTACGGCGAAGGTGGCCAAAGGCAACTGGCGGGTCTACGAGGTGCCGATCAGCTACGCGGGGCGGACCTACGAGGAAGGAAAAAAAATCACGTGGCAAGACGGAGTGCAGGCGCTGTGGTGCATCATCCGTTACAAGCTCGGAGACTGAAGGCGGCTTAGACCTGGGACGCCAGGCGGCGCTGGAACGTCAGCAGAATCAGATCCGCACGCCGGCGAACGCCGAACTTATTCAGAAGATTCGACACGTGGAACTTCACCGTCCGTTCGGCGATGTTGAGCTTGCTGGCGATTTCCTTGTTCGAAAGATTTTCAAGGAGCGAATCGAGAACTTCCTGCTCGCGGCGGCTGAGATTCGTGACCGAGTCCGTCTTGAGCCGGCGCCCCTGGTTGGTCAGAATCGAATCCACAAACCCCGACAGCACCGAACGAGGCACCCAGAAGCCGCCGTTCGAAACGAGCGGAAGAGCGCGGGCGAGCTGATCGCGCGCTTCGGCGTAGGTCAGGATGCCTTTGACACCGAGGCGAAGCAGCGAAAAGCTGTTGGCCTCGTTAATGGCATCTCCGACAACAATCAGGCGCGCGTCGTTGTACCGCTCCAGAATGTTGGTCAGGAGGGCGCCGGTAGCCTGGCGAGCCGCGTGGGCATCAATTACATAGACTTGAGCGCGTGGCGGCTCCAGGCTGCGCAGATCGGGCGCGAGCGTGGATTCGAGCTGTTTGGAGATGACCTTGAATTGGGATGCCTTAGAGAGCAGGCGTTCGAATTCGCTCAGCACCAGGGGGTGCGGCGAAAGGAGACAGACTGTAAGTTTTGTGGGCATGCTTTTGTTAGCCACTGTACTCGAGGGTAGTGAATGGCGGGAAAACGGGCAAGGACCTTGCGGACAGATGTTCACGAGTTGTTACTGACTTATAAGGACGACTTGACATCCTCCCCCGCCTAAAGGCTGCCTAAGGCTGGGGATTCCTACTGGCTCGCCTGCTAAGCAGCGATGCCTTCGGTGGGTTCCTGACACGACGGGCTTACTTCACCCGAAGGATGCGGACAGGCTAACGAGGCGAGTCCCGCCTCTTTGATGTTCCAGGCTGCTACCAAGTCTGCTGGCGCTCGGAATCCACAGGCAACACAGGCGAACCTTGCTTGTGTCTTGCGGTTCTCCGCTGCTACCTGGCCCATTCCGGACAACAGCGGCTGGTGTTCCCGGGAGGAATGGCTACCAGCAATCCTCCACGCCAGCCCATCTTGTACGCGAGTTGGCGACGAAGTTCAAACGGCGAGGCATCCAGGATCGCACGGTTCAATCGCGACTTCGCCTTGACGTTCTTGCGAGCAGACTGGCTCAGGTTCTTTACTTGCAAGCCCTCCACTACGACAACCGCGTGGTTTTTGCTGATGCTGTCGGAGGTCTTGTGTACGAAATCCTTTCTGATATTGGCGATGCGTTGATGCAACCTGCTGATCCGGGCCTTTGCTTTCTTCCAGTTATTCGAGAATTTCTTCTTGCGAGCCAGCCGACGCTGCAACTTCGCCAGCTTCCTGGCGTGCTGCTCGAGCGGCGCGCACTGGCCGACAACTTCGCCGTTGGACATCGTGACGAAGTTGACGACGCCCCAATCGACACCGACCAGCGAAGTGCTCGGGTGCATCACGGGTTCGACTTCTCGTTCCGTTTGGATGGAGACGAAGACTTTGCCGGCGACAATAGCTACCGTTACGTTCTTCGGTTGGCCTTCAATGTCCCGCGACTTGCGGTAACGCATCCAGCCAACCTTTGGCAGCGAGATACGCCCGTTGCTGCTGTCGACTTCGAATCCTTGCGGGATACGAAAGGAATCCTTGCGGCCCTTCTTGTGGAAGTCCGGAAAGTCGGCTCGCCTCTTGAAGAAGTTTGTGTAGGCTCGCTCCAAATCTTTCAAAGATTGCTGCAACGCTTGCGACGGGGCATCCGAAAGCCACGGGTGCGCAGTCTTCCAGCTTGGCAGCAAAGCGCACATGCCCGCATAACCGAGCCGCTTTTCTTTGTTTTCGTAGCGTTGCTTGTTCAACGCCAAGGCTTTGTTATAGACGAACGGCACGAGCCGGCAAAGCGTCGCAGGTTGCGAAGTTGTTCGCCATTCGGCAGGGCTTCGAATTTGTAGCCTTGCACCCTCAGCACGGAATTATCGTAGGTGGTCCATGGCAAGACATCAAGACGTTTGCCACGGCAGACACTTGTGTCTTCGCAATGCACGTACACTTGGCCTTCATCACAAAGTATTGGCATCGAGCATTCGATGGAGATGCGATCAAGAGACTTCGAGGGTTGTTCTCCGAACTCGCTCAAAGGCGTATTGAGCAGAATGCTCCGACAGGAGAGACCTGACTTGGCGGCTCGCTATTGGAAAGGCGTGCTCTGGTCGCCGCCTTACTTCGCTGCTAGTTGCGGGGGTGCACCTATCAACATTCTGAAGGACTATATCCCCGCCCTAAAGGACCGGGCCTTTACGCCCGAACGGGTAAACCGGATTCGTTGGTGCCTGCCGGTTGGAATGCAGGCCGGGCTGACTAAGCAATGTTGCGCTCGCGGTGCAGACTGCGCAGCCGGGTCACGAGCGAAGCCAAGTGCCGGGCATCTTCCACATTCACCGCAGTGAATTTTAGCCCCTGACCGATACCAGCACTGGCGTGGCGGACAACCGCGTCGGCGCGAATTTGGCCATCCTGGACAAGAAAATGAAGGCTGGTGGAGGCACCCTTGATCATGGGCTTGGGCGTCTCAATGAAGAGGCCATGCATGCTGATGTCGCGAACCCGGGAAATGTCGCGGCGATTGCCGCACTCCCAGTAAACCCAGACATCGCCTATGGGAATCGGTAGCGTCGGAACCCTAGACGTAAATCTGCGTGAAGGTCCATTCGCATTGCCGACAGGCATTGGGAGCTCTCCTGATGCCATAGCCGTCACCGCCGTGCGCTCGAGAAAGATCCGGTGTAACCGAAGCCTACGGAGGATCTGACCCAAGGCCCGGACAGAGAGGACGACACTATCTCGCTCTGGCAATTGGCTGGGGACCTAGCCAGAGAGGGGGATGATAGTAATCGGGCGTGCTAGAGAGCGCAAGCAAAATTTGTAAACTGAGCGGCAAGCCCAGCGCTTTCTTGACAATGCCCGGTTTAGCCATCGGCTGATCCCGACCTACGGGGTTGAGCTAAGCCCACGAAAAACCGTGCTTTGCAAGCGGAAGAGAACGGACGCGCTTACCCGTCGCGGCAAAGAGGGCGTTGCACACCGCAGGCAGCACCGGTGGCAGGGCCGGCTCACCGAGGCCGGTAGGCGGGTTATCGGTTTTCAGGAAGTAAACCTCGATAACCGGCGGAACCTGATTCATGCGCACCGGCTCGTATTCATGGAAATTACTTTGAACAACCCGCCCTTTGTCGATGGTGATTTCGTAGCTCATAACCGAGCTGAGACCTTCGATGACGGCGCCGCGGACCTCATTCTCGGCGGCACCAGGGTTAATGATCTGGCTGCCGACATCTCCCGCAACCCAAACCTTCTGGACCTTGACCTGATTTTTCGAATCGACACTGAGCTCAACGACTTCCGCGAAATGACCTCGATGCGAGAACTGAAAGGCAACGCCCATGCCTGTGCCTGGTGGAAGCTGTCGCGCGCCCCAGCCGGATTTCTCGGCGACCAGTTTGAGAACGCCTTGCATACGGGCAGCCTCGATTTCGGGACCTTCGGACTTCACGTCGGGATTCGAGACGCGCGGCAGACTGAGCAAGTCCACACGGAATTGGACCGGATCCTTCCCTGCAGCGTGCGCGAGTTCGTCGAGGAAAGACTGGAAGACCCAAGAAAAAGCGTTGCTGCGGGGCGCGCGAAGAGCGTACGTGGGAACGCCGAGAGGCATAAGCGAAGCGCCGAAGGAATAGTCAGGCAGGAAAGTGCCGGGAAATTCGTTCGGGGGAATGTTGGCGGAAGGAGCGAACTTGTCACCTTCGCCAAAGCTAACAAAGTGATTCTGCCAGGCGACGAGCTTACCGGAAGAATCAAGCCCGCCTTGAAGGAAATGGAAACCGGCGGGACGGTAGTGGTCGTGATGGAAATCGTCCTCGCGTGTCCACAGGAGTTTCACGGGTACGCCAACCTGCTTGGCAATAGCAGCGGCTTCGAGCATGTAGTCGTTGGTAAGACGGCGCCCGAAACCGCCACCAGCTCGTTTCATGTGCACGATGATGTTGCCGGGAGGAATGTCGAGGACTTTGGCGACGATCTGCCGGCCGTTCTCCGGCGTTTGGGAGGGAGACCAGAATTCGAGCTTGCCATCGTGAAAGTGGGCGAGGCAATTCTGAGGCTCCATGGGAGCGTGCGCCAGGAAGGGATAATCGTAGGCGGCTTGGACAGTTTTTGCAGCGGATCGAAGTGCGGCCGCGGTGTCGCCGTCCTTGCGCAGAGTGAGCGCGGGGGGTTGCTTCGAAAGCTCCTGAGCGCGCCGGAGGAAGCCGTCGCTGCTTTGCTGTGCCGTCGGGCCTTCGTCCCAGGTGACGCGAAGCTTTTGTCGCGCGGTATTGGCTTGCCACCAGGTGTCGGCGACGACAGCGATTCCGCAGTGGAGGCCGAGAAGATCGGTGGTGCCCGCAATGGCGAAGACGTGTCGGACGCCGGGCTCCTTTTTGACCTCATCGAAATTGGCGTTGACGATTTTTCCGGCAAACACGGGACATTTATCGTAGACGGCCCAAAGCATGTTGGGCACGCGGAAGTCGATGCTGTAAAGATTTTTTCCGGTGACAATTGAGAGATTATCGACGCCGGGAGTGGTGTGGCCGATGATTTTGTAGTCCTTCGGGTCCTTGAGCTTCACAGATTTCAGGTCCGGGGGAGAGAGCGTAGCAGCTTTGGCCGACAGCGAGCCGTAGGAGGCGCTACGATTCGTGGAAGGATGTAGAACGCGGCCGGAACTCGTTTGACACTCGGATTCGGGGACAGACCAGGTTTGCGCCGCAGCCGTGACGAAAAGCTGGCGGCATGCGGCACCCACACGGCGCAAAGGATCCCAGTTGACGGGAGTCGCGGTGCTCCCGCCGGCGCGTTGCGGTCCGTAGATGGACTCGTCCAAGTCGGCTTGCTCGATGCGGACATCTTTCCAGTCGACGTCTAGTTCCTCCGCAATGAGCATGGGAAGCGAAGTCTTGACGCCCTGGCCGATTTCGGGATTTTTTGAAGTGATGGTGACCAGGCCATCGGGATGGACGTGGACGAAGGCGGTTGGCGAAAAAGACTGGTTTGCGGCAGGCGGTGCCTGCCCGAAAGCGCGCGAAACAGGATCGGCGTAATAGCTGAGCAAGAGACCGCCGGTGGCGGTGGCGCTCACGCGAAGGAAGGAACGACGGTCGACCAGGCAGGTATTCATGAAGTCCTCCCAAGGCCGGGGATGAGCTCTTATTGTAGCGCCGGGGAGCCGCGTGAAGGCAAGCTAAGCGAGTTGCCATCGGCGCGACCTTTCTTGCTTCGGGCCACGCGGGCAGCGCGATGTTGCCTAGCTCCTGCCTGTGGTTAAAGATTCAGTGCAGCTTGATTAATTCCTGCGCAGCTTCGAATAGAGACGCCGCCGACAGATCAGCCGTAATTTTCGGCGACGCGCCGTTTCTCAGAATCCGGAGGGTTCGACAACCGGCGCTCTTGCCCGCCTGTATGTCAATATCGGAGTCGCCGACCATCCACGAATTCGCCAAATCGATGGAGTGCTCGGTGGCCGCTCTCAACAGCATTCCGGGCGCAGGCTTGCGACAGGAACAAGAAGAATGGTCGTCGTGAGGGCAGTAATAGACGCCAGCCAGCGAGGCATTGGAAGCGGCGAGTTGCGAAAGCATGCGCTCGTGAATGGATTCGAGTTCGGCGATGGTGAGAAGGCCCTTCGCGACGCATCTCTGATTACTGACGACAATGGCGGAGAACCCTGCCTGGTTGAGCAACGAGATGGCCTCCGCCACTCGCGGAAGGAACTGGAATTCCTCCCAGCGCGTAATGTATTGGCCTTCCGGAGCCTTGCGATTAATTACTCCGTCACGGTCGAGAAACGCCGCTTTGCTCATGGAAGAGTTCCCTTTCCACCAGTTCGGAAACAATATGACCGATAAGGATATGGCATTCCTGAATGCGGGGAGTGTCGCTCGACGGAGCACAAAGACAATGATCGACATCGGCGGCTTGTTTGAGTTTGCCTCCAGGCGTGCCAGTAAGTGCGATGGTGTGTAAACCGATTTTTTTGGCGGTGGAGATGCCATGGAGAACGTTGGGTGAATTGCCACTCGTGGAAAAAGCGATGGCGACGTCGCCGACGCGGGCCAATGCCTCGATTTGACGGGAGAAAACCTGTTCGAAGCCGTAGTCGTTACCGATCGCGGTGAGACTCGAGGTGTTCACCGAAAGGGCCAAGGCCGGCAACGCGGGACGATCAAACACAAAACGTCCGACGAATTCAGCGGCGATGTGCTGAGCGTCGGCAGCGCTTCCGCCATTCCCGAAGAGAAGCAACTTGTTTCCGCGCTTTAGGGCGGAAAGCAGAATCTCGCTGACCTGCGCAATCGACGATATTAGGTTAGTATCCCGCAGAAGACTCTGCTTGACAGCGATAGACGCCTCAATCGATTTCGCCGCCCTGCGCTCGAACTCAGCGGTTTGGCTCATGGATCGACCGGAATTAGGATTGCCATGTAAACCCAGTATAACCCGAGAAGCCTACAGTAGTTTTCCTGCTGCCCGGACCGGTCCCTCCGAGCAGCCCACCCTTGGGGGACAGTTATAAAGCCGCGCTAAAATCAAAATTAAAAAGTGCCTTTGCAGGCTGCGCTGACAGCATGCGGGTGTTTCGAAAATATCGCGTAATTCGACTTGCCGTTGAGCACTCAGAACAAGCTATTTAACCAACGATTACTTGTTTTCACATTGTTTTCACGCATTGACTCGATGAAGTCAGGCGTATATTGTCTTTTGCGTTTTGAAGTACGTTACAAGGTCGAATCTTATAGCCAAATCGTGTCGGAGAGTTCTGAGATCTAAGTTCTTGGAGGCCAACATATTGCGCTGAAAGGAGATTCCCAATGCCGTGTTAGCGCTAAGCTGTTTTTCCTTTAACGCCCCGTCAAGTAGCGGTGGAAGGGTTTCGGTGAAACAGGTAGGTCGATACGTTCACCTGTTCGCCGGAAGCCAAGTCTCACGGGAATGACATACCTGATAAGCTCGCAAGCCTTCGTCTGATGGGGAGGATGAAGAGTGCCTTACGGGATTCACGAAGTTCGCCTTGATCAGGCTTTGAGCTCCTATTTACAAACTTGGAAGGAATGCAATGCCCGCGTTATGGACCAGACTCTTCACTCCGATCCCGACTGGATCTCCGAACATTTCAAACATTCAGGAAACGTTGTCTCCGACCTTGATCAACTCGACTTTTCAGAGCCGCCTCGGTGTCCTCCAAAACCCACAAAAAAAGAGAACGTCGGCATCTATCTCATAGAAGATGGCAAGGAAATCGTTGGCGTTGTTCCGTATGTAACCGACCGACGGCAGCTGATCTGTGGACTTGGTAACTTCACGGTGGCCAAGTTTCCGTTGCGTGTTGTGTGCCTGCGAAGTCGGAATAACATTCCGGCGGAAGCCGCCGCCTATGACACAGTTATCCAACAAATCCTTAGGTCGAACTCCGATGCAATTTATGTGAGCAATGTAAGAACGGACTCGTTCTTTTGGAACTATCTGCTGAACAGTCCGCTGATTGGCGGATGGTTCAAGTTCTATCAGCGCAAGGGGCCGTTACCTCATCTATTTATTCGTTTGGAGGGAAGCTTTGACAACTACATGAAGAAGTTCACGGCGAAGACTCGAAAGAATCGCTTCCGGGAAATTCGCCTGCTGCAAGAATGCGGCAACGTCCAGTTGCAGCGTGTGACCCAAGCGTCCGAGATAGATGGTTACTTAGAGGCTGCTATTGAGATTTCCAAAAGAACCTGGCAGTTTGATCGTGGCTGGGGCCTGCGTGATCCTGAGATAGTGGCGAGTAAGTTGCAGTTTCTGGCGCAGCGCGGATGGCTGCGATCCTACCTTCTCAAGTGCGGAGATACGCCCTGCGCTTTTATGTTGGGGCATCAATATGGTTCGCGGTTCTACACGGAGTTTGCTGGGGCCGACTATCGCTGGAAAGACCGAAGCGTCGGCTCAGTAATTCTTCTGCTCGTTCTGCAGGACCTTTTTAAGGAAAACACACCGCAGTTTTATGACTTTGGCAACTATGCGAAATGGCAGGAGTATTACGCGACGGAAAGCTATCCGGAATCGAGTGCCTGGCTTTTTCGTCGACGAGCCTATCCTCTCGTGACCGGTAGCATCTACCACGCCTGTAGCGTAGCGTCGATCAGAACGGGAGCGCTCTTAGAGCGACTCCAACTGAAATCGAGAGTCAGGAAATTGCTATGGCCTAAGGCTTTGCCAGGATCCCCACGGTGTTGAATGCTTATGCCTTCCATGAGAAGGCCGATCCGTTCAACACGTGTCCAGAAGAGGAGATGAAGGCCGTTACTGTGGAGGTGAGCGCCGTGAATGCAGCCGTTCGCAGATTTTTCCAGGGCACCCCAATTTTGAAGGATATCTACTACAAGGCGCGCTCCGCCTATCAGCATCACAGAATGATGCGCGTTGCCAGGGGCCACGTTATTAACTTGGATGAATACGACGATGCACTCAAATTAGAGGATGGGAAAGTTGTGGATGTGCGTATGAAGGACGGTTTGACGATCTCATTGAGGCGGGACCACATGGATGCAGGCATCTTAGCGGAGGTTTTCTTTGACAATTGCTACGTGCAAGATCTCTTTCTTCCACCCAATCCTGTCGTAGTGGATATCGGAGGATTCATCGGAGACTTTGCTCTTTATGCCGCGACTCGCCTAAAGGCAAGAAGAGTAGTCGTGTGCGAACCAGCGCCGCGCAACTGGACACTTCTGGTCAAGAACATTCAGACTAATCATTGTGAAGATCGCGTCTCCATGGTTAACAAAGCTGTCACAGACGGCCGAGTCGCGATGCTCGATATTGATGCTCCCGACCGCGGGCAGGCTAGAATCTCTGCCTATCGATCGAGTAGCTGCGAAAAGAAGGCCGTTGAAAGCATTTCCCTTAGCCTTCTGCTCGCAGAATTCCGTATTACTGAAGTGGATTTGCTGAAGATTGACTGCGAGGGCGGGGAATACGACATCCTCCTAACTACACCTTCGGGAGTGCTTTCGGGTGTGAAAAACATCGTTTTCGAGTATCACGAAATCGATGGCTTTCAGCAAAAGCTGAACGCCGTCAGAGAACGGCTTTCCGCTGAAGGCTTTCTGTTGAAGACCCGCGGCTGTCTCATTGCTGCTCGTCGCGCAACAATCCCGGCGTAGGCTCGCTCCTGATCAGCATCGCCTCACCACACTCGAACGCTTGCTTGCGTTCTAACATTTTTTAGCCGCGAATCCCCGTAAATGGACACTTGGTCGTTCGGAACGTCCGTCTTTCGCGCCGAGGAATCGGTATGAATAGTGGTATTAAACCGTCCAACGCCAATTTCATCGCGATTTTGCTGGGGAATTTGGCTGGTGCGGAAGGATTCGAATTCACATCACATCCCAAAATTACAAGCCTCACCGATTGAAGGCGTTATCCGTCGCCTCCCAATCTAACTCTTAGAAACCGTTAGAAAGCAAATTGCGCAGACTTGCCTTTCGCCGAGGCCTCGAGCGGTGTATTTCGGCCAGTTCGATTCAGGGGCCCGTCCTTTACCGAACGTCCGCCGATGGTGGAATTCAAATGGAAGCCAGCGGTTTGAAGAGAATTCCAATTTCTCTTTCTTTTCCGCTCAAGCGAGCCGCATGGATAGGGGCGGTGGGGATCGAATTTGCGGTAAATTCATTAAGTCCCGTTGATTCCGTTTCCTTTGCTGCCTTCCTTCCCCTCGAAATGCACCTAGAAAGCAGCGTTTTGTCCCCAAGATGTGCCCAGATTCTGCGCGAAGGACGGTGATGGCTGAGCATGCCTACGCTCAGCGATTCCGCCATCCTTCCGGTGCACTCGATCCGTCGCGAGAGAAAAAGAGTGTGGGTCTAAGTTGGTGGTGGTTCATCCTTGCCAGTATCGCCGCGCTGATTCTAGTCAGCATATATCGCCCGCAGTGGCTCGAGAAAATAGGTATTCACATTCCGAGAGGTGGGGGCGGGATGCTTCCACCCGCGAATCCGATGGGCTGGGTTTGACATGCAAAACCGAAGGGTTCTCATCGTAGGCTTTCGCGGGTCGGGTAAAAGCACTGTTGCGTCGAGCATCCTCAAGGCGAACAACGGAATCTTTCTGTTTGATCCTCACTTCGACCCTACGTACTCTTGGATTCCCGGCCGCGCTAGGAGTGAGGCGGCTCTCTCCTGGAACCGTGTGATGGTTGCGAGGATTCGTTTTGGTTCATAGGCATGCACAACGCGATCGTAGACCGTAAGTATTCAGCGCCTGAGCATGTTATCGCCGTCGAGAAAAAAGAATAAATTCCCTCCTGCCGCGGCCGATCCCGTGTTTCTTGCCTCGGTCATTCCTTGATTCCCTGTCGACATTAGCAGCTGAATTCCATTGAAGCTTGGATAAAGGCAGGCATCGGGAGGATAAGTTTTTGCCACAAAGTAAGACCTAATGGGGACTTCCGAGCCAAAACGTGGTAGTAGAACGAATCTCTTCGGATAGCTTAATTTGCACATAATGCACGCTTTAGCAGCAAAATAGGGCTGAAGTGGGCGAGAGATTCTGGGTGGCAGGGGAGTTGCTGCAATGCCTTGTTGCCCTGACCGTCGCGTCGCCCGGCGGTCACCGCCCGCCAAAATCAATAGAGGGCACAACTCGCGTAGAGACGGCGGACTGAAATGGAAACGACAGCGCTGCGTACAGTAGAGCCAAGCGAAGAAACCCTGGTTTGGGGCGGAGCCGCCTCCATCCGCGCCTTGAACGGAATGGTGGCAGAGCTTGCACACACCTCGATCCCCATTCAGTTGGTCGGCGAAAGTGGAACGGGCAAAGAGGTTTATGCGAAGGCGCTTCATCGGCTTGCCGGAGGAGACGCGAGACAGTTTCGAAAGATTTCTTGTCCCGGCATGAACGCGCGTCATTTCCTCCAGGAGATGAAGACGGGGTGGTCAAAAGTTGAAGACAAGAGGCTCGCGACCGTGCTCCTGGACGAGATCGAGGAGTTGAACTCCGAATGCCAGCGACAGCTCCTCACTATGGCGGGCGACCACGGAATCCTCGAGCAACAAGAGGAAGGCGGCGGGGTAAGACTGATTTCCGCGACGACCATGGATCTGGAAAAGGAGGTGCAAGCGGGCAAATTTCGGAGAGAGCTCTACTTTCGGATCAATGGCGCCTGTTTAAGGCTACCCCCACTCCGGAATCGCATCGAGGACATCCCGGCGTTCACCGAGTACTTCCTGAGCCGACACGCCGAGAGGTTGAAGAAGAAGGCACCTGCGCTGAATCAAGAGACGCTGGAAGTGCTCGTGTCGTATCATTGGCCGGGGAACATTCGTGAACTGGAAAACGTGGCAAGGAAGATGGTGGCCCTGGGAGACGCCGAGTTGGCCGTGAGTGATTTACGGGTGGCTCGAATGATTCGACCGGCCGGAATGACCGCGACGAGATTCTCTTCGCTCAAGGTCGCGGCACGGGCAGCTTCGAGACAGACGGAGCGGGAGCTTATCCTTCAGGCCTTGGAGCGCACAAGATGGAATCGCAAACGGGCCGCCCGCGAACTGCAGATCAGTTACAAATCGCTGCTGTACAAACTCAAGCAGATTGAGACTGAGATTGAGTCTGTGGGAAGCAAGAGCGACGAGTGAGGGGATCGCCGATGAACACCTTGTCGAGATTGACTCTAATGGGCCTGGTCGCGAGCACCAGCGTATGGGCCCAAGACACAGCAAAGCCAGCGACGCCAGCGGAAAACAAGGAAAACAACAAGACGACCTCAGCTCCGCTAGCCGAGGCGAACACTGACTACAAAATCGGTCCTCAGGATGTGCTTCGTGTGGACGTCTGGAAGGAACCGGATATCTCGCGGACAATCCCGGTTCGGCCTGACGGGAAAATATCCCTGCCGTTACTGAACGACGTGCAGGCGGCGGGTCTGACGTCCATGCAGCTTGCGGGTCTGATCCGCGACGGACTGACCAAATACATCACCAGCCCCCAGGTGACCGTGACGGTTACGGAAATTAACAGCCGCCGCGTGTATTGCAGCGGTGAAGTGATGAAGCCCGGAGCCATGGCGTTGCTGCCGAACATGACTGCGCTGCAGGCCATATCGAGCTGCGGAGGATTCACGCAGTTCGCGAAAATCAAGAGCATTTATGTTCTACGTCTGGAAGGCGGAAAACAGGTTCAACATCCGTTCAATTACAAGGATGTAGTCAAAGGGAAAAGACCCGAGGACAACATTGTGTTGCAGCCGGGTGACGTGATCGTCGTGCCGTGAGGTGAGTCGTGAGCAAGTCGCAGAAAATTCCGAAGCTGATGCTTCTTGTACTGGCGGCCATTGTCGGCGTCGGCAGCTCTCGCGCCCAAGAGCCGCAGGAACCACAAGTTCCACAAACACCCGAAGTTGCAACGAAGCCCAAACCTGCGGCGCGCGCAATCCCGGGGCTGGATGATTCTTCGAATGAGAATGGCTCAGAAAACAGAACGTGGCAGCCGGACATTTTTCCGGTGACCGGATTGCAAAATCCGACGCTGGGCGCGCAGGAGCTCGGACACAGCTATTGGGTGCCGGGGATCGAGTACGGCAGCAACATTCAGTCACAGCCCTTGGGGCGGCAAGCGAAAAGCGGCTGGTACGCCAACAACTATCTCGGTGGGGATCTGAGCCTGGTCGAAACGTGGAGCCGTTCGCAACTCGGCTTGAATTATTCAGGCGGGGGATTTTTTACGACGAGCAGCCGGGAAAGCAACGGATGGTATCAAGAACTTTCGCTGGCCGATACCATAATGCTTAACCACTGGCAGGTGCAATTCTTTGATATCTTTTCGTACATTCCGGAATCGGACTTTGGTTTCTTCGGTGGGTCGGGGATGGCACTACCGGGAATTGGAGGGTCCCTCGGGCCGTCGCTGCCCGGCCTTACGCCAGCAATCCTGCCAAATCAGAGCATATATTCGGCGGTCGGTCCAAGATATGGCAACGCATTTGCGGCGCAAGTGACCTACATGTTGAGCCACCGGGGATCGATCACGGTGGGCGGGTCTTATGGACTTTTGCGATTTACACAGGCCGGAAACATCGACAACGATAATGCGATCGCAAATGTGGGATTCAACTACGCACTCAATAAGACCGATTCCATCGGCGCCTTCTACCAGTTTGTCGGCTACCACTACTCGGGTCAACCCCAAGCCATCGGTGCTCACAGCGTCAGTTTCGTGTACAGCAAGAAGGTCACGCAAAGAGTAGCGCTTAAACTTTACGGCGGGCCGCAGTTTGCCTTTTACCGTATACCGATAGGTACAAAAACGCAGAGCACAAACGCATCAGCGGGCGTAACCTTAAGTTACGCGGTTCAACGGGGCTCGATCAACGGGTCGTATTTCCACGGCTTAACCGGGGGAAGCGGCGTTTTCTTGGGGGCGATTACCGACCAGGTGACAGTCGGATTGAGCCGACAATTAGGCGTTGCGTGGACTGGGGAGGTGAATTTTGGTTACGCGAGAAATAGCTCCCTGGGGTCGTCCGGAGGAGCGCCGTCAGGTGTGTTCGACGATTGGTTTGTCGGGGGCGGGTTCAGCCGCGCCTTCGGGCGAAATGTGAATTTTGTGGTTAACTATACGGCCAGAATCGAGAATTCAAGCCCAACTACCTGCGTGGGGCCGAATTGCAACACGAGCTACACGCAGAATATGGTGAGCGTGAGCCTGCAGTGGCATACCAGGCCGTTCGTATTGCACTGAGGAGAAGAAGAGCTACGTCTAGGAAAGAGCGATTTGTCAGCGACGGACAAGGAACTTAAGGTGAATCTTGAAAAGGCGGGCGGCGCGAAATTATGTACAAAAGCTTTTTTGGGCTAAAAGAAAACCCATTCAACGTGAACCCGGATCCCAGATATCTGCTTCTCACGCAGCAGATTGAGGAAGCGCTGACCGGGCTGATGTACGGGATTCAAACGCGAAAAGGCTTTATCACCCTGACCGGGGAAGTAGGAACCGGTAAAACCACGCTGATCAACCGGCTCCTCGATTGGCTGCACCATCGACGCGCGCGCACGGCCTTCATCTTCAATTCGCGGATGAACACAACGCAGCTTTTTGACTTCATCCTCTCCGAGTTTGAGATTAAGTGCGAATCGAAGTCAAAGAGCCAGCAGTTGATGAGCTTGAACCATTGGCTCCTGGATCGCTATCGGAACGGAGAGACGGTCGTTCTAATCATCGACGAAGCACAGAATCTGACATTCCCGGTCCTGGAAGAGATTCGCTTGCTCACCAACCTGGAGACCTCCACGGAAAAGTTGCTGCAAATCATACTCTCAGGGCAACCGGAACTCGAAAAGCGCTTGAGGCTGCCGGAACTCCGGCAACTGCGCCAGCGAATCATGCTGCGGTGCAAGACGGTGGCGCTCACGAAGGATCTGACCCACGAGTACATTCTGGAACGGCTGCGGATCGCAGGGGCAAATTCCGAGCCGATTTTCAGTAAACAGGCGATTGATACGGTGCATCTGTATTCGCTGGGCGTCCCTCGTGTGATTAACCTCCTATGCGAGCATTCGTTAGTCAATGCGTTTGTGGACCAACAGCGGCCGATCCCGTCGAAAGTCGTGGAAGAAGTTGCGAGGGAGTTTCAGTTGGACCAGGTAGAGCCGCTCGCTCCCCTGCCAGACACCCGGCCCGGGGCTGACGTTTACAACTCCGAAGCATTTATTCAAAACCTCGGTGAGGCGCTCTCTAAGTTCCGCATGAGTCCGCCAGAAACACTGGGACGGGGAAAAACGTAGGCACTGGACACACCGACCTCGCGTCCGACAGGCTCTCTACAACATCTGAGTAACCGCCTGACAGGGTTGAGTTTGAGCGTTTGCAGTTAGTTAAGCCCTTCTAGCCTAGTCGAACTCTCTGCCACGTTGTTAGTTGAAACAACCTGATTCAGTGAAATATCGGCGCCTAAAAAAAGCCCGACCGGGTCCGTCGCGGAAGCCCTCAGCAAAATCAAAAATATGGAACCTCGACCCACGTAACGATATGAAAACTAAAGAGCTAAGGCACGATAAGGTAGGTGCTACGAACGGCTCTCTGGGAAGGAGATTACTACATTAAGGCACGGAATTTCACTTGAGCTTGCGCAGGAACAAACTGATCGCCAAGAATCGTCACTCCCGTACTAGGCTCTCGCCTCTAACGCGCGCGTATTCTTTAGGTTACAAACTCAGCTCGTGCGCAGATTCTTCGCCCCAAATGGGGAATCTGGCAGCCGAATTGCCTTTTCCTTCTGCGTTGCCTCGGTGTGTCTGGGAGCCTAAGGGCGGTAGCTTACTTGACTTCGCTTGGAGCTTCCCGCCTCAGGAAACCATAAGGAGCCCTCATTGAGCCTGCTTTCTGGAAAGGTGGAAGTGCCTGCAACCGGCAAAGCGCCTTGGTACGCACTACACGTTTGGTCGCGCAAAGAGTCCTTTGTTTCCCAACACTTGCTGGGTTTGGGATTTGAGTGCTTTCTCCCGACGTACAAAAGTCAAAGACAGTGGTCGGACCGGGTCAAGGAATTAGAGCAGCCTCTCTTTCCCGGCTATCTATTCTGTCGGCTTGATTTTCAGAATCGCAGATCCCTGGTGATGGCCCCAGGAGTAATTCAAATCATTGGCAATGGAAAGACGCCATTGCCAGTGGCCGACGCCGAAATTGAAAGGATCCAGATTGCGGTTGCCTCAGAAGCTCCGCGTCAGCCCTGGCCCTACATCGAGGTCGGAGAGCGCGTGCGAGTCAACTATGGAAGCTTGCGCGGCCTGGAAGGAATTCTGATTAATTTGAAGGGTAATCACCGTGTGGTGGTGTCGGTCAGCTTGCTGCAGCGGTCGGTGGCTGTCGAAGTGGACCAGGCATGGCTGACCGCAGTGGAGAAGCCAACGCATTACGCGGCAAGGCAATTTGGCGATCGGTCCGTCAGAGTACCATTAGCAAGCTACTAGTTGGTGTTTCCGAAAATCGAGGTCCGTACCTAGTGAAAGCAGAACGATGAGTAGCACAAACATTGCACCACGCCAGGATGTGCCCCGGAAACTGGAAGTGAAGGCGCCCGTTTCCATCCCGCAAATGGGAAATGCCCCCGCCCGGGTTCTTCTGAATGAAGGTTCGTTTGTGTCCATGCTGTACCTGGAGCGCCGACGAGCTGAAAGGACTCAAAAGCGATTTGTCTTGGTGCTCGTAGATATCAGCCGCGCGCTGACATACGCTCACGCCGTTCCGAGAATCGCGGCAGAGCTGGCAGATGCGACGAGAGAAACCGACATCCTCGGTTGGTATGTCGAAAACAGCCTCATCGGCATCATTGGGACGGAGTTGGGCAAGGCTTCGCCAAAACTGATTCAGGAGCGTTTGCTCGAAAAGCTGCGGACTGCCTTCCAGAAGGCCCTGGGAGAAAATAAATCGGCGAGTTACTCCGTTTCCTTTCACTTCTTCCCCGAGGAAACGGGCGACGGTAACGAAGACCATTCGGCAAATATTGTTTTTTATCCGGAGCTCTCGCGGAGGGAGGAGCGCAAGAGGTTTGTACTGGGGATCAAGCGAGCGATTGACATTGTTGGCAGCGTCGCCGCTTTGCTTTTCCTCGCACCGGTCTTCGCGGCCATTGCTTTGGCGATCAAATGGAATTCGAAAGGCCCGGTGCTTTTCCGCCAGGAACGTCTGGGGCAATACGGGAAGAAGTTCAAGGTGGTGAAGTTCCGCTCCATGCGCACAGACTGCGATTCCAAGATCCACGAGGCGTATGTGAATAGTTTTATTGCTGGTCAAGTGGACGGTGGGACGACCGGGGATTCAACGAAGCCGGTTTATAAAATCCAGGCTGACCCGCGGATTACAAAAATAGGTGGGTTCCTGCGCAAAACCAGCTTGGATGAACTGCCCCAGTTTTGGAATGTGCTGATGGGCGATATGTCTCTAGTAGGTCCACGCCCCCCAGTTGCGTATGAATATCGCGTCTACAAAGAATGGCATCGCCGTCGGGTGCTGGAAATCAAGCCGGGAATCACCGGATTGTGGCAGGTCGAAGGCCGAAGCCGGACACGTTTCGATGACATGGTCCGGCTGGATCTGAAATACGCCCGTGGCTGGTCCATATGGCTCGACCTAAAGATCCTGGCGAAGACGCCCGGCGCCATGTTCACTGGCGAAGGGGCTCACTAGCTCTCCCTTCCTCTTCTCATTCATCGCGCAGAGCCAGACATAGAATCCACTTGTTTGCCACGTCCAATTTCGCTTGTTCCCGCGGTATTCGGTTGCTTGTCTCTGTCCGAAAGAGACGCGGCCCTTCAAGTCTCATGTTACATTTCCCATTTCAAGCTGGCCTGCCCGTGCTCCGCTCCGCAGCGAAGCAGCCCTCCTGGAAAGTGAAGGCTCTATGATACGCATCGGTGTAATTGGGTATGGCTATTGGGGACCGAACATTGTCCGTAATTTCCACACACACGAGTCTTCCGAGGTCGTGATGGTGTGCGACAGAAATCCGGTATGCGCCGACCGCCTGCACAAGGCGTTCCCCTCAGTGGCCTTCAGCCTAGATGAGAATGACATTCTGAAGTCTACGGACATCGATGTCGTGGCGGTCGTGACCCCCGTTTGGACGCACTACGAACTGGCCAAACAGGCACTTGAGAACGGAAAACACGTGTTTGTGGAGAAGCCTTTTACCTGCAGCGTTGTCCAGGCAGAAGAGCTGATCGAACTTGCGGACAAAAAGAATCTGAAGATTATGGTCGATCACACGTTCCTGTTCACGGGAGCTGTGAAGAAAATCAAGCAGTTGGTGGACAAGAAAGAGTTGGGCGAGCTTTATTACTACGATGCGCTGCGCGTGAATCTTGGCCTGTTCCAGCACGATGTCAACGTTATCTGGGATCTCGCTCCCCACGACCTTTCCATCATGGATCACGTGATCGGCGAAAAGCCGGAAGCGGTGGTCGCCACGGGGGAAAAACATCTGAATGGCGTGGAGGACGTCGCGTTCATCACCGTGTATTTTCCCAAAAAGATCATTGCGCATGTGAACGTCAACTGGCTGTCACCCGTCAAGGTGCGCACCACGCTGATCGGGGGCGAGAAAAAGATGCTGGTATGGAACGACCTAGAAGCCGACGAAAAGATCAAGATCTACGACAAGGGTGTGAGCATGTCGGCAAATCCGAGCAACCTGCATCAGTTGCTGGTCAGCTACCGCTCGGGAGATATGTATGCGCCGCAGGTCGAACAGGTGGAGGCGCTGCGCGCGGAGACAGCATACTTCCTGCAATGCATCGATGAGAACAAGACTCCGTTTAACGATGGCGTTGCCGGGCTGCGAGTGGTGCGGATTCTGGAAGCAGCGGACAGGTCGATTCGGCGTCGCGGAGAGGCGGTGGAATTGTGGAGCAATTCGCATGTATTGCCCCAACGGTAAAACTGGGCAAGGGCGTCAAGCTCTCGAAGTTCATCAACCTGTACGGCTGCGAAATCGGTGACGAAACGAAGATTGGCGCCTTCGTAGAGATCCAGAAGAACGTCAGTGTCGGCAGGCGCTGCAAAATTTCGAGTCACACCTTCATCTGTGAAGGGGTCGAAATACACGATAACGTGTTCATCGGCCACAGCGTGACCTTCGTTAACGACTCCTATCCGCGTGCGACGACACCCGAGGGCGAATTGCAGAGCGAAGCGGATTGGAAAGTCGAAAAGACGGTCATTCGCAAGGGAGCGTCCATCGGGTCCGGGTCCACTATTCTCAGCAAGGTGACTGTCGGCGAAAACGCCATTGTCGGAGCGGGCAGTGTTGTCACAAAGGATGTGCCGGCGAACGCCGTCGTTGCCGGAAATCCAGCAAGGTTTTTGCGTTTCGTTACCGAGGACGCAAAAGTGAGCCATGACTAGTCCAATGAAGGTCCCATTTCTCGACCTCGTTACGCCTCACAAAGAGCTGGAGGAGGAGCTGCTGGCAGTGGTGAAAAAGGCGTTCAGCAACGCCGGTTTCATCGGCGGGCCGATGGTGGAAGAATTCGAGTGCGAGTTCGCGCAATTCTGCGGGACGAAGCATTGTGTGGGTGTAAATAGCGGAACCGACGCGCTCCGTTTTGCCTTTATGGCCAGCGGCTTGGGTCCAGGCGACATTGTGGTCACTGTGCCGCACACCTTTATTGCTACCACGGAGGCCATTTCCCAAGCCGGCGGCCAGATCCGATTCGTAGACATTGATGAACGGAACTACACGCTCGATCCGGCAAAATTGCGGGAGTATATCGAGAAGCAGTGCGAGTTCGATGCCAAGTCCAAAAACCTTTTGGAGCGCGCTACCAAGCGCCGTGTAGCCGCGGTTGTCCCGGTGCACCTGTACGGACAGATGGCGGACATGGATCCCATCATGGAGCTGGCAGCTAAATATGGCTTCATCGTGATTGAAGATGCCTGTCAAGCACATGGCGCGGAGTATTTCTCGAAGCAGGCCAATGCCTGGAGGCGAGCAGGATCAATTGGAAAGGCTGCTGCCTTCAGCTTTTATCCGGGCAAGAATCTCGGAGCGTGCGGCGAGGGCGGTGCGATCACGACCAACGACGAAGCCATGGCGACTCAGATGAAGATGATCCGCGACCATGGTCAGGCAAAGAAGTACTACCATGAGATGGAGGGCTACAACGGTCGGTTGGATTCGATTCAGGCGGGTTGGCTTTCCGTGAAGTTACGCCATCTTGCCAAATGGAATGAAGCGCGTCGCGAGTATGCCCACCGGTATCACGAACTTCTAGCAGAAGCAAAAGACGCGGTCATAACCCCGGTGGAAGCGCCATGGACCAAGGGTGTTTATCACCTCTATGTAGTGCGAGTGAGAGATCGTGCGGCTCTTCAAGCACATTTGACAGAAGCGGGAATCGGGTGTGGTCTTCACTATCCCGTCCCACTTCACCTTCAGAAGGCATACACACATCTTGGATACAAAAAGGATGACTTCCCAGTGACAGAACGAGTGGCGACAGAAATCGTGTCCTTGCCGATATTCCCACAATTGAGGAACGAACAGCTGAATGAGGTCGCGAGGCGCGTAAGGGAATTCACCCATTCGCAGGTTTCGCAAACATAGATTACAACCATCTCGTATGTTTTGAGCCACAGGATCGAATCCCCAGCATGAAGCCTTTGCTTTTTCCCCGCTTGGATCGACTAATTACGCTGTATCTGTGCTTGCCGGTGGAAAGGCTTATCCATCGATTAAAATCTACACGTGTACCAATTCTCCAGTACCACAGTATTTCCAATAACCTGTTCGGCCATTCTCACCCATCCCACCAGATCAATACTAGGCCCGAAGTATTTTTCGAACAGATTCGTTGGTTGAAACGTAATGGCTACCAGTCCTTGACAATTATGGATATGTTGAGGTTACGAACTTCGGGTGAAGATATGTCGAAAAAACTTGTCATCACTTTCGACAATGGTTATCGCGATTTTTATACCGAAGGCTTTACGATCATGAAGCAATGCGGGTTTACGGCCACACTTTTCTTGGTCACGGATCGAATCCGAAATACGCCAACGTGTTACGAAGGCGTCGACTATCTCACGTGGCAGGATGTTCGAGAGCTGCATCGGCAAGGATTCGAGTTCGGTTCGCATACAGTGACACATGCAGACCTGCGTTCCCTCGGGCCTGAGCAGATCGACTACGAACTCGGGTATTCCAAGGAGGTGATAGAGCAGGAACTTGGGGATTCTATTGAGTTGTTTTCCTACCCCTTTTCCTTCCCTGAGGAGGATAGGGACTTCGCAAGATTTTTGGGGGATAGATTGGAAAACTTGGGCTATCAGAGCGGCGTTTCCAGCATTATCGGCCGAGTGCGTTGCGACAGCCAGCGCTATTATCTACCTCGAATCCCCGTCAATACATGGGACACACCTGACCTTCTGGAGGCCAAGCTGCTCGGGGGCTATGACTGGATGCACGTTCCCCAGCGACTGCACAAACTCATCAATCATAACGTCACACTTATGCAGACTACTGGGGGGCAATTTCTTCCTCGTTGAAGCTAGGGTGTGCGTATGGGAATCACTGCCAAATATGTCCTCGTCACCCCAGCACGGAATGAAGCACAGTTCATCGAGCTGACGTTGAAGTCTGTAATATCTCAAACTGTTCGCCCCCTTCGATGGGTCATCGTGAGCGACGGTTCGACCGACGGGACCGACGAACTGGTCAGGAAATACGCTGAGGATAACCCTTGGATTGAGGTGCTAAGGCTGCCTGATCGTCGCGAACGCCATTTCGGGGGAAAGGTCATGGCCTTTAATGCGGGATGGGTGCGAGTGAAAGATCTCCCGTACGAGGTCATCGGCAATCTTGATGCAGACGTTTCGTTCGAAGCTGACTATTTTGAATTTCTTTTGAACAAGTTCGCCGCCAGTCCAGGCTTGGGTGTAGCTGGTACTCCGTTTACTGAGGGGAATGGAACGTATGATTACCGATTTACGAGCATTGAGCATGTGTCAGGCGCCTGCCAAGTATTTCGCCGTGAGTGTTTCGAAGACATCGGAGGGTATACGCCCGTGAAGGGCGGTGGAATCGATTATCTGGCTGTCATCAGTGCCAGGATGAAGGGCTGGAAGACGAGAACATTTACAGACAAAGTGTGCCACCACCACAGGGTGATAGGCACTGCAGAAAATAGTGTCTTTCACGCTCGATTCAAGAACGGGCTCAAGGATTATGCGTTTGGCAACCATCCGTTATGGCAATGCTTCCGCACGATATATCAGATGACCCGGAGGCCTGTTATATTCGGAGGGGCCGCGTTAATGGCGGGGTATATTTGGGGAGGGATTAGGCGCGTCAGCAGGCCGGTGTCCCCCCAGCTGGTTGCGTTCGTTCGCCGGGAACAGATTCAGCGTTTGAAGACCTTGCTACAGAAGACATTACCTGGCGCCTAGCAGTCAACAACCGGACAGAGTGACAGTGCTGTCGTCGCCTTGGAGTTCAGGCAACTGCCGATCCTACGGTAGGAAAGGTCAACGGATGTGTTCAGCGATAAACTAGACAAGACGGAAACAGAGGCCGCACTCTCCAAGCATGTACCCGCTGTTCTTGCGAGCCGGCCCAGCACGGGTTCGGGTGCCTTGATCGTGAACGCTGACGACTGGGGTCGAGACCGTGAAACGACCGACCGCATTTTCGAATGCATTCGTCGCCGGACGGTATCTTCGGTTAGCGGCATGGTTTTTATGGCAGACTCGACCCGCGCAGCGGCCATCGCCCGGGACCACGCTATAGACGCGGGTCTCCATTTGAATCTGACGTCGCCTTTTACCGGGCCGGACGTGCCCGGCGACCTCCTGCAATGTCAGCGGCAGGTTGCTACCTATCTACTGCGGCGACGGGTCAACCAGGCAATCTTTCATCCGGGATTAAGGGGTTCATTCAAATACGTGGTTGAGGCACAGTTGGAAGAGTACAGGCGGTTATATGGTGTCATGCCTGCAAGGGTAGACGGCCATCACCACATGCATCTTTGCGCAAATGTGCTCCTAGACGAGTTGGTACCGGCCGGTACAAGCGTTCGTCGCAATTTTTCCTACGTGCCAGGCGAAAAGGGGCTCGTGAATCGTCTCTACCGTAAGTTTGTGGACCACTGGCTGGCTCGCCGGTACCGGCTAACTGATTTCTTTTTTGCCCTGACACCCTTCGAGCCTTCAAAGCGATTACAAAGGATCTTTTCGCTCTCACATACCTTTATTGTCGAAGTAGAGACGCATCCATGTGTTGAAGACGAATATCTTTACCTGACTGGGAACGAATTCCTCCGTTTGGCCGAAGCCCTCCCCTTGGCTACTCATTATGCAAGGAGGTCGGATGGCACCAAACTGTATCGAAACCAGCTTCCCGCCCAAGCACGTCGAACAAAGCAGGAAAGCCTCATGGTTGACAAGGTGAAGCACATTACAGTGTGTGTCTGCACGTACAAGCGCCCGACGCTGCTCCAACGACTGTTACAGGACCTCGATCAGCAAGAAACTGACGGGCGGTTCACCTTTTCAATCGTGATTGTCGATAACGACCGGTTGAAATCGGCCGAAAATGTAGTCTCTAATTTTGCGATCGCTTCCCACATTCCTATCACTTATGCCGTCGTTCCCGAGCAGAATATCTCGCTGGCTAGAAACAAAGCCATCGAAAGCGCTTATGGAGATTTTGTCGCATTCATTGATGACGATGAGTTTCCCATCAAACGATGGCTAATTACACTGTTCGAAGCTTGCGAAAATCATGAAGTGGAAGGTGTATTGGGTCCAGTAAAGCGGCACTTCGATGTGACACCACCGAAATGGGTGTTGCTAAGCAGATTCTATGACCGGAAGACTTACCCAACAGGGACCACAGTACACTGGAGGGCAGGCCGCACGGGAAATGTTCTCTTGAAAAGAAATATTTTGGCCGGCATGCCAGTTGTTTTCAGACCGGAGTTTCGCGGAGGCGAAGATACGGATTTTTTCAGTCGAATGATCGATAAAGGCTGCAAATTCGTCTGGTGCGATGAGGCTGTCGCCTACGAGGTGATTCCTCCCGTCCGCTGGAACCGTACTTTCCTGATAAAGAGGGCGTTCCTGAGAGGAGCGAATGCCATTAAATACCCGAGTTTCGGAATACGCGAAATAATCAAATCTGTGCTCGCCGTGCCGCTTTACTCTTTAGGACTCCCTTTCGCATTCGTGTTGGGACAACACCGATTTATGGGTCTGCTGGTAAAACTCTGTGATCATTTGGGCAAGCTACTTGCGCTCCTGGGAATCAATCTCATCAAAGAGTACTACGTGATGGAGTAGTGGTGAGCTGGAGAAAGGATCTCCGATTCCCAAATCTCAAAGAGTCAGTTCCGGACTTGCAATAGTTTTCTAATTTTGGAGAGGTAGCCGTTGGCAGGGCAACAACCGGCTTGCCGGCTGTGGTGGCAACCCCACCCGAGGATTCGAATCCCTTCCCTCTCCGCCAGCTTTACTTCACCGTGGCAACAAATTGCGGCAACTCCCATTATTGTTAGAGCCGGGGAACGAACAGAAATCGGGAACCTTGGGGAGTAGATTTATGAACAAGCTGATTACAGTCCGCGGAAAAGAGGTCCGGGTCCGAGGACGTTTGCTCCGGATAGCACGTCTTGAAGCGGACAAATACCAATTTCTGGAAGATCCTGATGTGTTGTTGAAGGAGCTTAGGACATGCGGCACCAGGATCGATCTGTTCACCTTTATACAGAAAGTGACTGACCCAACAAGGAAATACACATTCCCGATGGAATGGGACAACTATGCCGCACTTCCGGTCAGTACGTTCGATCACTGGTGGAATCATCAGATCGGATTCAAAGCGCGAAACAAGGCGAAGCAGGCCCAAAAGAAAGACGTGGTAGTCCGTGAGGTGCCATTCGATCGCCCACTAGTGGAGGGCATCTGGCGGATCTACAACGAGTGCCCAGTCAGACAAGGCCGACGATTTCCACATTACGGCAAGGATGTCGAAACAGTTTACAAAGACGAAGCCACCTTTCCGGATTGCAGCGTTTTTATCGGCGCTTTTCATAGGGAAAAACTGATCGGTTTTATAAAATTGGTTTACGACGAGACCCGGACACAAGCAGGTCTGATGAATATTTGCTCCTTGATTCGAGAAAGGGACAAAGCTCCAACAAACGCCCTGGTTGCTCAGGCTGTGCGATCTTGTGCGGATCGCGGAATCTCACACCTGGTGTACTCAAACTTTGCATACGGAACGAAGGAACGAAGCACACTTAGCGACTTTAAGGAAAGAAATGGGTTCAAGCGAATCGATGTGCCCCGCTATTATGTGCCACTCACAGCGGCAGGCAAGCTTGCTTTGCGATTCGGCTTTCAGCATCGGTTGTCTAGCCGAGTGCCGGAGCCGATCGCAGCCAAGTTAAGGGAACTTAGGGAAGTCTGGTATGGCCGCCGGTCGGTTAAGGAAGCACTGTAGGAGAATTGGCGAATGCCTGGAATCGTTGGGGTTATTACAAAGATGCCAAGGGTCCGCGCTGAAGCTGAATTGCTCCAGATGGTCGAGACCCTTCGACACGAGAGTTCCTACGAAGTTGGAACTTGGGTCAACGAAACTCTGGGGGTCTACGTTGGTTGGGTTGCAAGACAGGGTTCGCCTTCGGCGAAGATGCCGGTTCACAACGAAAAAAAGGATGCCTGTCTCGTTTTCTCGGGAGAGGAATTCCCCGAACCCGGAATTGTTCAACGTTTAAAGGAAAGAGGGCACGAGTTCGAATCCGATGGAGTCTCCTACCTTATCCATCGCTATGAGGAGGAAGAGAACTTCCCAGCGAACCTGAACGGCAGATTTCAAGGATTGCTGGCCGATGTAACTCTTGGCACAGTCACCTTGTTTAATGACCGGTACGGCTTACATAGAGTCTATTATCACCAAGCCGAGGAAGGCTTTTACTTTTCTGCGGAAGCGAAGGCCATCCTGAAGGTGCGGCCGGAATTACGTTCTTTGAACGCCAGAAGTTTAGGCGAGCATATCTCCTGCGGCTGCGTTTTGGAGAACCGGACGCTTTTTGATGGGATTACTCTTCTGCCCATAGCGTCGGCATGGCAGTTTGAGGACGGAATCCTGAAGCGGAAAAGTTCCTATTTTCAGCCGGGCGAATGGGAAAACCAGACCCCCTTAGACTCTGAAGCCTATTACCAAGAACTCCGCAAGGTTTTCTCACAAAACCTTTCTCGTTATTTCCATGGTGGGCGACCCGTTGGGATGTCGCTGACGGGCGGACTCGACACCAGGATGATTATGGCCTGGCATCGGGCGTCTCCCGGTACACTACCCTGCTATTCGTTTGGGGGACCGTTCCGGGATTGCGAAGACGTTGTGCTTGCCCGGCGAGTGGCGGCGCTCTGCGGCCAGTCGCACCAAGTGATCCCCGTTGGAGAGGAATTTCTTTCTCGCTTTGCGCATTATGCCGAGCGCGCCGTATATCTGACAGATGGATGCGCAGGGGTCAAAGGTTCTTGTGAACTCTATGTCAACGAACGAGCCGCTACGATTGCGCCCGCCAGGATTACTGGAAATTACGGCAGCGAAGTGCTCCGGCGGCTGAGCGCTTTCAAACCTGTCGACCCCGAACCGGGATTGTTTCGAAGTGACATAGATCCTAACATTCGGAATGCAAAAGAGACCTATTCCCAACTGATCAAAGCGCATGCCGTTTCGTTCATTGCCTTCTGTCAGCTTCCCTGGCACCACTTCGCCAATCTTGCTTTGGAAGAGACGCAGGTGACGATGCGGTCGCCCTTTATCGATAACGATATTGTTCGCACGGCGTTTCGTGCCCCGGCCTCAACGGTCGTGAAGAGCGACATTTTCGCAGACAACGATGATTGCATCAGGCTCATCCGCGAGGGCGACAGCAGGTTAGGAAAGATACGGACCGATCGAGGCTTAAACGGGGGCTCCGCGATATCTCGCGCGCTGCTCGAGTTCACATTTAGGGCGGAATATGCATATGACTACGGCATGCCTCAATGGCTTGCGCGAATCGATCATGTGCTGTCGCCCTTCCATCTTGAGCGTCTGTTCCTCGGCCGGCACAAGTTTTACCATTTTCGAGTGTGGTATCGGGATGCGCTCTCCAAATACGTCCAGGAAATACTGCTTGATCCATTGACGCTATCCCGACCCTACCTGGATCGTAAGGCGGTGGAAGCCGTGGTAAGGAGGCATGTGAAAGGCGACCGCAACTACACGACCGAAATCCATAAGCTGCTGTCGCTTGAGTTGATGCACCGTCTTTTCATCGACCATAACTGTATCCGCGAGCAGCAGGTATTACACTCAGGATCTCCAATGGCTTCGCTGACAGACCAGGTCACAGTTTCAACGAGAAATCTGCGCACGTAAAGACGCGTCGAATGCCTCCGCAACTAGCTGCCATTATTTTCGCCTTCGGCATCGCAGGTCTCTTCTTTTTCGATCGCGATAAGAAGGTCCGGCTGTCCAAGGCTCTTTGGATTCCAACGCTTTGGCTGTTCTTCTGCTTCTCGCGATCGGCGTCGCAATGGTTGGGGATAACCTCGATGACGACAGACATGGCCAGTGCCTATCTCGAGGGTAGCCCCATTGACCGGGCCCTTTTTATAGGTCTCGAGGTCGCTGCGCTGCTTGTGGTTATCGCCAGGGGGAGGCGAGTGGGCACCATCCTGCTTCAAAATTGGCCGATTTGCCTGTTCTTCTCGTTCGCGGCGCTCAGCATCACCTGGTCTGACTATCCCCTGGTTACGCTCAAGCACTGGATCAAAGGGATCGGGGACCTGATGATGATCCTGATCGTGCTCACCGAGCAGAATGTCCCCGATGCTATCAAACTCCTGTTCACGCGGCTTGGCTTCCTGCTCGTGCCACTCTCAGTTCTCTTTATCAAGTACTATCTGCAACTGGGGCGGGTGCTGAATTTGAGCTGGCAAATGGAGCCGGTCGGCGTCGCCACGCAAAAGAACGGTCTGGGGGAATTGTGCGATTTCCTCGGGCTGGTCCTCCTTTGGCGTCTTCGCAGTGCGCATAACGACCGGGAAGACCCGAACCGTAAGCGGCGCCTGCTGGCGATCGGTGTGGTCCTGGCGATGATCATATGGTTACTGTGGACATGCGATTCGATGACTTCCATTTGCGCGCTTACCATGGCCAGCATCATCATGTTGCTTTCGACGAGGCCCGCCTTCCGCCGCAGACCCGCATTGGTGCACTTTCTCGTCATATTATTGCTTTCCTGCACCCTATATGCCCTTTTCTTTGAATCTTCAGGCAGTTTAATAGCGGGTCTGGGACGAAATCCCACGCTGACCGGTCGGACCGATATCTGGCAGGCCGCCCTCACGGTTCGGAACAGCCGTCTGGTCGGCGCTGGATATGAGAGTTTCTGGTTGGGTACTCGGCTCCAGGAAATGTGGAATGCAATTCCCGGACTTCTCGTGAACGAGGCGCACAACGGCTATATTGAGATTATTCTCACCCTGGGGTATATCGGAGCGATCTTGCTGGGTATCCTGATCGCGACTGGTTACAGAAACGTGATCACCGACTATCGCCGCCATCCTGAGATCGCCAGTCTCAGGATGGCTTTTTTCTTCGCGGCCGTTACCACCGCCTTGACGGAGGCCGCGTTCAGGATGATGGGTCCTCCATGGATCGCTTTTCTGCTGGCAATCATCGCCGTGCCGGCGTCCTCCGCTCCTGAAACTGGACTCCGTGATCGCGGGGGCAGGGAGTTATCGCAGCCTGCTCAGACGAGTGATGTCGCGGTCCCCGAGCGGGTTCTTGCTGAGTACTGACGCGTGTTCGATTTCGCAAGAGCATGGACTTAGCTAGCCCAGGCGGTGCGGGTCGAATGGATCACACGAAACAATTTGGGACGTCCTTTAACGGCGAGGCGAATTGCCGAGAAAGCGGAGAACCAATGGGTCGATTACGTGTTCTGGTGTTAGGGCCGGACTGCCATCCGGAGCAGCTCAGCATTCCTTACGTTACGTATTCTCACGCTGCCGCGCTAGCCCAGCTTCATGACATCACCCTGGTTGCCCGGTCTTCGGTTTTGGACGATCTGCGCCGTGCAAAAGCGCCGTTTCGCGCCATCGAGACGGTTCGGACGCCGCTGCTTGATCGCATTTATGAGTGGGGCTTTCGCTGGATCTTAAAAAGTAACTATGACAGCCAGGCGCTAACGGCTTTCAAATATCCGTTTGCTCTCGCCTTTGAATGGCGGGCCTGGCGACAGTTGCGGCGCCGCATCCTTGCAGGCGAGTTCGAGGTCGTCCTGCGTCTCGTACCGATGACGCCAAGTATACCGAGCCCTTTCGCCTTCTTCTTGCGAAAGGGGCCGATCCCCTTCGTGCTCGGGCCGCTCAATGGCGGATTGCCGTGGCCTCCGGGCTTTACCCAGTTGGAGAGACAGAAGGAATGGATCGCCAATCTGCGGAACGTGTACCGCTACGTGCCTTTCGCCCGCTCGACCTACCGCTACGCGACGGCAATTATCGCCGCTTCGTCCCAGGTCTGCGCGGAATTCGCCAGGTATAGCGGCAAGCTGTTCTTCATCCCGGAGCCCGGCATCGGCCGCTCCCTCTGTTCCGCTGACTCGCGCGGTACGGACCCCCGCGCCAAACTTGATCTGATTTTTGTTGGCGGCTTGGTTCCGCGCAAGGCTTGTGACCTCGCATTGCGCGCAGCTGCGCCTCTTCTGCGAGAGGACTCGGCCCGCTTCACAGTTATCGGCGATGGCCCGGAGCGATGCCGCCTCGAACAACTGGTGAAATCGCTTGGAATCGAGAAGGCTGTATCTTTCACCGGAACGCTTAAGCATGCGGAGGTTCTCAAGCGCATGCGATGTGCTGATGTCTTCGTGTTCCCAACCCTTCGCGATAATGGTGCAGGTGTGGTGTTTGAAGCTCTAGCGACTGGCGCAGTGCCAGTGGTCGTGGACTTCGGCGGACCGGGAGACATTGTTCATCCCGAGGTAGGGTACAAGGTCCCTCTCACAAATGAGGGTGATATCGTGTCACAAATGGAAAAGATTCTGGCCGGTTTGGAACGGGATCGGGATCTTCTGAATCGTTTACGACAGCATGGCATGGCCTATGCTAGGGAATGCTTGACTTGGGATGCGAAAGCACAAAGCACTACTCGGGTGCTGACCTGGGCTGTGGGAAGAGGGCTAAAACCCGATCTTGTGCCGCCGAAGATGCTGCACATCGAGCGTGCAAGATGATGTTGAGAGGGGCACCAGCTTTCTGTTACGGGCCGAGATGTTGAATGGGAGAACCGCCAAGTCATTCCTAGACATCGAGGGCAGTTGATGTTTCCGAAAGGGGAGCGCTATGAATACCGCCATCCGGCGAATTCTAACAGCGAATAGTTTGTCGAAACGGCTTTACTGCGCGGCCCGGCAGAAGTACCAAATCTGCCGGACGGCAATGGCCGCAGGGCAATATTTCGTGAACTCTGACGAATTTAAGAGCGCCCTTCGCGCACAGGGGTCGAATGTGCTGGTCGATCTCCGCACGGCGGACGGACTTACGATCACCATAAGGCGCAATTACAGCGATGCAATGACCATCGCTGATATCTTTCTGGACGATTGTTACGTCCGAGACCTGTCTCTCCCCCCGAACCCAGTCGTTATAGACGTAGGCGGGTTTGTCGGCGACTTTTCGTTGTACGCAGTGAAGCGCCTCAATGCGCGAAGGGTTATCGTTTGCGAGCCCTCGCCGCGGAATTGGGCACTGCTCCTCAAGAACATTGGCAACAACGGCTACGAGGATCGAATCGAGCCGGTAAACAAGGCAGTCACCGATGGCGGGGACGTGATGATGAATATTGATACCCCCGACGAATCCCAGTGTATGGTCTCTGCATACTATCAACGCGGAGAGCAACTGACAGCGGTTCCCGGAATTTCGCTAAGTAAACTCCTCCAGGACTACGCCGTCGAAAGCGTCGATCTCTTGAAAATCGACTGCGAGGGTGGAGAATTTGCAATTCTCGAAAGCACACAGTCCGATGTGTTCAGCCGCATTCGGAATATCGTGTTCGAGTATCACCAGATCGATGGCGTCTGGGCCAAACTGGAGAGTGCGAAGCAACGGCTTCGCCGCGAAGGATATGCTCTGCACATGCGCGGTGGTCTCGTATCGGCTTTGCGGTCGTGAATCCACCGCGCCGGTTTGTGCCTTTGTGAAAGCAATATAGCAAGCGGTTGCACTTACAATCACCGAATCTCCTGTTTGGTGGGCCTTAGTGGAAGCTGTACTCTGGCGGCGTGCTGTTCTGGGACGACACAAGTACGGAAGAGTCGACCTTGGAGAGGCAATGATCCCGTTTGATGATCGCGGCACCTTTCGTCCTAGAGCTGGAAGCCACGAATTACGCCGTCTCGCCGTTCGTGGCGCCGCAGCATCAGTATCGGCTTCGGGGCTGGGCCTCTCAGTCCAGGTAGTCGGCACGGTCGTTCTGGCTCGCCTACTGACGCCTGCCGACTTCGGCGTGGTCGCTATGGTCACCACCTTCAGCCTCCTCGTGACCAGTTTTGGCCTCAACGGATTTACTGAGGCGGTCATCCAGTTTGAAGAAATAGACCATTACACTGCCAGCAATTTGTTCTGGCTCAATTCAGGAGCCGGGCTGATACTGGCAATCGCCTTCGCTGCGGCGGGGTCGCTGCTGGCGCGATTCTTCGGAAATCCGCTGGTAGCGCAAGTCGCCAAAGGCGTGTCGGTGGGGATCTTCATCGGGGCGCTTTCCGTTGTGCACTTAGCTCTCCTAAAGCGTGCGATGCGCTTTGCGGCAACTTCTGCCAACGACGTCGTCGGCCGCATAGTTTATACAGTTGTTCCGATTCTGCTGGCTTTGAGAGGATTGGGATATTGGGCACTGGTTGCAGGAATCGTTGCGCAATCGTTTGGCATGACTATGGGATCCTGGTGGCTTTGCCGATGGGTTCCAAGCCTACCCCGGCGAACAGGCAGGACAGGCGCGATGGTCCGGTTCGCGGCGAAGGTCTACGCCCAGTTCAGCGTCGGCTACTCCACTTTGAATATCGACAACCTACTGGTTGGCTGGCGATTTAATGCGGTGGCCCTTGGATTCTACAAAAAGGCTTTTGACTTGTTCGCGCTAACTGCCAGCCAACTCACCGCGCCGCTTAACAATGTCGCATTGGCAGCGTTGAGCCGGCTGAATCAGGACCATGTTCGCTTCCGGCGCTACCTCGCCAATTCGCTCGCAATGATTGCATTCGCGGGCATGGCAATGAGCGGCGATCTTACCCTGGTGGGCAAGGACGTGGTCAGGCTGGTGCTCGGACCGAAATGGTCCGAAGCCGGCAGAATCTTTGAGCTGTTTGGACCGGGAATTGGCGTCATGCTTCTCAGCTGGCCTGTTGGCTGGATCCATCTTTCCATCGGGAAACCGGGGCGCTGGCTGCGCTGGAACCTTTTCCAGCTAGCAGTTACCGCCAGCCTGTTTCTGCTGGCGCTGCGGTGGGGGCCTAAAGGAGTTGCGGCAGCGTGGAGCATTTCATTTTGGACCCTTTTGGTTCCCGGCTTCTGGTATGCTGGTCACCCCGTTGGGTTTGGCGTCTCAGATTTGATTGCTGCGATCTGGAGGTACGCTGCCGCCGCGCTCGCGGCGGGCTTAGTTACTGCCGCCATCATCCGAGGCACGGCGTTCTGGGACACTCATTCCGGCACGGGCGCTGCGCTAGAGGCAACCATCATCATTTCGACGCTGTTTGTCACGCTTTACCTGGGTACGGTCATTCTTTTTCATTGGGGCCTGGCGCCGCTTCGCCAGCTTGCCAGCCTACTGCGCGAGTTGGCCCCGTCACGGAATGACACAAGGCCGACCGCCGAAGCGGTTGGAGCATCCAAATGAACCAGCCGACAGCCCTCGGACAATCAGCGGGGCGGCCTGCCACTTCGCCGCGCGCTGAGAAGCTACCTGCCTCCGCTCATTTAATTCACAGTTGCCGCAAGCCCCGTCGGGGGCGCGGGCGGCGTTCCGGCCCCAGACGTCCCGGAGGACGCATAGCACTGGCTAGCGTCGAAGCTCAGCACGTTTCCGCTGCCGTCCGGTGGTCCGCTCATCTTGCTGAGGTAACAAACCTGCGCAGGAATTGCGTTTACGTGCGTGGCCCATGCCGTCGAGAGCGTTCCACCCGTGCATTGGCTCGATGAAATTGCCTGTGCTCCGGCATAGGTACCACCGCTGCACTCACCAACATTCCCCGTAGTGACGTCGGGTCCAATCGAAGGCCACGCCACGCTGGACGGCCACCAGGAGGGTTGGGAGCTATAGTAAAGTGAGTTGGGCAGTGTATGCGCCAATGAGGAAAAATAAGACGACGTGAAGTTCGCATTGACATATGGAACCGCAGCCGGAGATGCTTCCGTCGAGTTCCACTGTGTCGCGGCGTTCACCGTGTCGTAGTTGCCCCAGCGCATCAGGGTCGAGAACGAACGTGGGTCACAGGTCACCGTACCGCCGCAACTGTCCTGCCCCGACAAACCAAGAACGTAGATACTATTAGACTCCGGGGATCCCGATATGCTCGCCGCGGATGTCGCATAGGTTTGATACACGTTGTGGTATCCCGGCTGCCCCAGAACGTTGCCGACAATGTTCAAAGTGCGACCATAGGAGCGCACCATGATGGGAACCGTATTCTGGCTTTTTCCGCTTTGCCATCCGTACAGCATGTTACGGAAATACGTATCTTGGCCGCTTGCCCCCCAAGCATCATCGATGGCGATGCCTAAGAAGACGTTCCCTTCAAACAGGTTAAAATTATTGCCGGCGTTGTGGGACTCGTAAGCCTGCTGAACGTAACTCGGACAAGTTCCGCCGCAACTATAGTTTGAGTAAATAGAAAAATTGTAATCCACCACGTTTCCCGTTCCGGCTCCGAACATAATCGGCGTGGTCACTTGCTGGAAGATGTTGTTTTCGACCAGATCGTTGGAACTCTCTGCCCACTCGATTGAGTAGCTGTCCGAGTGACTACCAGTCGACCCGTAAAAATAACCGTCGCGGACGACATTCTGGAAGCTCTCGTAAAGCGTGATTGCATCCCGTCCTGCATATATGTTAGCCACATTTTTTGCCCAGCACTGATAGCACTGCTGGAATCCGATGTTGGCGTAACTGGTCGGACTACCGCTCGACATCGTATCCCCGTTGATTGTCAGGTTTTCGATGCCGACATTCTTAAGAACAGCAAACCACCACGCGCCCGGCGACTGGCCGGAGCGGATATTTGTGAAAAACACTCCGGGGGAGATTGTGACCGTATAAGGCCCGCTTCCGCTTCCCGACACTGCCGATACATAGACAAGTTGCTGCTCGGAATGCGTGGCCCCGGCGATGAATCGCCCGTTATCGTTCCCTCCGTTGGTCCCCTCATATCCGCAGGCTGGGATGTTCGTGTCGCAGATGTAGACGCCGCTTGTATCAGAGCTGTAATTGGCTTGGTCCAGAATCATGATTGAACCAACCAGAGGCGCTCCTCCGCAACTGTTCAAGGTTATAGAGGTTGTCCCTTGAGCATAACCGGCAGTCCAGGCGCATTGCTGCGTCCCGCTCGGCGGAAGCACGGCGGGATTTCCGGCGTAAACACCGCTAGGAGGACTAACGCATATACCGTCATTCAGGCCGATAGCACACCCCGTTCCAGTTGTCGGGATAAGTGTGGTGGACCCAGGTCCGGCTCCTCGCAGTACGACCTGTCCCTTCTGAACCCTGATCGCAGTAACGTACCAAGTTCCTGCTGGAATGTTGACCACATTGTGCGTCGAGTTGCAAGAAGCTACGGCGTTATTGATCGAAGTCGCGTTTGCCGAGGCCGCACCTGACCCCGTAGTCAGAGACGGTTGCGTGGAACATGCGGTCGTATACGTGGGAATCGTGAATCCGGCGCTCGCCCAGTCGATGGCGCGGGAAGAATCGAGGAACTTGGACCAGTTCTGCGCGTAGCCACTGGTGCTGAATAAAACCAGTAAAAGGAGAAGTCGGTAGTTCATTGGCAATGTCAAGGTTCGGCGCATTTGTCCCCTAATCCTCCATCCCTCCGCGGATTGTAATGGGTATGCAAAGCCCTCCGCAATTGGCTCAGCGTACAGCTACAACGCTGGTACAACGTACGGGTAACAACCAACCCTAAGTACAGGACGGCTCTCGACGAGCAACAAGGGAGTAGGTCTGAGAGCTTTAATAACAGCGATGTTAATAACAGCGATGTGCGAAGCGCACCTGCGTCGCCTGTCAGTACCGTATGGGATCCATGTTGCCGTTGACAGGCGTAAAAGAAACTATGTTTTAGTGAAGAGGGGGGGATTTTCGTGAGAATTAGTGTCTTCGGCTTAGGTTATGTAGGGACTGTGTCCGCGGGCTGCTTCGCCCGAGACGGGCACCAAGTGATTGGCGTCGATCCGGTTCGCACAAAGATAGAACTTATCAATGCCGGTCAGTCGCCGATTATCGAAGCTGAAATTGGAGATCTTCTTTCGGAGGCCGTGAAGTCTGGGACACTCCGAGCTACTGATGACGCAGATCACGCCATTTGCAATACCGATCTATCGTTCGTGTGCGTCGGAACCCCCAGCCAAGCGAACGGCAATCTGGACTTGACGTATATCCGTCGCGTTTGCGAGATGATCGGTAATGCGATCAGGCGGAAACGGGGTCGTCACACGGTAGCGATCCGCAGCACGATTCTGCCTGGCACCATGCGTCAAATCGTCATCCCTATCCTCGAGGAGTACTCGGGGAAAAAAGCGGGAATCGAGTTGGGTGCCTGTAACAATCCAGAATTTTTGCGCGAGGGATCGGCTGTAAAGGATTTTGATGCTCCGCCCAAAACGGTTATCGGCGAGCTTGATCGGGAAAGCGGCGATGTCCTTGCGGCGCTTTACGCAAGGATCAAGGCCCCGCTCATTCGGACAAACATCGAAACCGCGGAAATGGTAAAGTATGTCGATAACTGCTGGCACGCGCTCAAAATCGGATTCGCGAATGAGATCGGAAATCTCTGCAAATCGTTCTCGATCGATGCTCACGATGTAATGAAGATCTTCTGTGAAGACAAAAGACTGAATATCTCTCCCGCGTACCTTTTGCCGGGGTTTGCGTTCGGCGGTTCGTGCTTGCCGAAGGACCTGCGAGCTCTGACTTACAAAGCCAAAATGAGCGACTTGGATCTGCCGATTATCAACGCGATTCTGCCAAGCAATGAGTTGCAGGTGAGCAAGGGCTTGCAGATGATTACGCGCTGTGGCCACAAACGCATCGGCGTGCTTGGGTTTAGCTTCAAGGCGGGAACCGATGACCTTCGAGAAAGCCCAATGATCGAAGTCATTGAGCGCCTGATCGGCAAAGGCTACGAGTTGCGTATTTTCGATCGGAATGTAAGCCTCGCGAGCCTCATTGGGGCAAATCGAGATTTTATCCTCAACCGCATTCCGCATATATCCCGTCTGATGGTCAACAGCATCGATGGCGTGCTCGATCACGCGGAAACAGTTGTGATTGGTAACAAGGATCCGGAATTCGAGAACGTTCCGAGCCGCCTACGTGACGGTCAGCGCCTGGTGGATTTCGTCCGAATAACCAACCGCGGGAGTGAAAATGGCAAGTACGACGGCATATGTTGGTAAGAAATCTGGGCCAGCTGCAGACCTGGGATCGGCGAAAGCCCAGATTGCGGAATCTATCGGTCGTCTCTTCGGTTGGCTGGAAAAGAACGATTACCGCGGCTATGACACGTTTGACGGGCTCAACGCGAAGTACGTCCGGCCACTGACGTTTGAAACCAAAATCCTGCGGATCGTGCTTCAGCAGGGCGTGCGGCGGTTTCCCATCAACTTGCGTCCGCTGCTCGGAGTGGAGAAGAGCCATTCCAGCAAAGGAATGGGATTTCTAGCACGCGGGTTCATTCGTCTTCACCGAGCCACCGGCGATCCGGCCTGGCGCGATAAGGTCGAGATGGCTTTGCAATGGCTGATTGACAACCAGTGTCGCGGTTATCGCGGGGCGTGCTGGGGCAATCATTTCGACTATCAATCGAGAAGCACCTACGTGGATAAGAATGTGCCGTCCGTGGTTTGGACTTCGCTCATAGGGCATGCGTTTCTCGATGCGTACGAGCATCTTAACCGGGAAACGTTTCTAAAAATTGCCGATAGCGCCTGCGAGCACATCATCAAGGATCTTGGCGTGCATTTGGACGGCGACACTCATTGCATTCATTATTTCCCGACGTCGGCTCATCAGGTGCACAACGCTAATACTCTCGGTGGCAGCTTGCTAGCGCGAACATACGCTCATACTGGGAACAAATCTTATCTATCCTTCGCGGAAAAAGCGATTCGATATACAGCGAAATATCAGCGCCCGGATTTTTCCTGGTATTACGGTGAGATGGATAACTTGCGCTGGGTGGACAACTTTCATACCGGATATGTACTCGATTCGTTCAAGTACTACGCTGAAAGTACCGGCGACACGACGTTCGATAAGCAAGTCATGAATGGATACGAATATTGGAAACATTCGTTCTTCCTTCCTGACGGCACCCCGAAATATTACAATCACAAGACCTTGCCACTTGACATCCAGTGCAGCGCTCAGGCCATCGATACGCTCGCCTTCTTTAACGATCGTGATCCGGGTAACGAAGCGCTCGCGCTCAAGATCGCGCTGTGGACAATCAAGAATATGCAAGACCGCAGCGGCTATTTTTATTATCGCCGCTATTCGCCCTGGCTGGTCAACAAAACGCCTACCCTGCACTGGGGACAGGCAACAATGCTCTGCGCCCTGGCGGGGCTGTATAGTCTGATGTAGAACAACTGGCTCGAAGTCTTGAGTAAGGCAACGTCGAAGGCCGGTCGTGCTGGCACAGACTATTGTTGAAGAGAAAGGTAGCTGAAAGCAACCCGTGAAACTGATCGAGGCATTGGAGTTGGCGCGGCGTCCTGTTCAGAAGACCGCGCGGGAAGCCAAAATTTTCCTGGCATGCGGTTGTACGCCGCTCCATCTACAAGCGTTCCTAACCGCGGAAATGCGCATGAGAATGCCCGAGAACCGGATCACGATAAACACCGGTTTATTTGGCGATTTGTGTGGCAATATCGAGCGGATTGATCCGAACGGGATCGATTTTCTTGCGGTCGTCGTGGAATGGGGCGATTTCGATTCGCGGCTCGCCTTACGAACCCTTGGCGGCTGGCGGCCTTCACAGATGGGCGATATCCTTGAATCCGCCACTCGAACAGCCGCGCGTCTTAAGAGCGGACTCACTGCGGCATCACACGGCGTGCCTACAATTGTGTGCATGCCGACACTTCCGCTTCCTCCAATGTTCTCGTGCCGTCCTTCCCAGGCGGGTTCCGCGGAGACACAAGTTCGCCATATCGCTGCGTCTCTCGCCGTCTCTTTATCTCGGGAGTCGGGTATACGCGTTGTCAACGGGCAAGCCTTGGATGAGGTGTCTCCCTTAAGGGGACGGTATGACCTGAAATCGGATGTGCTCACCGCGTTTCCATACACCCTGCCCCACGCGTCGGCTATTGGCGAAGCCTTATCCACGCTGATTCAGAACCGGTCCCCTAAGAAGGGCTTGATCACCGACTTGGACGATACCTTATGGTCGGGGATTCTGGGAGAAGTCGGTGTGGAGCTCATTTCCTGGCATCTCGAAACACACACCCAGATGCATGGCCTCTACCAACAGTTTCTGGCGTCTCTTTCCGGGGCGGGTGTGTTGATTGGTGTGGCGAGCAAAAATGATTCCGCCGTTGTGGAAGAGGCTTTTACGCGAAGCGACCTGTTGCTTTCGAGAGACGAGGTCTTCCCGTTCGAAGTCCATTGGTCTCGTAAGTCGGAATCAGTAGAGCGCATCCTGAAGGCCTGGAACATCGGTGCCGATTCGGTGGTTTTTATCGATGATAGCCCAATGGAAGTTGCCGAGGTGAAAACGGCGTTCCCGGAGATGGAATGCCTTGCGTTTCCAAAGAACGATTATGACGAGTTCTGGAAACTGCTCAAGCACTTACGAGAGGTATTCGGCAAATCGATGTTAACCCCGGATGATGCGATTCGACTACGAAGCATTCGCGACGCGAGCGCATGGCGGGATGCGAGTCAATCGCGCAAAAATTCGCATGACGATTTTCTCAAGGCAGCCGAAGCCTGTGTCTTCTTTGAATCCGCGCAGCCTGACGGAGATGCGAGAGCTTTCGAACTGTTAAACAAAACGAATCAGTTCAATCTGAATGGTAAACGCTTCAGCGAGTCTGAGTGGAGTAACTTTTTGAAGGATCCCGCGGCATTCGTTTTGACCGTATCGTATAAAGACAAATTTGGCTCGTTGGGAAAAATCGCCGTAATCCTTGGACGGACGTCTGGCCGTGTGGCGCACGTCAGCGGGTGGGTCATGAGTTGCCGCGCTTTTTCGCGGCGTATTGAACATCAATGTCTGAAGTACGTGTTTGAAACTCTTGGAGCCGACGAGATTACACTCGACTATCAACTGACTCCCCGGAATGGTCCCTTGCAGGAGTTCTTGACCGAATTGCTGGGCGAAACGCCAGGAGAAATTGTGCGCCTTTCGAAAGAACAATTTGGCAGTAAACTTCCGCCGCTATTCCATCGACTTGAGGGGATTGTGCATGTCTGATCAGGAAAACCGTCTCATACGTTGCTTTGCATCGGTGTTTCCCGGACTTTCGGAGGAAGAGATTCGCGGTACTAGCGCGCAATCGGAAGGCATTTGGGACTCTCTCTCGGCAGTCACGCTCGTCGCGGTAATCCAGGAGGAGTTCAGTTTGGACATCGAACCTGAAATTCTTCCGGAGCTGAACTCGTTCGAAGCTTTCCGAAGCTATCTCACCCGGATGATCCCGGCAGGACAGTGAACGGGAACTCATGAAAGAAGGGCCATTACGCGGTTTTTCTAACCGGCTATTACAACACCTAGCCAGGATTTTGCCAGGCGCCTCCAGCCTTCGCGTCATGCTGCATCGTGCTCGCGGGGTCCGGATTGGAAAGAACGTCTGGATCGGGTATGACGTGATCCTGGATACTTCGCGCCCTTTTCTGATCACTCTGGAAGATAATTGCACGCTCAGCATGCGCGTCACTGTCGTCGCTCATTTCCGGGAATCCACCGGGGTCAAAGTTGAACAAGATGCGTTCGTTGGTCCGGGGGCGATCATTTTGCCCAATGTCGTCGTGGGGCGAGGATCGGTTGTCACGGCTGGAAGCGTAGTCACTAGGTCAGTACCTCCTATGACCGTTGTCCAGGGCAACCCGGCCGTTCCCGTCGCGAAATGCGGGGTCTCACTTGTGCCAGGCGTTACCCTTAAAGAATTTTCTCAGCGCTTGCGGCCGGCATCTTCTCGCGCCGGGAACTCGCGAGTCAAAACACAACCTGATTCCACACGACCGGTCGCCACAAAGGTCGAAAAATGAGATTGGTTGTTCCGTATCTGGGCGAGATCCATCCGGTGGATCGGCGATTGGTTCGCTTAGCCGAGTTTCTCGGGATTGACTGCCTGACCATTCCGCTGGATAAATCGGCTGGAGCGACGCCGGAATTTCTGGAGAGAGCGATCGCTCTGCGAGAAGCATGCTTCGTGGTAAACCCTTGCGTTCTGCAGGGCTGGCTGGGGGGTGGTACGCTGCCAGTCGCTTTAAGTTCGTTCCTGCTTACGCATTTTCCGCATTTGCTGATTCATTCGCCGCGTCTGGAGACGTTCGACAGCAGTCTTATCAATTTGTTCTCCCGCGGTCATTTGCAGACGGCACGGAAAATTGGACATCCAGAGCGCTTCTACGACATCTCTCCGGAATCTAGAGATATATGTGACGCGTTCGCAGGGCTTTCTTTCGGGCCTACCAACCAGGTGAATGATCAAGTTTTTTCAATTGGCCATGAAGGGCCGGAGTTACTGAAACTCATTTCGATTGCTGGGCAGCCTTTTATGGCCTTACAACGAGACCAGAGCAAAATTTGGTTCCTGGCAGGCCAGGACGTGGCGGATTTGGACGCCGAAATCGGAGATGCGCCTGTATCGGAGTATTTCTCCCGGTTACTGCCACATGCAATGGCGCTACGGTGCATTTTCGGGGAGGAAAGCTGGCGCCCTTTGAAGCAATATGCTTCGGTGATCATCGACGATCCCTTGCTGCGTAGAAACTACGGCTTCCTGAATTTTGAATCACTGCTCGCTCTCATGAAGCAGCGTAATTTTCACTCGACGATTGCATTCATCCCTCACAATTTTAGACGGAGTTCGCCGGAAATCACGCGCATGTTCCAGCACAATACGGAACGCTTTTCGCTGTGTTTTCACGGCAATGACCACACGGGAGCGGAATTCGCTTCCAACGACGCCGTCTTGCTAAATACCTTGCTCCGGATCGCGGAACAGAGAATGGAGCGGCACTACAAAATTACTGGCCTGCATTGCGACCGAGCGATGGTGTTTCCGCAGGGGAATTTTTGCCTCGAGGCGATGGCTGTGCTCAGAGTGCACAACTTCGATGGCGCGGTGAATACGGTCTCTCACCCAATGCACGATAGGGTTCGGCTTACGCTCAAGGACATTGCACAACCCGCGGTGCTTCGTTATGAAAGTTTTCCTCTGTTCCTACGTAAGGACAGCGTTCATACCCAGTCCGCGGACATCGCTTTCAATTGCTTCTTCGGAAGACCGGTTCTGATCGTGGAGCATCATGATGTCTTCGAGCATCCTGAGACACTGGCTGATGCCGCCACTCGAATCAACACGGTTGCGCCAAACACTTGTTGGTCAAACGTCGGCGCCGTACTAAGAAACTCGGTTCTTGGAAAATGCACCCCTGATGGGATTCATCATATCCGAGCGTATTCGAACACCGTCCAGGTCTCCAATCACTCTTCGTCGGTGAAGCAGTTCTCGATTGAATGGAACCAGCGCACACATCCCGAGCAGGTGTTGCAAGACGAAAGGCAACCTGTGAAATTTACTGCTGATGGAATGAGCATACATGTTGCCACAGCGCTGCCAGGCGGCAGCTCTCGAACGTTTTCTTTGGTCCATCAAAATCCCTACTGTGAGTTCGGGGATCTAGGATTACGCCGGAAAATGAAAGCCTATGTGCGAAGACGGCTTTCCGAGGTCCGAGACAATTACCTTGGCAAAAACCCGCGGGTGCTTGCCGCTGCCAAGAAGCTGCAGCGCAGCCTCCTGCGCTGAGCAGACGAAACCGATACAGCTTTTGCCAATTCCAGAGCTGCTTAGCCTAGGTATATTCTTGTGACTAAAAAAGTCCTCATCATAGTCGAAAATTTGCCCGTCCCCTTCGATAGCCGCGTATGGAAGGAAGCCACGTCGCTGCGGGACAATGGCTATGACGTGACGGTCGTTTGTCCTCGAGGCAAGGGCTACACCAAAAATTACGAGGAGCTCGAAGGAATTCGAGTGTACCGCCACCCGGCCCCAAGCGAGGGGGATAGTCCGGTTGGATACGTCTGGGAATATGCCTGCGCCCTGTTCTGGGAGGCCTTATATGCCGTGTGGATCTACTGCCGGCATGGATTCGATGTCCTCCAGGGCTGCAATCCTCCAGACGACATCTTCTTGGTTGCACTGCCTTTTAAGCTGTTTGGCGTGAAATATATTTTCGATCATCACGATGCCAATCCTGAACTGTACTTTTCGAAATACGGCCGCAGAGGTTTCTTCTATCGAGCTCAGGTTTGGCTAGAGCGGATGACCTATCGATGCGCCGACGTTGTTATTGCGACGAATGACAGCTACAAGCACCTCGCCATGACCCGCGGTGAAAAGGCTCCTGAGGATGTCTTCGTTGTCCGTAACGGACCTGACCTGGACATTTTCAAGGCCGTTGCCCCCGACCCGTCCCTGAAACATGGCAAGCCTTATCTTGTCGGATACGTCGGTAACATGAGCATTCAGGAAGGACTGGAAATTCTGCTGGATGTTGCTTTGTACCTGAAAAACCAGGGACGCCGCGATATACATTTCACCTGTGTAGGCGGTGGGCCAGGCTTAGCTGGACTGCGGAAAAAGGTCGGGGAGAAGGACCTGAAAGACACGGTCAACTTTACTGGAAGGATCTCGGATGAACAATTATTGGGGATCCTATCTACCGCGGATGTATGCGTGAACCCGGACAGACCTTGCGAGATGAATGACATCTCCACGATGATTAAAATAATGGAGTACATGGCGCTCGGTAAGCCGATCGTGCAGTTCGATTCGACCGAAGGTAGGTTCAGCGCTCAGGAGTCATCACTGTACAGTAGCAGAGACAACCAGGTCCAGGATTTTGCAGCCAAGATTCTATGGTTGCTAGACAATCCAGACAAGCGAAAACGAATGGGCGAGTTCGGAAGGAGAAGAATCGAAACTGAACTGGCGTGGCAATATTCCGTCCCGAATCTGCTTGCAGCGTACGATCGGGCGTTCGTGGACAAGCCGAGGGGAAGAGAGTCCCTTCGGCCCAGCGCTCATAGAAGGTAGCGAACGTGAATTGCGATTGCGCTCGCTCGAATCGCCACTCTGGTTCCTTTCCCCGAGTAGATTTGGTTGCGCTAGCTTAGCTATGCTAGCGACCAAGGCTCGAGAGAAGTGAGTGCAGCATGATTGTAGTCGGTAACGCGCTTTCCCCGCGGAAGCAAGTGGCCAGCTATTTCGGCCTGATTCCGCGAGAATACAACTGTCCTGCGCCAAGCGCCAATGAGGAAAAATGGCTTCCACCATGACGCCTTTTTCCACGCTTTACATTAGAATTGAATCTGCACTAAAGAAAAACAGAGAGCACGAACCGTTTGTCGCTCGTGTTTTCCGGAATGACAGCCAAACGTCGTACGGAAAAGGAATGACGCAATGACGAATTGTGACGTCGCGATTATAGGCGCAGGGCCATACGGTTTATCAATTGGCGCACATCTGAAAGCGCGCGGCGTTCACTTCCGTATTTTTGGCTATCCTATGCTCACATGGAGAGAGCATATGCCCAAGGGCATGCACTTAAAATCGGAAGGCTTTGCTTCTTCTCTCTCTGATCCCGATTCTACGTTCACGCTCGAGGCGTATTGCACGGAGAAGGGAATCCCGTATGCGCACACGGGTCTCCCAGTTCCCCTCGAGGTATTTTCCTCGTACGGTATGGAATTCCAGAAGAGATTCGTAGGGGAACTGGAACAGAAGCAAGTGGAATCCGTGCGGCGTACCCCGGATGGATTTCGTGTTGAGTTGGAGGACGGCACGGTCGTTTTTTCGCGAAGGGTTGTCGTAGCGAGTGGATTGGCAAATTACCAATACATCCCGCCAACCCTAGCTGCCTTGCCCGAGGAATCTGTGAGCCATAGTTCGCAGCACCATGATCTCGATCGTTTCCGTGGACGTGAGTTGGCTATTGTCGGTGCAGGCGCATCTGCTCTCGATCTGGCGGCATTGCTGCACGAGGCCGGGGCAAAAGTGCAAGTGATCGCACGCAGGTCCACGATTCGTTTTCACGATCCACCGGAGAACCTGAAACCCTCTTTGCTGAAACGCCTCAGGAATCCGATCACGGGGATTGGACCGGGGTGGAAGCTGTACTTTTATGCAAATGCTCCCCTGCTTTTTTGTCATCTCCCTCAGGCGTTTCGGCTCAAAAAGGTCCGCCAAGTCCTCGGCCCGGCGCCTTGCTGGTTCACCAAGCAGCGGGTGGTCGGGAAAGTCCCGCTACATGTGGGAGTCAACATTGCGGAGGCGAAGGCGAACAACGGCCGCGTTCAGTTGCGAGTCGTTGACGGTGGAGCGACAGCACGGATGATAGAGGCTGATCATGTCATCGCGGCGACCGGATACAAGGTCGATCTCAATCGCTTAACGTTCTTCGATGCAGCCCTGCTTTCGACCATAGATTCGGTGGAGAATTCGCCGATTTTGTCCTCGCAGTTTGAATCCTCCATTCCCGGCTTGTATTTTGTCGGGGTTTCGGCAGCGAACACGTTCGGGCCATTGTTGCGATTTGCCTTTGGAGCTGATTTTGCTGCGCGAAGACTTTCACGGCATCTGGCGAGGTCCGCAAAGCTTCGACTAGCCGGTGAGCCAAAGGCAGAGAAGCCTGTCCATAAAGAAATGGCCGTCCACTAATGCTCCGTGATTTTTCGGAGAAAGTTTAGCGAAAAGATAGAAGGCGGCGAGGAGACCAAGCAACCGTGGGACCCAAAGTCCTTTTAACCGATACTAGTAGATGGTCCGTAGGCGCACGACTAGCCATTGCGTTTGCAAGGGCGGGCTGTGAAGTATCCGCGGTTTGCTCCACTCACTACCATCCGCTTCAGTACGCGAGTGTGATTGGGAAGATTTTTCCTTATAGCAGTCTTCGACCTTTGCGATCGTTGGAATCGGCGATTCTAAAGAGCCAACCCCAGTTCATTGTTCCGTGCGATGAACGGAGCGTGCGCCATCTCCATGAGTTGTACTTGACCTCCAGCCGCAACGGAGGGTCCCGAACTGAAGTGGCAGACTTGATTGTCCGCTCCCTCGGTTCGCCGGAGAGCTACCCTATAGTCGCGTCCCGCTATGATCTCCTAAAAGTCGCCGCTGAGGAAGGCATTCGCGTGCCTAGGACCCAGGCGATCAAAGAAGAGTCTGATCTTAATGTCTGGGAGACCGAACAAGCATTTCCATGCGTGCTGAAGGCTGATTGCACGCATGGGGGTGCAGGCGTCGAAATCGTACCTGGCTCCGAGCAAGCCACCCAGGGCTATTCGCGACTGATACGGTTGTACAGCACCACCCGTGTGCTCAAGCGGCTGATTTTCAACCGGGACCCGTTCTGGATAAGACCCTGGTGGAACGGCGTCAGGTCATCCATCATCGCCCAGAGTTACGTCGATGGGCATCCGGCAAATTGCGCGGTTGCGTGCTGGGAAGGCAAGATCCTGGCTGGTATTGGCGTCGAGGTCATCAGTTCGGTTGGGCAAACCGGCCCGGCTACGGTCGTTCGAGTAGTCGATAATTGCGAAATGATGCAAGCTGCGGAGCGCCTTGCACGCAGGCTTTCTTTGTCCGGATTGTTTGGGTTGGATTTCATGATCGAAAAGGGGACTCATGCGGCCTATTTAATCGAGATGAATCCGCGTTGCACAACGCTTTGCCACCTGCAACTCGGGCAAGGGCGAAACATGGTTGGGGCGCTGTGGGCTCAATTGTCAGGCCAGCCGCTACCTGAAACCCCGCCAGTAACCAAGAACGATTTGATTGCCTACTTTCCTCAAGCCTGGACCTCCAAGGACCAGCTCCTCGAATCCAGCTTTCAGGACATCCCGCGAGAAGAACCGAAACTCGTTGACGAGCTTCTCCGCCCGTGGCCCGACCGGACTCTGCTCTATCGGTTGGGACAGGTGTTCACCGCTTCAGGAACTCAAGACTTAATTACGGCGGCGCGTCAAACTTCAAGACGGAGTTGAAGCTTTGTGGCGGCTTCACCGGAGAATCATTCGAGCGATGCCTGCCGAGACATATGAGATCGATCCAGTTTGCGATCCTCGATGGGGCGAATTCGTGAGCAACCATCCGAGGGCTTCCGTATTCCACTCTGTCCCTTGGCTAAAGTCGCTACAGAGGACATATGGATATAGACCGATCGCTTTCACGACCGCTCCGCCCCACAATCCGCTAAGGAATGCGCTGTTGTTTTGCGCCGTAGACAGTTGGCTCACTGGCCGCCGCCTGGTTTCGTTGCCGTTTTCCGACCATTGCGAACCGCTTTGTGATTCAAGCAAGGAACTGGACCTCCTGTCACGTTATTTGCTCTCCATTCAGGCCCACCGTGGGTGGAAATACATAGAAATACGTCCGGTCAGCCCAAGATTCAGCGAGATCAGCGGCGTTTTTTCTCCGACAAGAAAATTCCAGCTACATACGATCGATCTGCGCCTGGATTCCGATGCTTTGTTCCGCGGCTTTGACAAAGATTCCGTTCAGCGCCGGATTCGCCGAGCTGAGCGGGCTTGCCTTATCGAAAAATCTGGAACATCCGATGAATTAATCAGGGCTTTTTATCGGCTCTTCGTGATTACGCGACGCAGGCACGGATTGCCCCCCATTCCTCGCAACTGGTTCACAAATCTAATTCAAGAACACGGCAATACTCTGGCAATCCGAGTTGCGTTTAAAGATACGCAACCGGTTGCGGCGATTCTCACGCTGCAACTCCGGGATGTTGTTTACTATAAATATGGATGCTCCGATCACAAATTCAACCGTCTGGGAGCAACGCCTTGGCTTTTCTGGAATGCGATAGTGGCGGCCAAATTGAAGGGAGCAGTGCAGTTTGACCTGGGGCGGACTGATCAGGGCCAAGCAGGACTGCTTGCCTTCAAGAACCATTGGGTTTCCTCACCCCAGGAACTGGTCTATTGGGGTTTTCCCGGCGCCTCGGCCGTCGGGCCTGCACATGGGTGGAAGATGAAAGCGGCGAAGCGCATCTTTTCGTTTGCACCTGAGAGTGTGTTGGTGCTCACCGGAAGATTGCTTTACCGCCACATTGGATAGTCGCGAGGGGGCAGCAAAGTAGAGTGACCGCAAAGACGGAACGGAGTGAGGCGCTGCCTTGATCCGATCAGTTCTCGAGTATTTTCGGATTCCTGAAGACTTGCTCGGCGAGGTTTTCGGGACAAAACCAACCAACGCTTCGGGATTCTTTCTTTTCGGACCAGATAGCTTGTGTTTCGGATCTTGTAGCGCCGGGGTTGCGGCGAATGACGAAGACGCCAAGTCTTATAATGCTTTCAAGCATATAAAGTTCGAGAAGTCCGGAATTCAACTGCCCTTTGATCCTGACCAAGTCATCGAAAACATCCGTCTTGAACGCTACGTAAGTAATCTCGCATCGTGGCGCGACGAGATCTTCTCTTCGACGTGGTCCCGCGACAGCTACTACTTAATCAGAGACCTGCTACCGGCCAAGATCCGGAGACAAGCGCAACAGGCTTACTTCGCTAATTGGGAGAGCCGGACCTTTCCTGCCTGGCCGGTGGACACCACGGTGGACAGGCTCCACCAGGCATTGCTGAAGTTGGCGATGGAAGCCCATGCCGTGCGAAAGGTTCCATTCATCTGGTTCTGGCCTGACGGTGCGGAAAGTTGCCTCATCCTTACGCACGATATTGAAACAAAGGCAGGGCGGGATTTCACGTCGCAATTGATGGATCTCGATGAAGCTTACGGTTTCAAGGCTTCATTTCAGGTCGTACCAGAGAAGCGCTACGAGGTTCCCGAGGCCTTCGTTCAGGAAATCGGGGCCCGCGGTTTTGAATTCAATGTTCATGATTTGAATCACGACGGCAATTTGTACCGCGACCACGAAGAATTCTTGCGCCGCGCAAAAAGGATAAATGCCTACGTTCGTCAGTATGGGGCCGAAGGCTTTCGCGCAGGAGCCTTATACCGTAATCCAGAATGGTATGACGCTTTTGAGTTTTCATATGATATGTCTATTCCCAATGTCGCTCATTTGGAGCCGCAGCGCGGTGGTTGCTGCTCGCTCCTTCCGTTTTTTATCGGGGAGATATTGGAGCTTCCCTTGACGACGGCAGAAGATTACTCCGTCTTCCATATCCTTAATGATTTCTCGATCGACCTGTGGAAGAAGCAGTTTCAGTTCATTGTGCAAAGACATGGGCTGGCCAGTTTTCTCACCCATCCCGATTATTTGATCGAAGAGCGTGCCCGCAGGGTTTATGAAATGCTCCTTGGTTATCTGCGGAAGACTGCGTCACAGAAGAAAGTATGGTCGGCCCTGCCCGGTGAAGTGAATCAATGGTGGAGGGCGCGGAGCCAGATGAAGTTGGTTCCCTTCGGAAAGGAATGGGCAATTGAAGGGCCGCGTAAGGAGCGTGCACGGCTTGCTTACGCCGTTTTGGACGGCCAACGACTGTTGTATGAAATCCATGGCGTCCCCGCCGTGCAGGGCGACCATTAGGTTCCAAGGTTCCTTACCCCAAGTAAATGCGACAAAATAAATGCGTTACGGAGACACCGCATCAGGCCGCAGATAGCTCATATTAACGGCTCTTATGACAAAATGGTGAATGCTGTCGCGATGGCCTTAATTTGATACAACGCACGTTTCAGAAGAGGTGCTAACGGCGGTAGCCTGTTTGCTGTATTGGGTCGGCCTTGAGCCGAAATTCTGCAAATGATTGGACGGCTAACCACCAACCCCAACAAAGGCATTCCCGGTAGGGGCTTCCGGGTGCCAGGCGTCCCCCGGTTGCAGCAACTTGTGGCCAAACCCCGAGGGGTTCCGTTGTCTTCAGGAATTCGGAGCCTCGAAGGTCCAAAACCATGCAAAATTCTTTCATTCTGAACCGGTGCCTCGAGGTCTACCTTTCGCTGCATAATTGGATCTGGAATCGTCTTTCTTCTTCCTTTCGTTTAACCCCACTGGGATTGGCCTATGGAAGGCACTTGCATCATGTGGCGCGTTTCTGTGCAAAACGCCGGCAGTATTTCGCGACCTTTTTTCTTAGAAATCGGGCTGAACTGGAGTTAATTCGCAAGTTACTGGACCAGAAACCGCGTGGATCGCAGGTTAACGCGACTGTCCTTGCGTGCAGCAAAGGCGCAGAAGTTTATTCCCTGGTGTGGGCGACGCGTTCTGCGCGCATGGACGTGCGCCTTAGGGTGCATGCCGTAGATATCTCACAGGAAATAGTAAACTTTGCAGCGCAAGGAGTCTATACGCTCAGCAGTTCCGATGCGCGTGCCTCTTCGAACGAAGAGTCCGTCAAAGAGAGAGGTGATGTAAGTTGGAACACCTCGAGGGATCAAAACGCCTGGATGTTCGAGCGTATGACCCCAGAGGAAGTCCACGCGATGTTTGAAGTGGAAGGGGGGCAGGCCAAAGTGAGGCCGTGGCTCAAGGAGGGCATCACTTGGATGAGCAGTGACGCCGGGGACTCGCAGCTCATCGGCAGTTTGGGCCTTCAGGACCTTGTGTTGGCAAATCGGTTTCTCTGCCACATGCAGCCACCGGTGGCGGAAGAATGCCTCCGCAATGTTGCACGCCTAGTGAAACCCGGCGGCTATTTGTTTGTTTCGGGCATTGATTTGGACGTGCGGACAAAGGTTGCTCGCGACCTAGGTTGGAAACCTATCACGGATCTGATCCGGGAGATTCATGATGGAGATGTTTCAATCCGCCGCGACTGGCCCCTGGAATATTGGGGCCTGGAGCCACTGGACGATCGTCGGACGGACTGGCGAATTCGCTATGCTTCCGTTTTTCAAATCCCTGAAAATGGCTCGTTCCAAGGTGGTGCGGAACAGGCAGGGAGGTAATAAAGTGGCATGCGTTTTACAAAAACCACTATTGCGGGCGTGTGGGTAATCGACCCTGAGTTCCATGAAGACGACCGCGGACGCTTTTTTCGCGCATGGTGTCTCCGCGATTTTGCCGAGCATGGAATCGATTTCGTGCCCGTTCAGGCAAATATGGGATTCAGCCTGCGCAAAGGCACCGTTCGCGGCATGCATTTCCAGGTCGAGCCCGCAGCCGAGGCGAAACTCGTCCGGTGCACAAGGGGAGCGATGTTTGACGTGGCGTTAGATCTGCGAGTTGATTCACCGACGTACGGCCAATGGTTCGGTACCGAATTGAGCATGGAAAATGGCAGGACGTTATACGTACCAGAACACTGCGCCCATGGCTACCAGTCTCTTGAGGACCGCACTGAGATGCATTATTTGACGTCCCAGTTTTACACTCCGGGTGCCGTCCAAGGCGCTCGTTTTGACGATCCGAGATTTGGTATTCTCTGGCCGTTGAATGCTTCTGCCGTGTCAGTGCAGGACCGCAACTGGCCACTCGTGCAGCGATAAGCAATAAAACAAGCAGGACGCGCTTATCGCTCGCAGATGACAGGGTAGATCCTTTAACATATCAGCAAGCGTACTCGAAGCGGTTAGCCACAATCGGCGGTAGCCGACGAATATCGATATGCAAGTACAGTCTGAGCGCCCAAGGACACTTATCTTCTCGCAGCGGAATCTCTCGACGATACTTCCGTACCGTTGCGCCCATTTTGAATTCGAAGACGTAATTTCGCAGATTGACTCTGTCGAAATGTTGGCGCCACGGATCGACCCGACTACACAGCGCCACATGTATACAAAGCAGCTCGCCTATCACACTCCGTTTGCCTTAAATCCCGGTATTGAGCACAAACCGATCCGGACAGACTATGACCTGTTTATGGCGATTTGCGGGAATCCGGCAGACCTGCTCCGAGTCAATGCCGTCGGGAATTGGAGGCGCAGTTGCCGGAAGGCCATTTGTCTTATCGATGAGGTATGGATGACGGAAATCGGCCCTTATCGTAATTTTCTCCGGATGCTCAGGAAGTTCGATCTCGTGGTCATCTATTACAGTCAAAGCGTTAAGCCCGTGAACGAGGTGATCGGAGAAAGAAAATGCATCTTTCTACCACCCGGAGTGGACACGATTCGCTTTTGCCCATATCCGAATTTGGCCGAGCGTACGGTCGACGTTTACAGCATCGGGCGCAGGTCTGCGATCACGCACCGAGCGTTCATGCAGATGGCCACGGAAGACCATTTATTCTATCTGTATGACACCACTTCCGCCGATCGGGTTTTAGATCCAACAGAGCACAGGATTCTGTTTGCGAATATCTGCAAAAGAACTCGCTATTTCATCGTGAATCCGGGACTCATTGATCGGCCTGATAAAAGAGGTACGCAAATCGAAATGGGAAACCGCTATTTTGAGGCTGCCGCATCTGGCAGTATCTTGTTGGGCGAGCGCCCAAATAATGGCGAATTTGAAAAATTCTTCGATTGGCCCGATGCTCTGGTTGATTTGCCTTATGACTCGCCAGATGTCCGTCGGGTTCTGACGGAACTTGATCGACAGCCTGAACGGCAGAGTGCCATGCGGCGAATGAATGTGCACGAGGCTCTGCTGCGCCATGACTGGGCTTACCGGTGGGAGGCAATCTTGAAAGCGGTGGGCATCGCTCCTTTACCGCAATTGGAAGCCAGAAAGGACCACCTACGAAACCTTGCCGGACAGGTTATCCAAAACGAGACACGGGAGCATCCGCTTCAGCAACGTTGAATCGAGCTCGGCGGGTCACCTACTACGTGACCCGTTCTGCCGCTCTCGGACATTCTTCTAAAGACACTTTTGGACCGACGCTTCTAATCGCGATCGTCTGAACCGCCCTCATTGTTGCTCAGCATCCTCTGATTGAGATTCGATGCGAGGGCCGCGCATGACTGCCTACAGCGACAGCAAAACCTTTTCCGCCAGTGGCATATTGGAGCAGGCCGGCGGGAGCCGAATGCCACGGAAGCCCAAGCGAATCGCGCTCCTGCACCACATCGGCTGCGGAAACCTAGGTGACGATGCGATCATCGACGCGGTCGTAAGCAACATTCGACGGCGGTGGGATAATGCGGAAATCGCTGTGTTTTCAATGAATCCGGCCGACTCCGCAAAGCGCCACGGAATCACATCTTTCCCCATTCGGAGATACAGGTGGGACTCCCAGCTCAGATCGGCCATAACCCAAGCGACTCAACCGGACGAGCACGGGCTGGGGAGCCGGTTAAGAAACACAAGGAACCCCGCGTTTCGTGTGCCCAGAGCAGCATTTGGCGAACTGGCTTTCCTCGTTCAATCCTACCGACGGCTCAAATCGTTCGATCTTTTGATTGTGAGTGGTGGCGGCCAACTCACGGAGCGAGGGGGGCCGTGGAGTTTCCCCTGGGCACTCCTCGTCTGGAGCATTATGGCTAAATGGGCCGGTGTTCGGTTTGTGCTTTTGAACGTTGGAGCCGGTCCGCTGAATCATCTTCTGAGCAGGTTTTTTGTTCGTCGAGCTCTGCGCAGGGCCGAATATGTGTCGTTCCGTGACAAGCAATCACAGGATCTTGCAGGCGAATTAGGGTTTGCGGGCAGAGGCCACGTCTTTCCGGACAATGCATATGGCCTCGAAGCCGAAGCACCCAATCTCCCTGCGAGGGACACCAATCGACCGCTTGTTGGCGTCGCGCCCATGCCCTATCCGTTTAGTGATCTGCCGAAATACCCGTCCAATGCCGACGCTATTCAATATGATCTCATCCGCAAGATGGCGATGTTTGTGGCATTCCTGGTCAGGGAGTCCTATTCCATCGATTTGTTTGGTAGCGACATCAGGTCTGATCCCCCTGCAATTGAAGACCTTCGAGCAGCCCTGCGAAACGGTCATCAAATTTCCACGCCGGAATACGTTCCGCTTGGATCCGTTAGTGAGTTGTTATCCAGAATGTCGCCGATGGACTATGTCGTTACCTGCCGATTTCACGGTGTCGTATTCGCGCATCTCCTAAACAAGCCCGTTCTCGCAATAGCACATCATCCGAAAGTCAGGCATCTCATGAGTGCCCTGGGGTTATCAAGATATTGTGCCGACATGCTTACTTTTGATCCGATCCGGCTCATGGACACATTCACCTCCCTTGTGAGGGATACAGAGATCATCAAAAGGAGTATGGCCGCCAGTTTGGCGGACTACAGGTTGAAGTTAACGACTCAGTTTGACGATCTATTTCGTCGCCGTCTCGCAGAGCATGCAGGCCTTGGAAAAACACCCGCAAGCTAAGACCTTAGCCGGGTAAATACAGGCGCTGGTCGCGGGTCTTTCGCGCAAGCGGCAACATTATGGTAAGAGCGATCATCACGTGTGTATTTCTAGTTTCCTGCGACCTTTCCCGAAAACAGGAATTGGCGGTAACTCAAGGAGGTTGGTTATGAAAGTCGTACTCTTTTGCGGTGGACAAGGACTGCGCATCCGTGATGCGGAAAGCATCCCGAAGCCGCTCGTGCAGATAGGGTATCGGCCGATTCTCTGGCACGTGATGAAGTACTATGCGCATTACGGGCACAAGGACTTCATCTTGTGTCTGGGCTACGGTGCCGACGCCATCAAGAAGTATTTCCTCGAGTATAGCGAGTGTACTTCGAACGACTTTGTCCTGTCTGGTGCAGGCAAGAAGATAGAATTGTTTAACACCGATACCCACGACTGGCGCATCACCTTCGCTGATACCGGAATCAACTCGAATGTCGGCCAGCGGCTGAAGGCGGTCCAGAAGTACCTGGAGGGTGAAGAGGAGTTTCTGGCTAACTACAGCGATGTTCTGACCGACATGTGTCTTGCTAAACAGCTAGACCATTTTCGCCAACAAAACAAAATCGCTAGCTTTCTGTGCGTCCTGCCGAATCTCAGCTACCATGTAGTCTCGCTGAAGGGAAGCAGCAGCATGGTCTCGGATGTCCACGCCATCAATGATGGAACTTTGCAGATCAATGGCGGGTATTTTATCTTCAAAAAAGAGATATTCAACTACATTGGGGACAGGGAGGAATTGGTCCTGGAGCCCTTTCAGAGACTGATTCGGGAGCAGCAGCTAATTGGCTATCAGCATGACGGCTTCTGGGTCGGCATGGATACTTTCAAAGACAAGCAGCAACTCGAGAACCTGTGGAGCAGCGGCTCAGCACCCTGGCAAGTATGGAAGGACAACAGCAACCCCAACGGAGAAGGCGTGAAATCGTGGGCGGCGGGCCTGAGATCGTTGCTGCGGAATTGAGGAGATCTACATGAATGTCGATGCGGAACTTCGAAGGCTTGAGGCAGCAGGGAATCCCATTCGTGTCGGAATGGTAGGAGCGGGTGCAACGGGACGGGCAATCGCGCTGCAGTTGGGAACGCCGGTGCCAGGCATGCGGCTGGTGGGAATTGCGAATCGCACGCCGGAACATGCAAAGAGGGCTTTCCGCGAGGGAGGGTTCTTGCGTTGGACATACGTCGGTTCTTCCCGCGAAGCAGAAGAAAGCATTGCTGGCGGTGTGCCCGTGCTGACCGAGGATCCTCTCGTGCTGACGGGCTGCGAGGCCATTGATCTGCTAGTGGAAGTGACCGGCACGGTCGAGCCTGCCACCGGTGCAGTACTAGATGCATTCCGCCATGGCAAGCACGTCGTACTCGTAAACGCCGAGCTCGACTCGCTGATCGGTCCGATCCTGAAGGTCAAAGCCGACCAAGCCAGGGTCGTTGTCACACATACCGACGGAGACGAACCCGGAGTCGCGATGACGCTGTTGCGGTATCTGCGGTCACTCGGACTTCGCATCGTCGCCGCGGGCAACATCAAAGGCATGGTCGATTACTACCGCAACCCAGAAACACAGAAGGCATTTGCGCAAAAGAATGATCAGGACGTCAAAAAGGTGACTTCGTTTGCCGACTCGACGAAGTTGTCGATGGAGGCTACGGTACTTGCGAATGCGACTGGGTTCCAGGTTGGCCGTCGTGGAATGTACGGACCAGAGTGCAAATACGTGCGCGATATCGCAAATCTCCTGCCGGCGAAAGAGATGCTCGAGACCGGTCTCGTCGATTTTGCACTGGGCGCAGCTCCTCACACCGGTGCCTTCGTCGTCGTCTACGAAGATTCACCGCTCAAAAAAGCCCAGCTCGCATACTATAAGTTAGGGGATGGCCCGTTCTATGTTTTCTATACGCCGTTCCATCTTCCCCATCTGCAGATCATGTCGACGATCGGCCGCGCGTTCCTGCATCGCGACGCTACGGTGGCACCGATCGGCGGTCCGGTCTGTGAAGTGGTTAGTGTTGCCAAGCGCGACCTAAAAGCAGGGGAGCGCCTCGACGGCGTCGGAGGGTTCTGCACGTATGGACTTATCGACAATGTTCAAACATCCCGCGGCGTAAGAGCCCTCCCCATCGGTTTATCGGAAGGTTGCCTGTTGCGCCGGGACATCGCGAAGGACGATATCATAACTCTCGATGATGTGGATGCAGTTCAAGACAAGGTTGCCGGGACGCTGTGGCGTGAACAGAATGCGCGATGGACGGCCGAAGCCGACCACTTGCGGGAATTGTCAGAGCAGGCCCCGTTAATGGCACGAGATCGATGAACGTAAACCGCTCTTTCTGGCGGGGGCGCCGCGTATTTCTAACCGGGCATACGGGATTCAAGGGCAGCTGGTTGTCGCTCTGGCTCAACGCGCTCGGAGCTGACGTCACCGGCTACGCCCTCGATCCTCCCACGCAGCCTAATCTATTTGAGCAGGCGCGTGTGGCAAGCGCCGTGCACTCGATACACGGAGACATTCGCGACTACGAGCGCCTCAGGCGCACCATGCACGAGTCCGCCCCTGAAGTGGTGGTGCATATGGCCGCACAGTCGGTGGTGCGTCGCGGCTATGAAGATCCAATCGAGAACTATTCGTCGAATGTGATGGGCACTGTGCATGTGCTCGAGTCGGTACGGCAGCTCAAACGGCCGTGCGCTGTAGTTAACGTGACGAGCGACAAGTGCTATGAGAACCGTGAGTGGGTATGGGGCTATCGCGAAAATGAGCCAATGGGTGGACGCGATCCCTACTCCAACTCGAAGGGCTGTGCTGAGTTGGTGACTTCTGCCTACCAGAAGTCGTTTTTTCCTCCAGAATCGATTGGAGAACACGGCGTCGCACTCGCCAGCGCTCGGGCTGGCAATGCGATCGCAGGAGGCGATTGGACCAGCCACCAGCTGATCCCCGATCTCATGCGGGCGTTCCTTGCTGGCCAACCCTGTCTGATACGAAACCCTTCTGCTTTTCGACCCTGGCAGTTTGTTCTGGAGCCGCTTCGTGGATATCTGATGCTTGCGGAGCGGCTTGCAGAAAATGGCTCAGGTTTTGTCTCGGGATGGAACTTCGGGCCTGTCGAGGCCGATGCCAAGCCGGTGTCCTGGATTGCTGACGAAGTGGTACGGTTGTGGGGCAATCAGGCCTCATGGATTCTGGATTCCGCATCGCACCCCGAAGAAGCCCATGCGCTTAAGGTAGACGCCTCGAAGGCGGGCGCGCACTTGAATTGGCGTCCGGTGCTTCCGGTGAAGCAAGCCTTGGCATGGATCGTCGAATGGTATCGGGCGTTTCAGAGCCGGGCTGAGCTCCCGGAGCTTACCCTGAAGCAGATTGAGAAATACGAGGCCGTGGCACAGAACGGCTGCTGATCGCGCGCGCACGGTGTGAGATCCTTTACGTAGTGAGTCGCTAAGGCAAATCAAGAAGTGGAGAAATCCTGTATGTCAATGCCAAATATCGTTGTTCTGGGAACTGGAATGGCCGGATTCGGCGCCGCTTACCGGCTGCACCAGCAGGGTATTGTTCCGGTGATGTATGACAAAAACCCATACTATGGCGGGCACACGACGTCTTTCCGGTATGACAGCGGGTTTCTCTTTGACGTCGGCCCGCATATCTCCTTTACGAACGATATTCGAATTCAAAACCTTCTTGCCGACAGCGTGGGCCAGCGTTATGAAACCATTCAGATCAATCTAAATAACTATTGGCGCGGCTACTGGCCGCAGCATCCGGTACAGCTCCATCTTCATGGTCTGCCCGAAGAGGTTGTGCTCAAGGTCATCTGCGATTTTGTCGAAGAACGCTCGGCGCCGGAGCGGCCGATTCACAATTACGCCGACTGGCTCTATGCCAGCTTTGGCAAAACCTTCGCCGAATCCTTTCCCATGCAGTACACGCGAAAATATCACCTGACCACGGCCGAAAACATGAGCACCGACTGGCTGGGGCCACGCATCTACCGCCCGAGCCTGGAAGAGGTACTTCGCGGCGCGCTATCGGCGTCGGCTCCACAGGTTCATTACATCACTCACTTCCGGTATCCCAGCGACGGCGGATTTCGGTGCTACCTGAACAAGTTCGTCCCATTGGGAAACATCAAGCTGAATCATGAGCTGGTTTCCCTCGATCCTCGAGCGCGGGAGATTACTTTCTCGAACGGCGTTGCAGCGTGTTACGATTCGCTAGTCTCCTCAGTACCGCTGCCGGACCTGATTCGCATGATCCCGAGCGCTCCGTCGGATGTTGTGGATGCTTCCCGGCGGCTGGCCTGCTCGACTTGCATTCTCGTGAACATCGGCGTAAATCGCGAGGATCTCTCCTCAGCTCATATGACTTACTTCTATGACGAGGACATCTGCTTTACCCGGCTTGGCTTTCCGCATATGCTCTCAGCCCGCAATGCGCCCCCGGGCGCCGGGAATATCCAAGCAGAAGTTTATTTCTCGGACAAGTACAAGCCGTTCGCTGGCAGCCCTGAGGACTGGATCGATCCTGTGATCCGCGATCTTCGTCGCTGCGGCTTGCTTCAGGAGAACGACAAGATCCTAGAGGCCAAGGCGATGTGTCTCAAATACGCCAACGTCATCTTTGACCTCGAGCGCGCGCAGGCACTCAAGACAGTGCACGGCTATCTCGACGACCTTGGAATCGCTTACTGTGGCCGGTATGGAGACTGGGGCTACATGTGGACGGACGAAAGCTTCAAGAGCGGGGAGCTAGCCGCAGAGCGTGCTTTGTCAGCAGTAGTGTCTTCGACCTAATCCCGCATCGCGCAAATCCTTTTCCGAGGTTGGACGAAAAACATCACGGCCATGATCAAACTGAACCTGAGCGGGGGGAATGAGGGAACGCTGAAGGTTTTGTGCTTGGGCTGTCATTCCGATGACATTGAAATTGGCTGTGGCGGCACCATCCTTCGCCTGATCGAGGAGCAACGGAGTTGCAGGTTTTACTGGGCTGTATTTAGCGCCATCGGTGCACGCCGGGCCGAAGCGCAGCGCGCAGCGAAACGGTTTGTCGGGCCCGAGCGGCTGGAGCACCTTCTGCTGAAGAAATTTCGCGATGGCTTTATGCCATTTGTGGGCTCCGATGTAAAGGCCGCCTTCGAAGAGATGAAAAAGGCAAGCTCTCCGGACATTATCTTTACCCATAACCGAAGAGATGCACACCAGGATCACCGCTTACTCTCGGAGCTAACCTGGAATACCTTCCGAAACAATTTGATTTTGGAGTACGAAATCCCAAAATACGATGGCGACCTCGGGCAGCCGAACTTCTTCGTCCCGCTCGAGAAGAGGATTTATCAGAAGAAGGTCCGCTATCTTATGGATGGATTCGCAACGCAACGTCCCAAGCACTGGTTTACAGAAGAAACGTTCCTCGCTCTGATGCGTTTGCGTGGAATGGAATGCATCGCTCCGAGCGGTTACGCGGAGGCCTTCTATTGCCGGAAGCTGGTCCTGTGAATGCCGAATGCAGCTCCCGCAGCGCTCCGATGCTCGTTTCAAGCGTCCGTCCCGCGACTTCCCATGGAAGCGCCTCCATTACCAGATGGATTTCCCCCTTAGCGGAAGCCCTTAGGGGAGCTCGCTTTGAACGGACACCTGTTGACCGACTCGCTGCGTGGAGTCGGAAAATCCTGACCGCGGGAGATCGCTTTACGTAAGATGAATAGGGGGGTTCCACTTGAGAACGCGTTGGCGCTCAGGTTGAATTGGATTTGATTCCTGCCGTGAGCTCGCGAGCTTTCCTCTAGATGGGGAGGGGTTAGCTTTCTAGTGTTCTGCTACGACGATAAGGATCTGGTTTCCTCTCGATATAAAACCCTGGCTGCCCCATCGCCGTCTTCATCATGGTTGAGAATGAAACCGTGCCTCACGATCAGCGCGTTTGGATGGAAGCTTGCGCTGAGGAAGGCCGGTGATGCTGTTTCGGTCATATCTCCTAGGAGGTATCCCTTCAAAGACGGGCGGGAGACCTTGGGCGGAATAGTAATTCACCACTTTTGGAGTTGGAATTCGCAAGCAGTTTTGGGGTATGTATTTGGAATACAGCTGTCACTGCTTGCGCAATTCGCCCTTTCGTTGAGCGTTTGCGCCCGTACCCGGTTTCGGACTCTGCACGCCCTCTAAATTGGGACGTACAAAGGATAAGACCGCTGAACGCCTACAAAACAGTCTTGAGCTAGGAGTTCTGGCACGGCTTTTGGCATATGAGAGGATCACACTGCGGAGGAGTGTCATTTTGGGACTTGGTTCGAAGGAAAACGCAGCTCGCAGTCTTCGGTTCGGCCTGTGGACGGTTTTCTTAATCGCCCTGTTTTCATCGCAGATCTTTGCTTTGGTTCGCTTCGCGATCCATGACTCGGACGCTTCGCACATCGTCCTCGTTCCTTTTATCAGCGCATGGCTGATGTATCTGGAGCGAGAGAAAATCTTCGCGCATCTTTCAACGGACCTGCCTTTTGGCATTTTTCTGTTACTGGTTGGTGTGGGGCTCTCAATCTGGACTTTCCACTCTTCTCCCGGCTGGAGCATGCGTGACCGTTCCGCAGGAAATGCGTTAGCGGTGGTAATTCTTTGGATCGCTGGATTCGCACTGTTCTTTGGTAGAACAGCACTTCGCGCCAGCCGCTTTGCTGTCCTGTTCCTGTTCCTTGGTGTTCCGCTGCCAGATTTTCTCTTGAACCGAATTATCCTCGCCCTCCAGGCTGGCTCCGCCGCACTTACCGCTTTGCTCTTCGATTTGGTCGGCCAACCTTACCTGCGCGAAGGGTTCGTGTTCCGGTTGCCGCTCCTTGCCATCAAAGTTGCAGCGGAATGCAGCGGCATCAGGTCCAGCATCGCTCTGTTGATTCTGGCACTATTGATCTCACACTTCTCTTATCGTCCGTTTTGGAAGAAGGCAGTCTTCGTTGCCGCAGGATTTGCCATAATGATTGTCAAAAACGGAGTGAGGATAGCCTCACTCACGCTGCTGGCAATCTATGTGAACCCCGATTTCTTGTATGGGAACCTTCACCATCGTGGCGGAGTATTGTTTTTCCTGATCGGGCTGGCATTGCTTGTGCCTGTTTTCTGGCTCTTGCGAAGAGGGGAAGATTCGCTGCAAAGCGACGCCACCAGTCTGACGAAGCCCAAAACTGAAGCCTTGTCCGATTGAAGGAGGCGCAGAGCCGGCTGTCCTACTTTTCTCCAGCTTCTCTTTCATCAGTGTAACCATAGGGGTACGCCCCATAAGTCTCGTTCTTGTCCACGCGATTTAGAACTACTCCCAGCAAACTCTTCTCTCGAAACTCCGCCGTCGCCTTTTCCGCAACCTCAAAATCGGTAGACCCGGCGCGAACTACAAAAAGCACGCCATCGCACATGTCCGCGAGGACACTCGCATCGTGCACCGCCAAGGTCGGCGGTGAGTCGATAATCACCCAATCAAACGCCTGTGACATTCTTTCGATTAGCTGCTTCATGCGGTCGCTCTGCAACAGTCCGCTCGGGTCTGCGGTGCGTTTGCCGCCCGGAATAAAACACAGACTACCCTCGGGGCCTATCTGCAGTACTTGAAACTCATCGGCATCTCCGTCCAGGTAGTCGGCCAAGCCCAGCCCTTCCGGCGCACCCAGGCTTAAATGCAGCCGAGGAGCCCGCAGGTCCGCATCGATCAGCAGGACCCGACGATCGGTCTGCCGGACAAAGGACTGGGCCAGATTCGCAGCGATGAACGTTTTTCCTTCCATCGGAAGACTGCTGGTAATGAGCAAGCTGCGAAGCGGCTGGGCTGCTGCTATCTGGTAAAGACGCGATCGAAGCGTGCGAAATCTCTCGACAACCACGCGTTGGTCGTTGCTCCCGGCAAAAGGATCTAACCTGAACTCCGTGTTCCAAGCCGGGCGCGCACAACGCTTCGCGAAAGTTGCGAAGGTGGCTCTTTGCGCGATTTCGGCAGTGGTGAGGGCCGGGCGCGGTCTTGCCTCTTCGCGCTGCCCCGCATAGCCGGGAAGCGATGCGGTTTGGGTCGCCAGGTCCACCAAATCCGTTTCCGGACGGTCCCCCAGTTGCGCACTTCGCTCCTGCGCCGCCTTTTTCAATGCTTCGTGGATCCGACTCATTTTTTCCTCAACAAACTGATGTGTAAAGCACCAGCGAACTAAGATTTTGATGCCGCTGGACTCGCGATCCGCCCAGACTGGGTCTTGTCAGGGCGATTCCAATACGTCCTTGCTGCCTCGAAAACGGGCACCGCCGTCAAGACGGGAAGCTTGAGCGACAGTTCGACATCGCGCTCCGTGTACATAGCTTTGTCGCTTATGGCAATAAGGTACAGGATGCAAAGGCCAAGAGCGAATCCGGCGCCGAGGCCTCCTCCAACAAAAACTATCTTCTTGGGAAATGACGGAGTCGCAGGGAGACTCGGCGCATCCAGCACCCGAAAAGTTTCGCCCTCTTGCTGATTCTGCACGTCGCCCAGTAACTCGGACTTTTGCTGTTTCTTCAACAGATCATTGTAATTTTCGAGGGCCGTCTGGTAATTCCGGGTCAGTTCCTTGAGCTGCTGCTCCACCATCGGGCTTTCCTGAACACGGGCTTGCAGCGCGTGGATCTGCTCCTGAATCTTCGCTTGGTGCTTGGTCAGGTCTGAAATACTCAGGTCATCCTGTTTAATCCTCGCGCGCAGTTGCTGCATCTGCGGCGGTTCGTGCGTGGAAGCCTGCGTACTGCTGCCGGCCGTTTTCGTGTCTGGCGCGGCAGCGAGCCGGCGCTTGATCTCTTCGATTTGCGCTTTCACTTTAACGACGTCTGGATGTTCAGGGGTGTACTTCCCAAGCAAAGCGGTCAACTGGTCTTGCAACGCTGCCAACTGCTGATCTAGAGAGTCGGTGTTGACGGTTCCAGCTTGTGCTGCTCTCCAGGTTGTTTCTTGCTGAGCCAGAAGCGATTCATTGAAGGTTTTGTCTTGCTGGGCTCGGCTCAAGGATTGCGTTGCGGCTTCGAGTTGCGAGTTCATTGTCGTCAACAGGCTCAGATTGCTCTGCTGTTCCTCCGGTAACGAGCCCAGACGCTGCTTTTTGAATTCGGCGAGCCGCGCGTCCTGCTCGTCGAGGTTCGCCTTGGACGCTGCAAGCTGCTCGGTAAGAAACTCGGTCGTGTGCTTCACGCGATTCGCGCTGATGTCAAAATTCCGGGCCATGAACATCGACGTGATCTCCTGGCAGATGTTCATGGCGAGCTGAGGATCGCCGAATGTCACACTGACATGGAATCCGGGAGGCTGCCTGTTTGCGGAGCCCTGCATTGGCTGGATGAGTTCGACCTCGACCGACTTCTGCAGGCGTTCGACAAGATCCTCCATGTGTTCCGATGCACGCTTGCCCGGATACAAATTGAATTTCTCAATAATCGGCTGCAGGCCCGACCGGCTCAATATCTGCTCCTTCATGGATGCGAGGTGTCGGTAAAGATCGTCATTCACCGTGGTTGGAAGCACATCCTGAGACACAGCCGGTGGTTCGACAAGCACCATGGTTGACGATGTATATTTCTTCGGCAGGACCACGGTAGCCACAAAACCGATCAATGCGGCGAGTGCCATCGTGGCTAGGAGAACCCACCAGTAGCGTCGAAAAATTCGCCTCGCTTCAGAGAGGCTAATATTGTCGTCACGCAGCATAATTTTTCCACTTCCCTTCCTCGCGCTCGCGAAAATGCCCCGACAAGCGAGGGACGCTCACCCCCAAGTGTAAGATAGCACGCCGCGTACCAGTCTCTCCCTTCCCTGAGGTCGGCCCAAGCGACGCTATCTCATTGATAATATGATCCTTACCGCGATAAGAGCGCAAATCGCCGCTGCTCCCGACATCCGCAATCTTCGGGTAGGGAAGTAGTCTATCTCATTTATCCCGAAAACCTCCACTCCCGCGGGCGGAGGTGCTTCGGGAGCAACCTCAGGGATGCTCGCGCCACGATTTGACTGGCGAAGCAAAGCATTTATTTTATAAACGTTACCCGTTCGGGCGTAAAGCCCCGGTCCTTTAGGGCGGGGATATAAGCCCGTTTTTCAGAGTGGTGTTTTCTGTTGTCGGATATAGTCCCTCAGAATGTTGATCGCTGCACCCCCGCAACTAGCAGCGAAGTAAGACGGCGACCAGAGCACGCCTTTCCAATAGCGAGCCGCCAAGTCAGGTCTCTCTTGTCGGAGTATTCTGCTGCACACGCCTTTGAGCGAGTTCGGAGAACAACCCTCGAAGTCTCTTGATAGCATCTCCATCGAATACGCGATGCCGATACTTTGTGATGAAGACCAAGTGTCCGTGGCAAGTGTCTTGATGTCTTGCTATAGACCAACTACGATACTTCCGTGCTGAGGGTGCAAGGCTACCAATTCGAAGCCCTGCCGAATGGCGAACAGCTTCGCAACCTGCGACGCTTTGCCGGCTCGTGCCGTTTCGTCTATAACCAAGCCTTGGCGTTGAACAAGCAACGCTACGAAAACAAAGGAAAGCGGCTCGGTTATGCCGGCATGTGCGCTTTGCTGCCAAGCTGGAAGACTGCGCACCCGTGGCTTTCCGATGCGCCGTCGCAAGCGTTGCAGCAATCTTTGAAAGATTTGGAGCGAGCCTATACAAACTTCTTCAACAAGCGAGCCGACCTTCCGGACTTCCACAAGCAGGGCCACAAGGATTCGTTTCGTATCCCGCAAGGATTCGAAGTCGACAGCACCAACGGGCGTATCTCGCTGGCAAAGATTGGCTGGAAGCGCTACCGCAAGTCACGCAACATTGAAGGCCAACCGAAGAACGTAACGGTATCGATTGTCGCCGGCAAAGTCTTCGTCTCGTCGCCTGTGTTGCCTGTGGATTCCGAGCGCCAGCAGACTTGGTAGCAGCCTCGAACATCAAAGAGGCGGGGCTCGCCTCGTTAGCCCTGCTCGCATCCTTCGGGTGCAGTAAGCCCGTCGTGTCAGGAACCCACCGAAGGCATCGCTGCTTAGCAGGCGAGCCAGTAGGAATCCCCAGCCTTCAGGCGGGGGAGGATGTCAAAGGACCAGGTACCACCCGGTAACAGACATATCCGAGGGACCGACACTTGCATACCGCCGTCTGCTAGAATTGTTTGGACACATCCGCTGTTCTCAAAAGTATGCCTGTCTTTCTCAGATACTCTCGCGGAGCCCTCTTCGTTCTTTGCTGCTGCGTGCTGCTGCTCGGATGCTCCCGCAATCCAAACGCAAGGAAGCAGAAATTCCTCGCGCAAGGCAATCAGTCTCTTCAGCAAGGCAAATACCCCGAGGCGCTGATTTCCTATGGACGAGCTTTACAGATTGATCCTCGTTACGTCGAAGCGCACTATCACCTGGCGCAAACGCATTTGAAAATGGGCAGTTGGGCTGCAGCTTACCAGGAACTATCGCGCACCGTCGAACTGCAGCCTGAAAACTGGGTTGCCCAGCTTGATCTCGGCAGGCTGCAACTCGCGGGTGGCAAAACCAAGGAAGCGAAAGACCGCGCTCAACTCGTTCTCAAAAGTAATCCCAAAGACTCCGACGCAGAAATGTTGCTTTCGAATGCCGACGCGGCCCTCGGCAACATGAAGGAAGCGCTCGAAGAAGCGAAGGACGCGATCGCGATGGCCCCGGACCGCTCGGTCTTGTACCTCAATCTGGGTCACATCCAAGCCCGAATGAACGACCTTAAAGGAGCGGAGGAGAGCTTCCAGAAAGCTCAATCCCTCGATCCCAATTCCGCGATGCCTCTCATCACGCTCGGCAAGTTTTACCAGCAGCAGAAGAGCTGGGTGGATGCCGAAAAATCGTTCAAAGCCGCGATTGACGTCGATCCGAAAGACGTGACTCCTCGCGCCGCGCTCGCGGGGCTATACTTTAGTCAAGGCCAGGAGTCGCAAGCGGAACAAGTCCTGACGGACGCGAAAGAGCAGCTAAACAACGATCCTAAAGCTAATCGCCTTCTCGGTGATTCCTATCTGGCACGGGGACAATACGACAAGGCCTTGAAGGAATTCGCCGCTCTTGTGGCCAAGCATCCGGACGACCTTTCCGTCAGAAAAACTTACTTGCAACTTCTTATTCTGAACAATCGCATCGATGAGGCAAACAATCAGAATCAGGAAGTCCTGAAAAACTCGCCGCAAGATCCTGAAGCTTTGGTTTTGAAAGGCGAAATCGAGGTTCTTCAGCAACACACCGATCACGCTATCACCACCCTACAACAGGCCTTGGAAGGCGCACCGGACAACGCGTTTGGCCATTATCAGCTTGGTCTGGCCTTCCGGCAGAAGGGCAACTCCCAGCAGGCTGAGAGCGAGTGGCGCCAAGCGGTTCGTCTGCGTCCCACCGTTTCCGAGGCTTGGGTTGCGCTCGGAGCAAGCGCGACGCAACGTGAGGACTGGCACGGCCTGGAAGAAATCAGCGATCAACTCAGAAAGTACTCGCCGAATTCCGTCGATGCATACCTGTTTCATGCAACCGCACGATTCAACCAGGGGGATGCCGCAGGCGCGGAAGCGGATTTGAACCGCTTGATGCAACTGGCGCCGGACCGGCCGGTCGCATACATTCAGCTCGGGCATTTGCGCATTTCGCAGAAGCGTTTCAGCGAAGCGGAAGCGCTTTTCCGCAAGGCGCTGACTCTCGAACCCGAATCCGTCGATGCCATGAAAGGCTTGGCCACCGTTTATTTGGCCCAGAACAAGCCGGCCGAGGCGTTGAAGTTCCTACAAGAACAGATCGATCACCATCCTAACTCTTCGGCGCTGCTGCTCATCGAGGGGCAAGTGCTTTTGCAAACCAAGCAGAACGACCTTGCCGAAGCCGCCTTCTCCCGGGCCGTCGAGTTGGATCCGAAGAACCTAGGCGCAGTGGTTCAGCTTGCGCAAACACGCGCTTCCCTGAAAAAGTTCGATCAGGCGATGGCCGACTACCAGAGGGCCATCGGTCTCTCTCCCCATAACGCGTCCCTCTTTGTGGCCCTGGGTGTTCTCTACGAGAAAAAGGGAGACTGGCAGCGGGCATGCGATAATTATCAGAAGGCGTTGGCCATCAAACCAGACGAACCGTTGGCGTCCAACAATCTGGCCTACCTGCTTCTCGAACACAGCGGCGACGTCAACGTTGCGCTGAGCCTGGCTCAGACTGGTCGAAAAGGGCTGCCGAATTTGCCGAACTCCGCCGACACTCTAGGCTGGGCATACTATCGGACCGGGGCGTACTCGGCTGCCGCACCACTGCTTGAAACTGCCGTGAAAGCTGTCCCCGACAACCAGTCTTATCGCTACCATCTTGGCCTGACCTACGAAAAGCTTAAGAATTCGGCCCGCGCCAAAGCCGAACTGGAAAAGGCGATCAGCCTGGATCCCAAATCTCCGGTGGCCGACGAGGCCCGCCAGGCGATCAGCGAGCTCGCACCCAGCTAATCACTCACCCGCGCCACGCGCTAGGCTATGGAACCGGTTTTGTCACCAATACAAGCACTGACATTTCGCCCCGTCGAGCTGGCCGTTTCATCGAAGAGTGGTTGGAAGGACTACGCTTGAGCACCCGGGTGAAATACTGGCTTCCCGCAATCTTTGTCGCGATTCTTATTTCGCTGTTCTCGACGCATTTTTTCAGCAGTCAGCAGACGGCACGCGTCATAATCCCCACTCTTCAATGGCTCTTTCCCTTCGCTTCTCATCGGACACTCCGCCTGATGCACGTGGCCATTCGTAAGCTGGCACATATCACTGAATTCGCTGTGTTCAGTATCGTCGTGTTTCACGGAGTACGTGGCGAGCGTCCCGGCTGGAGATTCAACTGGGCCCTCTGCACTCTCCTGGTTGCCGTCGCCTATGGCGGGCTCGATGAATGGCACCAGTCGTTTGTTCCGTTGAGAGAGGCTAGGGTCCGCGATGTAGCCATCGACGCCATCGGAGCGGTGCTTGCGCAGGTTCTTGTGTGGGCATACGCCAAATGGTGCTGGGGCTCCACCGATTCCGGGGGAGCTACACAAATTGTGGTTAAACCGTCGCCCGGGAATGCCGTCGATTAAGGAATAGCCGCGGTCGCCTGGTTCGAGTAGACGCTTTCGTTCCCGCTGCTATCGACCGCCGTGGTCACGTAGTAGTAAGTGGTGGCGCTTTGTAGATTCGCATCGGTGTAAGTGAGACCACTGACGAGCGAACTGTTGATCTTCACATAGTCCGAGCCGCTCGTGGTGCTCCGGTAGACGTTGTATCCCGACACTGAAGAAGTGCTGGCATTCCAGGACAACGCGACTGTGTGCGAGCTGTTTTGCGCGCCTGTGCCGGACAGGGTAATCGTTGCCGGCGAACCTGTTGCGTTGCTCGTGACAGTAACCGTACCAGTTGCGTTTCCTGCGGCCATCGGGCTGAAGACCACGCTGAAAGTGAGACTTTGCTTCGGCGTTAGGCTGACGGGCGTGCCAGCCCCGCTTAGGCTGAATCCTGCGCCCGCGGCTGCCATGCTCGAAATCGTTACGTTGGCATTCCCGGTATTGGTCACCGTCACCGACTGCGTAGCGGACGCGCCCGTATTGACGCTGCCGAAACTCAGGCTGTTCGAGCTGAACGAGAGTGCCTGGGTTGACGCCACACCCGAGCCACTCAAGCCGATCACCGCCGGACTATTCGGCGCGTTGCTGACGATCGAAACGCTTCCGCTCGCCGAACCTGCCGACGCCGGAGCAAACTCCACGTTAAACGTCCCCGATTGGCTGGGGTTGAGCGATAAGGGCAGAGTCAGTGCACTCGTGCTGTAGCCGGTGCCGGCCGCACTTACCTGTGAAATCGTCAAGAGCCCAGTGCCGCTATTCGTTACCTGAATCGTCTGCGAATTGGGAGAGCCCACCGCAACGCTTCCGAAGCTTACGCTCGAAGGTGTGACTGTCAGTGCTGCCTGCACGCCGCCACCGCTGACGGGGATCACGGCACTGGCGCCTTGCGAGCTTGTAACGATGATATTGCCGGAAATCTGCTCCGAGGCGCTGGGTTTAAAGGAAACGTGCAACGCCGCGTTTTGACCCGCGTTCAGCGTGAGTGGCGTCGTAATCCCGGTGGCGGAGAAATCCTTCGCGTTCACGCTCACCTGTGAGATCGTCAAGCTGGTGTTGCCGCGGTTGGTAATGCTGACACCTTTGGATCCGGAACTGCCCACGTTGATGCCGGTAAAGCTCACGCTGGTTGGGTTGGCGGAAAGGGTCACGGAAGCGGCCGTTCCTGTGCCGCTGAGGGGCACCGCATTGGGCGAGCTTGGGGTGTTGCTCGTGATGACGACGCTCCCCGACAAACTCCCCGCCGCTGTGGGAGCAAACAACACACTGAACGTGGCGCTTTGCCCCGCCGCGAGTGTCGCCGGCGTACTCAGGCCGTAGACGCTGAACCCTGCGCCACTGGCAGCGATCTGCGCAATCGTCACCCAGGCGGTGCCGGCGTTCGTAACCGTGAAACTTTGCGACTTGGTCTGGCCTTCGACAATGCTGCCAAAATTGAAACTGGCCGGTGTCACGCTGAGGCCGGCCTGTGCTCCTGTGCCGCTCAAGCTGATGGTCATGGGCGACCCGTTCGCGTTGCTCGTAATCACGATCGAACCGCTCGCCGCTCCGGCTGCGGTGGGCGCAAAATTCACGCTGAGGGTGCCCGTCTGCGAGGGATTGAGTGTGGCAGGCGCGGTCATCCCGCCAAAAGTGAATCCGGCGCCGCTTGGAGAAATCTTGGAGATTTGCACAGCCGCGTTGCCGGTGTTCGTGATCGCGACCTGTTGGGTCGAAGTAGCGCCGACCGCCACGCTTCCAAAGCTGAGGCTCATAGAACTGGCAGTCAACTGACCGGTCGGTGCCGCGGTGCCCGTCCCTGTCAAGGGAACACTCAGTGTCGGGTTCGTCGGGTCGTTACTCACAATCGAAATGTTGCCGCTCACGGCACCCGTCGCCGTGGGCGAAAACGTGACTGTCACTTGTGCCGACTGCCCCGCGCTGATGGTCTTCGGCGTGGTGATCCCGCTGATCCCAAAAGCGCTCCCGGTCACCGTCATCATCGACACGGTCAGATCCGCGGACCCAGCGTTGTTCAACACCAGATTTAGCGAACTCTTCTGCCCGTTCGACACGGTTCCAAAATCGATGGAAGACGGCGCAACCGACAATTGCGGTTGAGCGCCGCCGCTTACGCCGGTCGCGGAGAGATTCGCAACCACGGGAGAGCTGTTTCTGTCACCCGTGACCGTCAATGTCCCGGTGAGGTTTCCGGCCGCCGTCGGATCTACGACCACTGTAATCGTTCCTGATTGTCCTACGGCGAGGGTCATCGGCAAGGTCGCGCCAGCTAAGCTAAATTGTGTATTCGACAACGTAGCTTGGGTAATGCTGACCGGGACCGTTCCGGAATTCGATACCGAGACAGCCTGCGTCGTTTGCTTGCCGACGGAAACTTTACCGAAATTGACCGCGGTTGGATTTAGCTGGAACAGCGCCTGGGCAGCCTGCTTCCCCGTGCTGGTCGTAATTGCCGCACAGCCACTCAAAGAAACTAGAGGTATAAATGCGATTGCGACTAAAACTGCATGTTCAAACG
>Ga0306920_100000120_pt1 | contig 92122 bp, 80 predicted proteins | sample flu12Cox44000170_FD_204666 | JGI IMG/M metagenome (GOLD analysis project Ga0306920, IMG submission 204666) | Lab enrichment of tropical soil microbial communities from Luquillo Experimental Forest, Puerto Rico - flux4day.12C.oxic.44.000.170 (v2)... | ecosystem: Environmental > Terrestrial >...
TGGTGACCGTGCCGTTGGCGTTCGAGATGCCGCCGGCGCCGCCGACGGCTCCCCCGCCTCCTAAATTATTGCTGACGATGCAGTGCAGGATGGTAAGTGTGCCGTCATTGCCGATGCCGCCGCCTTCAGCGCCTACGGCCGAAGCGGCATTGCCGCTTATGGTGGAATCGGTGATTGTCAATCGGCCATGGTTGATGACGCCGCCGCCCACTATTCCGTCATAGCCATCGGCGATGGTCAGGCCGGAAATCTCCACGGTATAATGGGCGCCGATGTCGAAGACCCGTGAGGTATGGTTCCCGCTGACTGTGATCAAATCTGCGCCGGGACCAGCAATGGTGAGGTGCTTGGCGATCTGCAGTTCGCCGGTCGACAGCGGGATGGTGCCGCTCAAGCCCTTCTCGAAGTCTACCGTTTCGCCGGCGGGTGTGGACGCAATGGCATCCCGTAGAGAGCCGGCGCCGGCGTTATCCAGGTTAGTCACTGTAGACAAAAGGCAACGGCTTTCCAGCGCCACGAGTGATGGCCGGTATCGCCACGCGTCGGGTTGCCTAGCTCGGCGGCTTTGGCTGGAAGGGAATGATCTGCATTTCAACCCGCGGCGAATGATGGATAAGATCACGATGTGCCTCCCACACGGCGACGGCCTTGGCAAAAACTTGCCGACAGCTCGCTAGTCAATTAACCAGGGCGCGCAGACACTATAACGCGCGTGAGTTGGTGGCGATCGCCACACCGCGCCACGACGCCGCTATGAGCAAACGCCGATTCTTCAGCAATTCTATATATCGAGTCGAGATGCGTTGGAAATTCTGTAGGATCAGCCCGTCAATAAACGATCAGTCCTTGAGATTATTCAGATACGCTCGCAGGTCTTCGGTCTTGATGTATTCGGTGCGCAGATCGCCCCAGCAGACCCACGATTGGCCCTGTTCCGCGATCAGCCCTTTGTTGTGATAGGCGAGGATATGGCCGGCGTTGTCCTTGGGATCGGGGTTCAAGGTTTTGTGCCACACGATGACCATTGCGTCATAGTCAAACCAGGACCGCCAGTGCGGACTCGTTGCCGGCAATGAAGTAGTTGCCAGGTCGTCAATCTGCGTGGGCCATTTGCCGGTTGTCGCATGGTATTCGTAAATGCTCGATCCGAACAATTCCAGATGCAGTCGAACCGCTTCATGTGCCACGTCGCGCACACCGGAGAATGGTTCGCGGATCACGACAAGCGCAATGGCCACCGCCCCAACAACAACAGCGAATATCCCTTTGTGCGACATGACCGCAACTCTTATCGAAAAGCTGTTCCGGGAAGACGACAACGCGCTTCGATAGACAAGTTTAGCACGGTAAATCAACTGCAGCAGGTGAATCGGTGATATGGCATGGTTGCGAGGTCGAACGATCAAGTCCACCAAAGAAAGACCGGATTCGGATCCGATGCATCAATTTGGACCGGCTCGTCCAACTCCCGTTCGCAGCGGCGGCAAAGGGCCGCGCACAAATCCGGGGCATTGGGTAAGCAGACCACCAAGGCGTCCGCATACGGGCCATCGTCGTCGACGTCCTGAAGGCAACTCCCAGGCACCAGGACGCGCGTGGCGCCGGCGGCATAGAGTTCCTCGACGAAGCGGCGCGCCGACTCCGCACTGGCGAAGTGGTTCGCGGCGAGCGGCGTTGGGTTGCGGTTTCGGCGCAGCCAGCGGCGCGCTTCGGGCCCGTCGTATTCACTCTCCGGTAAACGTTGTTCGGTCCCGTCTCGCCTTGCCGCACTTCGTTCCTCGTCCAGCCGCAGATAGTTCGCCGCGACTTCCGCGGGCGGTTGCGTCAGCAACCCGAGGAACTCCGTGAATGACCCGGCGACGCGGACCAGTTGGTCCGGCTTGAATCGCTTGATGCCCACGTGCCAGGCGAAAATGTGGCCGTAGCTGGCGGCAGCGGTCGAAAGCAACAGCGTGCTCGGCTGGGTCAACATGCTGCCGATGGCGACGAAGTGGCGCGGCAGTTTTTGTTCTTCCCGACTCGCATAGGTAACCGCTTCGATGGCGTTGCCACGAGAACGACGAAGTTGGCAACTGAACATGACGGACAGGAACGCAAACATCGGGCCGAACCATTTCGAAGCGTTCGCGTCCATGACCGGGAACCAGGCCGGATCCGGCACGGGGCCATCGCGAGCGAGAATGAAAGCACGGAAGTCCTGCGGCAGCGCGACGTTGAGATAAGTCTCACACTCGGCCACATCCCGCTCTTCCAACAGGCGCCGGGGAAAATCTGCATGGTACGAAAACTTGAGCACGATCGTGGTTCCTTCAATGCCACCGCATGAAGCTACGCTGCTTCGGCACGGCACGCGCCGTTGCGCCAGTGTTTCAACCATAGCATAGTTCGCGCACTCAATTTCTCCATGTCAGTAAGTCGGCTGACCGATGTGATGGCGAGCGGATACTGCCCAGAAGTTTGGGGTGGCTTCACGCTTCATCCCTGAGCATTTCACACCCCTTGCACTTCACCACGTAGCGCGTATCGCGCCCCTGACTGACGAGCACCTTGTGCCATCGATGGATGCCCAGGTGGCACAAGAGCGACAGGCCAAAGACGCGGGAGACGATGACCTCCCCCAGAAAGAATGCGATCGCAACTGCTGCGATCACCGCCAACGCCTCAACCACGGCAGTAAGCCTCCTGCGCTAACAAACTCTTATCAGCGCAAACGCCGCTTTTATCAGAGGTGGCACGCTACGAGTGCGACGACGGTTGCGCCTTAACGATCCCCAGAACCTCATCCAAGCAATCGGCCAAGAAATTCGCATCTTCGCGGGTAATACACATCGGCGGCTTGATACGCAGCGTGTTGCCGAACAGTCCGCCTTTGCCGATCAGCAGGCCGCGTTCTTTGCACATTTCCAAAACGGCCGCGGCTTCAATGTTGGCCGGTTCCCGTATCTCGCGGTCCCGGACCAGCTCCACGCCGAGCATGAGCCCCATGCCGCGGACCTCACCGATCAGGGCATGCCGGTCCTGCAGTTCCAGCAGCCGATTCTTCAAATGCGTGCCGACCTTGAGCGCGTTTTGCTGGATGTTTTCGCTGTCGATGACTTCCAGGGTGGCGAGTCCCTGGGTCATGGAAATGGGATTACCGCCGAAGGTATTGAAGTGCAGCCGGTTTTTCATAACCTCGGCGATTTCCGGCCGCGTGACACAGGCGCCCAACGGCGCGCCGTTGCCGATGCCCTTGGCCATGGTCACCAGGTCGGGCTTGACGTTCCAGTTTTCGAAGCCCCAAAATTTGCTTCCGGTCCGGCCGAAACCGGTTTGCACCTCGTCCGCAATGCACAGCCCGCCGTACTTGCGGACAATATCATAAACGATGCCAAAATACTCCGGCGGCGGCGTAACCACTCCCCCAACGCCCTGAATTGTCTCTCCGATAAAACACGCCACCTCCCCCGGAGTTTCAAAGCGAATCAGGTCCTCGACGTCACGGGCGCACTTGACATCACAACTTGGATATTCGAGACCATACGGGCAGCGGTAACAGTACGCGGGCGTCGCATGCTTCGTTGCGAACGTCGGGTTGGTTTTGAATTTCCAGGTGCCATGCGCCGTTAATCCCATGGCGGCCTGCGTGCCGCCGTGATAGGCATTCCGCAAGCTAATCACATCGAGATTGCCGGTGAATTCGCGCGAGGAAAGGATGGCGATTTCATTCGCCTCGCTTCCGGAGTTGGTGAAATAACTTACGCTCAGGCCGCTGCCGGCGGGCATGTGTTCCGCAAGCTTCTTGCCGAAAAGCCCGATTGTTGGGTGGAGGTAAATGGTGGTCGTATGTTGCAATTTGCCGACCTGCTCGCGAACTTTCCGCACCACGTTGGGATGGCAGTGGCCCACCGAAACCGTGACGATGCCAGCGAAGCCATCGAGGTACTGCTTGCCGGTCTCATCCCACAGATATTGCATGTTGCCTTCGACCAGGAGCAACGGCTGCTGATAATAGGTGATCAGGCCCGGAGTCAGGTACTGCCGGCGGAGCGCGAGCACTTCCTCCTTGGATGGGCCGATGTAGGGCGTCGGCTGATGCGATGAAACGGGCAGCGAGAGGCGTTTCGCGGTTGCGACGGTGTCGGTGGCCATGGTTAGTTCCTTTCCCTGCACAGGAAAAAGCGCATTACAACTTCACGATTTCATCATAACTCTCCGGCCGGCGGTCACGGAAGAATTGCCAGACATTGCGCACCTCGCGAATCATGTCGAGATCGAGGTCGGCGATAACGATATCATCGCCGTCGCGTTTGCCGGCAGCCAGCATCTGGCCGCGCGGATCGCAGAAATAGCTCTGGCCGTAGAATTCGCCAATGCGCCAGGGCTCCTCGAAACCCGGCCGGTTGATGGCCCCGATAAAGTACTGGTTGGCAACGGCGTGGGCCGGCTGCTCAAGCTTCCAGAGATATTCGGAAAGCCCGGCAACCGTGGCGGACGGATTGAACACGATCTCGGCGCCATGGAGTCCCAGGCAGCGCGCGCCTTCCGGAAAATGGCGATCGTAACAGATATAGACGCCGACCTTGCCGACCCGGGTATCAAATACCGGGTAGCCGAGGTTGCCCGGCCGAAAATAGAACTTCTCCCAAAAGCCGGGAGCGCAATGGGGAATATGCATCTTGCGAAATTTGCCGAGGTAGCGTCCATCGGCATCGATCACGGCCGCCGAATTATAATAAACTCCCGGCAAGTCTTCTTCATAGATGGGGATGACGAGAACCACTTGCAGTTTCTTGGCCAATTCCATCATGCGTTTAGTAGTCGGCCCGTCCGGAATGCGCTCGGTGAGTTCATACCATTTGTTCTGCTGCTCGGCACAGAAATAGGGGCCATTGAACAGTTCCTGCAGGCAGATCACCTGGGCCCCTTTTTGGGCCGCCTGGCCGATGAGCCCGATATGTTTTTCGGTCATCGCCTGTTTGATTTTGGCGACGGAAGAGGTGGCGGGTTCGCACAACGTGGCCTGGATCAATCCTCCCCGAACGATGCGCGGCATAATAATCTCCTGGCGGGTCGTGGCAGTTTCATCCGGCATTGGCCGACGCCATGATAATATCGCGGATTTTTTCCGGGGCAAGGCGTAACCCGGCAATCGCGGTTGGGCCGTTAGGGTTACGATTAATGATCGTTTTGTATGATTATTGGTGATAACGCAATATCAGGGTGGAGTCGTGTCAGGGTATTGCCGGTCATCTTCGATGTAGTTCGTTTCTGAAGAGCCTCGGAACTTAAAAAAAGGAACGGAACGAGCTATTTTGCGCGTTCATGAGGGGAAGTCTTCAATCGAATGCGCGATGAGTCAGGACTAAAGATGATCGGCCCTGACATAGAGAAGGGGGGGTGTCAGAGTGGTAGAGAAACGATCTGTCGCAAATTGCTACGGCGTCAGGACTTACATAGTGACATTCGCTTTTGCAAAAGAATAGGCATATAAGGTTGGCCGATAGCCTGTGCCTTGGGGAGGCATTGGCGCTGTTTTGAGGTCATATAGGGATTGGTTTGAGGATAATAACCAATAACTAATAACCAGGAACTGCATGGAGCCGGAGCCTCGGGTATGAGCGCACCACAAACATCTTCTCAACCTGTAGACCAGGTCAAAATCCTCGTGGGTGGCCAGTGGGAAACCGTATGCGCTGAGCGCTTCGGGGACGTCTACAACCCTTCCAGCGGGAAGGTGATTGCCCGCGTTCCGTTTTGCTCTGTCGCCGAGGTCGATCGAGTTGTCCAATCGGCCGCCGAGGCGCTGCCCACCTGGGCGGAAACGCCAGTCGTGGAGCGCGCCCGGATTCTCTTTCGCTTTCGGGAGTTGGTAGTACAACATGCGGGCGCGCTCGCGCAAAGCGTAACGCGCGAGCACGGAAAAACGTTGGCCGAGGCCCGGGCCTCTGTGCAGCGCGGAGTGGAGATGATCGAATTCGCGTGCGGGATTCCGAGCCTGATCATGGGCCAGACCATGCCGAATATTGCCGCCAATGTGGACTGTGAAACGATCCGCCACCCCGTCGGCGTCTGTGTGGGAATCACACCGTTCAATTTTCCGGCGATGGTTCCGTTGTGGATGTTTCCGGCCGCCATCGCCTGCGGCAATACTTTTGTTCTCAAGCCTTCGGAAAAGGTGCCGCTTTCGGCGGTTAAACTGGGCGAATTGCTCATGGAAGCGGGCCTTCCCGACGGCGTGTTCAATATCGTTCACGGCGACAAAGAGTGCGTCGATGCCTTGCTCACGCATCCCCGGGTGCGGGCCGTTTCTTTCGTCGGTTCCACCGCCGTAGCCAAACACGTCTATGAAACGGGAACGCGCCACGGGAAACGGGTGCAGGCGGCCGGCGGCGCGAAGAACCACATCATCATCATGCCCGATGCCGACCTCGAACAGGCTGCCAAGGCGTTACAAGGGGCGGCTTTTGGTTGTGCGGGCGAACGCTGCATGGCGGGCAGCCTGGCGCTACCTGTCGGCAATATCGGTGATCCGCTCGTCGATGTCCTTTGCGAGCTCGGCAACAGCATGAAGGTCGGGCCCACCGACACCGGCGCGGATGTGGACATGGGACCGGTAATCACCCACGAGCATTTGCAGCGGATCACGAGCTATCTGGAAATTGGTCAAGAGGAAGGCGCCGCCGTGGCTCTGGACGGCCGAAAAATCCCCAAGAGCGGTGACGGTTTCTTGATCGGACCCAGCGTGCTGGACAAAGTCCGGCCGGAAATGCGGGTCGCGCGTGAGGAAATTTTCGGCCCGGTCCTTTCCGTGGTGCGGGTCGGCGATCTCGACGAGGCGATCGCCATCGGCAAAAGGTGCACCTACGGCAACGGGGCCTCGATATTTACGCGCAGCGGCTGGGCCGCCCGGCAATTCAAGCATCATTTCAACGCCGGCATGATCGGCATCAACATCGGCGTGCCGGCGCCGATGGCCTGGTTTCCGTTTACGGGCTGGAACAGCTCCTTCTTCGGCGACCTCCACATCCAGGGCACCGAAGCCGTGCTGTTCTACACGCAACAGAAAATGACCATGACGCGCTGGTTTGCATCCGAAAGAGAGTCACACCACGATCCGGTGTGGAAGACGGGCAAAGGCTAGGTATATGCCAAAAGCCAATCCAAAACTGGTGAACCAGGCATAGTCGTAAAGGGTTTTCCAAATAGCCGGAACATGAATCGAGTTTACTCGTTCCAGAAATCCTGGAATGCAAATCGCGATACTGAGAGCCAGGGCAATTAAGGCGACCGGGTTTACTCCTCCCTGGTACCAATAGGGGCCTTCGCGACGGTAGAGGCCGGGCAAATCCAGACGAGTCCTCCGAACCAGAAAATAGTCCGCAATTAAAATGCCGCCCACAGCGCCCAACAAAGAAGAATAGCCGACGAGCCAGGTGTTGATAAAGATTTCAGCATTTTCGACCAATTTCCACGGTAGAATCGCAATCCCAATGATGCCGGTGATCAGTCCGCCGATGCGAAAGGTGATTGCGCGGGGCCACAGGTGAGCAAAGTCATTCGCGGGGCTCACGACATTGGCGGCAATGTTGGTGGCCAGGGTCGCCAGGGCCAAGGAGAGCATTGCCACGGTCAACAGGACTGGATCTTTGAATTGGCGCAACAGAAAAATGGGATCCCAAAGGTCCTTTTGTTGTTCAGCAGGCAAATCCCGGTAAATGACAAACGCAGCCGAGGTTACGGCCACGCCGATAAACGAGTACAAACCCATTGTGGTGGGCAAACCGAAAGCCTGGCCGAGAACCTGATCGCGCTGACTTCGGGCATAGCGGCTGAAATCGGGAATGTTCAAAGCAAGTGTCGCCCAAAAGCCGACGTTGGCGGTTAACGCGGGGAAGAAATAGGTCCAAAATTGGCCTTCTCTTGTCCCGCCCGGCACGAAGTCGGAGGGTTGCGAAAGCATGTTGCCGAATCCACCGGCCGAAACATAGGCCCAAGCCAACAGGGCTAAGCCCAGGATGATCAAGAGCGGCGCCTTGATATTGAGCAAGAGGCGAATGGAATTGATACCGCGATAAACGACAAACATATTGATCGTCCAGAAGAGAAGAAAGCACATCAGTTGGGGGGCGTTGATGCCGAAAAATATTTTCTCCAGTCGGTCCCAGGAATCGAAATGAATTGCCAGCATGGAGTAGATCGCATATCCTCCAATCCAGGCTTGAATGCCGAACCAACCGCAGGCCACGAGTGCGCGCAATAAGGCGGGAATGTTGGCGCCCCGAATGCCGAACGAGGCACGACAATAAACCGGAAAGGGAACGCCGTACTTGGTTCCTGCGTGCGCATTTAAGACCATGGGGATCAGGACGATGACGTTGCCGAGGAAAATCGTGAGCACGGCTTGCCACCAATTCATGCCGTGTCCCTTGGGGCTCTTGTCGACCAGCCCGCTCGCCAGCAGGTACGTGGGGATGCATGCCGAAAGTGAAATCCACAAGACGGTCATGTCTTTGAGGCCCCAGAAGCGCTGGGAAAAGCGCGTGGGGGCCAGATCGGGATTGTAATATTCGGAATCGGAAATATCCTCGCGCAGTTCATGGATGCCGTCATCCACGACGGTTCCGATGGGATTCGCTGACATCGGTACTCCTAAACCAGCTTCATTTCCACGAAGCTGCGCTCGATTTTGCCGTCCCTTGCGTGGCAGAGAAAATAGCCTTTCTCCTTGGTGCCGTCGTGATTCTTTCGGCTAAATGAGCAGCAGCGATTCGTGGTAAGGATGGTTTCTCCGTGTTTGCGCTCGGTAAACCCGTGAAAATGGCCGTTGAAAACGGCCTTGAGATTGAATTCTTTAAATCGCTCCAAAACTTTGTCCGCGTTGACGACGCGATAGGGGGTCAGGGCGCCCAGGGGAAAATGCGTGAACACGACCATGGGTTTCTTCTTGTCCAGCCGGTGCAAATTATCATCCAGCCAGGTGAGTGTGGGCGGTTGCACCGAGACTTTGGCCTTGGTCCCATCCGAGGAGTCGAGGCCGATGAATTGCCAGGCGTACTGTTCGAAGTGGTAATTAATCGACTTGGGAAATATTTCCTCGTAGTGTTTGCGATCATCCGGGGGACGATGGTCGTGGTTGCCGACGACAACGTGCACGGGCAAGTCCAGCTTTTTGAGAAGGTCGCGCATCGGTTCGAGTTGTTCCGGTTTGCCGTCCTCGACGAGATCGCCGACTACAAGAAGAAAATCGATTTTCTCCCGATGAGCCTTGATCTGTTTAACCAGGCTTTCAAACCACGGAACGCAACGCTCGTTGAGATAGTGGAAATCGTTGACGACCAGGAAATGGAAATCGGCAACCTGATTTTTTTGTGCGCCAAGGGCGCCCGGCCAAAGGCCGGCGGCCAGAAGCGAACTGCCACTCAGCCGCAACATTTGCCGGCGGGTCAATCGCGATGGAGTCGTCACGCATGCCTCCTTGGTGAATTTCGAATGATTGAAAACATTGTACGCCATCCGCTTTTATGAGCATACCTGGATTTCCCGGCCAATTCTGGTAGAAAAATTGCACGTGAGCGGCGTTCCGTTTCATTCCTTAAACCGTTTGATTGAGATGCGAACATGAACGACGACCTGAAACTCGACTTCTGCCGATGCGCGCGGGTATTGTTTCGCTACGGCCTCAGTGTCGGCATTGCCGGCCACTTGAGCGTCAAAATCGGTCCGGACCGGATGGTGGCGAATCGGTTCGGCCCGTCGTTCGGCACGGTCATGCCGGAAGACATCCTCACGTTGGATCTGGCCGGGAATATTCTCGAAGGCCAGGGTTTTGTGAATGACACCATTCGACTTCACGGCGTCATTCATCAACACAACGCGAAAATCACGGCCCTGACCCATACGCATCCTCCGGGAGTGGTCACCTTCAGCGCGCTTCGAACCGTGCCCGAGGTGTACGATCAGGAGAGCTGCTTTCTGGCCGGGGAAGTCGGGATTGTCGACGAGGATTACAGCGGGCTGGCTTCCAAGGAAGAGCGCGTTCGGCCTTTTGCGGAAGCACTTGCCAAGCACCGGGCCATTCTATTGCCGAACCATGGCGCGATTACCTGGGGCGAAACAATTCAACAGGCCGTTTTTACGATGTTGCTGTTGGAAGGGATGGTGCAACGAAATCTGGCGGTAGCGGGCGCCGGCCGCGCCATGGGGATTACTCCAAAGCCGATCGCACCCGAAGTGGCCAAAGCTACCAAAAAGGAACTCGCAGCGCTAAAGGCGTTGCCCCTGGTCTGGGAGGACCTGATGGCCAAACTGCGCCTCACGGACCCGTCGTTGTTTGTTCCCCATCATAATGGGTATACGGCCCACGCGCATGGCTAAATGACCGCGGGCTGCCCTGCAATAGCGGCCCGAGTCGCCAGTACGGGCCCGTGCTGGCGACTCGGGCTAAGGTGCTGCAAAATCGCGCACGGTGATACAGTACCGAAGTGGGTTATTTGCGGCGGGGAGGATCGCGATAATCCAGAGGCGGCTTCTGGTCCGGTTCGAGCAGCGATTGGTAAGTTCGGCCTGCCAGCCGGCGTTGCTGTTCCATCTTGGCGGCCGCTACTAACTTGGGGTCCTGAAACAGATCCCAGGCGGTAGCCGCCAGTACCTTGGCTGCCAAATCCATGCCTTTCCGGCCGATGCTCATTCCCCCGGCCGCAACCGCCTGCCAGGAATGGCCAGAGGTTCCGGGCACCCAGCAAGCGGTGGAAAAACCGGTGGCCGGCACCACCCAGGACACATCGCCGACGTCGGTGGAACCCTTCCCGAGTTTACCGCTCAAGTCTTCTACCACAGCAACGGAATCCAATGCAGCTTTTTCGGCAAATGTTTCTTGAATGCGCGCTGCAAACGTATGTTCGTCTTCGGTGTAGCGCAAATCGTTAAGTCTGAGCAAGTTGTCCCGGGCAATTTGTGCCAGGCTGTCGTTGGGTAGGACTTCCATGGTTCCGCCGAGGTAGACGGCTTGCAGCCGGGTTTCGGTGGCCAGTGCCCCGGCCTCGGCACATTTCACAAGGCGGGGATACAGCTTGGCCAAAACTTCGGCCTTGGGATGGCGGATGTAATAATAGACTTCCGCAAATTCCGGCACGACATTGGGGGCGCCGCCGCCATCGGTAATCGTGTGATGAATCCGCGTGAAGTCCGGCGAATGTTCGCGGAGCAACTGGGCGGCATGATTGGTCAATTCGACCGCTGCCAGCGCGGACCGACCTTTTTCCGGCGAAGCGGAGGCATGAGCGCTCGTCCCGTGAAACCGAAACTTGACGCACATGCGAGCCAGGCAAGTAGAATCGCCGGCCGCATTGCGACTACCTGGATGCCAGTGCAGCACGACATCACAATCGTTGAACAATCCGGCGCGGACCATGAAGACTTTCGCCGCACCGCCTTCCTCGGCGGGGCAACCGTAGTAGCGTACCGTTCCGGGAAATTTGCCGGCGCGAATCTGGTCGGCGATGGCCAGGCACGCCGATGCGGACGCCACGCCAAACAAGTGGTGCCCGCAGGCATGTCCGTAGGTCGCTCCGGGGCGCAACTGCCGCACGGGTAGCCGCGTTTGCGATAGCCCGGGCAATGAATCAAACTCTCCGAGGATACCAATAAGCGGTTTGCCGGAACCGAAAGTGGCGGTGAACGCCGTCGGAATCTGCGCGACTCCCCGATTCACCTTGAAGCCTACCTCTTCGAGGGTTTGAGCCAGAAGCGCGGCGGACTTCGTTTCCTGGTATCCCGGCTCCGCCCATTCCCAGATTTTGCGCGCCATTTCCCAGGTTTTTTCCGAGCGGTCTTTAATGCATTCCGCAAGCGCTTCTTTCTGGCCAAGCGCCTGGTTTCCGGTCAAACCCAGCGTCACACAAATGCCCAAGAGAACTCGAGTTGCCTTCATTGACTTACCCTTCAGCCAGCGCCTTCAAGCGCTTCATTTGCCGTTTCAAAATGAGCTTATTCAACCAGCCGAACAGCAACAGGACGATTTTGAAGAAGCGACTCTTACAATGGATGTCACAGCTGTAATCGAGATGGGTTTTGTTCACAACATCGGTAAACCGATAATCGACGTCCGCTGAGAAATAGGCATTACTGATGGTGACGGCAATGTGCTCAGGTTTCCTATAGGCGATGACCTCGCCGTCATATTGCTGAACCCGTCGTCCTTCACGAATTTTTTGGACAAACTTCGTGCCCACCGGGTCATTGGGATTTTTGCCCGAAGGGTAAATGGTTTCCTCCAGACCTTTCACCCAAATCTTTAGCTTTTGATCGTCATCGACACAATCAAACACTTTTTCAACAGGCGCATTTACATCCATGGCAAAGGTCAGGCTCATATGTTTCCCCTGAGATTTACACGATGCGCATCGTTTTCACTGCGTCCGCTTCATAGGCCCGGCGCGAGAAGTCGGCCAACAACATCCGGTCTTCATTGGTAAATTTCAGGTTGCCTTGCAGCATGGCGGTGTTCCGGTCGATGTCCGAGGGCATTGAAACTCCGATGTTCAGCATGGAGATGCGCTCGTCCTGCAAGACCCAGCGAATCGCTGCGCCGGGCAGCTTATCGAGCGCGGCGGTATCGAAATCCGGCACTAGGTTCTTGGCGTTATGCCCCAGAATGCTTGCCCCCATGACTTTCATGGCAACAATGGCCGTCTTGAGATCGTGTGCCTTGGCCAGACACATGTCGCGAAATTCAAGGTTCCGATGCGATAGCAGCGTATCCATTCCCTTGCGGAAATAGCCATATGCCAGCAGCACCTGATCGAAGCCTCCTGTCGCAATCATTTGATGGACCGTTTCGAACGCCACGTGCGTGGTCAAGCCGATGAAGCGAAACATTTTCTGATCGCGCATTTTTACGAGCTCGGCATGAACCTTCATGGCCCCAGCAAAACCAACTCTCTCGATCACCGGACTATGAATCTGCACCAGATCGACGGAACTCATGCCGAGTTTTTCCAAGGAAGTTTCCACACTTTTGCGAACATCATCCGCGGCAGCGACCGCCACCTTGGTGGCGACGAAGACCTTGTCGCGAATTCCCTTCAGGCCCTGGCCCATGATGGTTTCGCTTTCCCCGTATACCCGCGCGGTATCGAAATAGCGGATGCCCTGGTCATAGGCGTGGCGGACCATGGCGACGCGGCCTTCCATCGGGAGTAATTTGACGCCGTAGGCGGAAATGAAGATTTGCACCATGGCCGATCCGCCCATGCCGAGAACGGGCAAAGTATGCCCCGTTTTGCCGAATGGTCGGGTAGGAATCCCCGTTTCAAGCCGCGGTTCGCTCCCGGTAGGACTTCTTTGCGGGTCGGCGGCCGGAAGGGACTGGGACCCGAGCGCGGCGGCTCCCGCGGTCAGTAAGCCGGATTTCAGGAATTGGCGCCGCCCTACTTCGACAAATTCTTGGCCCATGTTGGTGCTCCTTAAAATGTCGTCCGAAAAAAACAGGATCTATCCGCTTTCGTGGGAACCACCTGATTAGAGCATGTCATCCGGCCAAAGGCAACGGCTTTCCCTTGAATTACCCAGTGCCAGCCATAGAATTGCTGCGACCATTCACTTGCCGGGCAACCATCCAAGGTCTTATTCCGCCATGGAACGGCAGCTGAAAGATGCAAGGCAAAAATAGGAGGTGGGGATGGTTCCTGCGATCTGCACCGGGGAACTCAAGTTCGCCGTCAATGACGGTTTTCAAACTGAAGTCAAACGGCGCGTGGACAAGTATTTTCAAACGACCGGGAAAAAGCCGCGCGACTGCCCGCAAATGTACGTCAAAACCGCGATTATTTTTGCCTGGTTTTGGGGATCGTATCTATCACTGGTGTTTTTGGCGGAAGCGTGGTGGCAGGCCATTGCGGCCGCCGTTTCGCTGGGCCTGTCGATGGCGGCCGTCGGTTTCAACGTCCAGCATGACGGGGGCCACCGTGCCTATTCCAATCGCCGCTGGATCAACCGGCTCATGGCCATGACACTGGATTTCCTTGGCGGAAGTTCGTACGTCTGGGCGCGCAAGCACAATATCATTCACCACACGTATTCCAACATCACCGGGTATGATGACGACATCAACGTCGGCGTTTTCGGCCGGTTTACTCCGCACCAGCAACGCCGCCGAATGCACCGATTCCAGCATTACTACCTCTGGTTCTTATACGGCATGTTACCGATCAAGTGGCAGATCTTCGATGACTTTCGGGACGTGATTGCCGGACGGGTGGGGAGCCATCGGCTGCCGAGGCCCCGCGGGTGGGATCTGGTAATCTTGCTCGGAGGCAAGGTGGTTTTTTTTACCTTTGCCCTGGCCATTCCCTTGTGCGTGCATTCGTTCGTTGCGGTGTTGCTTTTCTACCTGCTGGTGTCATTTTGTGAAGGCGTGGCGCTGAGCATGGTATTTCAATTGGCGCATTGCGTGGAGGAAGCCGCGTTTCCCGTTCCCGCACCGGGCAATTGCCGGATGGAAGCTCCCTGGGCGATCCATCAGGTGGAAACCACCGTGGATTATGGCCGCAATAACCGGCTCCTGTGCTGGTTTGTCGGCGGCTTGAATTTCCAGATCGAACACCACTTATTTCCCCAAATCTGCCACCTTCATTATCCCGCACTGGCGAAAGTGGTGGAGGAAACCTGCCGTGAGCATGGAGTGAGATACGTAGTCCAGAATACCTTCCGTGCCAGCGTGGCTTCACATTTCCGTTTGCTGCGACGCATGGGACGGGAGGGGTCAGGGATCAGGGGTCAGGGCACAGAGGTCGTAGGTTAGAAGTCAGAGATCAGGCGTCAGAGGTCGTTATTTCTCGCTGGTTGTTCGTTATGGATAGGGTGTTTCCTGATTTCGGACTGCGGACTTGTAATCTCTTTTTTTCAGGCATTGCTCCCCGTAGAACTCGCGACACGATCCGAAGATGAACGTATGTTCCGCGTGCAGGCTGCTGCAGCCCAAATCATCGTGATGGGTCCAGCAACAACCATAATGGTCGTACAACCACTGACAAAGGGGGCGTTGGCGCCCGCCCAATTTCTTTAAGAACGGCGCGGGAGGACATAGTGTCGGAACCGGTGCCGCCTGGGGAGTTGCGGCAGAATCAGGGGTGGCGGAAATGACATTTTCATCGCCACGGCCGCAAGCCGGAAAAATTCCCAGCACGCAAGCCGTCACCATCAGTTGAGCGGTCATAAGCCGTGCCACTCGAACAATCCCCCCTTTTGGCGTACATGAGGTTTTCGCATTCTTATTGAAGGTATCGGGTGTTACAGAAGTAAAGATAACGTGGAAAAAGAGGCGACGAGCAATCGCTCTAACACTTTGACAGTGGAGTGGGAATTTTCGGGAATTGCTGCCAAATCGGTCTGGGCAAATTCCTCTCACGACCCTTTCATGGCCGGATTGGTAAATTCACTTTTAACTGCGAGGGTGCATGGGTAGTGAGTGCGGATTGGTACCCCTTTCCTCCCTGACCCTCGCATTTCTTCATTGGATTCAAAAAGAAAAGGGAGCCAAGACCATCCGGCCGGCTCCCTTTGCTGGTTTCTGCCGTTCCTTTATTTGTCTTTGTTAGGTCCTCTGGACCTCGGGGCCTTGCTGAAATCAAAGGTGGCCCGAATCGGCGCGGGTTTTGCGGAGTCGACTTTACCGCGGTCGAACCTGCTCGGATCGACGCCGCTCAGGTCGACAGTGGAAATACTGGACGGGCCACCGGTATTCGTATCCTTTCTCACGACGCGGCTGTTGCCGGCCCCGCCGTCGGCGTTATTTTTCTTTTCCTGGGCCATCACGTAAAGCACTTCTTCGACGGTAATAAAGCCGTCATTGTTACGATCGTATTTTCGGAATTCCTCCATCGATCGGCCGCTGAGTTTCCATTCGTACAGGCCGACCTGGCCATCTTTGTCGCGGTCGAGGTCCTGGAACCATTTGAGTTCCTTGGGAATGTTTTTATAAGTGTAAACCAGCGGGCGGCGCTCCTCGGCGGGTTGGGTTGGCGCCGGCGCCATGGGGGCGCTCATCGGAGCACGGTTGTAGGCCGAGCGATCGTACGCAGCGGCATTGCGTTCGGCCATTTGCTGTTCTCGGCGGGCAATGTAATAGGCCTTATACTCATTGAGGTCGATCATGCGGTTGCCGTCCTTGTCCCAGAGGTCTAATTCAGCGCGCAGCTCATCGGTCATTTCGTTCCAATCCAGGTAGCCGTCGTTATTGGTGTCGCGGCGCCGAAATGAGGATTCCGCGGCGTTGCTCCATACATCGGTGTTAATCGACCCGGTCGCATCTATTTTTGTTTTCTCGGAGGGAGAGCCGGTAATAACTTGTGACGCGTCGGAAGAAGGGGGAGTAATGCCACCCGATCGTTCCGCCATTCTTTTCTGCATGTAAGAAACATATTGTTCACGGGTAATTTGACCGTTTTTGGAGCCGACTTGCTCGGCAACGCGATCAAAAAACTGCTGTCTCCACGAATCGGTGATGTCCGCTCTCGACCAAACGTCTTTGCCGTTGGTCATGGAATTAAACATTTCATTGGGATCGCGATTGCCCCGCGGTCCTCGTCCGGGTCCTCGGGGACCGCGGCCATCATCCTGTGCCACGATCTGACCGACCGCCAGGAGTAGGGCAAAACCCCCGAGCAGCGCGAAGCGAATGGTTTGCATGAAATGTTTCTCCTATGGAGGAACTATCGGTGCGGGAAGACTAGAGCGCACGCGCAATTCATTGCGGACATCGGCAACCCCCGGGGTCAAACGAATCATTGCTTCGGAAAGGAGGCGTTCGCGATTGTCCGCAACGGTTCCTCGTAAAACCACCGTGGCTCCTTCCACGGCGACGCGAATATTCCCCTTGGAAGGAAGAGCGCTGGACCGCGCCAGCACACCTTGCACTTCCAGCTGGGTTCTTGAAACTTCGGGACGGGGCGGCGGTTGGAAGGACGGCAATTCGACGCCGGCGACGAATGGGGTAGTGCGATGAGCGCCGGAGGCCGCATTAAAGGTGGCAGCACTCTGACCGGATATCCCGCCCGAAATCCCGCCAACATTGCCGGTGAATGATCCGGAGGTGCCGGTTGTGACATTGAATAAGGGCATGCCGAAGCGCGTGTTGCCGGTCCCGTTCGATAAACCTGCCGCCAAGGGGTTTGCATAACTCGATGCAAAAGGGTTTGTTTGGGACACGCCCTGATAGGTGGTGCCCGTATTTCCGTAACCGCCGATGCCAAGCCGACCGGTGCCTGAGGTTGTGCCGCTAAAGGATCCGCCGCTGAAAGAACCACTCATGGAACCCCCGGAAAAGGCCCCTCCGCTAAACGAGCCGCCGGAGAACGAACCGCCGCTAAACGAACCACCGGAGAACGAACCGCCGCTGAACGAGCCACCGGAGAACGAACCGCCGCTAAACGAACCGCTGGACGACCCGCTTAAGGAGCCGCCTGAAAAGGAGCCACCACTAAAGGAGCTGCCGGAGAACGAACCGCTGATAGAACCAGTACCGGACCGGGAGAGTCCGCCGGTTGTTGAGCGAACTTGCGCCGCGGCGGATTCCGTCCACAGCAGCAAGGACACCCCGATTAATCCAACTGTCAGACCGCGAACTGCAAACCTATCTCCATTGCTTAACATAAGCGATTGGCTCCCTTGCTGATGTTACGCGTAACATCTTACTATAAACCTAGTCCAAACATGTTAAAATGGGATTAGAACAGCGTCTTTATCATCGCTCTCTCAGAGTTTTAGGGATAGATTAAAAAATGGCTTTGCCTTTTATATTGTCCCTCCCGATTTCGGGGTGCGACTCTGCTCCCGGCGGAAAACCTCTGTTATCTGGACTAATCGGAATCGCAGGATGTAACTCTTCCGGTTCCACCGGGTTTACAAAGGCGGTTGCCGATGGACAAAGCGTTCAATTCCGGTTATTTTATTTATCTTGCCGGAAATGTACGTGCGGGTCAACCATTCCGGGACTTTGGCTCTCCGAAGTAATCCAACAACGCGAGGCCGCATGCAACTGGCGCAACGATTGGTAAAGCAAGGTGTGATCGCGGAAGCGGATTTAGCGCGGATCCAGGAGATCCAGTTTGCTTCGCCGTCCCGGCCGCTGCATGAAATTCTCATCGAGAACGGTTTCGCCAAGGAGGAGGCCGTGTTGACCGCCCTGGCCGAAGAGTTCGGCATGGAACTGGTCGACTTGACCAAAGTGACGGTGGAACCGGAAACGCTTAACGCGATGCCGCTCAAGTTAGTTCATCGCCGCTCGCTGATGCCCCTGGCCCGCAATAACGGTACGCTCACCGTGGCCATCGGCAATCCGTTCGATGTCTACGCGCTGGATGAATTGCAGACGCTCACCGGGTTACAAATCCTGCCGGTGCTCGCCAGCCCACGGGAGATTTCGCGCCTGATCAAGACCCATTTCGGCGTCGGCGGCGAGACCGTGACCGCGATGGTCCAGGAACGGGAAGACGTCGAACTTCTCGAAGAAACCGAAGCGGACGACAGCGAATTGGCGAAAATGGCCCAGGAAGCGTCGGTGGTGAAACTGGTCAATGAAATCCTAATTGAAGCCGTCAACGAACGCGCCAGCGATATCCATGTCGAACCGGAAGAAAATACCTTGCGGATTCGGTATCGGATCGATGGCTTGCTGCAGACGCAGATGTTGCCGCCGGAGATCGTCCGCTTTCAAGCGGCGATCATAAGCCGCATCAAAATCATGTCGCGGCTCAACATTGCCGAGAAACGGCTGCCGCAGGACGGCCGCATCAAAATGCGCGTGCATAATCACGAGATCGATGTTCGCGTTTCGATTATTCCAATGATCCACGGCGAAGGCATCGTGATGCGACTTCTGGACAAGTCGCGCATGGTTTTCAATCTTGCCAATGTCGGCATGATGCCCGACACCTACAACACGTTCAAGAAACTCATTGACATGCCGCACGGCATCATCCTGGTGACGGGGCCAACCGGCTCCGGCAAGACTACGACCCTCTATAGCGCGCTCAATGAAATCAAAGACGAAACGCTCAAAATCATCACCGTGGAAGACCCGGTGGAATACCAGAACGACGGCATCAGCCAAATTCAGGTGCATAGCAAGATCGGTTTGACCTTCGGCCACAGTTTGCGCAGCATATTGCGCCATGACCCGGATGTTGTCCTGATCGGCGAAATGCGCGACCTGGAAACGGCCGAAAGCGCTATCCAGGCCTCGTTGACAGGGCACATGGTATTCAGCACGCTGCACACGAATGATGCCCCCAGCGCATTTACCCGGTTGATCGACATGGGGATTGAACCGTTTTTGGTGTCCAGCACAGTAGAGGGGGTGATGGCGCAGCGCCTGGTCCGGACGATTTGCCCGGAATGCAAGAAAGCATACGACATCGATGCCCTGGATCTGCCGGAAGACTTCCCGAAGACCGGCGATAAAATGCAATTGTGGAAGGGCATGGGCTGCCGGGCGTGCCGGCAATCGGGATACCGGGGCCGGACCGGGATCTATGAATTGATGGTCACCGGGAACATGGTTCGGGAAATGTGCGTGCAGCGCATGAATGCGGTGGCCATCCGCAACCAGGCACTGAAGGACGGCATGATTACGCTCCGGCAAGACGGCTGGCGGAAAGTTCTCAACGGAACCACGACCATTGAAGAAGTTGCCCGAATGACTCAGGGCGATATTAGTTGAGGGATGAAGGATGAGGGATGAGGGATGAAAGGTGCCTGAGTTCACGTATGAAGCACTTGCCGGTTCCGGTCAGCGGAGCAACGGCAATCTGGTAGCCAACAGCGAGCGGGAAGTGATGGCCATGCTCGATGCGCGGGGATTGTTCCCCGTGCGGATCACGGCGGCGCGCACGGCCGCGGCGGGCAGGGCTTGGACCGGGCGCAAAATTCGCAGCCGCTATACCGCTCCGTTTTATTCGCAGTTGGCGGACCTGCTCCGCTCGGGCGTACCGCTCTTGCGGAGCCTGGACATTCTGGAAAACCAGAGCGTGCAGCCGGCGTTGAAGGCAGTCATCCGCGAAGTCCGGGCCAAAGTGGCGGACGGCACATCTCTAGCCGACGCGATGGGCATGCACCCGCGGGCTTTTGACGAACTATCGGTCAGCATGGTCCGGGCGGGTCAGGAAGGCGGCTTCCTGGAAGATGTGTTGCGGCGGATAGCGGATTTCACGGAGCATCAGGAAGATCTCAAATCGAAGGTGGTCGGCGCGCTGGCCTACCCGGTGTTCCTGGCGGTAGTCGGATTCATCGTACTCAACGTGTTGGTGATATTCTTTGTCCCCCAGTTTGAACCTATATTCCAGAAGCTGGAAGAAAAAGGCCAGCTACCGGCCCTTACCACGCTGCTCGTCGGCACAAGCCATTTTCTGCAGAACAAGATTCTCCTGCTGTTGGCAATTGCTGCCGCGTTGATTTTTGCTTTTCGCCGCTGGGTGAAGACTCCGACTGGAAGATTCCGGCTGGATAGCTGGCGATTGGGAATTCCGATCGTCGGTAAGATTTATTTGAGTTTTGCGTTATCGCGTTTTACTCGTATTTTGGGAACACTGCTGCACAACGGCATACCGATTTTGCAGGCTCTGAAAATCGCCAAGGATTCCACCGGCAACCAAGTGCTGACGAAGGCGATCGAACAATCAGCGGAAAACGTTACCGCGGGGGATTCCCTGGCCACCCCCCTGGCGGCCTGCAAGATCTTGCCGCGCGATGTCGTGGAAATGGTGGCGGTCGGCGAAGAAAGTAACAACCTGGAAACCGTGCTCATCAACATCGCCGACAGCCTGGATAAACGCACGAGCCGGCAACTGGAACTGTTTGTCCGGCTGCTCGAACCCGTCATGTTATTAATCATGGCGGCCATCACCTTGTTGGTGGTTGCGGGACTGCTGTTGCCGGTATTCAAGATGGGGCAGACCGTGCAATAGCCCGTGTGGGTCAAGTTTTCGGGCTTGACCAGGAAATTAGCGTTATTGAAGATGAGGCAAGGATTTTAATAGTGTCTTAATCGGAAGCTGGTACCCTTATAAAGTACGTGAAACCATTAGGTTAATTCCTGTTTTCGTAAAAGGTGAACTATCATGATCGCAAGAAGAGCCAACGTTGTGGGGCGCGCGGCCTTTACCCTGATGGAAATGCTGGTGGTCGTGGCCATCATCGTCGTCCTGGCCGGTACCGGCGGGTATTACTACATGCGGAGCCTGGATGAATCGAAAATCAACACCGCGAAGATCAAGGTGAAAGTATTATCCGATGCCGTGGATACCTATTATGTCAAGTTCGGGGAATACCCACCGAGTTTGGATGCCCTTTTGCAGCCGGACTCGGATACGGGCAAAGCGATCCTGGAAAATGCGGAAGCGTTGAAGACACCGTGGGGCAAGAGTGTATACGCTTACGACGCCACTGGACCCCACAACCGGAACGGCAAACCGGATATTTGGGCCCAGGCACCGAACGGCAAGTTGATCGGCAATTGGCCGGACGGTCAGTAGCTGCCGACGGTTTTCGTTGAGCGTTGGGTCGAGTTTCCAAACTTGAGCCCCAGTTGCTTTTGGTTTTCGTTAAAGGAAGCAAAATGACCCGCATTCGTCCGGCATTCACCTTGTTTGAAGTAGTGTTGGTGCTCGCCGTGTTGGTGGTGGTGGTCGCCATTTCCATCCCGAGCATCGAGTCCATCATCAATAGCAGGATGGTCGATGCAGGGGCGGACACGGTTCGGGCCGCGTGGGCGAAGGCACGCGCCCAGGCCATGAACGACGGGATTCCTTATCGGTTTTCGGTGATTCCCAACCGGGGCAATTTCCGCATCGCGCCGGATTTTCCGGACTTTTGGGCGGGTAACGGCTCGTCCCCGGTGTCGATGGACTCCGCCAATCCGCCTTTCATCTTCGAGAATTTTGTAGCCAAGGGAGTGCGCCTGATTCCCGGCAACAGTTCGGGAGGAAAAATCGGCGAGGATGCCGGGGGCACGATTTTGCCGCCGGATACTATCGACCCAGCTCAGTGGATCACCATTGCGGTCTTTATGCCGGACGGCAATGCCCGGGAAAACGCGCTGTTGCGGTTGGATTCCAAAGGCGCCCGGTCGATCCAACTGGAGCTCCGGGGGCTTACCGGAGTAGTCAAGAATCGGCAACTGTAATAACTGGTCATTAGTGGGCGAGTCGCTTGGGACCAAGGACTATATTGCAGTCAAGTTGAAAACTTGACCCACATATGAAAGCAAATCGCAAAATAACGGCTCGGCCGGGTCTGTCCCTTCTAGAAGTGTTGGTAGCACTGGCAGTATTCTTGTTCTCGTTGATCGCGCTCGGCCAGCTCTTGAGCATCGGAGCCGATCGGGCGAAAGATGTGGAGTATCAGGCGCAAGCGCTACACATTTGCCAATCCAAGATAGCAGAACTGGCCGCCGGGTCTCTCCCAATGAATTCGCAGAGTGACACGCCGCTGGAGGAAGATCCGAATTGGCAATGGTCGGTCGACGTGCAGCAGGGTCCTGTCGACGGCCTGTGGAACGTCATGGTCCGCGTCAGCCGGCAACAGGCCGGCGGACACAAAATCGATACGAGCCTGAGCCAGATGGTGCTGGATCCTTCGCTGCGGGGGAACAATAGCGCCGCCATGCAGGATACGAGCGCCTCCGGTGGGTCGCCCTCCAGTACGGGAACCGGAAGCCCAACCACCTCACCAGGAACCGGCTCTCCTGCGAGCGGGGCAAGTCCACCAGCGAGCTCGGGAACACGGTCCGGTACGGGCACATCTCCTCCAGCGGGATCGGGTACTCGGCCTCCAGGGGGTGGAACGCCTCCCGGAGGTGGAACGACGACTCCTCCGTCCGGCTCTCGAAACAATCCACCGCGCGGAGGAAGGTAAGCATGGTTTGGCAGAGACGCAATGCATTTACGCTGTTGGAGGTAATCCTGGCAACGGCCATCGGCGTGGTTCTCATGGCGGCGTTGTATACGGCGATGGGCATTCAATTGCGCTACGCCAAGGCCGGCCGAGAAGTGGTGGAAAAAGGCAACCTGGTTCGCGCGCTGATGGCGCGCATCAGCCGCGACATCACACAGAATTTGGGACCAGCAAACGTAACGGCCGGCGCGTCGTCGTCCGCCCCGACCGCTGCGACGCCAAACAGCGGGAGTTCACCGACCGGCGGAAGTACGACGGGAGGAAGCCAGGCGGATCCATCGGCCAATGCCGCGCCGGGCGCCTCGGGCCAGGCCAGCAGCGCCCTCAGTACGCAAATCACATTCAATTTGGGGGTACAAGGTGACTCTTCCCGCTTAACTCTATTTGTAAGCCGGGTACCCCGCGAAGCATTTTTGGCTCTCGGCAGCAATGCCGATCTTTTCGTCCCGAACGGTACGAGCGACTTACGGCGAATAACCTACTGGCTGGCGGATGGAGGAGGTCTCGCCCGCCAGGAAGTGCTGCAAGTGACCTCCGACGACGCCATGAGCGCGATGCCGCCCAATGTGCCCAACGAAATGAGTTTTGTGGAAGCCGAGGAGGTAAAGAATCTCGGCTTCAGTTATTTCGACGGCAGCAATTGGCAAGACAGCTGGGACGGTACAGTACCCGGGGCGGATGGCCAAACTCCCGTCGGTCCTCCCATGGCGATTCGGATTCAGATGGAAATTGCAACACCGGAGAGCCAAAGGGTAGAAAAATACAGCCAGGTAGTTTTGATACCGACCGCTAACGGCCTTGGTCAACCTCCCGCAAACAATTCGACAAACAATACAAGCGGCTCCGGGCCGTGAACCGGACGAAGGTTGCCTTAGTCCGACGCACGAGCGAGGACCCGCCAGCGAGGACTCGAGAAAATGATAATGCGACATGTGCACAAGAAGGCCGTTTCCTCCGCTCGCCGGGGTGTCGTTTTGATCGCAGTCCTGGTGGTGGTGGTGTTGCTGTCTCTGGCTGCCTACCAATACAGCGATTTCATGATGGAGGAATACAAGGCGAATGATAGTTATCTACGCTCTGCCCAAACCAGGGCCTACGCGGAATCGGGCGTGCACTACCTCGCCGCGGTACTGCAAACGCCCGATGCCATTAACAATTTTCTCGCGGGCAATCCGTTTGATAATGCAGCAGCATTTCAAGGAATCATGGTGAATGAGAAAGCAGCGCCGCGGTTCATCGGGCGTTTCAGCGTTGTGTCTCCACTCGATCCGGACGACCCCTCCGGGAATACGCAGGGGTTCCGATTCGGTGTAACCGATGAAGGCGGAAAGATTAATCTCAACGCACTTCTGCAATTGGACAGCAGCGGCAGGCTTGCCTTGAACATGCTCATGCAGTTGCCGAACATGACCGAAGACATTGCGAACGCGATCCTGGACTGGCTGGACCCGGACGACGACGAGCGCTCGGGCGGCGCCGAGAACATCACGTACAGTGTAATGGGCTACCGGTGCAAGAACGGACCGCTCGATTCCCTGGATGAGCTGCTGATGGTCAAGGGCGTGACGCCCCAATTACTTTACGGCAACGACCGCAATCGCAACGGCATCCTGGACCCAAATGAGGATGACGGTTCCGGCGTTCTGGACCGCGGTTGGTCTGCGTATTTTACCCTTAACAGCCGGGAGCTGAACGTCGATTCTCAGGGGAACCCGCGGATCAATGTCAATGGCAAGGATTTGAATCAGTTGCTTGACGACCTGACCACCGCCGTGGGAGCCGACCTGGCGAACTTTATCGTGGCCGCACGGCAATACGGGTTGACAACACCGCAAACCGGTACCCCGTCGGGAGGTAGCTCCGGTACTCCAGCCGGCGGCGGAAGAGCTTCAACCGGCGGCGCTCCGACAACGCCGCCAACGGGTGGAAGCGGCCGGCCAGCCTCCGGAGGAGGCGGGGGAGGGGGGTCGATGAACGCGGGAGGACCACTTTCCCGCGGCACTCTGAATTTGGGCGGCGCGGCCCGGTCCAAGCAAACGATTGCGTCCCTGTTTGATTTGATCAACAGCACGGTATCGATTCCGAACAGCAATCCCCAGGGTCAGCCGACCATCTATGCCAGTCCCCTGAGCAGTCCGGATCAATTAACGCAACTATTACCCGCGCTGCTGGATAAAACGACGACGCAGAGTAAGACCCAGTTCATCGGGCGCATCAATGTCAACACGGCCCCATTGAGCGTGCTGCAGGGACTGCCGGGAATTGAGGATGCGGATGTGCAAGCCATAATCAGCAACCGGCCGAACCCCTCGTCACTGGACCCTGCCGACCCGATTTTTCAGACGCCGGCCTGGCTCATTACGCAGGCAAACTTGACGCCAGCCAAAGTGAAAGCCCTGGAACGCTACATCACGACAACGACGCAAGTTTATCGGGCCCAGGTGCTGGGGTACTTCGATTCGGGCGGCCCGACCACAAGGCTGGAGGTCGTCATCGACAGCAACCAGGGATATCCGCGCGTGCTGTATTGGCGGGATTTAACGGAACTGGGGAGAGGTTTCAATTTGAACGCGGCAACTCCGCAATAAAAGCCTTTCTCGCGGTAGTGCAGGGCAAAAAATTCTGGTAACGTATAGGGGAATACTTAACCCTTGGAGACGACAACTTGGCACGCTTTCTCGCCCTTGACTGGGACCATCATCAACTGAATCTCGTCTCGGCCTCGGTGAAGCACGGGGCCGTGCAAATTCATCATGCGATTTCCGTGAAGGACGTATCCGGTCCCGCGCCGGCGAGCGCGGAGGCGGTGGGGCGGCAACTGCGGGAACGGATGCAAGCCGCGGGAATCGCCGCGGGGCCGGTGCTGGCCTGCATCGGCCGAGATCGGTTGATTTTGAAGGAACTTCGCTTTCCCGCGGTGCCCGCGGCGGAGGAACCAGCAGTCGTCCGGTTCCAGGTGATCAAGGAATTGAGCGACCAGGCGGATGACGTGGTCATCGACTACACCACCGTGGGCGAATCGGGCGCGACCGACGAGCGGCACGGTTTGGCGCTGGTATTGAAGCGAGAACTGTTGACGGCGTTTCAAACGTTGTGCAATGCCGCGGGTTTGAAACTGGCGGGATTGACGGCCCGGCCGTTCGGAACGATTTCCTGCCTAAAGAATGTGGCCGGAACGACCGAGCGGACGCCGGCGGCGGATCGCGCGGATGCGGCAGTGGCCATCGTGACCGTGGGGGATCCCTGGACGGAATTGTGCGTAGTGCGGGGGGAGCATCTGCTTTTTTCGCGGTCGCTTGCGGCCGGGTCGCCCCTGCCCGCAGAAATTCGCAGGAGTCTGGCGGTTTTTGCCGGGCAGGCAGCCCAGGAAGCCGTGCGGGCATTGTACATTGCCGGCGGCCGCGAAATCGCGTCGGTGCGTGATAAACTCCAGGATGTCCTGGGCATCCCTGTTGACCCCTTTGATCCTTTCGACGGCCTGGAAGGGCCGGATGTGCCGGCCGAAACGCGAGGCGATTTCGCCGCGGCCATCGGCTTACTATACGCGCGTGCCGGGAAAGCGCGGCTACCAATCAACTTTGTCGAACCCAAACAACCCAAACCGCCGCGCGATCCGAACAAGAAACGGCTGATACTGGCGGCTGCGGTCGCCGGGATATTGCTGATCGGGGGCAGTGTCGTTGCCTTTGCGGAAATCTCCTCGCAGGATCAGGAGCTAGCCGATCTGGATCAAAAGAAACAGAGCCTGGTAAAACAACTGGCCGATCTGGATGACGACGCCAAGCGCATCAAACACCTGGATGAATGGTCGAGCCACAAGATCGTCTGGCTGGACGAGATTTATGATCTTACCGACCGATTTCCCGACACCAACACGATTCGATTGACGAATTTGAAATGCGAGCAACGCAACGTCACCGGCAAGGACAAGTATGTCGGCAAAATGACCCTTACCGGAATCGTGAACCGGACGTTGAGGCCGGTCGATGAGCTGATGGTACAGCTCAATAAAGACGGGCATCTCATGGTGGGTGCGAAGGACACCAAGGGAAACACCAGCACCGATCGGGCGCGGTTTCCTACACAGTTTACCAGTCAGGTGGACATTGAAAAGCTACCGCCCAATCAATTCGAGCGGCGGTTGCCCGAAGGGTCAGCCGAGGATAAACCGGAGCGTTCTAATTTCCGCAATCGGAGGCCGATCCGGGCACCCGGGGACATGGGAGGCAACCTGCCATGAACCCGCGCGAGCGACTTCTGGCCGGCATCCTTGCCCTCCTCCTCGTGGTGGTTGGCGGTGCGTTCGTGATCTACGAGTTTATTTATTCGCCGATTCAGGCAAGAAAGAACCGGATCAGTTCCGAAAGAAATGAAGTTGAGTCCAAGAGTCAGCAGCTCGCTCAGATCAAGAAAGAACTGGCGCGCCTGGAGAGGTGGAAACAACTAAGCCTGCCACAAAACGCGAGCGTGGCCCGGCGCGAATATGAACAGTACCTCAGCCATTTGTTGATGCGTAGCGGATTTGTTTCCGGAAGCTTTGCGGTCACGTCCAAACCGCCGGATACGCGAAGCAGTCCGGTGATGTCGGGTAAGAAGCCGATCTACACGCGCCTGGCGTTCACCGCGGTCGGGCCGGCCAAATTGGAAAGCCTGGTGAAGTTTTTGGAAGAGTTCTACCGAACGCCGCTCATGCACGAAATCAAATCGCTGAACATCGACCGAATGCCAGGTACGGGGGTGCAACGGAGCGACGACCTGAACTTTAATATCAACGTGGAAGCCCTGATTGTGACCGACGGCGATAACCGGGAGTTTTTGCTTCCCAACATTGATCGTCGGCTGCTGGCGGTCGACGTGGTGACGGCATTGAAGGGCGCACCGGGGCTCGGGTTGGCCGCTTGGGGCGCCCGGCCGAGCGGGCTGGCAACCCCGGCGCGAAATTATGCAGCGGTCGCTCGCAAAAATATCTTCATTGGGCCGCCGGCGGTCGCGACCAAAAAGACCGACTTTGCGGATGTTACGGAGTGTGTCCATCTTACGGATATCACCAAGAATCGCGCGATTTGTGAGGCCAACCTGTACGACCGCTTGAATAATCAGACCACGCCTTTGCGCACCAACACGGGAATGGACCAGTTTCGCATAACGGATTTGGAGGGAAACATCGTGGTACTTGGAAAGGTCCTGAAAATACTGCCGCAGGACCTCATTTTCCAGGCGAACGAACGATTCTACATGCTCCATGTCGGGGACAGCGTCAAGGATGCCATGGCAAACCCGATTCCGAAGGAAGTAATTGAAACGCTGCTCATGGAGCCGCTCAAGGCTACGAAAAAGGATTAAAACGGGGCGCTTCGCTCATGAAGTTGGGATAAGTTTGCCGACTATATGAGGAATAGGGGTACCGTTGTCCGGTTTCCAACACTTTTCTCATTTATTCTGTGTAGAATAATGGGATAAAAAGTCCGGACAACATAAAGATCATTGACCCCTTTTCGAGCGGGCGCGGCGGGAGGTAAGTTCATGCGAGCATATCCAGGCTTCCTGATCAAGACGACGATTCTATTGACGGCTGGAGGAATGCTGGGACTTTGGTCCTCGAGGGGGCAGACAGCGGATCCTCCGAATGCGATCAAGATCAATCCTCTTGCCCAGAAACTCGGGGCGGATGCGCCGGCCAAGAATAATGATTTGGCCATTTCTTTCGAATTCCGGAACAAACCCTGGATCGGCGTGATGGAATGGCTGCGGGACATTTCGGGACTGCCGATCCTCGGCATTAATTTGCCGACGGGTTCGTTCACATTCATTCCTCCAAAAGGGAAAACGTACAACTTACCCGAAATCATCGACGTGCTGAACGAAGGACTGGTGGCTCAGAACTATATCCTCATTCGTAGAGACCAGTCGTTCACATTGGTCACCGCCAGCGACGCCATTGATCCGTCAATTGTTCCACGAATTTCCGTGGCGGAGATGAAAGACCACGGCAATACCGAAATTGTTTCCGTCGTAGTAACGCTAAAATCCCTGAACGCGGAAGATTTCGCACCGGTGATCAAGAAAACGATGGGGCCGTTCGGCTCCGCGGTGGGTCTGCCCTCGCCGATCAATCAACTGGTTTTGCAGGATCAGGTAAAAACGTTGCGGAGAGTTTTGGCAACCATCGAAGACCAGGAAAAAAATGAAAAAGGGCAAGCGGAGAGTTTCACTTACAAATGCAAATATATCAAGGCACGCGATGCGGCGAAAACACTGCGCGACGTGCTGGGAAATCCGGCGGATATTCAACGGCTGCAACAACCGCCCACCAGTTTCCGGGACCGATTTAACCCAAACCCGAATGATTTTACGCAAGGCGGCGGTCCGAATCCCGTAACGATCCGGGTTCCGCAGCCGACGGGTGGAGCGGCCGCACAACAACAACCCACAACAAAGCTGCGGCCGCACTATGTCACCGCCAATGATGCGACCAATACCGTGATGATCAAAGGTCCCGTGGAAATCATCGCCCAGGCCAGGGCTTTTCTGAAAGACCTGGATGTTGGGGACAAGCAAATCATCATCGGCAACCCGGACTTCAAGGTGCACAATGTTCCTTCCGGCATGGCCGAGGGCCTGGCCACAACATTGCGCGGGATCTACAAGGAATCGGATACGCTGCGCATTTCGACTTCGGGCAACAACAAGATCATCGTGTATGCCTGCCCGGACGACCAGGACGCCATTCTCAAGCACATTCTCGGCGTGACGGAAAACGGCGCAAAGAACGAGTTGATACCACTCGTGTCGATGGAGGCGTCCAAGGTCGTGGAACTTTTGAAGGGGGCAATCGGTGAGTCGAAAGGCGGGGGCCCCTTTATTGACGCCGAGCCCACGCGAAATGCTATCATTGTTCGGGGAACGGCCGAGCAAGTCGACGACATCAAAAAGTTGCTCGAGGTGCTGGGTGAATCGGGAAAACTTACGGAAACGACGCGCATCATTCCAATCACACAGGGGAGCGCGGCCAATCTAGCGGAAGCCATCGAACGTCACTTCAAAGGGATACGCAACAACCCGATCAAAGTGATCAATCCGGCCCGCGACGAAAAAACAGCGCCCAAAAAGAATTCGTCCGGCGGATCGGAAGAACAAGAAGAACCCGGAATCAAACCAAAGAACAAGAACCGGCAGCTTGTGGATCCGCAGCAAAAGAAGGATTCCGCGAACGACACTGGCTCCAAGGAGAAACCGGTCAAAATCAGCGTCGTGGGTAATCGGCTAATCATTGAAAGTGAAGATCCCAAAGCGCTGCAGATGGTTCAGGACCTGGCCCGGATTCTGACGCAAACTCCATCCGACAAGGGCGACTTTGAAATTATTCGGCTGAAGAATGCCAATGCCGTCGAGCTGGCGAAGGTGCTGGATGAGGCCATGAACGGGACCAGGCCGCAAACGAATCAAAATAATCCTTTCCTGGTTGGGTTTCCATTTCCCGGGCGGAGCAGCCAGAATCAGGCAACCGAACCGAAAGTGCGCATCGTAGCCGACCCCAAGACCAACTCGCTTTTGGTGCGGGCGAGCCCGGTGGACATGGCGACGATTCGCAATTGGCTGGAAGTGGCGCTGGACACGGGGGAGGCGGAAGGCCAGAAGACCTTTGTTGTCGGGCCGCTCAAATACGCGAGCGCTACCGAAGTGGCAGCGCTGGTCCGCGATGTGTACCGCGAATTTATCAACAATAATCCACAGCAGTTGTCGTCGTTCGGCGGGTTTTCTCCTTTTGGCAGGCGAAACAGTTTTGTCAATCAGAACCTGGATGGCAGCGGCAATCCGCGCGGGGTTTCGCTCTCGGTCGGGGTGGATGACCGGAGCAACAGCCTGGTGGTGATGTGCAGCACGGCGATGCACAAGGACATTGAAACCCTGGCCAAAAATCTGGACGATGCGGCGCAGAGTTCCACACGAACCGTCCGGCTGGTTTCGATCAAGGGAGTGGATCCGGTTTTGGTCCAACAGGCCATTGAAGCCATACAAGGCAGAACAGGCGGACAACGAGGAACCGGAGCCCCCGGTTTCGTACCGTTTGGCACGGGCGGCATGATTCCCGGCTCGACCTTCCCGTCCTCGGGTTTTCCTTCCCGGTTCCGGAATTCGGGAGGGTTCTCGCCGAGTGGAGGTTTTGTCGTGCCGCCAGGAGGGAGCGGCCGATCGAGCATGCTCTCACCGGATCGAGGGCCGGATTTTTTCGCACAACGGGTCATGGATGACCCTCAGCCGACAGAACTCTACGATCCGCAACTTGACACTTCGGCAACGGACGAAGCCACCTCCGCCAATCAGAATCCTCTCGGTTCAAGCCTGGGTTTCAGCGACCACGACGCGGAACGAACGCCGGATAAATCCGGCATCCACGGCGTTGGCCTGGGCTTTAAAGGAATCGAACACGAAAAGTTAACCGTTTGGGCGGTGCGACGGAACCCGAACGGCAAGCCCGGCTCCCTGCAACTCGTCCGGCACGAAGAGCAACAACAGCAACAGCCGCAACCGCCGCAACAACCCCCGGGAGATATTCGGGGCCCCCGATCGCAGATCACCGCGGAAGCCCTCGAGCAACTGGGAATCATCATTGTTACGGGCAATAACCAGGCGGACGTGGAAGAAATCGTCAAGATCATTGAAACGATTTTGAAGTTGGCTGCCGGCGCGGAATTCAATTTTGAACTGGTCCCGTTGCAGCATGCCGATGCCACCAGCGTGGCGAACACATTGACGCAAATGTTTAGCAGGGTGCAAATTGCACCCAGCGCCAACTATCCAGTCCGAACAACCGGGACAACCGGGGCCGCTCAACCGCCGCTGGGCGCAGCGCCGCCACCGACCACCACCGCGACCACGCAAGCACAGTCATCGGTGGTTTTGTTGCCGCTGCCCCGGCTCAATGCCATCCTGGCGGCAGCGCCCAAGGCCCGAATGGAGGATGTCAAGAAGCAAATTAAACAACTGGATATCGGATCGAGTCCTCCGGGCAAGGCAGTTTACATTCAGCTCAAAAAGGCGTCGGCCCCGCGAGTGGCGACGCTCTTATCGAATTTCTTTGCCTCGCGCTACCCGGAAACACAAGCGCAAAATCAAATCCGCATCTCGCAAGAGGAAAGCACCAATTCGCTCATCGTGCAGGCATCTCCGGCCGATCTGGCGGAAATCAAGGATCTGGTCGAACAGATCGAGACCACGGTTTCGCAGGCGGTCAACGAGTTGCGAATCGTTCCGCTGAAGAACGTGACGTCGGATGAAATGGCGACGCTATTGAACCAGATCATCACGCAGGGGATCGTGGCACCGTCGCCGACGGCGGCTCCGACTGCGCCCGTGACGCCCGGGGGGCCGGTCACGCCGGGTATCCCACGGCCCACGACGCCGACGCCGCCCTCCGCTGCCGGGCCCGGTGCCGCTACCAAGACCACTTCGGTCAAATTCTACATCAAGGGAATGAACGGGCAAAAGGTGCTGCAGTCGGGACTATTGGAAGATGTGCACATCAGCTCCAGCCCGCGGATCAACAGCTTGATTGTTGCCGCGCCGGAAAAATCGATGGAGCTCTTGCTCAATCTGATCAAGGCACTGGACGTGTTGCCGGGCCTGCGGGCGGATGTCCGCATCTTCCAATTCAAAAACGCGGATGCGACAGCGATGGCGAACATGATCCAGCAACTATTCCTGGGAACCGGAACGACGACGCCGACCGCGCCGACGACCGGCGGGCCGACGCCGGGCGGGCCGCCGCCGACGACCGGCCCAACCCCGCCCACGGGCGGGGCACCGCGAACGATGGCGCCGATCGCGCTGGCGGGTGTCGAGGGCGCGCCATTGATTGATTTGCGAATGTCGGTCGACCTCAGGACCAACAGTCTGATTGTGGCGGGCAGCGCGAATGACATTTTCATGATTGAGTCGATCGTTTACCGGCTGGAAGACGCGGACGTGGACATCCGCCGGAACGAAGTGTATCACCTGCGCAACGCGAGCGCGGCGGACGTTGCCAGCGCCATCACTAGCTATTTGACGAGCGCCATCAACGTCTATTCGAAAGGCGGACAGTTGACGCCGTTTCAGGATGTCGAGCGGGAAATCGTGGTGGTACCGGAGCCGATCAGCAACAAACTCTTGATCAGCGCAACACCTCGCTATTTCGATGAAGTCATGCGGCTGATCAAGGAGCTGGACGCCGAGCCGCCGCAAGTGGTGATCCAGTGCCTGATCGCGGAAGTGGATTTGAACAACACGGAGGAATTCGGCGTCGAGATCGGTTTGCAGAGTCCGGTGCTGTTTCAGCGCGGGATCATTCCGGCGGACGGCTTCCTGAGCAGCGGAACCATCAGCTATACCACTCCGACCACCGGGACCGGTTTGGTGCCGCCCGGAGTTACGGTGAGCAGCACGATTAATCCTGCGGCGGTACCCGGCTTTGCTTTCAACAATACGAATCCTCTTGGGAACAACCCGGTCGTGGGTCCGGGGATCGTGGGATTCCAGGGGTTGGGGAACCTTGGAGTCGGCCGGGCTTCACCGACGAGTGGGATCGGCGGATTCGTATTCTCGGCGGGGAATGACACCTTCAATCTGCTGATTCGCGCTCTCACTGTGCAAGGCCGGATGGAACTGCTGAGCCGGCCCCAACTCATGACCATGGACAATCAGACAGCCTCCCTCCATATTGGCCAACTTGTGCCCTACAACAACTCGACCGTCACGGCGACCGGGATTATCAGCAACTCTCCGGTTTACCAACAGGTCGGTGTTATACTTAATGTTACGCCCAAGATCAGCCCGGACGGAAAAGTGATGATGCGGGTGGAACCGAACGTGTCCTCGGTATCCCCGATTCCGCAAAGCCTGGGAGGCGGCCTGACGGCTCCCATCTTTAACACTCAAGACGTGATCACCACGGTAATGGCCCAGGACGGGGAAACCGTTGCGATCGGCGGTTTGATTACCAAGCTGGATCAGAAGAGCGAGAACAAGATTCCCTGGTTTGGAGACTTGCCGTGCGTGGGCGTCTTGTTCCGCTATCGCACCCAAGTCAAGAGGAAGGTGGAACTAATCGTGATTCTGACTCCGCACATTGTACGGAGCCGGCTGGAAGGAGAGATGATCCTGGCAGAGGAAGCGCGCAAGATTAGCTTTACGCTCAAGGATGTGCTCAAGATTCATGGGACGTCCGGCTTGGAGCCACTCATGGCCCCGGAAACCAATGGTTCGCCCGATTGTCCGCCGGGTAGCCCCGCCAGTCCGATGCAAAGTCCTGCCGGAGCGGCAAAATCGCCTGCGGGCAAGGGTGAAATGCTTCCGCCTCCCCAGCCACCGAAGCCAGGTGGTGATCCTGGGCCCGGATCCAACATCAATCCTCCGGCAGGGGCTGCGGCAGGCGCCAATACGCGTTTGAAACCGGTTCAGCAAACCGGTAATCTGAACGGCCAAACCCAACAAGCAGCGCCGCAAAACCAATTGCTGCCGACGGCGGTCAATGGCACGAACATCTCTAGCGAAAATGGAACGGAGAAAGGAAAATGGATTTTCCTCAAGAATGCGTCCGAACCCGACAATCCGGCCGAGGGGAGCCCGAAGCGTTAGTCGGGTTGGCCTTGCGATTCATAAGCCGGATGGCAGCGAGCGTTGCCGGATTGGCATTGCTTGTAACTACCGGCTGCGTCACCACGGGATCTTTCATCCCAAGTGCCGACGGCCCTCCAGCGGGCGATCCTTGCAAGGTGGTGGCAACCTGGAATAACCAGGTGATGTTCACCCCCGATCCGACTCACGGGGGCAATCCCATCCCAGGGATTGCGGGCCGGATGTATCTATTTGGGCCGAAAGTGGATTTTCCGATGACCGCGGAAGGCATGGTAGTCGCGGATCTATTTGACGCTGCGCAGACCGGCCCGAACCAACAACCGGTTTTGCTAGAAGAATGGCGCATTGATAAAGACACGCTGAAACGACTGCTGCGGCGCGACGCCATCGGCTGGGGCTACACCCTCTTTTTACCGTGGGGGACGTACAAACCGGATATTACCAAAATTCAAATGAAGCTCCGGTTTGAACCGGTCCATGGAGTTCCGCTGTACACGGAAAATGCGCGGGTGACACTCAATCCGGAAGGAACGACGGAGTTTGTGCCGGTCAACCGGACAACGTACCAGCCGGGAGAGAACGTGAGCAAGAAGTAGAAGTCATTCGTGGAGCAGCTTTATTCGCAATGCGCCCGCCAGCATGGCGTTACGTAAACCGTCCTCTTTCGCCGTCCCTTTCGCCTCCTCGGGCAGTAATGGCACTTAGATTATCGCGATCTTGCGGCGGAGGTGACGCATGAGTTCCCTGGCTATCAGTGGCATCGTGTTCGTGTGCATTGTTGGAGGCATAGTCCTCGGAATGATTCTGCGCGGCATCTTACCCGAGGAGCATTTGAGTGCGGAAACCAAAGGCCTCGTCAGCCTTGGGATGGGTCTCATCGGGACGATGACGGCCCTGGTACTCGGCTTGCTGATCGGATCGGCGAAGAGTTCGTTCGACGCGCAACGTAACGGACTCGCCCAGATGTCCGCGAACGTTATCTTCCTCGACCGCGCCCTCGCACACTACGGACCGGAGACCAAGGACGTGCGCGAGCTGCTCCGCGCCTCCATTGCCGACATGCTCCAGCGGACCTGGCCCGGAGATAATCATGAGCCGGGGCAGACGAAGGAGAAGTCCGGGACGGAAGGCAAATACGAGGGTTTATACGACAAGATTCAGGAACTCGCGCCCAAAAACGACGCGCAACGTGCATTCCAGGCCCAAGCACTGAAGACCGCCATGGACATCGGGCAGTCGCGCTGGTTACTGTTCTCGGAGAAGGGCAGTTCGATTCCTACAGCGTTCCTCGTCGTCATGGTTGCCTGGCTTACGCTCATTCTGGCGAGCTTTAGTCTGTTCGCGCCGCGGAACGCAACCGTATTTGTCACGCTGCTTATTTGCGCCTTGGCGGTCTCCAGCGCCATATTCCTGGTCCTGGAGCTGGATCGGCCGTTCGACGGTATGATCCAGATTTCCAGCGCTCCGGTGCGCAATGCGCTTTCGCAGTTCGGGCGGTAAGAGTTCGGGTTGTCGAGAGAGTGCAAGCCCCTCCAGCAAGTTCTCGGGAAGGACGCCAGCTTTTACGATCCTGAGCGTTCAAACACGGTGCGTGCTGCGATTGAGATGCGAAGGTTGTTTGCCTGAGAAACGCACGCTGGTCAACGCGACTTCGACCGACGCGGGCAACGCATCGCCGATAAGACCCCTCCTTGTGTGTGCCCCCAGTCAGGTTCACCTCGCCACCGGCAGGGTCAGGACCGGCTTTTCGGACAGCTGCTGCTTGAAGTCCAGCCGGCTAATCTTGAGCATGAGGAAGAATACTGCCTTGCTGGCCAGGTCTCGGTCGTCAATGTAGTACCAATAGCCTCTGTAGCGCACCGCGACGTAAGCGTTCGGGGGCGGCTTGTGGCCCTTGCAGGCGTGGACCTCGAATAGGCCCCGCGTCACCTCTTGGGCATCGAAGTCCCGTCCGTCCGCATCCACGACGGGCCGGACGAGCCCGCAGGCCAGATGTTCGGCCGGCACCTCCACGCCGTTCGCCAGGTAGAGCAAAACCTCAGAGGTTGAACGCGGCACAAGGCGAAGTTCGGCGGACGGCGCGGCCGGGACCCGCGCGGGGTCGGGTACGCGGCCCGACTGGACGACGAGCTCATAGAGGCGCCGGCCGGGCGCAAGGTTCAGCAGCGCGACCAACTCGGCCAGCTCCGGGCTTGCCTCGGCCCCCGGGTTGACTTCCATGACCAGCCGACGCTCCTTGCGCACCAGCACCCACCTCTTCGCGTCCTCGCGCGGTAGGTACTCCAGACCGTTCTTCGCCGCCTCGACGGCCGCCGCGGCAGTGACGGACTCCGCAGACAGCGGGCCGCTCAGCTCGGTGGCGCGCTCCTCCGCGCGAAGGGAAGCCAGCTGGCGATCCTGCGCGATCCGCAACAGCTCCACGATGCGCAGGAACCGGGCGAACTCCGGGGGCAAGTCCCGTGGCGAGCCGGCGGCCGGGACGGCGTTGGGCACCCCGTTCATCTGCTCCACCCACAGGCGCAGGATGGTTGACAGCGGCCAGCTCGTCTGAACGAGGAGCACGAGGGTGTCGGCGTTGATAGGTGTGAAGAACTGCCGGATGGCGTTCGCGTCTTCGACCGGCGTGAAGGTGAAGGTGGGGCGATTGGCCCCCATTAGTAGAAAATCCGGCAAGACCGTACTGAACGACCGGAAGATGCTGTTGCTCGCTTGCGGGCTAAAGAAGGGCCGGCCCTCGGCCTGGCCGGACAGCTCGAACGCATTGGCAATGATTGTGACCTCTAGATTGAGGGGGCTTTCCGCGTACCGCAGGTGGACGAGGTTGCGCAGCAACTGCTCCTCGTTAACCGTTCGGACCGCCTCGTTGTAGCGGCCATGGCTTCCCTCGAGGGCCCGCGGGCCGAAGGCACAGCCGGACAGCGCCAGTAACGGAACCAGCCTAACAAGGGTGAGCGCGGCACGCACGGTCGTCCTCCTCTCCCGGTCCGCAATGACGAAACGCCTTCCGAACATTAGTGATTGCCTCGGTGAATTATGAATCCCCCGTTGCCGTGGCGACATGCTCGTTTCGGGAGAACGGTGTGCTGATCTCCTTCACCCGTGATCCGTCTAACAGTTTTAGGCGACGCGGCCGCCAAGAATGTGCGCCCAGCCGCTGCTGCCCGGCGGCGTGAGCTCGCATTGGTCGAGGGCCAGGTTCAACTGAACTTTGGTGGAATGCGGATAATCGGGGAGGTTTATAGCTAATGAACCGAAGACATGCAATACCAGATCACTGGCCGGGCGAGGCGGGAAAAGTTCGCCGCGCGTGGGGCTGCGAATACGGAAGGGTGCAGGTGCTCTCGCCGGCGGGTAATGCCACGAAGTTCTGATCGTTTCCACAGAAGCCCCTCTGCAATCTCAACCGATAAAAGGAATTGTGACTTATCGAGGGGCGCCCGGCCGACGAATAATTCAGGGCCGCGCGCCTCTAAAGTCGGCAAATTTGCTTGAGATCGCCTCGGGACTCCGAATCTCGGCGAGGGGACGGAAATAAAAATGACGTTCCGGCTTCTATTCGTCATTTTCCTCATGCCGGGCCGTCGGTCAGGAGAAAGGCTCGCCCCCCCGGGGGCCGGACGAGCAGACAATCCTCCAGGATTACGCAAAGCAAACTGCCGATTACGAAGCGCTCCTCAAGAGCGCCAAGGTCCTTGACCTCCCGGCCGCGTTTGCCCAGGTCGACAGTTCCAGCCCGATCATTGCCCTGGCCCAGGAACGCATCAGCGTGGCTCGCGCCCTCCAACTGAAGGCCCAAGTGTTGTGGCTGCCCATCCGGGAAATCACTTGTGGCACTTACCGTTTCTTGTGGCCATGGAGAACCTGGGCAAGCCTCCTTCCGCCGACGCAGCAAATGAAATATTCGTCCTCGGGCAAGGCTGCCGCTGCGTTGGATGTTGCGATTGGCCCGGCTAATCCGGACCATGGCGTGCTGCTTCCAGCTTCTTGATGTCCTCCGGCGAAAGTTTGGGGCGATTGATCGTAAGGGTGATCTTGATGATCTTGCCGGTGAAATTGAACGGCGGTTTGTAGTCCTGGTCGTTCACCCCGGTCAAAGTATCAGAGCCGACATCGAGACTCTCGTCAAATTGCAAGATGAACGGAATGGTGTGTTCCATCTTCTGGGAGGAGACTTCTTTGCCATCGACTTTGAGAACTCCGGTGCCTCCCATGCCGACGCCGCTGTAGTTGCCGAACGCTAGCGTGCCCTCGCCGAGACCATCGTACTTGAAGTCAAACTCGAGGGCGTGATTGCCAGGAGCCAGTTCAGGCCCCTCCCAGCGGATTCGTTTCAGGTCCACCAGGTTCCAGAGGAAGACAGGCTTGTTCTTGAGCAAGTAGAAGCCGTAGCCGCCGAAGCGGCCACCCTGGGTGATCAGCATGCCTTCGGCGCCGCCTTCGGGCACATTGATCTCGGCCTTGAAGGTGTACGAACTGTTTAGAACGCTGGGCGCGTCGCCGTTCGGTGTTCCGGTAAGCGGCCGGGTCCAAGTGAACACGCTGCGGCCTGCGGTGATGCTCGGCCGTGGCGCGACGGCGCGCGTCACGAATGAGTCATCCAACGGCAGCACCTGGTATTTCGCCGCTTCCTTCAAGAAGATGTCCTGTAGCTCCTTGAGCTTGCCCGGGAACTTGGCAGCGACGTCTTCCGATTGGGTCCAATCGTCCTTTACGTTGTAGAGTTCCCATGGGTAATCCATCACGCTCACTTTCGGCGGGAAGTTGACCCACGGGGGTCGCATGACTTTCGTGCACGCCATCCAGCCTTCGTGGTAGATCGCCCGGTTGCCCATCATCTCGAAGTATTGCGTCTTGCGCGTGGAGGGCGCGTTCGCGTTCTTCCCGTCAAACGTGTACACCATGCTAACGCCCTCGATGGGGCTTTGCTGGATGCCATCAACGAACTCCGGCTGAGCCACGCCGGTCGCTTCAAGGATCGTCGGTACGATGTCTATGACATGGTGGAATTGGCTGCGGATACCGCCCTTGTCCTTGATTACTTTTGGCCAGGAGATGGCCATCCCCTGGCGCGTGCCGCCGAAGTGCGAGACGATTTGTTTGGTCCACTTAAAGGGCGTGTCGAACGCCCATGCCCAGGGGACGGCCATGTGGTTGTAGGTTTTGTCCGTGCCCCACACGTCGTAGAATAGTTTCAGCTGGGCCTCCACCGGCGGGTTGGCCCCATTGAGCATGGCTATCTCGTTGGGCGTGCCGATGAGCGTCCCTTCGGCGCTGGTGCCATTATCGCCGTTAATATAGATGATCAGCGTGTTTTCGAGCTTGCCCATGTCCTCCACGGCCTGGATCACTCGGCCGATCTCGTGGTCGGTGTAGGCCACGTAGGCGGCGAAGACATCCACCTGGCGGAGGAACAGCTTCTTTTCGTCTGCGGTACACTGATCCCAATCCTTGAGCATATCCTTCGGCCAGGGCGTCAGCTTCGCATTCTCCGGGATCACGCCGAGCTTCTTCTGGTTCTCAAAAATCTTGTCGCGGAGTTTATTCCAACCCTCGTCGAACAGGTGCATGTCGCTGATCTTCTTGACCCACTCCGCGGTCGGGTGGTGCGGCGCGTGCGCGCCGCCGGGCACATAGTGGAGGAAGAACGGCTGATCGGGAGCTAACGCGTTGATCCGGTTCATGTAGTCGATGGCGTCGTCCGCCATCGCGGTGGTGAGGTTCCAGCCGGGCTTGCCCTCGAACGGGTAAATTTGGGTCGTGTTGCGGAACAGGTTGGGCTCCCACTGGTTGGTATCACCGCCGATGAAGCCGTAAAAGTACTCGAAGCCCATGCCAATCGGCCACTGATCAAAGGGGCCATCCTGGCTCGCCTGAAAAGCCGGCGTATTGTGGTTCTTACCGAACCAGGAAGTGCGGTAGCCGTTATCCTTTAGAATCCTGCCAATTGTGGCTTTGTCTTTGCTGATGATGCTGTTGTAGCCCGGGAAACCCGTGGCCTGCTCCGAGATGACGCCGAAGCCGACGGAATGGTGATTCCGGCCAGTGATCAGTGCGGCGCGCGTGGGTGAACAGAGGGAGGTGGAATGCATTTGGGTGTAGCGCAGGCCATTCTTGGCAATCCGATCCAGAGCCGGCGTCGGGATTACGCCGCCAAAGGTGCTCGGCACGCCGTAACCCTCATCGTCGGTCATGATGAGGAGCACGTTCGGCGCTCCCTTGGGAGGCACGATGCGCGGCGGCCGCCAGGGTTTCGAATCAAGCGCGTAATTCTTAATCACGCCGCCGAATTTCGGGTCGGGCCCCGGGAGCTGCTTGCCGGAGATCGTTGTAGTGGCACTGGGTGAACCTGGCGTGCCGGTCGTCGGAACAGGTTCGGCGTTCGTCGGCTGACCGTAGCCGGCGGTGCGATTGCCGTCCGGCTTAGCCGCGGCGGCGGACTTAAACTCGGCGCGAAGATCGAAGCTGTTATCCGCGCCATGGGCGATGTCGATCTTGCGTGTGACCTCCTTGCCCCTGGACGTGGCCTTCAGCGTGTAGGAGTACTCCTTGCCGGCCGGGAGAGGCGGCGTCTGGAAGGTACGGAGCGCCCCGGTCGATTCCGTCTTGTAGCCGTCGATCTCCAGGACGGCGTCGGCGAGGAGGCGAACCGTGACGACGATGGCTTCCGCTCCCGCACCTGCCTGCTGCGGCCCTGCGCCTGGGGCGGCGAGCGCTTCTGGCCCTGCCAGGAATCTACCCGAGGCGGCCAGGTATCCTAGCACCGCACCGGCCGCCAGGATGATAAGGGAAGGGAACTTCATACTCTTGAACATGCGAACCCTCCTTCGGTGTGATCAAATCGAGTCTTCAGGGTCGAATGATTACCTCCAACGATCCGGCGTCCTCCTATTGGACAAACGCCGCCTTCAGCCTTTCTTCCTGATCTTTCGAAAAGTTGCTCGCGATGACTTCGAACTTCGGCGCACCCTTGAATGCTTCGACGACCCGATCGGTTGTCACCTGCCCGACCATCAGGAAGAGGCCCGAAGTTCCTTCCGTTACTTTGCGGCGGACCTGTTCGAGAAAATCTTTGCCGATCCCATAATCGACGAAGTGGCCACTGAGTGCTCCCAGCGCCGCACCCAGGGCGGCGCCGAGGAAGGGAGCAAAGAAGAGGAATCCAAAAAGCATTCCCCAAAACGCGCCGTCACACGCCCCGGCACACGTGAGGTCTCCCAGGTGGCGCGTCTTCGGTTTCTTCTTACCTTTCGGCCAGGTCACGACCGCCGCGTCCTGCAGCTCAAGAAGATGGTCTCTTTGTAGGCTTTGCGCCAGTTCCAGCCCCTTGTCGGCGCCTTCGGGCGTGTCGAATTTTAGAACCACCAATGACGATGCCATGATCGTTCTCCTTTGTCCCAGCGCTACGAGATCGTTCGCGACTTCGCCGCGCCGGGTAAAGCGAGGTCCGAATGTAGGCATCGGCTCAAAATGCCCTGCCCATGTCAGCTCTTGCGAAGGGGTTCAGCCTGCCCGACGCGGCAACGTAGCCGAGCAGGGCGCCGACGGCGAGGACCGCCCCCATCTGGACTCTCGTGTTGCGAATCAGGTGTTTCCTCCAATACCGAGCGCTAGGCCATCATCTCCACATTGATAATGTGAAGCCTGTTATCTGTCCTTGCTCGGACGGGACCAGAGTTCGACCGGCGCGCCGATCATTTGTTTCCGGTCGGCCTGAGGCGCCTCTATGGCCAAAGGGTCCAGAAAATGTACTGCTATCGATACGCAACTGATCAAGGAAAGCAAGCTGATTCAGCAAATCTTCATCTTTCGGTGGTCAGTCCAGCACAGAACGCCCAGCTTTCGCGCGCGCCGCTGCCGGCGCGCAGTGAACACGACCGCGAAAAGCTTCTGGACCTTGGAGAGTTCTTGACGTCTACTCGCCCCGAGGTCTTGCCTCTCCAACATCGCTGCCGCAAAGCGATTGTTGCCTGCTTGGAGCCGTTGCCAGGCTTGTTCCGAGGACAGAGCAGGCTGCTTTTCTTTGCCGGCGGTTGCAAGTGATAGAAGCTTCGTACCATTGCACATACCAATTCTCCTCATGAGCGTTTGCTGGGGCTCCTCCAAGTCAACTGCGTTGTAAAACGGCAGTTATCCACCGGCATTCACTGTACCCGTTCCGAAGGATTTTGCCGAACCTGCCGGTTTTGTGTCTTCTCGCGATTACTCCACCAGCTTCCTGTTTGAGATTCATGCGCTCCCCGATTTCATCCGGTCGATAAGAACCCAATAGGAATCGCCGCAAGTTCGGCGACCGGGACCTGCTGCAATTTCGGCAACCCCTTACCAACCTGAGAACGGACTCTCTTGGCATGTATCAACGGAAACGACTTGGGCAAGGCGTCTTGCTGCTGACCGTTGCGTTCGTGGCGGTCGCGACGGTCGCGCCATTGGTGGCCCAGAGCCCGCCGGCTGGCAAGGAGTCTGCGGCGGTCATGCGGCTTACGCTGGACGAGCTTAAAGAGCGCATCCTTGCCAACAACAAACTGCTGGAGCTCGCGGCGCTGAACGTCCAGAGCAAGGGGTACTCGATTCGGGCAGCGCAGGCCCTCTACTTTCCGCAAATCATCGGCAACACCGTCTATTTCCACTTCAACGACGATCTCGGCACCGTTTTGACAACCCAGGGACGGAAGGTGATAGGGCCCCGAGGCACGCCCTTCGGAACCCTCCCCAGCTTCGCGATCAATCTCCCCGTCCTTAACCAGGACACGGCATTCACCACGATTGCCGCCGTACAACCGATCACCGACCTGCTCAAGGTTCGCCAGGGCGTCAAGATTGCCCGCGCCGACGAGCAGATTGCCGCGGCACAGCGCGACAAAGGCACCCGAGAACTCCTGAGCGGCGTCGAGCAGCTCTACTGGGGGCTGCTGGCCGCCCAGCGGATGCGCGCGGGCGCCTCCGCCGCGGTTGCGGGAGCCGAAGAGTTGGCCCGCACGGGAAACCTGGAGGCCCGCACCGCCCTTGTGGAGGGCAAGCAAGGGCTCCAGGAAGTTTCCAACCAGATCGCGGACCTCCAGGAGCAACTGGCCATCTTGCTCGACGTGCCCACCTCCACGCAATTCGAGCTGGTCGAGCCGCCCCTGCCGGCGGCCGCGGTGAAGTCTGCCGACGAGACGGTTGCCCTCGCCTTGGCGAGCAGCCCGGACATCCACGAAGCCGAGCAGACTATCGCCAAAGCCCGCGCTGCCGTTAGCGCCGCCAAGCTGGATTACGTCCCAAGCATCGCCGTCATCGGCGGCTGGACCAACCAGACCGCGGCCGACTACATCCAGCCGAACATCGGCTATATCGGGGTCATGGGCAGTTACACGTTCGTCGATTGGGGCAAGCGGAGGAACACCATCCGTGAGCGCAACGAACTCGTCGCGATGGCCACTCTGAAAATGCGGCAGACCGAGGACACGGTGCGCCAGAATGCCTTGAAGACGTTTCGGGAGTATGAGCAGACCCAGCAAGTGCTGAAGCTCGCGGGGGAACTGGTCCCGCTGCGCGCAGAGGCCGAAAAGGCGGCGACCACTCCGGCCGCCAAGTTCAAAGCAGGCAAAGACGCGATGACCGCGCAGGTGGATTACATGAAGGCTGACCTTGCCTATCGCATCGCCTACGTCAAACTCATGAGTCTGATCGGTAAACTGTAGCAAACCAAATCATTCAACGTTGGTGATGATAAACCCTGTCATCTGCCGTCCACAAGTTGGACCGACGCCACGATGGTTCCTTGCGAATCCCGCCAGTGAAGTAGCGCTTCTGGTCGGCGGATTATCTTTGATCCTCCAAGGCGAAATCCGATCCTCGGAGGACGCCGTCGTCTAACTCAGCCCGTGTGCGATTTGAGGTGAAACGATACGGATAGTGTCCGCGGCGTGCACAGGTGGCCAAGGGAGATTGGCTGGCCGTCTGTGCCTCTGATTGTCGCAGATGGAGTCTGCATGTCACCCGGATGACATCGAAAAAATCGAAGAGGAGGAACACTCGGGCCGTTTTGCCGGATTTCAATTGTCCGGTGAGGAGGCGGATCTTGCCCGCTCCGACATAGCCGTCGGTGAGCCAGGTCGTGGGGATAAGATGTTGTTTGTCGAGGTTGCCAGCGGAAACCGCACGGGCGAGAAGGCCCGCTGTCAACGGCGTGCAGGTCGGGGAAGCGGCTACGGGATCGGATGAGGGAGTGCCGTTTGGAGTCATTGGAAGTCTCCTCGTCGTTGCAGTCGTTGCGGTCGTTGCATGCAATGCGTGCAATGCGTGCAATGCCCGCATTGCACACAATGCACGCAATGCAGAGGGGTCGGGGTGCGTGCAACGACGCAACGACGTCGACAATAGTCATTGATCGGGTATTCGAAAGTCATTCGCAGTTGGTCCGTAGTACTCAATTGTCTTTGGTTCGTCGTTGCAGGCGATGATGCAACGACGCGGTGCAGTTCTCGCGGTTGGAGGTACGCAGTACCGAGTACTGAGAACTTGGCTTGGAGTCCGCGGCCGACAGGAGCCATAGCTATTGACAGGACGGCGATGTCCTTGGCATGCGCGGCGAATAGAAGGGCGTTTTTCCAGTCGGTGCAGTTCTTTTGTTCGGAAGATGACAAAAATGTGTCGCGAAGGGTCGTCCGGAGGCACAGGCGGCCAAGAGGAGATTGGCTGGCAGCCTGTGCATTCGAGGGCAAAGCGACGATTCAAGCGAACATCGAGGTGTCAACGAAACGCACGAAAAATAGGCACTGTTGTGGGACATTGGTCATGGGTCAATTTAGTCAGCTATTGGTCAGTCGTCATTGGTCATTTGGGGCGAGAGCGGAGTGCAGGTCCGTATCTCACGGTGCCGTGAGATACGGACCCGAAGGTCGCGCTAAGTTGTTCTGCTCGAAGGGGGTTGCGTGAAGGACCGTGCCCATGCCGGCGCATGAGATACGGAGGCGTGCCGGGGCGCCCGGCAGCATGACACCGACTGAGCGTTTTGCTAAATTAGGTGGTATGCGCCTGTGAGGCCCCGTCCTATCCTTGCAAAAGGGGAACCCTGATGCGACGGCCGGTTCTGCTATTCATCCTCATCGTTTCGCTTTTCCCATTTTTGGCCCGAGCGCAAGCTCAGACGCGGCAAAAACCGAATGTTTTGTTCATTGCGATTGACGACCTGAATCACTGGGTGCAATATCTCGGGCGCAATGAGCAGGTGCAGACGCCAAACATCAATCGGCTTGCCAGTCGGGGCGTGCGGTTTACGCGGAGTTACTGCGCCGCTCCGGTGTGCAATCCGTCGCGCGCCGCGCTGATGTCGGGGCTACTTCCTTCCACCAGCGGAGTCTACGATAACGGCACTGACTGGCGGAAAGTCATCGGGGAATCGTTGCCCTTGACGATGACGCTTCGCAAGAACGGTTACTATGCGGCCGGCGCGGGGAAGATCTACCATGAGGCGTTTCGGCGAGACAGCGAATGGGACGACTATCTGCAAAAAGAACGCGGCGATCCGCAGCCGAAGGGAAACAATCTTGGGGTCGGCGGCATCCGGTTTGCGCCGCTGGATTGCGAAGACAAGGACATGCAGGATTATCGGATCGTGAGCTGGACGCTGGAGCAACTCAAAAAGAAGCATGACAAACCGTTCTTTCTGGGCTGTGGGCTGCACAAGCCGCACATGCCGTGGAACGTGCCCCGGAAATACTATAACCTTTATCCGCTGGAAAAAATCATTCTGCCGAAGGTACTGGAAAACGATCTGGACGATGTCCCGCCGGTTGGGGTGGCGATGGCCAGGCCGGAAGGGGATCACGCGCAGATCCTCAAATCCGGGCGCTGGAAGGATGCGGTGCAGGGTTACCTGGCGGCGATCAGTTTTTGCGACGCGATGGTGGGGCGACTGCTGGACGGCCTGGACCAAAGCGACTACAAGGACAACACGATCATCGTTTTTTGGGGCGATCACGGCTGGCACCTGGGGGAAAAACTGCACTGGCGGAAATTCACGCTGTGGGAAGAGGCGACACGCGCACCCTTGATCTGGGTGGCGCCCGGGGTGACCAAGCCGGACAGCGTGTGCCAGCGCACGGTGGATTTCATGAGCATCTATCCGACGTTGATGGATCTTTGCGGCTTGCCGACCCCCAAGCACGTGGAAGGAGTGAGCATTCGGAAGTTGCTGGCGGAGCCCGACGCGCCGTGGGACCGGCCGGCCCGAACGACGTATTTGCACAACAACCATGCCGTGCGGTCGGAGAATTGGCGTTACATTCGCTATCACGACGGCAGCGAAGAATTGTATGATGAGACCAAAGATCCGCTGGAGTGGACGAATCTTGCGAAAGATTCCCGGTTCAGTTCCATAAAAGCGGACCTGGCGAAATGGCTTCCGAAGGTGAACAACTTGCTTCCCAAGGACGCGCGAGGTCCGCAAGCGGATAAAGCAACCAGGGATGTAAAGCCGCCGGAGAACGAGGAGGGCGATTGAAATGAAGTCCCTTCTTTCGTTGCTATTTCTACCATGGCTAATTGGGGCGGTCACCGTCGAGGCAGCCGGCGCGCCGGCTACGGCCCAACGTCCGAACATTCTTTGGTTGATTGCGGAAGATTTGGGAGTGGAACTGGGTTGCTACGGGGCCAAGGAAGTGTGGACGCCGAATCTCGATCAATTGGCAGCCAAGGGTGTGAGGTATACCAGGGTGTTTACGACCGCGCCGGTCTGCTCGCCGAGCCGGTCGGCGTTTATGACTGGGATGTACCAAACGACCATCGGAGCGCACAATCACCGGTCGCACCGGGACGATGGTTACCAACTTCCCGAGGGCGTTCGCGTGGCGACGGACTGGATGCGGGATGCCGGTTATTTTACAGCGAACATTGTGGATATTGGGCCGGACGCCGGGTTCAAGGGAACGGGAAAAACCGACTGGAATTTTACGTACGCCGGCAAACCGTTTGATTCCAACCGATGGCAGAACCTCAAGGGTAATCAGCCGTTTTTTGCGCAAATCAATTTTCATGAAACGCATCGCAAGTATAACGGGCCAATGCGGGCCGACCCGGCGAAGGTGGAGTTTCCGCCGTATTACCCGGACCATCCGGTAACGCGCGCGGACTGGGCGGCGTACCTGGACGCTGCGACGGAACTCGACCGGAAAATCGGCTATTTGCTCAAGTTAATGGAAAGAGACGGGCTAGCGGACACCACGGTAATTTTTTTCTTCGGCGACCACGGCCAATCGCACGTGCGCGGCAAACAATGGTGCTACGACAGTGGCTTGCACATCCCGCTCATCATCTATTGGCCGAAGAAACCTCCCGCGCCGGCGCATTTCACTCCCGGAAAAGTGGATGATCGGCTGATCGGGGCAATCGATTTCGTGCCGACGATCCTGGACATCGCGGGAAGCAAGAAGCCGGCCAAAATGGAAGGGGAAATTTTCCTGGGAGAGCGGGCCGGCGGAGCCCGCGAATACCTGTTTGGAGCGCGCGACCGCTGCGATGAAACGGTGTTCCGTTTCCGGACAGTGCGCGACCCGCGGTACCGCTACATCCGCAATTTCACGCCGGACCGGCCGTTCATGTCGCCGAACGCTTACAAGGAACGGAGTTACCCAGTGTGGAACTTGATGAAACAACTGCATGCGGAAGGCAAGCTGACGCCGGTGCAACAAGTGTTGATGGCGCCGACCATGCCGGCAGAAGAGCTGTATGATCTGGAGAAGGATCCTTACGAAATTCAAAACCTCGCGCAATCGCCAGCCCATCAGGAAATTCGCAAGCGGTTGCGCGCGGTTCTGGAAAAATGGATTGAGGAATCGAACGATCAGGGCAAGGTTTTTGAACCTCCGGAGGTAGCACGGAACAAGGGCGCCACCAAACCGGGAACCAATCCGAACGCGGGATTGAAACCGGATATGCAGTAAACTTATTTCTTCTTGGGAAACGGCGGAAATATGGTGATGTCCAGTCCATCCGAGCCCAAATGATTATCCAGGAGATCGATCCGGCCGTTTACCTTCATGCTTGAGAATAGCTGTCCAATCTCTTCCCACCAGATGCCGGCCAGAAAATCGGGATTGATCTGCCGGAGCCGATGATATTGTTCACGCCGTGTCTCAAACCGGTCCGCTTCCGCGCGGGCCAGGCGAATGCGTTCATTCATATAGCTTTCGGTTTGCCGTTCCAGTTGAAATTTTTCTGTTTGTGCCGCGCGCCGAGCTCGGGCAGCATCCTGAAGGGCGTTTTGTTCGGCGGTACGAATGGAGGCCTGGGCGCGCGTCACCTTGTCGAAGGCATCCTTGACGTCATCGGGAGGGAAGAGGTGGGCAACGGCCGCTTCCTGGATTTGCACGCCCAGCTGATAGCCGGCGATGCGCTGCCGGGTCTTCGTTACCAGAACGTCCGGCAGGAGAACCTTGCCGCGCAGGAGCACATCATCAATGGCTTTGCCGGCGACCCATTCGGCGAGAACCGTCTCCGCCGCTCGGGCAATCAGGCTGTCGGCGCGATCCTCATTCTCGACAAACGAAACGACCCGGCTGTCATCGACCGAATAATGGATCACGACCTGGATGTCGATCAGGTTGTGATCCCCGGTCAATAGCTGGCCGGGAGGAGTGTTGGGACTGAAGTCCTCTTCTTCCGGGGAGAACCCGAATTTTACCGTGCGGACCCTGTCAACGGCAATGCGGTCCACCTGGTCCATGCCCCAGGGCAAGCCAATCCAGAGACCAGGACCAGGTGTGGCGACGACTTTGCCGAAACGCCGGACCACCCCCCGTTCCCCCGGCCGGATCTGCGCCAAACCGGTAAGGAGAGAAGCGAGCAAAGCGAGGACAGCAACATAGAAAAGGTAACGCATGGTCAAGGCCCTCCGGTGCGCGAAGGAGTCCGGGGCCTGGCCGGTTCGGCGAAGGGTTTGCCAACGGGGGGCCGATTGGCGGGATTGGGAGGATTGAAGAGGAGATCAAATAGTTCGCGGTGGCTGGAAAGCAGGAGGACGGTTTTGTTGTCGCCGAGGATGCGCTGATATTCCTCCAACTTTTTCAGGAAGGTATAGAATTCGACGTCCTTGGCATGAGCGGCGTTGAGGATGCGGTAGGATTCGGCATCGGCATTGCCCTTGAGTTCCTGTTCGCGGGCCCTGGCTCCGGTGACGATGTTGCGCGCTTCCTTTTCCGCTTCGCTTTTGATCTGGGCCGCCAATTGTTCGCCTTCGCTTTGATAGTCGGCAGCTTTCTTTTCTCGTTCGCTGCGGATGCGATTGAAGATATCCTGCCGTACCTGCGCGGGATAGTTGTGGCGGCGCAAGCGAATATCGACCAGTTCAATTCCATACTCGGTTTGCGCGTGGTGCTGCATTTGTTCGAGAAGGCCTTGGCGTAGTTTTTGCATGTTGCTTTCCACCTTGCCGGGCTCGACGCTAATCAGGTCGTCGATGCCCATCTGGCCGACACGGGCGCCAAACTGGCTGCTGATCCGCTGCGTCAGGATGGTTTTTGCTTGCGCAGGATCACCAACCCGGCGAATGAAGCGATCGACGCCGTTATCCTCTTCGGCAATCCGCCAGCACACGTAAGCGACGATGGTGAGCGTCCGGTCGATGGTGTCGCCCTTGACATCGTGAGTCAGCAACTCGGCGGCCGGAAGATCAAAGTATTGCAGGCGGCGATCGAGCAACAGGACCGATTGAATGGGCCAGGGCCAGCGCCAGTGCAGCCCAGCTTCGGTATCGCAGGCGCCGTTATAGGTGGCGACGTGTTTGCCGAACTGCGTGACATACGCGTATTGCGTGCGATCGACCGGAAACAGGAAGGTGTTCATGGCCAACCGGAATAATAACGGCGACGCTAGGATGACAATCACCAAAAGAACTTTCCACTTGCGCATGACTATTACTCCATAGTTGACTGTTAATTTCGAAAGATTTACGGCCCTTCCTCCGGTATATCCGGGCGGGAACTGCGCTGACGCATGGGGCCGCGGTCGGGGACGAACATCGGCATGGGCATTTTCAATTGGTCCGGATCGAAGAGCAGAAAGTTTCGTTTTCCCGGAATTTTCTCGGCATCGATAATGATTTTTTCCCGGCCTGCGAGGGCATCGGCGAGGGCATCCCAGTAGAGGCGGAAATCGGTCAGCAGCATTTGCAGGGTGAGCGCTTCGCGGCGGCGGCGGTCGTAATCGCGGTAGGCATCGGCAAGCGCCTGGCCACCGCGGACGGCATCGACGGCGTCGCGAAGCAGGAGCCATTCTTGCTGGGGGGAAAGGCTCGCGCGGATTTTCTGCTGGGCCAAGAAGCGAACCTGGCCGGCGTGAGCCATCGTTGTTTTTTCAAAAGCGGACGATTCCGCGCGGCGAATGATCTGGCCTTGCCTCACGAGGGCAGCTTTTTTGCCCGGAAGCCTGTCGGCGGCGGTGGAGGGGATCTGGAGCGTTTCCTCGATGGCGCGGTTGACCATGAAGTCGCGCCGTTCCATCGCCATCGTGACCTTGTGGTAATCGGGGACTACCTCTTGCGGCGGGTGCAGATCGTGAACGGAGAAACCGTCGATTTTGATGCCGAGGCCGGCGTTGCCGTAGTCGCGGCAGCGCCCGCACAGGCGCGCCAAGACATCGCGCTGGAATTTTTCGCGGCCGGAAGTAAGGAGTTCGACAAAAGACCGGCCCGCAACCGTCTCGCGCAAGACGGATTCCGCGGCACCTTGAAGAATCTGCTCGGGGTTCTCGACTTCAAACAAGTAGGTGCGCAAACGATCGCGGTCGACGGCATAGCGGACACTGGCTTGAATTTCAACGAGGTTGCCGTCGCCGGTGATCATGACTGCTTCGTCCAGGATACGGCGGAAGCCTTCGCCGTCATGCGAGCTGGCCCAGGCCAATCCGTCGAGGGTTGACATTTGCCCCGGGAGCATTTGAAAGCCGATCGTCACCGTGCGAATGCGATCGGGTTGCAAGCGCGTGATTGCGTCGATGGGCCAGGGCCAGCGCCAATAGAGGCCCGGCGCGAGTTCATCGGGCATAGGCCGGCCAAAGCGGCGGACGACGGCGATCTCATCCGGTCCGATGCGTGTCAAGCCACTAGCAGCGTAGACAATGGCTGCCAATGCCACCACGACCAAGGTCACTTTTCGGGCGTGGCGTTCGAGCCAGTGCAGACCTTCGTGTAGGTCCAGCCGGTTTTCCAGCCACTGATCGGCGGATTGCAGCCAGTGGCGCAAGCGAATCCATGCGGGGTTCGTCGCTTTCCGTTCGAACCAGAGTAAGCGCATGGAGTTGAGCAGGACTGCCAGTGAGCCGAGTTGGTGGTAAATGACGGCGGCGAGGGGCGCCTGTTCGTACCACTGGGGGGAAGCGGCGAAAAGTGGCCAAAGCCAGGCCGTCAAAATAATGCCGACCCCGTTGACGACAAAGGCGAAATAAAGAATATTTTGCCGGATGATGCGGAGAGTTTCGCGGGAAAGCTTGACCAATAACGGGAGCGTGCGGAGGGGAGCGCCCATCAAAACCACGTCGCCCGCCTCGGCCGCGATATCTGTGCCAGTTCCGCCAATGGCCAGGCCGACATCCGCTCGGGCGAGCGCCGGAGCGTCGTTGATGCCGTCGCCGACCATGGCCACCTTACGTGAGTGGGGAGTGGGGAGTGGAGAGTGGAGAGTGGGGAGTGGGGAGGAAGTTGGAGTTTGCCGCCAATTTTCGATGAATTCGGCTTTTTGTTGGGGGAGGAGGCCGGCGTGGATTTCCGTGAAATCGAGATTTTGCGCCAGAGAGCGGGCGACGGTTTCGCGGTCACCGGTGAGGAGGGCAATATCGGTGATTCCGAGCGCACGCAATTCGGCGAGAACGCCGGCGGCTTCCGGACGGAGCCGGTCGCGTGCGCCGATGGCCCCGAGTACCGTGCCGTTACGAGCGACTAGTAAAGTGGTTTGGCCGCGTTGTTCGAGGGCGTCGATGCTGGCATGGACCTCCGGGGATAGAGGGATGCCCTGTTCTTGCATAAGGCGGCGATTGCCGACTACCAGGGAACCGGCAGCGGATTGCACCATCACGCCGGCGCCGGGAAGGGCTTGAAAGGCATGGATGGAATCGAGGGGAAGCCGGCGAAGCGCGGCCTCCTGGAGAATGAGGCGGGCCAACAGATGTTCGCTGCGCTGCTCGGCGGTGGCAGCGGCGCGGAGAAGCTCCTCCCGTGTAATTTCCTGGAATGGAATAAGGTCTCCCAGTTCCAGCCGGCCTTCCGTCAACGTTCCGGTTTTATCGAACGCGAAGGCGTTGACCTCGGCAAGGCGTTCGAGAGCCGAGCCGCCCTTGATTAATACGCCAGTGCCGGCGAGTCTACCCAAGGCGGCGATGACGGCGGCCGGGGTGGCCAGGATTAGAGGGCAGGGGCAGGCCACGACCAGGACCGCAAGCGTGGGATCGATACTCAGAGTCGCTGCCTCCATGAAACCGCGCTTGACGGCCGAGAAAAGTCCCATGTTCAGGAGCACGCCGACGAAAAAAGTGAGGGCAGCCAATCCCAGAACGACCGGGAGAAAATAGCGTGCCAGCCGATCGGCGGTCCGCTCGAGCGAGACCTTATCCTTGAGTGCCCGGGAAGTCAGTTCGATGACCCGGCCGGCAACGGTATGTTCGGCGACTTGCCGGGCTTCAATGACCAGAGCGCCGAATTGATTGACGGTGCCCGCGAGGACCTCATCTCCCGGCCCCATGTCAACCGGAAGGCTTTCGCCGGTGAGGGCGCTGGTATCGACGGCGGATCGGCCTTCGACGACGACGCCATCAACTGGAAGGCGTGCTCCGGGCTTGACGACAACGCGGTCGCCGACTTGGAGTTGGCTGGTCAAAACGCGCACTTCCTGGCCGTCGCGCAACAGCCAGCAGCGGCGCGGAAATACCTCGACGATTTTCCGAATGGCCCGTTGCGTGCGATCGAAAGTGATACTTTCGAGGCATTCCCCGACCATGCCGATGAAGACGACTTCGGCGGCGACGAGGGGTTTGCGAAAGAGAATGGCGGCGACACAAGCGATGGCGAGGGCCAGGTCCGCGCCGACCTTCCCTTCGAGGAGACCTTCCAAGGACGAGTAGAGGACGCGGGCACCACCAAGCACTGCCGCCAGTAGCGCATAGCGGTAGCCGGGATAAATCTCGCGTCCCCAGGAGGGCAAGGACCAGCCGAAGCTTTTGAGCCAACCGGCGAGTGCCGGCCAAAGATCGATGCCGATGAGCAAGCCGAGCAATCCGGTGAGCAAGTACAAGGGGAAGTTGCTTTCCCGGGATAACGTCCGGTCGGCGTGGGAAATCTCACGGTGCATAATCAACCCGATTTTCTTTTCCCTTATTGTAACCTATAAAAAGACAAACAGCGACAAGTGAACCATCATTCGCGATTGGGGAACCAGAGGCATTTTCCGGGCGTAATAGGAAGAACCATGCTGTCAAGGGGGAGGTTGTTGCTACTTGCTAGGTCCCATATTTGCCCGTGAGTTCTTGACGCTTCCGCGCCGGGGCCGGCATTATGTGGTCCGGACGGCATATCCCGGGTTATTGTGGGTATTGGGGTTGACGGCCTGGCAAGTTGTGGTGGGGTGGACAGAAACGGCGACGCTGGGAGAAAACGCCCGCTTCGGATTGCTGCTTTTTAGAATTTTTGCCGGGGTACAGTTGGCGCTGTTGTTCTTCTTCGGAGCGCTGTCAGCGGCCAGCGCCGTTTGCCAGGAAAAAGACCGGCGGACCTTTGTTTTGCTCTTGCTCACCGATCTGCGGTCCTACGAGATCGTGCTGGGGAAACTGCTGGGGAGCCTGCTGCAAATCGGGTTCATGATCGTGGGCATGATTCCGGTTTTGGCGATGATCATGTTATTGGGCGGCATCACGCCGGGGCAGATCGGCCAGGCGGCGCTGGTGCTGGCGACCACGGCGCTGGCGGCCGGTTCGGTGGGCACGCTGGTAGCATTATGGCGGGACAAGACTTTTCAAACCCTGGCGCTCACCGTATTGTTTCTGGTCCTATACCTTTGCGTGGTTTGGGGCCTGCCCGCACTTGGCGACATCGATTTCTCGGCGACGAGCAATTTGCATTTTTCTTGGGACCTGAACGAAATACAAAAGTGGGTTGACCCGTTTGCCGCGGTGCAAAGCATCCTGGAGCCAACCAGCGAAGCAGAAAGGAGTTTGCCGCCTGCTTATGGATTTGCCGTGGTCATGGTGCTTTTGAGCGTGATTCTCAATGGCTGGGGCATCATAAGGCTACGCGCGTGGAATCCCAGCGGCGAACCGATCATGCAACGTGAACGGCCGGAAGTGGAAGAGGAGAAGGACCGGGCCAAGGCGCATGCCGCTCCCGGGGAAGCGCGCGCCGTCTGGGCCAATCCAATCCTGTGGCGCGAGATCCGCACGCGAGCTTATGGCCGGCGGCCGATTCTGGTGAAATTGGCGTATGCGCTGGTCCTGGGCCTAGTTTGTTTTTACGCGGTTTACCGGCTGGAATCCGCAAGTGATCGGTCGTCATTCACCGCCACGGTGGGATTGGTGGCGGTGAGCATTCTTAGCCTTCTGTTGATCAGCACCCAGGCGGTCACGGCGATCACCTCGGAACGGGACGGCGGGGCTCTCGACCTGCTCCTGGTCACCGATCTGACGCCGAAGGAATTCATTTTCGGTAAACTGCTGGGAATTCTATACAACACAAAGGAATTTCTGCTGCCGCCCTTGATCCTGATCGGGTTTTACGCATTTCGGTACAAACTGCTGGCAACGCCGCCGCTTTTGCATCCGGAGCTGCTTGACGCCAAGAATACTGAGGCGTTCATTTGCGTCGTCCTGGCGGCACTGGTGTTGATGGCGTTCAGCTATGTCCTTGGAATTCACGTGGCGCTGCGAAACGAAAACAGCCGGCTGGCGGTCATCAATACGCTGGCCACGGTTTTTTTCCTGTCGGCCGGAACGCTGATTTGCATTTACTTGATCCGAATCAATACGCGATTTGAGGTCCAATGGGTGAGCTTCATCTTCTTCCTGGCTGCCGGGACCGGCGGCCTGTGGTGGGTGCTTAACGGCGAGCGGCCATCGGCGGCCCTGACGCTGGCGAGCTGGTGCTGCCCGATCGGCGTGTTTTACACCATAACGAACGTGCTGGTCGGCAAACCGGGTTCGATTGAGTCGACCGACCCGCTGGTACCGTTTCTGGTGACCGTGGGGGCATTCGGGTTTACCGTGATGGCCATGCTGGTGCCGCTCTTGAGCGAGTTTGATGTAGCGCTCGGGAGAACGACGGCGGGCGGGGAATAGTAACGTGGGGCGTGAGGCGTGGAGCGATAGAAGAAAAACCATGGGGTATCGGAACCTGGGGGAATGCGTTGCCGATTTGGAACGGACCGGCCAGTTGGTGCGGATCGAACGGGAGGTGGATGCGCATCTCGAAGCAGCGGAGATCCACCGGCGGGTATTTCAAGCCGGGGGCCCGGCCGTTTTTTATGCGCGGGTCAAAGGCTGCCAGTTTCCGATGGTGAGCAACCTGTTCGGCACCATGGAGCGGACCCGGTTTTTGTTCCGCGATACGCTGGAGGCGGTGCGGCACCTGGTGGAATTAAAGGTAGACCCGGGAAATTTCTGGAAACGGCCGTGGCGGTATCGCGATGTGCCACGGACGCTGTGGCACCTACGGCCGAAAATGGTGGGGCCAGGCCCGGTTCTGGCGCAGCAAACCATGATCGACCAGCTCCCGCAACTGCAATGCTGGCCGGATGATGGTGGCGCGTTTATCACGTTGCCGGCCGTGTATACGGAAGACGCGGAAAGGCCGGGCATCAGCCATTCGAACCTGGGGATGTACCGCGTGCAGCTTTCCGGAGGCCGGTACGAACGCAATCGGCAGGTGGGGCTGCATTACCAGATCCAGCGCGGCATCGGCGTGCATCACGCCGCAGCGCTGCGAAAAGGCGTGCCGTTTCGAGTCAACGTGTTTGTGGGCGGACCACCGGCGCTGATGCTGGCGGCGGTAATGCCGCTGCCGGAAGGATTTCCGGAAATCACGTTTGCAGGCGCGCTGGGCGGCCGGCGCGTGGCGCTGGTCGGCCGAGCGGGCCGGCTGCCGATCGCCGCGGAGGCGGACTTCTGTATTGCCGGCACGGTCGATCCCGAACTGCAGCTTCCGGAAGGACCGTTCGGCGATCACCTGGGATACTACAGCCTGGCTCATCCGTTTCCGGTGCTGAATGTTGAAAAGGTGTATTATCGAGAGCGCGCGATTTGGCCGTTCACGGTGGTCGGCCGGACGCCGCAGGAAGATACGTACTTTGGAAAGATCATCCACGAATTGACCGGCCCGATCATTCCCACGGTCATTGCGGGCGTTTACGCCGTGCACGCAGTCGATGCCGCGGGGGTGCATCCGCTGTTGCTCGCCATCGGCAGCGAACGCTATGTCCCCTATGCCGAACGGCGGAAGCCTCAGGAGCTGCTGACCTGCGCGAACGCGATTCTGGGTCAGGGGCAACTGTCGCTGGCCAAGTATTTGTGGATTGCGGCGCGCGAGGATGATCCCGGGCTGGATATTCACGACATCCCGGCGTTCTTCAAGCACGTGCTGGAGCGAGTCGACTGGGCGAATGATTTGCATTTTCAGACGTGCACGACGATCGATACGCTGGATTATTCGGGGACGGGATTGAATGAGGGATCGAAGGTGGTCATTGCGGCAGCGGGGCCGCGGCGGCGGACGCTGGCGACGACGATTCCGGATCCGTTGCCGATGCCGGACGGGTTTGGCGTGCCCAAGATCGTCATGCCCGGAGTGCTGGTGGTGCAAGGACCGGCTTACGCGCAAAGAAACGGCACATCGGCACAGGAAACGGAGAGTTCGCTTGAGCGGTTTTGTGCGTTTTACGAAACAGGCGGCGGAATCCCGGATTTTCCGCTGGTGGTGGTTGTGGATGACAGCGAATTCAGTAGCCGGTCGCTCAACAATTTTCTGTGGGTAAGTTTTACGCGATCGGATCCGGCGGCGGACATACACGGCATCGGGGTGTTTATGCGGCAAAAACACTGGGGTTGCCGCGGTTCGCTAGTGATTGATGCGCGGCGGAAGCCGCAGCACGCGCCGCCCTTGGTGGAAGATCCGGAGGTGACGAAACGGGTTGATGCTTTGGGTGCGCCGGGGGGGCCGTTGAACGGAATTATTTGAAGACTGGAACTACTGGTCATGGCTATGAGCGGACAACCAATCGGAACGGATCCGCGGCAGCTTTGCCAACAGAAACCAATTGAGCTGGATGGCTTCAGAGTGCGCCTGGGCATCGATGCGAGTGAATGCCGTTGCCGTAGCATCACTTTTCAAAATTGGCAAGATTGCGGAATGCTCCCTCTTCGCATACCGCATGCCAACCAGTTACAATCGCTTCTGAAAAAAAATACGTTTCGTCCACCACCCCCCCGGCCCCCGTGGACGCAATTGCAAACCCTGGACGTATCGACCTCCTTTGCGACGTATTCCCGAAGCCTCAACCAGATCCCTACTTATGACTTCACAAAAACCACCCCTCCGCTGCGACGTATTCCCACCCCCATGAACCTATTCTTATTGGCTGTATTTTGCATTTTTCACATTGCATTTTTGATACTGCCGTGCAGTTCTCACCTACTGCCCCTTAACCACGCCTTTCGAAAGTCCCAATAACTAACTCTACAGCGGTTACGGAGAGGAAAACCAGGATCATTAAAGGCTGGTCGCGAGATTTGCTTTCACTTTTGTCCAACCGAGTGGATTTCGTGGCTGAATGAGAGTAAGTGGCGATCAGTTGAAATTCATTTTTCGGCGGGGAGAATCCTCGTTTGCAACAACGCCCAATCGGCCAGAAGGGCAGTCTCAGAGTCGCCTGCCAAGCGTGCAAGAAGCCAGAACAAGAAAAGCGAAGATGTTGCCTGCGGCGCTTCCGTTCCCAATTTTCCCAAGGCGATGATCGCGGCGCGCGCCTTTGGGCCGAAAAGGGCCCTGGTCAATACCGGGACAACCTGGCGGGCATCTTCCCGAAAGCTCGCTAACGCGATAATGGCTTCCGGCCTGCCCATCGATTCTGCTTTGGTTGCCGCCTTGATGAGCGCCGGGAGGCCGGCTTTGCCGATTTTGGTGAGGCAGTAGGCCGCTGCCCGGCAGGGAGCAAATGAATGTTCTTCGGTCATGAGAATCTTTTCAAGAGCGGGAACGGCGTCCGCCGCGGCGGGTCCGTATCCAGCCACGACGCAGGCTGCCCTCTCCCTGACGTCATCGTCTATATATTGCAAAGCTGCGATGAATTCCGCGATCAGCGCCTCGTCCTTTACCGCCATGATCCAACAGGTTTTGAGAACCTGACTGCGCAACTCTAAATTGGAACTCGTCAAGGCGTTCTTCACGGTCGCGATGGCCTGCCCATCACCGGGGAAAATACGCAAGAGAGCGGCCGCGACTGTCAGGCGAGTTTCCGGCAGCGAAACGGGAAACAACGGAATGGGGAAGGCGTATTTGGGCCGAAGGTCAGCTGGCAAAATCTTAAGCAACTGCCTGAGGGAAGGCCCGGCTTCCCGGGCAGCCGGGCCGATCTGACCCAGGCAATAAATAATATCGGCGCGCTCCTGACCCTTGGCCTCTTCGAGCAACTTTATTAGCGCCGGCACGGCCGGGGACGCGTCGGGTCCAATTTGAGAAAGGGCGAAAACGCCAAAGTTGCAAGTACGCGCGCTACAAATCGCCCAATAGGGCTTTACCTCGCCGACTGCCTCTTTGGAGCGCAAGAGGTCGATAAGACCGGGAACGGCGGCTTTTGCGGGCGGGCCAATTTCCATGACAGCCCTTGCGGCGGCCCGCCGGACTTCCCCTTCCTTGGCCCGCAGCAGATCGCACAACCGTGCGATGATGGCGCCTTGGTGCAGGCGCAACTGGCCTGCCAATTCACAGTAACGGGCATGGAGGATCGGGTCCGTGCTATTCAGACATTTGTTCGCAACTGCCAGGGCGCCTGAATGTTCCGGCTCCAGGACGAGCAATGTCGTCGCAGCTAGGAGACCGACTTCGTGCACGGGATCTTCAAGACCGGCCTGCAATCCTGCTTTGATGCTGGCCCCATGCGGCGTCAGGACCAAACGAAATTGACCCGGGACATCTTGCCGCCCTTCCTCCAAGGCGGAGCGGCGGACCATTTGTGCCAAGATGTTTAAATAGCGAAAGGCAACCAGGCGCTGCTCTCGGTCTTTACCTTGAAGCACTTGCACTAGCTCGCGGGGAAAGGACCTCCACTCCGGGGGCGATGCGGCATACGTCCCCAATCCAAAAACTATGCCGAAATCCAGATAATACGGGATTCCATCGGGACGGGCTTTGTCGTTGAAGGACAATGGCCGCTCTTCAGCTGGTGCTGGGTTGTCCGGAACAGGGGCGAACGATTCATGAAATTCTCTTAGATTATCTTCAAATTGATCGTTTGTGGGAATATTTGAATAAACTGGGGAAAAGGAAATTGAAGTTAGAAAAAGTGCTGGCATCAAAGGCATTGTTTTTACCGCATAAGGGTAATCGGTTTAGTTGTTCAATCGCCATAGTTGAATGAACTTTTCTCCTCCAGATAGAACCTTGGTTCCGTTTGGGGAAAAAGCGATGGCATGGATCGGTTCCGGGCGGCCTTTCAAAGATACGATTTCCTTTCCCGTGGCAACTTCCCAAAGGTGGAGGGAACCGTCCTGGCAACCGGAGAGCAGGCGTTTGCCATCGGGAGAAAAAGCCAGACATTGGACCGAATCCCGATTTGCCAGGAAAAAACGAACGGTCTTTCCTTCCACAATGTCCCAAAGTCGAACTGCAAAACGATGGGGAGGAATGACTTCGATTTCACGTCCGCCAGTTGCCAGCAGTTTTTCATCCGGAGAAAGGGCAAGGCAATCGATGGCATCGCTGGCCGAGAGCCGCTTGATCCTTCGGCCGGTCTCCAGATCCCAACAACGAATATTTCCATCCCGACCAGCGGAGAAAAGCTGCCGGCCATCACTGGAAAGAACGGCCCGATTTTGATCGCCAGGGCAAATAGGACCAAATTCGATGAAGCTGCGAACGAAACTGTGCAAATCTTCGAAAAACATTTGGTCCGTGATTGTCGGGAGATTTTCCCAGCCCGGGGTAACAAAAAAGAGCAGGAAGCCTGTGGCAAAATGGCCAAAGGTAGTGTTCTTGAAAGCCCTTTGTTCCTCAATGCGGCGCACTTCTTTGCCGTTTTGAAAATCCCAAATGCGAATCGTCAAGGGACCAAAAGCTTGTGATTCCGACCCTTTCAGAATGGAGAAAGTAAGCCCCCAACGGGAATTCCGTGATAATGCAAAGATTTCACAGTACGATCCTCGGAGGTTACCGTGAAGCATCGCCAGCTGGAGTCCCCTATATGCCCATTCCATCGACCCTGGCTCAGGTTCTTTGGGATAGGCCAGGCGGGTTATGGCTTTTTCGAGCAGTTCCGGGAACCATTCTCCCGGTTCGGTGGTGCGCTGGATTTCCTTTCCAGTTCGAGCATCCCAGCTCTGATAGAAGAGCCAATAATCTCCGGAAGCAAAGACGTGCCGGCCGTCGGGCGTAAAGCCAACTCGATGAATGAACTGCGCGGGGGCCTTAAAGCGGCGGACCTGTTTTCCGGATCGGGTTTCCCATAGCCGCATTTCGCCGTCTCTCCCGCCAGCAAGGATGTGTTTGCCATCCGGGGAAAAAGCGACGCAATAAATTGTAAAGGAAACTTCCTCGGACCAGTGAAATGTCACTTCCGGCACGGCTTGCCGGGCCGGTTCAGCTCCGGTCAAGTTGCTGGAGAAAAGGAGAGAACAGGCAATGAGAAAGGCCGATCCGGTGACAATTCGCGATCTGGTTCTGAAGGATGGCATAGTGCATCCTTTTGCCATCGAAAACTGGAAAAAGGAAAGCGTAACCATTAATTTGAATTCGAGCAATGGTAATCCATTAACCTGCTGCGCACGAAAACAGAAAAAATCAATAAGTCCCTGCAAGGAACTGGAATGGAAGCGTTCTACGTTTGGCTCGCTAGTGGAAAACCTGCCGGACAAAGACATGTTATCGGGATCGCGACTATTGATTTCGGTTGTCCTTATGGGGTGGCCACCGTCCAGAAATGGCCGGCATCTTCATGAGGCTCTGAAACGAATCGATCCCAAGCGGGGACCGAAATGCGGGGACAAATGACGTTTGCAAGCCTCTTATTGGTGATCGCAACTCTTTTTCTAACTTTTGATTTTGGAAAGGAAGCAAAGGCGTCAAGCCAAAACGTTGGCATTGCAATGTCGCTGAATGCTGATTCGCCCAGCTACTATTATTTCAATCCGCTGATTGCTGTTGTTGATTTGATGTTATGTGACATTGAGCCGATCCGTTATTACTACAGTCTCTATAACGAGGACGGCATAAGGGTGGAAAACGACGATTGGGATTATTCATACTTGGACTTGGGAAAAACCCTAAGTAAAACCAATCTGGAAACCGGTTTGTCGATTGTCAAACGGATACATAATGATCACATCCGAGCTCGGGGAATCCTTGAACTAGCAATTATCCAAGCAAAGAATGGGAATATATCCAAAGCAAAAAGATTAGCACAATCGATTCGCTTTTTGAAAATCAAAGGAGAGATTTTAAACAGCGATGTATTTTTTGACATCGGCAAGCCAAATACGTGGGGTCTTCAATATGACGAGCTCCATGGAATTACATCGGGATCGGTCTTTTCAGCTCGAGAAAAAGCGCAGCAGCTTGCCAAGATATCTATGACATACTGCCTTCTAGTGAACCATAAATGCCTTAAACAAAACGATTTGGCGAACGCGTTCCGGGGCTTCCACGGAACGGTAATCCGGGAGATAGCGTTTGCCCAAACAGAAGCTGGTCATGGGTTTGAAGCATTGAATTGGGTCGTAAGGATCGGAAACGTGAAATGCATGGCAAATGGCATTTGGGGCATATTAGAAGGACTACTTGGTAAACTCGATCACGACACGGAATTGTTTCGATTTCTTTATCGTAACTTGTCGTAGTAGCAAAAATCTCGCGCAAAGGACGCGAAGAGCGCAAAGAAGATTCCGGCTTGCGCTACGGCACGTGCTGCCGTCGCATAGCAACTTGACTTGGTTACGGGACTTTCTCAGTAGCAATAATCTATTTGAGGTGCTCGGCAGGCGACGGTGAAATCTTTTGAAGTGTGGCGCTGGAATCTATCTAACTCGGAAGTCCTGGCATGAGTAACGGCATCCTGCGGGTGTGCCGCTTACCCATGAGCCGTTTTTGCGTTCTAGGTAACGAAGCGAACTTCAACTCTTTGGTTCAGGGCAGCAGCAATTCGAGTTAGCATCGTCATCGAATGTCCTTCATAATCGGCATCTTCAAGCCGGCAGATCACGGAGGCGGTGGTCCCGACGAGTTTCGCAAGCTGCCGTTAAGTTAGCCCCGCGCCGGTGCGAAGCTCGTAAATCTTTCTGGCAACTGCGTCATCGGCGCGTGCCGCCTCGAGGTTGGCACGCCTGTCGGATCTTCCGTCGTAGTAACGGCGGTCAAGAATTTCGACCGCGTCTTTAGTCGGTTTCCTCTGTTTAGTCATCACTCAAGCCTCCTCATGCGTGTGGCGTTCCGGATCCCGGTGGAATTTGATCTTGTGCCTGAAACTGTGATAACGGTTCCTATTTCCCCCTGAAGATCTCGTACTCACCATCCGGATGGCAGAGGGCGAATTCTTTGATCCGTGTTTCAACTTTGGGCCCGGGTTTTCCGCGAAGGAACGCAATCGCGTCTTTATTGTACTTTGCCCAGTCGGATTTGCCTGAAAGCTGAAAGTAGATCACCCACTCTGAATGTCCGTCGTTGTCGGCGAATAGGTGAAGGCTGTACGTCCGGTCCTCAAATTTAAAATCGATCGGAATCGAACCCGAGACATACGCAAAGTAGGACAAACGAGCTTCCTCAAGCCAAGCTGCGTCCCCCAGAGCACGTCGTACTTCCTGAAGACCATCCCCGGGCTTTATGTATTCCCTGAATAGCGCGCAGACGGCACGAGCCCTGTCGGAGCGTTTTCCCTTTGGGTCATTTGCTAATTGCCTGAGTTTTGCCGCACGGTCCACGTCGGGTACAAAGGGATTCCTTCCGGTATTGCCATCGAACCGAACAAAGAATACCGGGCCAATCAGACTTACACTGATCCAACTATACAGTAATGGCTTCGCGGGAATAGTGCCGATCATAAGGAGCTCTCTCCGAAGAAGGGTAATTTCTCTTTACAAAACAAACATCTGTACAAAACCAATTTGAAAGAAAGCGACGTGGGATGTCCCATACAACGTAAGTGTGCGTAAAATCAATAGCGCTTTTCGCCCTGACCACAGGGCGGCTGGGGAGTTAGCGAGGCGCGGTTGGCGTTGGATTTAAAGGTGTTGCCATTGCGTAACATTTTGTGGCGTCCTTCCAGGTTGGCGGCAGGAAGTGAGCGAGTTGGAGATCCAGGGTATAACTACGTACAGCCGGCGGGTGTGCGGGTTACCTGTGAGCCGTTTTGTGCTTGCGGTTGCGCGCTGTCACTGAAAATCAGGGGCATAACACTTTTTTGTAGGATTTCGAAGGTGAGACAATAGGACTGGATTTTTTTGTCTTGAAGATGACACAAATTTGTCGCGGAGGGTCTTCCGGAGGCACAGGCGCCCGAAGGGAGCTTGGCAGCCTATCTGTGCCTTCGACGGGAAGGACAAGACTTAAGCGGACATGGAGGTGTCAACAAAACGACAGAAAAATAGGGAGTCTTGGGGACCGCGCATCTTTAATCGGATCATGCATGAGCCACGCATCGTTTGTGAGTCCCATGGGAGTGCGGGTCCGTATCTCACTGCGCCGTGAGATACGGACCCGAAGGTCGCACTAAGTTGTTCTTATTGAACGCGTTACGTGGAAAGCCGTGCCCGTGTACGCGGATGAGACACGGAGCCGTGCCGGGTCAAGCTTCGTGAGGCATGACACCCACTGTGCGGGGAAGTAGTATTCGTGCAAGCTTTTTGCCATCGAAATATCCTTGTTGGGTTGGCTTTGCCCTTTGCCGCCCAACACCATCGTGCCGAAGCCATGTGGTAGATGTGTGGCCCGCGTTAACACGAGTTGGCAATGCGGCGATCGACGCGGAGCAAGGCGCTTATAGCCCTTAGTTGCCTGAATCATTCTCTTTCTTAGCGCGCGGATAAGCCGTAAGCGTCAGTACGGTCTGCGAAAGCAGGGCGTCGCGGTGGAGCACCAGGTTGCCTGGCAGTTCTCCGTAGGACAACAGGGCAGGCTCCCGGATGACGCCCCGGTCGAGGTCGACGGGGCAAATGCACGGCTCTTTGTCCCAAAGCCCGGATTGCACAGGCAGATAATAAATCTTGCCGTCGGCGACACCGATGCCGGCAGGGAGGCCCACCGGGACCATCCAGAGGAGCCGGCCATCAGTCAGGTGCAGGGCGCGGCAAGTGGTCCGGCCGACGATGAGCACCTTGCGGTCGAAGACGCCAGCCAGGTACAGGTCATCCTCATTGCGGGAAACCTGCCAACGCAGCGTGCCGGTTCTCAAGTCGAGGCAATGGAGCGCAGAGGCATCCGAGGCGGCGAAGACCAGCTTGTCACCGGCAATGATGGGGGCTGTTGTTTGCCATTCTTCCGGCAGGCGGGGGAGCTCTCGGGGTCCACGGCGGCGCCCCCACGCCGGTTCCCCGTCCTTTGGTGCGGTATCGTCCCGATAAAGGTAGGCCCAAGCCAGGCGGCGATGGAAGAGATCGACAGCCACGACCGCGCCCACGTGGGTCACACATACAAGCATGCCATCCGCATAGACCAGACGGACGGCCCGGGCGCGCCGGCCGACATCGACGAGCAATCGGTTCATCGGGACGGCCAAGGGCTGCGTCCAGAAGAGAGTGCCTCGAGCTGCATCAAGACACGCGAGCAGGACCTCATGGTTTTTCTCGACGACACCGTAGAGCCGGCCATCGAGCGCGAGGGGCGGGCCCAGGAAGTAGCTGTCTCTTAGCTCCCCGTCCTTGTCACTGCGGCCGCCGATCGCCCAGATGGGTTGGCCCGTCTCGGCATCCAGGGCAAGCAGGCGGCTATGATAGACCGCATCGTTCACCTCCGGATCGCTGGCCGGTTCGGGAACCTGCTCCCAGCGGCGCCGAAACATCGCCTGGACGGGGAAGGGCGGAATGGGCAGGTCGTCGACGGCGTAGATGCGTGCGCCATCGCTGGTGAGGGTGCCCAGGATCGAGTTCGAAAAAATAAGGTGCGGGTTGTTCGCCATGTAGGCCGTGGCCCACGCGGCAGCCTCGGAATGGAAGCGATCATCGCGCATCATGCGGTCGAGGCCCCATTTGGAGAGCCACTCCCAGGCAGGTGTTCCGCTGGCGACATCGACGGCGCGGATGCCGCGACCGCTACGATAAATGACCTTGTCATTGATGACGAGCGGGGCAGAAGCTGGAAGGACCGGATGCGACTGATCCTCCTGCCTGCGCATGGCGGACTTCAGCCACTCCCTACTGCGCGAGTCGTAGATCAGCGTCCGCGACCATTCTTCCGCATCAAGCGAACCGGAAGCGCGAATTCGGCCGAACTGGCCGGGCAATGCCGGTGCATCGGCCTGGAGCCTGGCAAGTTCTTTCTCTAACTCGGGCAGAGCCACGAGCTGTTCGCCGAGGCGCAGGCCGGCGGCGGCTTGCCCGGTCAAGATGGTCCAGAGCTGGCCGGCGCGGTCTTCGTTGCCGGCCCTGCGAAACGCGACGACGGCTGCAAAAAGGGTAGCCGGGGGCAATCGGCCGACATGCACACGGTCGAGCAGTCGGGCGAAACAGAGAGAGGAGAGTTGGTTCCGGCCGCGGTCGAGGTGATGCATTGCCAACAAACGAGTTGCCTCACTTGCGGCCGCGGTATGATAGTAACGCCGCACAACCTCATCGAGCAGTGCCGGGTCGCCCTTTTGACGGGCTTGTGTGAGCAAGGCCTGAGCTTGCCCCCCATAAACTAATTGGTAGAAGGCATGCGCCGGAGCAGGAAATTCGCCAAGCAGGCGATCGGCCTCGGTGCGAATTCCGGTCCACCGGGTCAGCATTTGCCCATCCGCGCCGACACGACGAGTGCCGACGATTACATCCTCGTCGATGTCGAGAAAGGCTTGAAGCATGCGCATGGCTTCCAACCAGGATTCTTCCCGAATGCACTCCTGGGCCGTCTTGAGTTTGCGTGTGAGGAGGGAATCGGTGTGAAGAAATGGGGTGGACTGGAAACGAGCTGGCGAAGGTGGTTCCTGGTCTTGCGACTGTGAGTGGAGGGATGGGTTCTGGATCGAAGCTGCCAGCACGGCCCCAATCCAGACGATCCAGCGGTTACTCCTTACCATCGGCTTGCCTCTCCGGATCCGGTACCCCACCCCCTTCATTATAATGGACACGGAACGGCTCGCCATACCGTCAGAACAATTCGCGACATAAAGGCTGCTTGCCTCACGCGGCGAGGCGCTGGAGATCGCCGCGCTGCCAGGCCACCTGACTTGCCAAGCCCTCATCCAAGGTTACCCTGGCCTGCCAGCCGAAGTGCCGGAAAAGTTTGGCGGTATCCGCGCACGTGGACCGCTGGTCGCCCGCGCGGCCGGGTTCGCGTTTCACGCGGGCTTTTTGGCCGATGATTGTTTCCAGTCGCTCCAAGATTTCCCAGACGGAGGCGACTTCACCCCCGCCGACGTTGTAGACCTCGCCGGGAAAGGCACGGACTGCGGTCACCGTGGCCTCCACACAATCGGAGCAATAAGTGTTGCCGCGAACTTGCAGCCCATCGCCATATACCACGACGCTTTCTCCGGCCAGCATGGCTTGAATGAAGCGATGGTAGCCCATGTCCGGCCGCTGTCCGGGCCCGTAAACCGAGAAATAGCGCAGAACAACTAACGGCAAGCCATGTTCCTCCGCATAAGCCCGGCACAGATTCTCTGCCGCTAATTTCGTGACGCCGTATGGTGAAATGGGGCGCGTCGGCAACGTCTCGTCGCCGGAACTGTGGCGGCCATAGACGGAGGATGTCGAGGCGTACAAAAACCGGTGGAGCCTCGGCCCTCGACGAATGACTTCCAAGAGCCGTTGCGTCGCGGTGAGGTTACAGCTTTGATAATCATCAAAGTGTGTCCAGCTCCTGGTCAATCCCGCCATGGCAGCCAGATGAAAGACCACGGCGACATTATCGAGCAATGGCTCCAAGGGGTCGAGCCGGAGATCGATTTCATGAAAAGTAAAGGCCGGATCGCCTCGAAGCCGGCTCAAGTTTGCTTCTTTGAGAGGGCGTGGGTAATAGGGAATAAAGGCATCAACGCCCACCACTTCGTGCCCTGCATGAAGCAATCGTTGACACAAGTGGGAACCGATAAATCCTGCCGCACCGGTGACCAGGCATTTCATGCTTAATCCCTCAAGCAAGAATGAGAATGGCGAGCGGGGGGCGGCCGCCTGCCATCAATTTCACCCTGAAGACACGCGTTCTCCTCACGTGATGGGAGATCGGCGTTTTCTGCCAATTGCTGCAGGCGCTTTTCCAGCTTCTGACGCTTGTCGCGCTCCAAAGCCAGCATGTGTTCCAGGGTTGCACCATATTCGGTCAACTCCTGGAGAGCGGTTAGAATTAGTTGATTGAATTCCGTCTGTTGACGGGACAGGACGTCGACGTAGGCGTGTTTGAAATTGCGGAGAATTTTGCGTTTCAGCCAGGCCTTGAAGCCGGCGAACAATCCCTGCGTAACGTCCAAATAATTATCGGGCAGAAGATGCCGTTTGTGGGCTTCCGCAAGGGACGCCCGGGCGGCACTGAAAAAAGAAGAACCGGAAGCATCGGATGACTCCACGAAATCGCCGGCAACGATGAGTTCCATTTGGCCGGCCTGAGCGGTTGCAGATTTTAAGATCGCCGAAGCGCACGAAAAGATAACCTGGTAGTTTCCCGCAACAACAGGAACCTCGACCGGAATCGCTGCCGGGGCCATTTGACCAGGAATCAGAAGAGCGGGCATCCCTACTTGTTGTTCCTTACCACAGGGCTTGCCGTCGTGATCGACTACGCGCGAACCCAGCATGCACCGTCCCGGTCCTTGCGCAAGAACGGGATGGCTACCGCTGTTGGTGATGCGCACGGGAATCAGGATGGTGCCTTCCTTACCGGAAAAGGTCCGTGAAGCGCTGCGCGCTTGAATTTCCAGGTGCCAATGGAAGGGCCGCGACGGCTGATCCATGATTTCCTGCAGGATTTGGGTAAATCGGTCGCGGATTTGAGGTTTGCTGCAGTCCGTGGCACGCTCCAATCCCCGGCGGCGCATGCGCTGCCGTAACGGCAAATGCAGTTCCTGAATCGCACTCACAAGCGTGCCGGTGAAAACATCGGACGAAGTATACTGCTCGCGCACATATGTCCGACCTTTTTGGCCAAGCGATCGCCACTTCTGTGGGTGCTGCCAGATGGTATCGATTACCGCGGCAAAAGAGGCATAGGAAGTTATCGTTTGCCCTCCGCCGGAGCGCTGTAGATGACCGGCAAGGACCGGGCAATCGGCATCGGCCACGACCGGTGTTCCATGAAGCCAAGCTTCCAGCGCCACCAGCGATAGGGACTCATTGGGCGACAACTGCACCAGCGCTTCCGCGCCTGCCATGACATCCCGTTTTACGATTTCGTCCACAAATCCCAAATCGCGCGCCCAGGGATCCTTGGGAATCGGGACTTCCCCGTGTCCCATGAATGCCCAGATGAATCGCTCCGGATGATCAGCCACATAGCGGCGCGCGAAGGCCAGAAGTTTTGCCAGGCCCTTTTCCGCGGAATACCGGCCGCAGTAAAGTAAAAAGCGGTTTCCGGTTCCGACAATTTTGCGACCCCGTTCCGGATCGCCCGGTTTATCATGCTCCAGCAAGGTCCCAACACAAACACTTCCTGGTACGCTGATTCCCAGTTCGATCTCGGCCAGTGTTTTTTCCTCGGGACTGTGAAACCACATACCGGCCACGGCTCCATAGACCTGCCGCCAGATGGCCAGGCGCGCGAGCGGTTCATCGTGAAAACAGGGAACCAGAATTGTCTTTTCCGCAAATTCGCCAGCGATATCCGCCGCCAGTCCTGATAGATAGGGACCGGTTATGATCGCGTCCCATTCGGCGCAGCGTTCTTGGAGCGCTTTGATCAAAGTAGATGCATGGAGCGAATGCCGGAGGAACTCTCTTTGCGCATTCTCTGCTATAGGCTCTCGGGAACACGATTGACGCCCCGGCACTTTGCCGTTTAACCTTAAACCTCGAATCGCATCTTGAAACGCCACAGGATCATGGGCATCGATCCGAAATCGGTGAACCGGAAATTCTTCTGTTGTTACTGTGCTCTCGCGACACTGATCGGCCCATCGGCTTCCGTTTTTTGTGGTTGTAGTAAAAACCTCGACATGGTGGCCGGCCCGATGCAGCGCATGCGCCATGATGCGCAGCGACGATTCCGCACCGCCGACGAAATCAGTTCCGTAGCGGTAGGCGACGATGGCCACGCGCAATCGGCTGGACGGGGCGGCGATTTTGTTTGCAAGCACCCGTCGAATTTGTTTGGCGAGATCCACCGGGTCGTCCGGGGAAAACAACAACCCGGCTCCCCCCAAAGTTTCCGGCAAAGCGGCGGCACGTGCCGCGACCACAGGCATGCCACAGGCAAACGCTTCCAAGACCGGCAGACAGAATCCCTCATGGACGGATGGCATCACGACAAGATCCGCCGACCGGTAGGCATCGAGCAGACATTCCTCGCTGACATGCCCGAGAAAATGCACCTGGCGCGCCAATCCCAACCCCGCAGCGCGTTGTTCGCATCGAGTTTTTTCCAAGGCATAAATATCGTCGATGTCTCCCACGATGGCCAAATGCACCGGAGGCTCCAGCTCGTGAAGCAGTGCAAGCGCCTCGAGCAGAATCGGCACACGTTTATTGAGAGCCAATCGGCCGACGAACAATAACCATGTTGCCGGTCCCGTTTGTAACCGATCGCTCAGATGACGGATCGGTATTCCGGGGCGAAAGACCGCCGTATCGACAGCCAGGGGAACTGTATAACACCACTCTTTTGGAAAACTGGTTGCGGTTATAAGCTCTTGACGTGCGAAATGACTATGCATAACGGCGCCATCCGCACACCAGACCAGGCCGCATTGCCGGCTGCCCTTGGCAATGGCCTCGGGTGTATTTGGGCCCCAATGTTCGGCCGGCGTGACTCCGTGGTAATCAAAAACAATCCGCGCTTTCTTTCCCGCCAGCAACGGCAGAATCTCCAGCAAACCGAAGTATTGGCCGTACTCGACGATGATCAAATCGGCAGAAAGGAGGAACTCCCAACCTTCTTCATCCGCTCGCAAAGGGTCAAAGGAATGACAACAAGGACGAATAACGGGATGAATTTTTTGAGTGGATTCGGCAAAGACGACCACATCAGCGCCGCGCTCGCGAAAGTAGGCCGTTTTTTCCGCCACCTGGTTGCCTATTGCATCCCCGGCACGAGCATTGGCAGTCAGAATCGCAACCCGCATGGTGATCCCTCCTTGGACAATCTCCGCAATTCACGGGAAGCGGGACAATATGCTACCACCGGGGCAAATTTCTCGCAATGCCGGGTCTTATCCCTTGACGGCCCATTAAACCGCGTCTATCTTCGAATGATAGCGGTGGGGGCGCTTAGCTCAGTTGGCTAGAGCACCAGCTCGACACGCTGGGGGTCACAGGTTCAAGTCCTGTAGCGCCCACTTTCGCAAGAATTAGGAACGACAAGGGGTTGCGTCAGATTGACGCAACCCCTTGTTGTTTTTCTGACGGAAATCTGACGGAAGCGAGGGCTGGCCTGGGGTCGGCATTGGTGGGAATCTCCAACCCTCGGCGCTACAATTCTCGGCGAAGTCGGTCCTGCTCTCGCCGGGGGTTGAACGTCGTGGCGTTTCTGGAACTTGATGAGGCGTCTGGTCGCTTTCGCATCCGTTTCGACTACGGTGGACGTGAGTTCAAGCGGTCTGTCAAGACTAGGGATGAAGGAGTAGCCCAGGGCATCCTGCGCCGTGTTGAGGACATCATCTGGTTGCTGGAGCAGGGCCGACTCGAAATGCCGCCAGACGCCGAGCCGGGCCACTTCATCCTGTCGGACGGGAGGCGGAATGACAAACCCCTCGTCCAGAAGCCGCTGACCCTCGACGACCTGTTCACCCTTTACCGGAAAGCGCTCCCCGAAGGGGCCAAAGAGGCGAACACGATCACGACCGAACGCCTCCACTGCAAGCACTTCCTTCGCATCCTTGGTGCCCAGACGGTCGCCCAAGCCCTCGGGTTGACCGATCTCCAGCGCTAGGCCGACAAGCGCTCCCAGGAGAACGGGAGGCGTGGGAAGGTCCGACCGCAGACGATCAAGAAGGAACTGGACACGATGCGGGTCATCCGGAACTGGGGCGTCTCGCACAGCCATTTGAAGGGGCCAGCGCCGATCAAGGGCATCAAGCTGCCGAAGGGGAAGGAGCAAATGCCCTTTCAGACCTGGGACGAAATCCAGGCGATCATCGACCGGGGCGGGCGGCGGGGGAGCAGAAGGAACTTTGGGACTGCTTGGTCTTGACGACGCCGCAGATCGGCGAGGTCTTGGAGGTCGTGAGGGGCGGCGTTACCCTGGGCCTTCAATTCCTCCTCGATCACCGCCTCCAGCGTCTCTCGCTCCTGCAAGCCGACCAACACCTGGTCGCCGATGACGAACATCGGGACGCCGGCCTCCTCGCAGGCGTGCCGGAGCACTCGACGGTGCGCCTCCCGGTGCTTGCGTGTCCGCAACGGCTCCTCCAATTCCTTTTCGTTCAGGCCGACCTCACCGGCCAGCCTGGTCAGCACGTCGATCTGGCCGATGTCCTGCCCCTCCACGAAGAAGGCGGTTAGGACACGGTGGTTGTACTCGTTGCCCTTGCCGTGTTCCTTGGCATACTGGTAGCCCTCGAAGGCCAGGTGCGTGTGGGGCTGGGGTGACACTGGCGGCGGGTTGATCGGCACGCCCATCCTGCGGGCGATGGGGTAGACGGACTGCGACCACGCCCTACGGCCCGAACTCCACGTCCTGGATGGGCACGTCCCAATGGGCCAGCAGGATCTCGAACCGCCGCTGCTCCTCCCGCCGGAACGCCTCCTGGTCCGGGAAGAGCTGCCGCTTGATGTCCTCCTCGGCCGAGGCGTCGAAGGCCGCCGCCACGTCCCGGAAGACGATGGTCACCCGGAAGTCCCACCGCCCCTCCTCGTTGGCGTGGTAGCGGGGCTTGACCGCCGTCACCCGCACCAACCGCCCGGACTCGACCTGCTTTTGCAGCACTTGCCAGTGGTTCTTGCGGAACAGGGCAAGAAACTCCTCGGCAAAGCCCCAGCGGGCGTTGTAGTAATACTCGACGGCGAACGGGCGGCTCTGGGTATGAGGCGGTGAGTCCTGTGGGAACATGGCGGTTCGAGCCTCCGGGCGATGCCTTGATGCACCCGATCGTAAAGCACGAAGCCCGCAGCAGACCGTGGCTGCTACGGGCTGTATTCAGGTTATCCTTCCCGTTTCAATCCAGGAAGGCCACGTTCCGCATTGCCTTTGACTGATCCTCGGTGTTCATCAAGACCCGATGCCAGCCGTGCAGTGTGATGGTGGCGTGGTCGGCGTGCCGGACCAGGCCCTTGACGTAGACGCCGGGGTTGCGCCGCATGGTGCGCCAGCCCCAGCCTTTCGCCTTCGGGCTGTCGGCCAGGATGCCCTTGTACTGCGCCTCGGCGACGCCGTTGGGGTGGCGGGAGCAGACGTAGACCGTCTCGCCGCCCGTGCGGTAGCAAAACTCAGCCCAATGCGGCTTGCCGCCGTTGCCCCGGCGGAGCGGTTCGTTCACCAGGACCAGCATCTCGTCTACGACGAAGCCGGGCACGGGCAGGAAGAACCACTCGCCCTGGCGGATGAAGGCGGCATTCTTGCGGCGGCAACGAGCCTTCGCCCGTAGTCCCCTGCGGGCTTGGGCGGTCTGGACCTCGGCGGGCTTCAAGGCTTCCTTGGCCTGGCGGACGGTGCCAACCGGGGCGGATTCGGGGATGCCGGCGACGAACCAGTGCCGCTCGTCGTGGCCGCAGAGGAACTTGCTCTTCTCCTTGCCCTCACGGACCAGGAGCAGCAGGTGGCGGTCGGCGGGCTGCACGTCGAGGACGGCGATCTTGGCCTCGGCGCCCGGCTGACGAACGATCTCGAAGAACTCGCCCCTGCGGTCGGTCTGCACGTCCAGGGAGATGATGCCCGCTATGCGGCTGCGCCGGTCCGGACGGTCAGCGACCTTGAGCCGAGCGCCGATCCGGGTGAACTTGGCGTCGAGGAGGTTCGTGTTCATGAAGGTGAGGACACGATTACGGTGGGGCGGGTTCACCGCTTTCTGTCCATAAAATGGCTGTGGTGGCGCATCGCCGCCGACCCGGCGCCGCTGAGGAAGATGTTGGAGGCATGTAAGGAGAGAGGGCCGAGTGAAACCGATCACCTTTACCTGTGAAGAAGCACTGCTTCTGGGTCCCGAAGAGATCGCCCGGCAGATTCTCGACCTGACGAAGTGGCCCGACTATCACGGCTACTGGCCGATACCGGGCATCAAGGTTGCAGAGTTCGATGTCCAGACGCCATGTATCACCGGCACTCGTATCCGAGTCACCAATTTGGATGGGTCGAGCCATGTTGAAGAAATTGTCGAGTGGCAGCCCGATCACCGCATTCGGTTGGAAATGAAGGAGTTCTCCCCGCCGCTGTCCAGACTGGCGACTAGGTTCGAGGAGACGTGGGAATTCAAGCGCATCGAGAAGGGCACCCACGCCACCCGCTCGTTCCAGCTTCAGGCCAAGTCCTTCCTTGCCCGGTTGCCCTTGCGAGTGATTTCCTTCTTCCTCAAACGAGCCATCGCCCGACACCTGCGAGAGATGAGGACAAGTGAAGTTGCTGGTTACTCCACCGTGATGAAGTGAGGAGACAAGAGTGACACCAGCCACCATTAGAAAGTCCGCCGAGAGCCGCACCATCGCTGTGGTGGGCGACGTATACCGATTCCTGGCTACCGGCGAGGACACGAACGGCAAGTACGCCCTGTGGGAAGCCATCGTGCCTCCGGGCGGCGGGCCACCCCCGCACGTCCACAGCCGGGAGGAGGAGGGCTTTTACGTCCTCGAAGGCGAGATCACCTTGTTTATTAGCGACCAACACCTCATCGCCAGTGCCGGAATGTTCGCCAACATGCCGGTCGGCACGCCACACTCGTTCAAGAACGAGGGCGGCAAACCCGCCAGGATGCTGATTTCCGTTGCCCCAGCCGGACTTGAAAAGATGTTCTTCGAGTCCGGCGTGCCGCTGCCTGAACGCTCAACGACCGCCCTGCCGCCCACGATGGAAGAGATCGAAAAGCTGCCGGCGATTGCACCCAGGTACTGCATCGAGATCAAGTTGCCTGGTCATTGAGGGGATTCGGATGCCAAGGATTCTCAGAACCGGCAAGAAGAAACGCCTAAAGACCGCTGTCAAACGCGAACGCTTCCGCTGCCCAAGGTGAGGCCGAACGAAACCGGAGGACTGCAATGACCTCGGACGGACAGAGTGAAAGACCGGCACAAGGAAGCGTGTCCATCCTGCGGGTCGTGGTGATGACGCTGGGGACACCGTTGCTCCTCGGCTCGCTCCTGTTTCTGGCTGCTGGAGACCTGGCCTGGCAGAAGGGATGGCTGTTCGTGTCGGCTTGCCTTGCGGCCAACCTGGTTCTCGTGCCGTACACGTGGCGTGTCAACCCTGAACTATTAGTCGCCCGAAGTCAGATCCGTTTTGCGAAGGGCTGGGACAAAATCTGGGCCTGCTTCATGATCCCGTCTGTGGCGGCAATTTTTCTCGTGGCGGCATTAGACGACGGGCGCTATCACTGGCTGGCCGTACCTTGGTGGGTATGTGGTATCGGCTACGTCCTGTTTCTGTCCGCAATGGCAGTCGCCACCTGGGTCGGAGCGGTGAACAAGTTTGCCGAGCCAGGTGTGCGCATCCAGATCGAGCGAGGCCATACGGTCATCGACACTGGTCCTTACGCCACGGTGCGTCATCCGGGTTATATGTCGGCCATTCCATTGTTTGTAGGAATCGCTTGGTGCCTGGGTTCTTTGTGGGCGCTGATTCCCGCTGCACTTTCAGCGCTATTGCTGATCGTTCGGACCCAGTGGGAGGACCAGACGTTGCAGGCCGAGTTGCCCGGCTACAAAGAGTACACGGAAAGGGTCCGGTACAAGCTGATTCCGCGAGTGTGGTAAGGTTTCCAGGGAGGTCAATGGTGGCTGTGCTTTTCCAGACGACGATTCCCATACTCCGCATCTTTGACGTAGAGAAGGCGAAGGAGTTCTACGTCGGTTTCCTCGGCTTCACCGTCGATTGGGAACACCACTTCGAGGAGAACACCCCAGCCTACCTGCAAGTCTCAAGAGACGGGCTGACGCTGCACCTGTCCGAGCATCACGGCGACTGCTGCCCCGGCTCAACCGTCTTCGTCTGGATGACGGGCATCGAGGAGTTCCACCGGGAGATCACCGCCAAAGGCTACAAGTACCTGCGGCCTGGGCTGGAGACGACCTTCTACGATGCCCGGTGCGTGCAGGTGATCGACCCGTTCGGCAATCGCATCCGGTTTAACGAAGACGTGAAAGCAGACAAGGCGACGTGAATTCTTGGCCGCCATTGTAGATGAAGGGAACCTCGATGACTAGACCGGCGCAACCTCGACAGCGTGGAACGTATGGGATTGATGCGCCCTATGCGCCGGCTTTCATTGCTGTCATGACCGTTGTCGTCCTCGTCATGGCAATCATATCTGGACAATGGCAAACGTTTGTGCCCGTCACGCTCATGTTGGCCGTTCTCGGTATCTATCTTCACACAACACTTCGAGGCAAGTTCTTGGTTTGGGCCGAATTGCTGGACAAGCTGCGACTCCGGGGTGACGAGCGAATACTGGACCTGGGATGTGGCCGGGGTGCGGTCCTGCTCATGGCTGCTCAACGCTTGACAACGGGCCGGGCAGTAGGCATTGACTTGTGGCGAAGTGCCGATCAGTCGGGCAATTCTGCCCAGGCGACCCAGCGCAACGCCTTCGCTGAGGGGGTAACGGATCGAGTCGAATTGCACACCGGCGACATGACAGCGCTGCCCTTTGCAGACAACAGTTTTGATGTCGTTGTCTCCAGTCTGGCGATTCACAACATCAGCGGACGTGCTGGCCGGGAGAAAGCAGTTTACCAAGCGGTGCGGGTGCTACGTCCTAGCGGTCGGCTGCTGATCGCCGATATTCGGGGCACCCGGCAACACCAGGCGCAGTTGGCCAAGACCGGCATGAGCGACGTTACCCGTCGTCGGCTGGGGTGGCGGTTCTGGTGGGGCGGTCCCTGGGCGGCAACTCGTCTCCTGACCGCCACGAAGCCAACGTCAACGCCCCAGGAATAGGAGGATCAACATGCAACTCACCACAGTCAAGATCGAGAAGCCCGACGACACCAACTTCATCCTGGGTCAGACGCACTTCATCAAGTCGGTCGAAGACATCCACAAGGCGCTGGTCGCCACCGTGCCTGGCATCAAGTTCGGGCTGGCCTTCTGCGAGGCGTCCGGCAAGTGTCTCGTCCGCTGGTCGGGGACGGACCCCGCCATGATCGAACTGGCCAAGAAGAACGCTGCCGCCATCGGAGCCGGGCACTCCTTCATCATCTTTCTGGGCGAAGGCTTCTACCCGCTGAACGTGCTGAACACGTTGAAAGCTGTGCCGGAGGTCTGCCGCATCTTCTGCGCTACCGCCAACCCCACCGAGGTCGTTTTGGCCGAGACGGAGCTGGGCCGTGGCATCCTGGGCGTGGTGGATGGCTTCTCCCCGAAGGGCGTCGAGGACGAGAACGAGATCAAGTGGCGGAAGGAGTTTTTGAGGAAGATCGGGTACACTAGCAAGAAAAACTGGACGCCGCCTCAGCAGAAGATGATGCGCAAGGCAGGGCGGTATCATGCGCAGCGGGCTTGCATTGTTGCCGTATTGCTTGCGGTTGCCACCTTCACGGGTCTGACGATTCGAGATCGGGTTGAGAAGAAGCAGAAAGCCAATCATGCTGCTGGATTGGTGCAGGCCGTTCTGAATGCAGACATCGCCCAAGTCCCAGCCATCGTGAGCCAGATGACTGAATACCGGCAGTGGGCCGATCCCCTGCTGCGTGAAGAGAACGGCAAGGCAGCCGACAAATCTCGGCACGAACTCCACACCAGCCTTGCGCTGCTGCCGGTGGACGCTTCCCAGGTGAAATACCTCAAGGGTCGGCTTCTCGATGCCGAAGCGAGCGAAGTTGCCGTCCTCCGTGACGCCCTGTCCCCGCACAAGGATCAACTGGTCGGTGAGCTTTGGCCTGTCGTGGAATCACCGGAGAAAGGCAAAGAAGGGCAACGGCTCCGGGCAGCGGCGGCGCTGGCGAAGTACGACCCGGAAAGCGAGACGTGGTCAAAATCTAGCGTTCTTGTCGTCCATGATCTTGTCCAACAAAACCCCATCTATCTGCTGTATTGGAGCGGGGCATTTCGGCCCGTCAAGGGGGCTTTCCTTGCGCCTTTGAGGGAGGTTTATCGAGATCAACGGCCCGAAGGAGCCGCCGAGCGTTCCCTGGCAACAAACCTACTGGCCGACTACGCTGCCGACAACTCCCAAGTTCTGGCCGACCTGCTCATGGACGCTGATAAGAAACAGTTTGCCGTGATCTATCCGAAGTTGAGGGAGCAAGGTGAGAAAGTCTCGCTCTTGTTGATGGGCGAGATCGACAAGAAACTGCCTTCGGATTTGCCCGCAGCGGATACGAAACGAGAAACGCTGGCGAAACGGCAGGCCAATGCAGCTATGGCATTACTTCGGCTGGGCCAGCCAGAAAAGGTCTGGCCCTTGCTCAAGCGCAGTCCTCCCGATGATCCGAGAGTGCGGAGTTACTTGATCCATTGCCTATCCCCCTTGGGAGCCGATGCAGGGGCGATTATCAAGCGACTGGAGGATGAGCCGGATGTTTCGATCCGGCGGGCGTTGTTCTTGAGCGTGGGGGAGTTCAGCGAGGAGCAACTGCCCGCCGATGCCCGTAGCTCCCCGCTGCAAAAGCTACAGGCCATTTATCAGAACGACGCCGATCCGGGGTTACATGCGGCGGCGGAATGGTTGTTGCGTCGTTGGCAGCAGGAGGATTGGCTGAAACGGGTAAACGAAAAATGGGCCAAGCAGAAAGAGGAACGGGACAAGCGTTTGGCTGGTATCAGACAGTTACTCGCCAGGGATAAGGAGAAAACTCCGCAGTGGTACGTCAACGGTCAGGGACAGACGATGGTGGTAATCCCCGGTCATGTGGAGTTCGTGATGGGATCGCCCTTGACGGAGAAGGGCAGAAGAAGAAATGACGAGTTACAGCACACGAAGCGGATCGGTCGCACATTTGCGCTTGGGGCAGCGCCGGTGACCAAAGAACAATTCTTGAGATTTCAACCAAGCTTTTCGCACAGTGAGTTCAGCCGCTATCCGTTGCCCACCTGTCCCATCGGGGGTGTGACGTGGTACCAGGCGGCGGCGTACTGCAACTGGTTGAGTCAGCAAGAGGGAATCCCAGAAGAACAGTGGTGTTACGAGATTCCCGATGAGCCGGGCGGCATCACGACTTGGAGATTTACCAACATGAAGTTGAAGCCAAACTACCTGAGTTTGACTGGCTACCGGCTGCCCACGGAAGCGGAGTGGGAATACGCCTGCCGAGCAGGTGCGGCGACCTGTCGTTACTACGGGGAAACAGCGGAGTTGCAGACCCATTACGGTTGGAACTATGACAATACCCCGGAGCAAACGCAGCCTGTGGGGACGAAGAAGCCGAACGATTGGGGCTTATTCGATATGCTCGGCAATGTCGTGAACTGGTGCCAGGAGATGCACAAGCCTTATCCGGCAAAGCCAGGCGGACCAATAGACGATGTAGAAGATATTCCAGATGTTATAAGCACAGATAACCGTTTGTTGCGTGGCGGCTCGTTCCTCTATGCAGCGGTGACCGTCCGCTCGGCTGACCGTATCAGGGTCCTGCCGTCGTACTGGAGCTACACTGTCGGCTTCCGTCCAGCGAGGACTTTTGCCCCTTGACTGCTTTACCGCTTGCCCGAAACTACACCACCGGCACCGTCGCCCTGTACGGCCCAGACGACAAGACGACCACGAAAATCGCTGCGGGTGTGATCCTCCATGACGGGGCCGGGGCGATCATCAAGCGCTGGGTCGCCACGGACGTTACCACCAACCCGAAGGTCCAGCAGGAGATGAAGGACTTTTTCCTCCAGCACGGCGTCAAGTCCGTGGCAATGAGCGAGGGCAACATGGGCTGCCCGCACGAGGAAGGCGAGGACTTTCCCCACGGCGAGGACTGCCCGTTTTGTCCATTCTGGAAGGGAAAGCAGGGGAGTAGGGCCAGGTGAACATGATCCTCAGTGACGCTTATACTTATGGCTCTTGTGAAAAGATGCCTTCGTTCACTGGATGCTGTGGCCCCGCCGTCGCAGAACGTCAACCGCCCTCTCCAGGTCTTCCGCCTTGACGAAAAGGTAGTCTGTCTCGAAGGTCGAGACGGCGAAGACGCTGATCCCCGCCTCGGCCAAGGGAGAGGTCAGCAAGGCCAGGACGCCGACCACCGAGAACGGCATCGTCCCGGCGATACGCAAGCACCGCCAGCCCCGCTCGCCGATGACGCCTTCCGGGATAGCGTCCTGGTCGCAGACAATGGATAGCTCGTCGGCGGTGCGGGTGATCGAGAAGAAGTGGCCTGCGGTGGCCCAGGCAGGAATCGTGGCGTCAGCGCCCAGTTTGCACACGGCGAAGGTGCCGTCCACGATGGTCAGGTTCAGGTGATGAAAGGACACGACTGACTTCCCTTCAAGAGCAGGCCGGCACGGGCGTCACACCAAGGCTCCGAACGGCGGCGGGTACTGCACCCGACCTGCCACACCGTTCAACGCCCCAGGCACCAACTCGACGGCCATCCACGAATCCCCGCCCCCAAACGGTGAGGCCAAGGCCGAGGCCAGCTTCGAGGAAAACCCGAACCGGGGGTAGAAGTGCGAGTGGCCCACGACGACAACGATCTTGTGCCCCTGCCGCCGGCACTCCTCCAGGCCCTTGCGCACCAGCGCCGAGCCGATCCCCTGCCTCTGGCATTCTGGCAAGACCGCCATCGGCGCAAGGGCTAGGGCAGGGACGATTCCTGCTTCGGTGATGATGGACAGGTCGTTGAACAGGATGTGGCCGACGACTTGCCCATCCTTCTCAGCGACGAGCGACAACCGTAGGTAGCCGCCATCCCGCAACACCCTCACGAGCCAGGCTTCATCCTCCTGTCCGAAGGCGAGACAGTTGACGTGCCGGATGGCGTCGAGGTCGGCGGCAGTTTCAGGTCGGATGGTAACGCTCATGCCTCCCTCCCTAATAGGGTTTCGGGCAACCTCTTCCAGGCATTCGCTTACCCGCACCGGGTCCAAGAAATCCGGCAATACACAGGAGGCACCTTCCTTCACCAGCCTCCCGGCCTTGTTATCCGTGGCGAGGCCGAGGAAGCCGATTCCCAGCGCTTTCGCCGCCCGCACGTCCCAAACGCCGTCACCGACGTAAATAACTTTGCCGAAGGTGTCCTGGGCATAGTGTTTCCCGGCTCGCCGGATGGCTGTCCGCAGGATGTCCACTCGGTCCAAGGCGTCATCGGCGCTTGCCCACGGCAAGCCGTCCAGCGGCAGACCCGCCGAGGCAAGCTTGAAACGGGCTGACACCGCCCACCCGCCGGTGGCAATGGCGACGTGCCACCGAGCATGCGCCCTTAGCCAGTGCAGAAAGGGCGCCGCACCGGGTATTTGCCGGATGGGTCGCCCGGCCTCTTCGACGGCGGCGCATAACAGTTCGACGAAGCGGTCCTGCAAGCGGCGAATCTCAGCAGCGCTGGGATCACGGCCCAAATGATTCCGGCAGATTTCCAGAGTCAGGCCAGAGTCCGTCTGGAAGTTGTATTCCAGCCAGTCGGTGTTGATCCGTTTGATGCCCAGCACATCTCGAAACGCCTGGACGAAGCAGACCTCATCAACGGCGACTGATTCGGTGAGCGTGCCGTCAATATCAAAGATAGCGAGGTTCACGTCTCATAGCCCCACTCTTCAAAACATTGTCGCCATTCCCCGGCGATGCGCTCTCGTAGGTACGGCGGAAGCTCCGGCAGCGTGTTCTTCTTGTAGCCGGACAGGGACTCCACATACCGCCGCAGGGCAAGCTCCACCTGGCGGAAGTCAGGAAGGGCCAGGGCCTCATAGATTCCCCGCACCTGGCCGATAGCGTCGGCTTCCAGCGCCTCGAAGCCGATCTCATGGAAGTGGCCTTTCGGGATCAGCCTCCGCTCCTCGAAGAACACGTCGTAGACCTCCCGGTACTGCCGGAGTGTGCGCTTCTCCAGGTCGCTGTCATCCGGTCGTTGGAGCGTCCACCAGGGCGTCACCGTGTGGACCATGTGCTGGGTGGACCGAAACACGTCGTAGGGGTTGCGGCGGATGTGAATGAACTTGGCTTCCGGGAACAGTTCGAGCAGCAGCCTGATCCGGCAGGTATGGCCCGGTGACTTCAGCACGAGCGGTCTGCCGTACTTGAACGACAGCTTGCGCACCAGCCCGGCCAGGGCGGACTTCCATTCGGCTGCCTCACTCGCCGAAGTCTCCCACAAGGTGAGGTAGCGGCCATAGTGGGCGGCCCGGCGGGGGAAGCCCCAGGCCATCGGCCAGGCCCGGCCGGTGAGGGAGCAGAGGGCAAACTCGTCCTCCTGCGGCTCTCCGACCCCAAGCGCCACGTTGTCCTGCGGGCGCTTTCTGGGCAGAAAGAATCCCACGAGCCTGGCGTTCCTCTTTTCCGTCGTGAGGAACGTGTGCGGGTAAAATACTTGATAGGTGGTGGCGAAGGCGAAGCGGTCATCCTGGGTGAGCAGGTTGTGCAGGTGAGTCGTACCGCTTCGCCAGATGCCGAGGATGAACAACGGCGGAGCAACTCTGGCGTCCCGGACCTTCTGCCCATAGCGCCAGTTCTCCCACGCCGCCAGCAGGGTGTTGGGAATGCTCGCTAAGGTTATCACCGCTGCACGCCCCCAATAAGGCCGGTCCACGGCGAAGTGGTTATCCCGAAGCACCCGGAGCCAGCGACCGAAAGTGATTCCGTTAAAGTCGCCAGCGCCGAAGCGGCGCAGGAATGCTTCACGCCAGGACATTGGTTGACGGACCTCCGAAAACAGCACCCGACGAGCCAGTTCTCCAACTCGGCGATCGACTCCTCAGCAGCACGTCAGCGAAGCCGACTCAATCTCCTCATCGGTTCATGCCACGTCCTCCTCGCCAAGCAACTCGCCCTTCGCAACAGTGATTGCCTTCATTTACATCCTCATCAAAAAGGCAACAGGCACCGAGTCGGTAAGCCAGACGCCGTTGGTGGACAGGAAGAACTTGAAGCCCTGCTGGTGCATTGTCCGGGCATCCACTCGGAGGATGACCGGCCTGCCACGCCTGGCGCCTACCTTTCGGGCCGTGTCTGTATCCTTCGAGAGGTGGACGTGATGCCGCCTGCCCTTGTGCAATCCTTCCGTCATGATCGACGCCAGGAAGCGCTCCACGGTGCCGTGGTACAAGACCTCCGGCGGCTCTTTCTCTTCGAGGAGCAGGTCTACTTCGACACTGTGGCCCTGGTTCGCCCGGATGAGGTCGCCGCTGTCATCGAACGAGAAACGCCGTTTGTCGTTCGTCTCAACGCACTCGATCAACTCATCATAAGAAATGGCGAAGCCGGCCCGTGCGCTGGCGGCCAGGAGATCGTCCACCGACACCCATCCTCCGGGCTGGAGGGTCAAGCCCAGGGCGTCCGGGGCATGGCGCAGGTGCTTCGCCAGGAACTTGCTGACCGTCACCAGTCTGCGGTCCATTCTTGCTTCCTTTTCAGGATTACGAAATCAGCCGCTCCACCATCATCCCCAACAGCTTCTTCATGCTCATCCGATACGTCTCGACTTTGTACGACCGGGCCACGCACTCGAAGGTCGAGTCGTGGAACCAGAAGATGAAGTGGTGCAAGTCACGCCAGTTTTCCGGGCGGTACATGTGGTGAACGCTATTGATCGCCTCGATCTCCTTGAGCCAGCAAGAATTGACGACTCGTTGCGCTCCGTAGGCTTCGAGTCCTTTGCCGTTGAGCGGGTGGCCCTCGAATACTTCGTCATTCGGTGCTCCGAGCCTTGCAGAAACGTAACGGTTGAATTCAACCAGGCCCAGGGGGTCCGGCCCTTCGTCAGTCGGACTCTTGCTGGTGACGTAGCTTCCATCCCAGGCCGGGTCCGGCTCGCTCAACAAGAACGCAAGCAGTGCTCGGTGGTCGTTCACCATCAAGTGCGGCATGGGTGCGCCGGCGTCCCATTTTAATGGGAAGTCACACGGCTCTGCATATTCCTCACCCTTTGCTGCCGCCAATTGTCTTTCCAGCAAAAGGACTTCCTGATTGGCTGTTTGATATTCTTCCCACTCGCCTCCCTTATGTTTCGGGGCCATAGCGGCAATCGCTCGTTGAAGTCGTTCATTTGCGGTCTGGAGACGGTTTTCAAGGTCGTCGATGTTGTCCATGTCGAAACTCACTGGTTTGTATCGGTCGTGTCTTCGCCCGATCACGACTCGCTTGGGTAGGCTCTGACGAGGTTGCCGTCATCGTCCTCGATCAACGCCCCCGCTTCAGAGGTTGCCAGCCGTCGAACGTGCCAATGATGGAGCCAACGATCTGCCTCGCGACCTCGGCCACAAGAACATGTGCTGGGCTGTCGGCGACGGCCCGCCGCAGGTCATCAGCGGTGTCGGTCACGCCGGGCGTGGCGTCCGCCTGCCGCCAGAGTTCGAGAACCCCTTCTATATCTTGCAGCCGGCAGACACGGATGGACAGACTACCCGCCGCTTTCTCGGTCATCATGGCCTCCCCCAAAAAAAGAAAAGCCCGCAGCAGGCGCAACCTGCCACGGGCCTCTTGCTGTTCCGACCAAGTTACCCAAGGCGTCGATCCAGGAAGGCCACGTTCCGCATGGCTTTCGACTGCCCTTCGGTGTTCATCACGACCTGGTGCCAGCCGTTGAGCGTGATGGTGGCGTGGTCGGCGTGCCGGACCCGGCCCTTGACGTACACGCCGGGGTTGCGCCGCATGATGCGCCAGCCCCAGCCCTTCGCCTTCGGATTGCCGGCCAGTATACCTTTGTACTGCGCCTCGGTGACGCCGTTGGGGTGGCGGGAGCAGATGTAGACCGTCTCGCCGCCCATCCGGTAGCAGAACTCGGCCCAGTGCGGTTTGCCGCCGTTACCCCGGCGCAGCGGCTCGTTGGGCAGGACCAGCTTCTCGTCTACGACGAAGCCGGGGATCGGTAGGAAGAACCACTCGCCCTGCCGGACGAAGGCGGCGTTCTTGCGGCGGTTGAGGGCATCGCCCTTGAGACGCTTGCGTGCCTGGGCAGTCTGGACCTCGGCAGGCTTGAGGGCTTCCTTGGCCTGGCGGACGGTGCCGACCGGGGCGGTTTCCGGGATGCCGGCGACGAACCAGTGGCGCTCGTCGTGGCCGCAGAGGAACTTGCTCTTATCCTTGCCGTCACGGACCAGGAGCAACAAGTGGCGGTCGGCGGGCTGCACGTCGAGGACGCCGATCTCGGCCTCGGCCCCCGGCTGGCGGACGATCTCGAAGAACTCGCCCCTGCGGTCGGCCTGCACGTCCAGAGAGAGAACACCCGCCGTCCGGCTGCGGCCAGTCGGGCGGTCGGCGACCTTCAGCCGTGCGCCGATGCGGGCGAACTTGATGTCGAGGAGGTTCGTGTACATGAAGGGGAGGACACCATCCGGGGCGGGTGGGTTCGCTGGTAGTTGAGGGGGGCAGGGCCGGTCCTCTGCCGTTGCGACAACGCCGCCTCCGGACTCTTCATCCGGGGGCGTCTGCATGAATGGCACGGCTGGCCGGGAGCAAAGCAAATCAGGAAGTGATGAGTATTGCACCTTGCGGGCTGCTTCTTGAACCGTTGAACTGTGCGCCTTGACGCTCAGGATCGGCAGAAGAGTCACGTTTTAGGGGTGGCAGTGGGGTTCCTCCGTCTTCGCCTTACCCACGAGCCAGCCGTGTGGCTTAGGACGCCAGTTCCAGGGTCCGACCATCAACCTCGATCCTGTGGACGTGGTTGAACTGGTCGAGCCGGTCCTGCAACTGGTCGATCTCGCTCTCCAGACCGGCCACCAGGGCGTGAACGTCGGCCTTCTTCAAGGCGGCGACGTAGATGACCTCGGTGGTGGACGGGTAAACGGGCGGCTGCGGGCCGTGCCGGGTGTTGAGGCCGGCGAGGAACTGCGCCGTGGCCTTCTTCTCGGCCAGGTCGTAGATGTCCTGCTGCGCCTCACGGTTGGCGTCGTTGGTGGCCGTTTTGAGGCTCACCAGCGCCCCGACCAGTTCCTCACGGGCTTGCATCAGGACCGGGACGTTGACCTGATCGGCCTGGCCCTCCGGGACGCTGTTGTACGCCTGGGTGTCGGCCTGGACCTTCGCCAGCCGACCCGTCAGCCGGTTCTTGACCTTCAGCGCCTTGGCCAGCGTGATTTCAGCCATCGTTGCCTCCTCTCCGCTCAATTCGATCTCTTCCCAGACCCCTGGGGAGTCGGGAAGGTTCGCTCTTGGGCGAAGGCCGAGGCGACCCGGCCCAACGCTACGAGAGCCACGACGGCGGCCTGGAAACACTTCCTGGCGTTGGCCTCTTTCGGAAACCACGGCCAGGGGTATGCTATTCAGGAGGCATTATTGTCCCGACCGATGGCCGATTGTAAGGAACTCACCGCCGTGCTCTCCGTCTTCTGCTCCCCGAGTCGCTACACCCAAGGCAAGAACGCCACGGCCTCGCTGGGAGGCGAGATGCTCGGCCTGGGCCTGCGGGGGCTGGCGCTCATCGTCGCCGGGCGCTCGGCCAGTCAGATGCTGTCCTCGACGTGGAAAACAACTTTCAGCGCAGCCAGGATCGAACATGCCGTCCATCCCTTCGGCGGCGAGTGTTCCCTGGCCGAGATCAAGCGAGTTAAGTCGGCTGCCCGGCAGCACCAGGCCCAGGTGATCGTCGGGGCCGGCGGCGGCAAGGTGCTGGACACCGCCCGAGCAGCGGCGGCGGACCTCGACTTGCCCGTGGTGAATTGCCCGACCGTGGCCTCCAGCGATGCCCCGTGCAGCGCCCTGTCGGTCATCTACACCGAGGAGGGCGTTTTTCACGAGTACCGCTTCTACCGCAAGAACCCCGACCTGGTGCTGGTCGATACCCAGGTGATCGCTCAGGGGCCGCCTCGCTTGCTCGTGGCCGGCATGGGCGATGCGCTGGCGACGTGGTTCGAGGCCAGGACGTGCGTGGCGGGGCACGTCAAGAACATGCGTGGTGGGGCCTCGACCCAGAGCGCCCTGGCCCTGGCCGAGTTGTGCTACCGGACGCTGCTGGAGGACGGGGCCGACGCCCTGCGAGCGGTCCAGGCCCAGGTGGTCACGCCCGCCCTGGAGCGGCTGGTGGAGGCGAACACGCTGCTCTCGGGTCTGGGGTTCGAGTCTTCGGGCCTGGCCGCCGCCCACGCCGTCCACAACGGGCTGACCGTCGCCCCGGCCACGCACGCCTACTTCCACGGGGAGAAGGTCGCCTACGGCTTGCTGGTGCAACCGGTCCTCGAAGGTCAGCCCCGCTCCGTGCTGGAGCAGGTGTTGCATTTCGCCACCGAGGTCGGCCTGCCGGTGACGCTGGCCGAGATTGGCTTGACGGACCTGCCGCCGGAGTCGCTCCAGCAGGTAGCGAACCGGGCCACGGCGAAGGGCGAAACCATCCACAACGAACCGTTCGAGGTCCGGCCCGACCTGGTGGCGGACGCCATTCGGGCCGCCGATGCCCTGGGGAGGGCCTGGAAGAAGCACGAGGGCCTCACCGCCTGACAAAGCGGCAGCGGCAAGAAGTACGAAGCCTGCTGCTGGGACAAGGGCTTCGAGTGGGTCGTGGACGAGGCGGGCACCGCAACAGACGAAGGACTTCTTCCTCCAGTACGGCGTCAAGTCGGTGGCGATCAGCGAGGGTAACATGGGCTGCCCCCACGAGGAGGGCCTGGACTTCCCGCACGGGGAGGATTGTCCCTTCTGCCCGTTCTGGAAGGGCAAACAAGGGCGCAACCGGAGGGACTGACCCATGCCAAAGCCACGCAAAGCCCGGCCCTTCAGCCCTAGAAGAAGGTCCACGGTGTCCTTGTCTGCTACGCTCAAGGACGAAGTGGACACCAAGGCCAAAGATTTGAACGAGACCGTCCTCAAGCCAAAGTACGTCGAGCGGCCGCCGAAGGGCCACCAGTTGAACTACCTTACCGACATCACGATCCAGTGGCTCGGCTCGAAGTGCTATTTCATCTCCGTCTATGCCAGCCCAGGTCCGAACGCCCTGTCGCCGTCCTTCGAGACGAAATTCGCGCGGATGGAGTACATCGGTGACGGCAAGTTTGCCCTTGCTTTCATGAGGCATACCGGCCAGCGGGTCGAGCTTTATGATGCCCTCTCCGTGGATGAGTGCCTGAAGGCCGTTCGGGATGACCTGTGGTTTGTGCCGTGATCGGGAGGCAGCGCCGTGACCGAACAGGAATGGCTGGAGGGCACTGACCCGGACGTGATGCTGGACTTCATGTTCGAGAAGACCAGTCGTCGGAAGATTGAGTTGTACACGTCGGGCTGCTATCGCAGCGTTTGGCACTTGCTGCCGGATGAGCGGTTTCGCCACAAGATGAACATGCGAGATCGTTACTTCGACGGGTTGGCGACCGAGACCGAGTTGGACCTGGCTATCAAGGCTGCCGATGACGTTCCCAATCACGTTTTGCTTGCTGCCTGGGACTCGATAGATCCCCAGCGCCAGGTGCAAATCCTGCGGGACCTCTTCGGCAACCCATTTCGACCGGCGAACATCGCCCCCTCCTGCAGACCCTCCAAGCTGGTCGCCCTGGCTCAAGGGATTTACGACAACTATGCCTTCGACCGCCTGCCGGTCTTTGCCGATGCCCTGGAGGAAGCTGGCTGCGACAACCCAGAAGTCCTGAACCATTGCCGAGCGCCAGGGCCGCATGTCCGAGGATGCTGGGTGGTGGATTTGGTGCTGGGCAAGGAGTGATGCCGTGAACCACGTCATTCTCCTGAAACGCCTCCTTCTGCTCTTTTGGGCCGTCTGGCTGAGCGTCGTTTTTCTCACCAACCTGGCCGACGCCGGGAAGGGCCTTGGCCTGGTTGACGAATCCTGGGCTTTTGCCTCCGGCAACTGGAAACTCATCCAAGAAACGACGGCACGGTACGGAACCCCTGCCGCCGTAAACGTCCTCTTGTTCGCAGGCGTCATCCTCTGGGAAGCGGTCGCCGCCGAGTTGTTCTGGCGGGCAGGTTGGAGCTTTCGAGGCCGAAGTTCGGCCCGCCAGGCAGTGTACATGGCCTTTACGACCTCGCTGCTGTTGTGGGGTGCCTTCCTCGTGGCCGATGAGGTCTTCATCGCCTATCCTCTGGAAAGCACCCATCTCCGACTATTCGTCGCTCATCTCGTGACGCTGTTGGCCGTGGAATGGTTGCCGGAGGAGTGAAAAAGGGAGAGTAGTAACCAATGCTGGCGTTAACCAAAGTTGAACAAACGATCCTCGACGTTCTGGCGGCTTACCCGGACGAGGAAGTGTCGGCGAGACAATTGCGAGGTCTGTTGAGCAACCGTGGTTTTCGCCGGTCTGCCCCGGCCTTCGTGTTTACGATGATGAACCTGGTGGACAAAGGGCTGGTTTCCTGTCGGGAAGAGGTAAGTGTCATCGACGGCGTGGAGGTTCGAGATCGCTACTACCGGATCTTGGCAGGAGATTGAGAGTCATGCCCATGTAGCTGCTTGTTCCCGCCACGGGGTCGAACACTTAGCCATGACGAATGGCAACATTACCTCCACGAGTTGGAAAGGCGACAGGACAAAAGGACTGACCAGGGCCAGAAGTACGCAAAGCTCGGTCGTTCAGTCCAGGACCGGCCTTCTCCGTGAGGTTTCGCTTAGCCGTACATCCCTGGGAAGTCGATGGCTTCAATGGCATCGGCGCGATCTTCTAACTGTTGGCCGAGCTCGTCTAGCTCTTCTTCTTCGCCCTTTTTCAGTTCGGGTTCGGCCCGGCGGTACTGCTGCACCGCCCGGCTCGCTGCCCGCTGCGATCCCCGCCGAGCAGATCACCCGGCCATTGTCCACGTAGCGGCGGGCGGCGGGAATGATGGTCTTTGGAGCGACTTCCCGCAAAAGGTCGATGGCCCCGTGGTGGGTGGTCGCCTCCAGGCAGTCGAGAAGCCTGGCCCTCGCCAAGAGCAAGGCCCCGGTGCAGACCGAGAGGACTAACTCGGCCTCCTGGGACCGGGCCTTGATCCAATCGGTCAGCATTTCGTTGCGCATCTCCCGCCGAGTGCCCTGATGGGCGTTCGTTCGGGTTGTTTTACTCAAGCTCCCAAGAGCAAACCGCCCGCAGGGGCGGCTCCCGGCGGCGTTTTCGAGGGGTAGATCGTTGCCACCGTTCCTGCGGGTGGGTAAGATCAACTCCGGAAGTCGCCGCCGTGGTTCCAGGCGGCGTTCATCTGGGAAAGATCGGCTTAACTCGTTCGACGCAGTTGTGTCCCGAATCCTGAAGGAGGGTCCCCCGATGATGAGGAAACCGACCGTGTGTGCCTGTGCGCTGGTGGCTCTGTTGCTGCTGTGCAGCGATGCAAGCGCCCAGGGTTGCGGCCCCGTGTACGGTGGCTATGGCTATGCCCCCACCTACGCCTACTACGCCCCCAGCTACGGTTATGCCGTAGCTACGGTTACCCCCAGCTACTACACCCCCAGCTATGGCTATGCCGCCAGCTACTACACCCCCAGCTACGGCTATGGCGGCTACGGCTACCGCTACAACCCCGGCGGCCTCGGCGGGCCTTACTCCGGGTTGGGCGTGCGACCTGGACTTGGCTTGGGCGGCTTCGGCCTGAGGCGCTGACCGTCCACAGGCACTCTGCCGACTGTTCTGTGATCGCAACGCCGAGCCGTCACCCACCTGGGCGACGGCTCGTTCCATCTCCCGCATCAGGGCGCACGTCTCGCACAGCGAAGGGGTCATGCTGTTCCACCTTTTGAGTCAGCGGGGCGGGCCAGCACGAACAGCAGCGCCCCGAACGCCACGCCCCCTGGCCCCTCAAAGGCCGTCCACCACCAGGGCATCCCCGCTGCCAGATCGACGCCCGTGAAGACAATGCCGAGCAGTGCGAGGCACGCACCAAAGAACCGCACCAGGGGACGGTAGCGGTCCAGATCAGACGCCATCACCAGGCAAAGAACGCCGACCAAGGCGTAGAAGGCCGAGAGGGAGCGGGCCAGATACTCCACAATTGGGCCGTTTGGCATCTCGCCCAACCCCAGCCAGCGATGCGTTGCGGCCATCCACGACCACGGCATAACCACGGGGACCAGGGCGAACAGGCCGCCGATGCCCAGGAGATAGCGGAATAGGATCACCAGCACCTTGTCGCCTTTCGTCATGGCCCGTTACTCCTGGCCGTCTTCAAGCTGCGTCCTAAATCTGCCCACACCGATAGAATACCGGCTGGTTGACCGACGAATAATGTCGATGGGAGTCACCGATGGCCTTCAGCGAAGAACTGGCCGCACGCATCCGACAAAGCCTTGCCCGCAAAAAGGGCGTCGAGGAGAAGAAGATGTTCGGCGGCGTCGGCTTCCTGCTGAACGGCAATCTGCTTGTGGGCGTCTGGAGGGATTCCCTCAACGTGCGGCTCGGCCCGGACGAGGGCGACGAGGCGCTGAAGGAGCCGCACGTCAAGGAGTTCGACATCACCGGCAGGCCGATGAAGGGTTGGGTCCTGATCGGGCTGGAGGGCGTCAAGGACGACGACCAGTTGAGCGGCTGGATTCAACGAGCAGTAAAGTTCGTCGGGAAGTTGCCTGCGAAGTGAAAGGAACGAGAGCCGAATGAACCCGGCTGTACACGCCGAAGCCGGTGAAAGTTCCCAATCCCTCCAAGCCCGTTACCCGGATCAAGCCAACGGTGCGGCACGTCACCGAAATCGTACCGCAGCACATCATCCCGAAGTTGAAACCAACGACGCCCCGCTTGTTGGGGGGCTAATCAGTCATAAACGAGCGATGAAGGGCACTTTGATTCGCTGGCTGGATCATTGCCCCAGCGGGCCTCTCAGTTAATCTGGAGACTCATCCATTCCCGGTGGGAACGTAACTCGGCGGCGAAGCAGTCCACGGGAACCACGAAAGCTACGGGAGTCAGCACCGCCGCAGGTAGCAGCGGCAACACATCGGTCAGATTTGAACGCACATCGCC
>Ga0306920_100000121_pt1 | contig 89922 bp, 79 predicted proteins | sample flu12Cox44000170_FD_204666 | JGI IMG/M metagenome (GOLD analysis project Ga0306920, IMG submission 204666) | Lab enrichment of tropical soil microbial communities from Luquillo Experimental Forest, Puerto Rico - flux4day.12C.oxic.44.000.170 (v2)... | ecosystem: Environmental > Terrestrial >...
CTGAAACGTCATTATTGCGGCGTCGAGCCGTTTCCGGATGACTTGGTCGACGCCGTCGCGAAGGAGCTGGCGCGCCGGCAGGCGGCGCTTCGGGCGCGCGGCATTGCCTACCTCGCCGTCGTCGTGCCCGACAAGTTCACGATCTATCCGGACGAGCTGCCCGCATGGGTGCGGCGGATGCCTCAGACGCCGCTCGAGCGCCTAGAGCGAGCAATGACCAAGGCGGGTGTGAACTTCGTCGACCTTCGTGCACCGCTCACGCAGGCGAAGAATCGCGAGCGCCTCTACTTCAAGACCGACTCGCACTGGAATCTCCTCGGCGCGATGGTAGGCTATCGCTCGATTGCCGGCGCCATGCGTGGTGCGCTCACGGCCGTCGGGAAAGGCGATTCGGTGCCGCCGCCGGCGGACCCGAAGATGCCCCCGTACGTCGACGGCGTCGATACCTACAGCGGCGATCTCGCGCGGATGCTGGGACTGCCGGGCCGCTACACCGAGCCGGACTTCGCGCCGCTCGGCAAAGTCCTGGGGGATCCATGGTCGCGTTGCGCGCGCCGAGTCGACGCACCGCAACCCGGCGCGCCCGACCCGGGACTCGTCGAGACGTACATGTGCGATCGTCCCAACCTGCCGCGCGCGGTCGTGTTCCGCGACTCGATGGCAATCGCGCTGATCCCGCTCCTGTCGGAAGACTTCTCGCGCGTCGTCTACGTGCAGTCGCGCGCGATGGATTTCGACATCATCGAGCGCGAGCGCCCGGACATCGTCATCGAGGAGATGGTCGAGCGCTCGATCAACGCACCCGCCGCCTTCCCGATTCCCGGCGACAGCTGACGGTCCTCAGTGCGGTGGCGTGCGGCAATCGTGGGCGCGACGCGCGCACGCTGCCAATCGACCGCGCTTTAGCCGATCCGCAACACCACGGGGAAACGTACGCCGATCGATCCGACTGCATCAGAGGCCGCCGCCCCACCGATGCTGCCAAGCGATCCCGACCAGGTCGTAGTTGTTCCCAGTGCGCGCGGAGACTCCGCTGCTTGCGTAGAGCTTGACCGAGTCGTGGATGTCGAGAGGAAAGGCCAGCGTGGCGCCGATGCGCCAGTTCTGCTGCAGGTCGTTGTTCAGCACGCCATTGACGGTCGTCCGGCCACCGGCGAAATACGTTGCGTCGACCGAAGCCCAGATGCCCGAGTGGAAGCCGTAGATGATGTGTCCCTGCAGCGAGTAGAGCGGATCCGTGGACAGCTTGTTGCCGCGGAAGAGGTCGTCGTTGTCCGTGTAAAAGGTGGCCGCCGCCTGGAATTCCAGCGTCCACGGCCCGATGGCTTTCGAAATCCCGAGCTCCGGCTTGAACGCCCATCGATTGGTACCGATGTTAACCAGCTTCTGATCGTCGTACTGGCTCCACGGCGCCCACACCCGGAGGCTCACGCCGATGATCAAGTCCTGCTCCCAGCCCTTGAATTCGTCGAGCGTGAGCGCCGGCGCCCCGTACAGGTTGACCGACAACCGGAACGAGGGATTGGCGAAACCATTCACCTGCCGCGGTATCGTCTGACCCTGGTACTCGGCCGAACCCGAGAGCCAGGTATACGGCACGATCGTGTCGAACTTGGCCGAGTTCCCCCACAGGTCCAGCACCCTCGCGTACGCGATGACGGCATTCGACGTATGCAGGTGAGCATTGGTGATGGGCAGCGACTCGAACACCAAGCCCCCGCGCGTGTAGGCATAGCCCGCGATCAGGAAGTTGACACCGATCGGCGCATTGGAATACGCGCGGGGCTCGATATCTTGCGCGGCTGCCGGCCTCCCGACTGCCATCGCCGCGCAGGCGGCGAGCAGCGTTGCAACCCGTTTCGCGGACAGTAGCGGACGCACGTGAAGATTCATCGCCGAACTACGCGAGCGAATGACCAGCGCATTGTCGCTACACCCGCGCTGTGAGCGTGCGATCAGACCGGTCACCAGCCGTACGACGTCCTGCGACGCATCGGTGAAGTGTCCCTCGCGCAAGGCACTTCGCAGAAAACTTCCCGCGAGGGCGCCGCCGAAACGCAGGCAAGCACGACTGATGCGATCGCAATTGGTGTCATACGCTTGTCACCCGCACGCGCCGCCGAGTAGCCCCGCCTTGATTTCGGGGTTCGGCGGATCGCCGAGCCAGATCGACAGGAACGTCTTCGCGAAGTCATCGCCCGGGATCGCTCCTTTGTTCGCGCCGTTGACGCTCACCTGGATGCCGGCGCCCGGCTTTCGGGTGAAGACGAGCTTTTGCCCCGACCTGACATCGGTCATCCACCCGTTGAGCGTCGCGATGCGGCCCTTCAATGCGGGCAGCTGTCCTTTGGCGTTCTTTTCGAAGCCTTCGTCCCATCCCTTGCGGAGGTCGTCGGCGCCGACATCGCGCACGAACTGCAGCACCAGTTCCACTGGGGCGGTCGAGTCGAGGATCGCAGCGGGATCGTTCGACGTTTTCGCGACATACAGCGCTGCGACATAGACCTTGACCTTGAGCATCGTCGCAAGACGCAGGCCGAGGCCGTTCAGCGACAGGTTGCTGCCCTCGACCTGTGCCTGATCCGGAAAACTGACACCGGCGCAGTCCTTAGCATCGGCACCGGTCGCATACAGCGCCGCGACAGCGAACCACGACAACAAGAAGCTTTTGGCGGACGAGTTCATTTCTTCTCCAATGGTTTGGGTGAATCGACGAGTTGCGCGCCCACGTCTTTCAACAGGCGCTGGAACTCCGGTGAATCGAGGAGAATCGTTCTTGCCGCCGCACGCAGCCGATCGACCGCCTCGGGCGGCAGAACGAACGACGTCGGCTGCTCGTTGAGATACGCGATCTCGTCTTTGTCCTTGAGCATGGCAAACGACACGTCAATCGCGTAGATCTCGGCCTCCGGTACGCGCAGCGCGGTGCAGACCGGCAACTGTGGATCGTTCGGGCACGCTGCGAGATTGCGAATTCTGCGCCCAGTCTGCCATCGCGCCGAAATGTCCTTCAACAGCTCGACCGCCTCGTAGGAGTAGTGATCGATCGGCACGCCGGTGGCCTTGAGCAGGATGCCGAACGTGCCGGGCGCCGATTCCGTTTCATCCCAGTCGGTGGGCGGCGAAGACAGCGAATTGACGACGATCACCACGATCCTGCGCACGCGATCGAGCGGAGTCGGCAGCCCCTCGCCGTGCAAGGCCTCGAGCAGCTGTAGCGCGTCGAGCACGCCGCGCATGCCGACGTTGTCGGACACACCCCCATCCACGAGATGGATGTACGGGCGGTGCTTGTTGTCCGAATAGCTCTGGGCCTCGCGAAGCTCGCGTATAAGGCGCGCGGCCGGACGCGGCGGGTTCGGCGATTCGATGAATTGCCTTGCCCACGGCGGAATCACAAATTCGCAGGTGCCGCCGTAATTGTTGAGCGTGACTGGGGAAAGCACGACCGGAACGGCGGACGACGCGGCAGCCGCGCGCGACAATCGCACGTCGTCGAGATTGGAGCAGAACGCGTTGAATATGTTCTGCGTGAAAACGACCCGTCCGCCCGTCGAGATATCGGTGGCGGATGCCATGATGAACGGGCCTGTACCGCGATCGAGGTCGCCGAATGTCGCGCCGTTGAACAGGATCTCGTCGTAGAGCTGCGCTGCTAATTCCGAACGTCCCCACCCCGTTGACGCGAGACTTCCCCAATTCCCTGGATTGAAGGCGCGGGCGATGAGTTCGCCCTGCACGTCTCGCTTCAGAAAGCGCTCCTCGTAGTCGTCGAACAGCTTGTCGCCGTACAGACCGTAAGCGAGTGCAGTGAAGCTTCCTCCCGATACCCCCGTGATCACGTCGACCGCGTCGATCAGTCGTGCCTTCGCGCCGCTCTTCGTCACGACCTCGGTACGTCGCAATACCTCGAGCACCCCGTACGAGAAGGCAGCTGCGCGGGTTCCGCCACCGGAGAAAGCCAGGATGACCAGATTTTCGTCGCTCTTGAAATGCTTCTGCCGCGACTGAAACGTGTATCCCTGGTTCAAATCAGCGTGCGTGATTGGCGGGTTGACGGGCCGCGTCGCGCAACCGGAAAGTGCGGCCACCATGGTCGCGAGACATACCAGGAACGCTGGGGTTATCTTCATGGCGTCGATCCTCGGCTCGCGCCGGATTTCGAGATGTTGGGCGACTGGGTGGCAACACCACCCGCGAGCACCAGCGCGGCCACGAGCGCCATCGCTCGGCTTCGGACGGCCGCCAAGAGATCATCGCGCACTCGAACATTTTGTTCATCATGGGTCCGGGACCTGGTTGATCCACATCAATGCCCGCGAGCGCTTCGGCGATTGCGTTGATGAGCGCTTGCTGATCCACCGGTATGCGGAGGTGCGCCGTTGCACCCAATCGCAGTCGAGAGCCCGCTTCCGGCGTGTCATCTGCAGTAAGCACGATGACTGCTGCATCTGCAAGCCGTGGAGTCCCGGCGTTACGAGATGCAGAATGACGCAGCCAGTCGCCTCCCGCGACTGCTTCTTCAACATCGCGCCGCAGGCTGCCTGGATCTCGAGCTCGGACGGCGTACCAACGCACTCGGTGACGATCGCTGGCCACGTCACCATCCCCATGACTGGCGGACTCGCCGCCGATAACGATCTACGAGCCCGATCCTTTTCTGAGCTCCGCCTCCATGCCGAGCTCTTGTATTTTGCGCGTGAGGGTGTTGCGTCCCCATCCGAGCCACGCCGCGGCTTCCATCCGATGCCCGCCGGTATGCGCGAGCGCGCGACGGATCAGCGCGCGCTCGAATTCGTGCTCGAGACGCTCGCCGACGTTGCGCTCGCCGCGCTGCAGCGCCTGCGCGAGCTCGCGATCGAGCGCCTGCTGCCAGGTGGCTTCCACCGCGCCCGCAATCGCCGCTGGCGCCTCACGGATCTCCGGCGGAAGATCGGCGACTTCGATGCGCTGCCCGGGGCCCATCACCGTGATCCAGTGGCAGATGTTCTCGAGCTGGCGCACGTTGCCCGGGAAGGAAAAAGCGACCAGCGCCTTGAGGGCTTCTTCCGACATCGTCTTCGGCTCGACGGCGAGCTCGCGCGCGCTCTTCTGCAGGAAATGACGCGCGAGCGGCGCGATATCCTCGCGGCGCTCGCGCAGCGGCGGCAGGCGGAGCCGGACGACGTTGAGACGGTGCAGGAGGTCTTCGCGGAACAAGCCAAGACGCACGCGCTCGTCGAGATTCTGGTGCGTCGCGGCGATGATGCGTACGTTCGCCTTGAGCGGCGCATGCCCGCCGACGCGGTAGTACTCGCCGTCGGCCAGCACGCGCAAAAGACGCACCTGCAGGTCGGGCGGCATGTCGCCGATCTCGTCCAAGAACAGCGTTCCGCCTTCGGCCTGCTCGAAGCGTCCGCGGCGCTGGTTCTGCGCGCCGGTGAACGCGCCGCGCTCGTGGCCGAACAATTCCGATTCCAGAAGATCCTTCGGGATCGCCGCCGTGTTGATCGCAACGAACGGTCCCGCCGCGCGTGGACTGTGTCGGTGCAGCGCACGCGCGACCAGTTCCTTGCCCGTCCCGGACTCGCCGGTGATCAGCACGGTCGCCGACGATTGCGACAAGCGTCCGATCGCACGAAACACCTCCTGCATCGCGGGAGCCTGGCCGAGGATCTCCGGCGTTTCGGATCCGGCCGCCGCATTCGACTGCGCAGGCGGCGTCTCCGCCGTCGCGCGTCGAATCAGCGCGAGCGCATGATCGACGTCGAACGGTTTCGGAAGGTATTCGAACGCGCCGCCCTGGAACGCCGCTACCGCACTATCGAGGTCGGAGTACGCGGTCATGATGATGACGGGCACCTGCGGATAGCGCTCTTTCACCTTGTTCAGGAGCGCGATGCCGGATTCGCCCGGCATCCGGATGTCCGACACCAGCACCTGCGGCTGGCTCACCGAAAGCGCCTGCAGCACCTCGTACGCCGACGAGAACGTCTTGAACGGGATGCCTTCACGTGCGAGGGCCTTCTCGAGCACCCAGCGAATCGAGCGGTCGTCGTCGACGATCCACACCGCTTTCGTCCCTTCGCCATGCGGCGAGTCGTAGTCGTATGCGTACATCCTGTCGCTCATCTCCTGAAAGCCGCTTTCAAGCGCGCATGGTCTCGAGCGGCAAAAGAATCCGGAATACAGTTCGACCCGGTGCGCTCTCGCATTCGATGGCACCGTTGTGCTGCGCAACGAAGGTCTGCGCAATCGTGAGTCCGAGGCCGCTGCCGCCTTCGCGCCCGGACACGAGCGGGAAGAAGATGCGATCGGCGATAGCCGCCGGCACGCCCGGGCCGTTGTCTTCGACCTGAACGGCGAGCGCGATCCGGTGCCGGCGCCGTGCGAGCGTGAGCCCGCGCGCGATCCGCGTGCTGACGCGAATCTCGGGACCCGCGGTCTTCCCGTTCAACGCCTGCGCCGCGTTGCGCACGATGTTGAGCACGGCCTGCGTGAGCTGGTCGGGATCGGCTTCGAATTCGGGGAGGCTCGTGTCGAAGTCGCAGACGATCGGGATCGACGGAAACTCCGCCTGCACGACGCCCTTCACGCGCACCAGAATCTCGTGGATATTCGTCCGCCGGTAGGTGGGCAGCCGATGCGGCGTGAGGAGCCGGTTGACGAGGGACTGCAGCCGGTCGGCCTCGCCGATGATCACTTGCGTGTACTCGATCAGCTGCGCGCGCTCGAGTTCGCGCTCGAGCAGTTGGGCCGCGCCGCGAATACCACCCAGCGGATTCTTGATCTCGTGCGCGAGGCTCCGGATCAGCTCGCGATTCGCCTGCTGCTGCTCGTTGAGCCTCTCCTCGCGCGCGATCTTGAGCTGCTGGTCGATGTGACGGAACTCGAGCACGAGCGTCGCATCGGGACCTTCGACCGGGGATACCGTGCACGTGAGATGAAGCTTCGGCTTGCCGCACGCGCCGAGCTCGAGCTCCTGCTCGGTGTACGAAGCGCCGGTCGCAATGGCCTTGTCCACCGCGGCGCACAGGGTCAGGCAATCGCCGAAAACCTTCTGCGGCATCTGTCCGACCAGCTTGGCACGCGAGACTTCGAACAAATTCTCGGCCGCGGGATTGGCGTACGCGATGCGCCGGTCCGCCCGCAGGATCAGAACGGCGGTCGCGAGCAGCTCGAGGCCCGCATTCGACGTCGCGAGAACCTGCGACGCCGAGGAGGCCGGGAACAAACGAAGCTTCACCGGTACGCGCACGATCGGTGCGTCGCGGCCTGTTTCTGGCGGCGACCCGTCAACGTCAGCAATATCTGCGCCGAACGCGCTGCGAGATTTCGCACCGCGCCATCCCGCCGCGAGAGACCCTCGTGTTGCGCTTGCGTGACCCCGTTGCGCGGCGCGCGTGGGTCAGCGAACGTTCGCGAGTTCCTTCTTGAGCGCATCGACGTTGCGCTCATGGAGCTGCACCGCCTGGCGCAAGCGGGCGATGCGCTGGCGATATTTTTCCACGTCGGACTTTTCGTCGGGCAGCGGCGTGGGTGCGCCGTTGTCGTACGCCACGCGCGCCTCGTCGAGGAGCTTCTCCTCCGACGCAAGCTCGTCAGTGAGCACCTTGCGCCGCATCTCGTCGCGCGACTTCTGCGTGGCGGTGTCGACACGCGGGTAACCGGTCGGTGAACCCGCGCTCTTGCCTGGCGCGCTTTCCGGGCTCCGATAGGGCGCGCCCGGAACATTGAAATAGATCGCGCCCGCGTTGGTGTAGCACTTGTACGTCGAGCCTTCGACGACCAGCGGCTTGTTGCCGCCGCAACCCGATTCCTTCGCCTTGTCCTCGAGCGCGCCGGCGACTGCCGGACCGATGGCGAGGACCCAGGCAAGGAGCCCGCACACCGCGAGCGCCCGCGGGCAGAGAAGTGGGGAGAGATCCGGTTCAAATCGCATGGCGCCGCAGTGTACTTCACGCTTTCCGCGAAGCAAAAGGGGCGGGTTCTGGTTCCCGCCCCCTGCGTTCACGGAAAACGCGCACGCGGCGCGGCTGGTTTACAGGCTGTAGTACATGTCGTATTCGACCGGATGCGTCGTCATCCGGAAGCGCGTGACCTCTTCCATCTTGAGCCCGATGTAGGCGTCGATCATGTCGTCGGTGAACACGCCGCCGCGGGTCAGGAACCCACGGCCCTTGTCGAGATGGTCGAGCGCCTCCTCGAGCGACGCGCAGGGATGCGGGACCTTCGCCGCCTCCTCGGGCTCGAGGTCGTAGAGATTCTTGTCCATCGGGTCGCCCGGATGGATCTTGTTCTGCACGCCGTCCAGCCCCGCCATCAGCATCGCCGCGAAACCGACATAGGGATTCATCGTTGGATCGGGGAAGCGCACTTCGATGCGCCGTGCCTTGCCGCTCGACACGTACGGCACGCGCACCGCGGCGGAACGGTTGCGCGCGGAGTACGCGAGGTTGATCGGCGCCTCGAAGCCCGGCACCAGCCGCTTGTAGGAGTTCGTGCCTGGATTGGTGAAGGCGTTCAGCACCTTCGCGTGCTTGATGATCCCGCCGATGTAATAGAGCGCGAGTTCGGAGAGGCCCGCGTAGCCGTTGCCGTCGAACAGATTCTTGCCGTCCTTCCAAACCGATTGATGGCAGTGCATGCCGGATCCGTTGTCGCCGACGATCGGCTTCGGCATGAACGTCGCGGTCTTGCCGTACGCCGCGGCCGTGTTGTGGATGCAGTACTTGAGAATCTGCATCCAGTCGGCACGCTTGACCAGCGGCGCGAACTTGGTGCCGATCTCGTTCTGTCCCGCGGCGGCGACCTCGTGGTGGTGCACCTCGACCTCGACGCCCATCTGCTCGAGCGCGAGGCAGATCGCTGAGCGGATGTCCTGCAGCGAATCGACCGGCGGCACCGGGAAGTAGCCGCCCTTGACGGGTGGACGATGGCCCATGTTGCCGCCTTCGAATTTCTCCGCCGACGACCACGGTGCCTCGCTAGAGAACACCTTGCAGTAGCTCCCGGACATGTCGACCGACCACTCGACCGCGTCGAAGATGAAAAACTCCGGCTCGGGTCCGAAGTAGACGGTATCGCCCAGGCCCGTCGACTTGAGATACGCCTCGGCGCGCTTCGCGAGCGAGCGTGGATCGCGTTCGTAGCCCTTGCCGTCCATCGGCTCGATGACGTCGCAGGTCAAGAGCAGCGTCGTCTCATCCATGAACGGATCGATCCGCGCCGTGTCGGGATCGGGCATCAGCAGCATGTCGGACGCCTGGATCCTCTTCCAGCCCGCGATCGACGAGCCGTCGAACGCGTGGCCCGCATCGAACTTATCGGCGCCGAACGCCTTCACCGGCACGGACACGTGCTGTTCCTTGCCGCGGGTGTCGGTGAAACGGAGATCGACGAACTTGACTTCCTTGTCCTTGATCATTTTCAGCACGTCGGCTGCCGTGGTCATGCAGAGTCTCCTGGGAAACGTTTGCGGGAGGGGACGTTGCGTTGCGGAAATGCAGCGCGTATCCAAAAGCTAGAAATATGCCATAGGTTGGAGGTGCAAAAACACGAGGTTCCGCCCAAAAAGGCCGAGGCAACGGCGCTCGGGTCGCAAGAATGCACCAAGTTGAAGCGCATTGGCAACCCGCCACCCAAAAATGGTGCATCGCCCGAGAGCGCTGGATCCCCAGATTGCTGCGGCGCGAAACCCGTCACCCGTTCGGGGGCGTTCGGCTGTGCGCTAGGGATAGAACAGGTAGAGAAGGTAGCCCGACTGGGTCGTCGCGCTGGCATCGATGAAGAGCTTCACGACCACCTCGCCGTTCCCCGCGATGCCGTTCGCGATGTCCGCCGTGCCGCTCACGTAATCGGTGGGCGCAAGCGCGCGCCGCACGACGACCTGGTCGGCGGAATCCTTGAGCGTCAACTCGAGATACGGATAGGCGACCGAGTACCCGGCGCGATTGCGGATCGTCGCGCTCAGGATCAGCAAGCCCTTGTGCGCCGGATCGGCCTGGAGCTCGGAGGCGTCGATCGACAGGCCCGCGACGTCGCGGAGCGGACGGACCGTGCAGCCCAGCACGGTGCACATGCGGGTGAGCGCCGGGCGTAACACGGGCCAGTGCGCGGCGAGACCGTCGCGAAAGTGGTACGCCACCTGGCCGATCAGCGCGATCGCGAGCACCGGAATCGCGATTGCATAAAGCGCTGTCGCGGCACGTGACCTGGGTTTGGGCTTGTCCCACGCGAAGCGGCGCTCGTAGTCCTCCGCCGTCTCCTGCTCGCGCATCCGCGCGTTGCGCTCTTCGAGTTCCTCTTCGTCTTCTTCTTCGTCGTCGACGGGCGCGGGCCGCAACGCGCGCGACGGCCGCAGCGTGATTGTCGGCGGACCCTTCGCAAGATCGTCGAGATCGATGTCAGGTTCCGGTCGGGCGACCGGCGCGAGGGAGATCAGCTGCCCGACACCGTCGAATACGGTGCGGCAATGGCCGCAGCGAACCTTGCCGTCGCGCAGCGCAAGCTGCTCCTCGGTCACCCTGAAAATCGTCGAGCAGCTCGGACAGCGCGTGTATTTTTCGTCGGTCATCAGAAGGCGCAAAGGGTTGCGCGACCGCGAGATCCTAATGTCCCGTTGGCGAAATCACTGCTCGTCGAGCGCGCCGAAGCCCGGGGCGCCGCTGCAAAGGCGGCGAGAACAGCGCAAAACGCGAAGCCGCGCGCGAGCCGCTGATCGTGAATCTTCGCAAGCACCGCGACCAAGGCGTCGTTTCTCGTCCGCCGTTGCGCAAGGAATTTCCGGAACGGGACACTTTTGCTCATGCGCCGGACCGTCGAACGCCCGCCACGAGCGTCCAGCCGTCCGTCTCCCCCCACGGCGCGATATTAAACCAGCGCTCGTAGGCGACAGCGATCTCGTCGACCTGCGGCGTCAGGATGCCGGCAAGCGCGAGACGGCCGGCCGCACGCACGCGACCGGCCATTGCCGGGGCAAGGAGACGCAAGGGATTCGCGAGAATATTGGCAACGACGATGTCGAATGCCCCCGATGGCAAGGCATCGGGCTCGACGAACGTTGCGTTCACGCCGTTGGCGCGCGCGTTGTCGCGACTCGTGGACAGCGCCTGCGGATCGACGTCGACGCCTGTGACACTTGCCGCGCCGAGGCGCGCCGCGGCGATGGCGAGAATGCCGGAGCCGCATCCGTAGTCGAGCACGGACTCGCCGCCCCGAATTTCCGCTGCGAGCCACTTGAGGCACAGGCGGGTCGTTGCGTGCGATCCCGTTCCGAATGCGAGGCCAGGATCGAGTGTGATGTTGAGCGCGCCCGGCCGCGGTGGCTCACACCACGACGGCACGATCCACAGGTCGTTCGCGACCTCGATCGGCCCGAACTGCGTTTGCGACACACGCACCCAATCGCGCTCGTCGACGCGTGAAACTTCGTGCGGCGGCGCGGTTTGGCCGACGATGCGCGACGCCTCGCGCATCATCGCGGCCGCATCGGCATCGGACGCACAGAGAGCAACCACGCGGGATATCGGCCATAGCGCGGCTTCCCCCGCGCCCGGCTCGGCAAAAACCGGGGTCTCGCCGCTCGATCCCGCGTACGGGTCGCTCACTTCGACACTGAGCGCCCCGGCCGCGAGCAGGGCATCGGACCAGGCGTCCGCGTCGGAAGCGCCGCAGTCGAAGCGTACGGCGAGATAGCCGGACACCGTCTGCGCGCAGTCGTCAGGCCGCCTGCTTGCGCTTGGCGAGGCGCTCTTCGAGGTAGTGGATCGAGGTGCCGCCGCGCAGGAACTTGTCGTCGAGCAAGAGCTCCTGGTGCAGCGGAATGTTGGTCTTGATCCCCGAGACCACCATCTCCGAGAGCGCGACCCGCATCCGTGCGATCGCCTGCTCGCGCGAATCGCCGGTCGCGATCACCTTGCCGATCAGCGAATCGTAGTTTGGAGGAACGAAATAATTCTGATAAGCGTGCGAATCAACGCGTATTCCCGGTCCGCCGGGCGCGTGCCAAGCGGTGATGCGCCCGGGTGAGGGCACGAAGGTCCACGGATCCTCGGCGTTGATCCGGCATTCGATCGCGTGGCCGCGCTTCACGATGTCGCGCTGCCGGAAGCGAAGCTTCTGACCGGCCGCGATCCGGATCTGCTCCTGCACGATGTCGATGCCGGTGATCGCCTCGGTGACCGGATGCTCGACCTGGATGCGCGTGTTCATTTCGATGAAATAGAACTCGTCGTCCTGGTAGAGGAACTCGAAGGTGCCGGCGCCGCGATAGCCGATCTTGCGGCACGCTTCCGCCGCGCGCTCGCCGATGCGCACGAGCAGCCGCTCGGTGATCCCGGTGGCCGGTGCCTCCTCGATGATCTTCTGGTGCCGCCGCTGCATCGAACAGTCGCGATCGAACAGGTACACCGCGTTCTTGTGCTCGTCAGCGAGCACCTGGATCTCGATGTGTCGCGGTGTTGTCAGAAACTTCTCCATGTAGACCATCGAATTCGCGAAGGCGGTCTGCGCTTCCGTCCGGGTGAGCGCGACCGCCGGTAGCAGCGCGGCCTCGGTGTGCACGACGCGCATGCCGCGTCCGCCGCCGCCTCCCGCCGCCTTGATGATTACCGGGTACCCGACCGCGCGCGCCGCCTTGACGATTTCCTTCGGATCATCGGAAAGCGCGCCTTCGGAGCCCGGCACACACGGAACGCCGGCCTTGGCCATCGCTCCCTTGGCGCTCACCTTGTCGCCCATGATGCGAATGGTTTCCGCCTTGGGTCCGATGAAGACGAAGCCGGAGCGCTCGACCTTCTCGGCGAAGTCGGCGTTCTCCGACAGAAATCCGTAGCCGGGATGGATCGCCTGGGCGTCGGTCACTTCTGCGGCCGCGATGATTGCCGGGATGTTGAGATAGCTCATCGACGCCGGCGGCGGTCCGATGCATACCGACTCGTCTGCGAGCGCGACGTACTTCGCATCGCGATCCGCTTCCGAGTGGACGACGACAGTCTTGACGCCAAGCTCGCGGCACGCACGCTGGATCCGCAGCGCGATCTCGCCGCGATTGGCGATCAGGATCTTGTCGAAGAGCTTGTCGGGACGGGCGACGGCCATTCGGGGTTAGAGATCAGAGATCGGATGCCGGTGAAACGGCCACGCCGTCTTCATGGGGCCTCGCAAGGCTTTCACCCGATCACAAATAATGACTGGCCAAACTCGACGGCCTGTCCGTTTTCCACCAGGACGGCTTTGATCGTGCCCGCGGCGTCGGCTTCAATCTCGTTCATGAGCTTCATCGCTTCGACGATGCACAGCGTGTCACCCGCCGCGACTTCGTCTCCCACGTCGACGAACGGCTTTGCGCCCGGCGAAGCGGAACGATAGAAGGTGCCGACCATCGGACTCTTCACGACGTGTCCTTCGGGCTCCTTCGTCAATGCTGTCGCGGCCTCGGCGGGCGCTGGCGCGGCGGCGGCGAAGCCATCGGCGGGGGCCGGGGCGGGGATTGCGCCCGGCGCCGGTTGCGGTCGGGCGAGGGAGCGCGAAATCCGGACACGTTCCTCGCCCTCCTGGATCTCGAGCTCCGCAATACCGGACGACTCGACCAACTCGATCAGTGTCTTCAGTTTGCGCAGATCCATCGCGATCCAGCCCCCGGCGGGTATCCAACCCCGTCCCGCAGCGGAACCCAGCCGTCGAATGCGGCGTCCGGCCACCGTGGCGGCCGGCATCGTCCGTCTCGACCGCAGCTGCGAGCGAGGGCGGACGAGTTTGCCGCAGATCGGCGCACGTTGTCCAGTGTTGACGGCACGTTCAATGCCGTATCCGTTGGACCTTGATCAAGTCCGAAAGATCGCGCCCGGGTAAGCGCCGCCGCGCCGCTCGACTGAGAAGCTCCAAAGCTCGAAGTCCGGGGGCGAGTCGCGAATGGCGGAGGGTTGTCCGCTTTTGCCCGAGGTTACGTCTTTTTTTCCAGGAGTTGCGAGACGATAGCGTCGAGACGCTTCTCGTTGAGCGGGCCGAGTTGCGTGTGGGCGACCTGGCCGTCGCGGTTGAGGATTATTGTAAAAGGCAATGCCATCAAGTCGTTACCGAAGGTCTTCGACAGTTCGAGCGCGCCGTAGCCGCCAAGCAGCGTCGGATAGTTGACCCCGATCTCCGAGGCGAACGTTTTCACCTTCGGGGCCTCGTCGATGGCAATCCCGACAAATTGCAACCCTCGCGGACCGTCCTGTATCTGTGCGCGAATGAAGCGCGGCATTTCTTCGCGGCACGGCGCGCACCACGTCGCCCAGAAGTTCACGACGAGCACCTTGCCGCGCCACTGGTCGAGCGCTTGGGCATGACCATCGAGATCCGGCAGGCTGACCGACAGCAGGGCGGCGCCGTCCGCGCCTTTGCCCGTGGACGGCGAAAGTAGAGCGTAGGCGAGGGCGCCAGCCCCGACAACGGCCGCGCAGCCCGCGCCAAGAAGCCAGCGACGCTTTGACGAATCAGCGGTCATCGATGGAAGCCGGAGTAAGCACTAACCGCGCGCGATTCAATCGAACAACCCTTTCTTGGGTGGCCGCGCGTCGACGATAGACCCCGGGCCTTTGCCCTCGGCGGGCAGCGCAAGCCGCACCTGCTGTACGTTCGGCGGATAGCAGACGCCGAGATCGGCGCATCCCTGCGAATCCGCCTTGAGCACGATCGACTCGCCGGCGGAGCCGCCCGTCAGGTCGAGACGCACGACGACCATACCCCGATAGGTCTCGACGTCGCCGAAGAATTCGTCATGCTTGCGTTTTCCCGCGGGCAATTCCGGCGTCTTCAGGGCCGCACCAACCGGTTCCACTATGAAGCGAAGCTTGTCGCGATAGAGGTAGTAGCCATCGGCGATCAGGAAGCGTGCTTCGAGGGTCTTTGCGTCCAGTGCGCGCGCGGAGAAGCGAAAGGCCTCCTCCGGCGGGAGGAGCTTGGGGGTGGCATCGGGGAGCCCGGCGGCCCGTCCCTTCGGCCACGCGCCCAAGGCAAGCAGCGCGAGCGCGGCGAGCGCGCTACGGCGCCCGGGTTTCAGCGGCGATCCAGTCAAGGTAGTCACGGTGTCCATAGACGATCGGGACCGCGATGACCTCGGGAAGTTCGTAGGGATGGACACTGCGGATGGCGGCTTCGATGTCGGAATACAACGTGCTCCGCGTCTTGATAGCCACGGGTATCTCGGTCCCCGTTTCGGTCTGTCCGCGCCAGTGATACATTGACTCCACCGGCGCCCCGATGTTGACACACGCGGCGAGGCGCCGGTCGATGAGCGTCTTCGCCAGAATGTCGGCGGACGCGCGATCCGGGACGTGCGTCATCACGAGGATCGTCGCGTCGGGCAAGGAGCATCCATGCGTTTCGTTGTGCTTGCGATTGTACTGGCATTTCCGCTGTTCGATCTTTACGTCACCACGCGCTTCGCGCGCTGGAGCGGTGTTCCGCTGTGGGTCTGGCTCGTCGTTCCTGCGCTGGGCGGCATGTTTCTGTTAAGGAACGAGCGTCTCGAATTCCGCGCGCGAACCGTCGCCGCGCTGCATGGCGAGCAGGCGGGTCTGCGCGGCCTTCTCGATAGCGGCCGCAAGGTGCTTGCCGGCATGCTCTTCATCATTCCAGGCCTTTTGACGGATGCTATCGCGCTCATGCTGCTCGCGTTGCCGATCAATCAGCGCGGTATCTTTGACCCGCTGCCGGCGGGTGTCGGACGCGCATCGGCCCTCCGTCGCGAGTCGCTCGACGTCGATTGATCGTTCGGCGCGCGACGTTACACCAGCGCCGGTACTAGCTCCGCGCCATCCGGGTCGAACGGTCCGCGGCCGCGGCCGAATGGGGGCCTCACCGCCCTCTCGGCTTGCGGGCGGCAAGTGCACGCCGCTTTGGCGGAAACCGCGCTGGAAAGAAACGCCTCGCCCCGCTACTTCATTCGGTCGAGCAGCGTCGGCTGATCCTTACGCGACCGGCGATACGCCCACAGCATCATGCCCGCGCCGGCGATGATCATGGGCAGTGAAAGCCATTGGCCCATCGTAAGCCCGAAGGTGAGGAATCCGAGGAAATCGTCGGGCTCGCGCGCGTACTCGGCGATGAAGCGAAACGACCCGTAGCCCAGCAGGAACAATCCCGAGACCGCGCCCATCGGACGCCGCCGCGCCGCGAAGAGCCACAGGATAATGAACAGGGCGATGCCTTCGAGCGCGAATTCGTAGAGCTGCGAGGGGTGGCGCGGGAGGTTGTCGACCTTCGGAAACACCATCGCCCACGGCCCCTGCGTCACGCGGCCCACGAGCTCGCCGTTGATGAAGTTGCCCAGCCGCCCGGCCGCAAGTCCCAGCGGAATGAGCGGCGCGACGAAATCCATCACGTCGAGCCACCGCTTCCCGCGGCGGCGCGCGAAGAACCACATGGCGATCAGCACGCCAAGGAATCCGCCGTGAAAGCTCATGCCGCCGTGCCACAGCTCGAAGATCTCGAGCGGGTTCGCGAGATAGTAGAGCGGTTTGTAGAACAGCACGTAGCCCAATCGCCCGCCGAGAATCACACCGAGCGCGCCGTAGAACAGCATGTCGTCGACGTCACGCGGATGCCAGCCGGTCAGAAGATTCTGTCGAGCGCGATAGCGACCGAGCACGACGAACAGCACGAATCCCACAAGGTACATGAGACCGTACCAGCGCACGGCGAACGGCCCGATCGAGAACGCAACGGGATTGAAATCCGGGTGAACCATCATCGAGGAAGTGCGCCCATCAACGATTCAGTACAATCGTTCGATTATACGGGCCGCATCCACAAGGCCCTCGCAGGAACCGCGCATGCAAGATGCATCATCGGACGGACGGTCGACGCCTTCGCTCTCCGCGTCGGCGCAGCGGGTCCAAGCCGCGCTCGCGGCGGCGGGCGTCCCGTCGGTCATCACCGAATACGCAACGCCTGCACGAACTTCCGCCGAAGCCGCGCAGGTGCTCGGGTGCCGCGTCGGCCAAATCGCGAAGTCGCTCGTCTTTCGGACGGCATCGGGCAACGCAGTGCTCGTGATCGCGAGCGGCGCGAACCGCGTCGATGAAGCGCGCGTCGCCGCGCTCGCCGGCGAGGCGATCGGGAAGGCCGATGCGGCGTTCGTGCGCGCGGTGACGGGATACGCGATCGGCGGCATCCCGCCGCTCGCGCATGCGCAGCAGCTCATGACGTTCGTGGATCGCGATCTCGCGCGCTACGATGTCGTCTACGCGGCAGGCGGCACCCCGCATGCGATGTTCCCGATCCCGCCGGACCGGCTGATTGAAGTGAGCGGCGGAACGGTTGCCGATGTGGCGCTGTTAGCCTAGGGTCTCGCCAGCGCCGCTCCAAACTTCCCCATTGGAGGCACCATGCATCCTCCCCTCCTCCGCATCGACCTCACCGTCGCCGCGATCGTTTTCGCGAGCGCGCTGGCAGGGTGCGCCGGAAATGTGAGCGATGGGCCTCCCGCGCCCGACCCCGTCTATCACGTAGGCGATCGGTGGGTCTACAACGGCAGCGACGGCTTTCGAGTCAAGACGACGTGGGTCGAGACGCACGAGGTGACGGCGATCGACGCCAGCGGCATCCATATCCACATCACGCTGGTCGGACCGTCGGTCAACGTCGAGCGCGAGGAGCTGCTCGAAGCGCCTGGCCTGGTCAAGATCGGCGCGGCGATGGACATCGAGACCCGCCGCTTCTCGACGCCGTTCATCCGCTACCAGTTTCCGCTGACTCCGGGCCAGACCTGGAACCAGCGCCCGACCAACTTCAACGAGAGCTCGCAGCAGAGCGGTCAGCTCTCCAACTTCCGTCGCGTCGAAGGCTGGACGAACGTGACGACACCCGCCGGGACGTTCGACGCGCTGCAGATTCGCGTGATCATGCGGCTTGACGATTCGACCTTCTGGCGCAGCGAAACCAATTGCGACTACCTCATCCTCTATTCGCCGAAGGTCGGCGCGTCCGTCCATGAGGAGAAAAACGCTTTCTACGTTGAGCGCGGCGATCCACTGCAAGCCATGGTGCGCGCGCAAAATACCGTGATCGACCTCGTATCGTTCACGCCGGGCAAGTAGCAGAGGCAACCGTGCTGGGATCGGGCTCGCAAATATCGGTTCTCGCGTGGCGGGATCGGCCCCATCTGGGGCGCGCGCGCGGCATCGCGAGCTTCCTCTTCCTCGCGCTGGTGATTGCAGGTTGCGTTGGCCCCAGCGTCACCGACGGGCCGCCGGCGGGCGCCCCGGGGATGCAGGTCGGCGATCGATGGGTTTACCGCGGCGAGGATGGATTCCGGCAAAAGGTGGTCTGGGAAGAGACGCACGAGGTCATTGGGATCGACCCGGCCGGAATCCGCGTGCACATAGCGCTCCAAAACCCGACGCTCGACATCCAACGCAACGAGCTTTGGAAAGCGCCCGGAACCGTCGAGGTCGGCGCGCTGATGGACATCGAGACGCGGCGCTTCGCGACACCGCTCGAGCGCTACAGGTTTCCGCTCGCGCCCGGCGAGCGTTGGAACCAGATGCTCGCCAATGTGAACGAGACCGCGCATACCCAGGGTCAGATCTCGCGCTTCGCGCGCGTCGATGGCTGGGAGAAGGTCACCACGCCGGCGGGAACGTTCGACGCCCTGCGCATTCGCGTCATCATGCGTCTCGACGATGAGGAGTTCTGGCGCACCGCGACCGAATGCAACTACCTCGTCTGGTACGCACCCGAGGTCGGCGCGGCGGTCCGGGAGGAGAAACAGGCGCAATACCTGTTGAAGGACGGCCAGACCAGCGTCGTCGTGCGGGCGCAGTACACGTTTCTCGAGCTCACGTCGTACAAGCGTGGTGGCTGATCCTCTCCAATCTGCGAACGGATCTTTGCTTCTTAATCGTCGATGGTAAAGAAAATCGACGGGTTCATCCCGGCGATTTCCTCTAGCCAGGGTTCTCGTACGCTCGCCTGCGTTGTGATTCTTCCGCGGGGCTCGCGGCGATCCGCTCGCGAGCCCTGGAAACTCGTTTACTCCCCAAAGAAAATCGACGGGTTCATCCCGGCGATTTTCCTCAAGCCAGGGGTCTCGAACCCCCGTCTGCGTTGTAATTCTTCTGCAGGGCTCGCGGCGATCCGCTCGCGAGCCCTGGAAACTCGTTTACTGCGGCTCCCCCAGCCCGAGCCGCCGCCAGATCGTCGTCGTAAGGAGCGCGGCGTTGAGAGTGTAGAAGTGCAATCCCGGCGCGCCGCGCTCCAGGAGCCGCGCACACAGATCGGTCACGACGTCGAGACCGAACGCGCGGATCGACGCCGTGTCGTCGCCGTAGCCCTCGAGCTTGCAGCGGATCCAGCGTGGAATCTCCGCTCCGCAGGTATCGGAGAAGCGCGCGAGCTTGGCAAAGCTGCCGATCGGCATGATCCCGGGCACGATCGGTACGCGGATTCCGTGCTTCGCGCACTCGTCGACGAAGTGCCAGTAGGCGTCGGCGTTGAAGAAGTATTGGGTGATCGCGGAGTCGGCGCCGGCCTCGACCTTGCGGCGGAAACTCGCGAGGTCGGCTTCCGCCGTACGCGCCTGCGGATGGTATTCGGGATACGCGGCGACATCGATGTGAAACCAGTCGCCGGTCTCCCCCCGGATGAACGAGACCAGCTCGCTCGCGTAACGAAATTCACCCGCATCAGCGGTGCCGGACGGCAGGTCGCCCCGCAGTGCGATCAGGTGGCGGATGCCGTGGGAACGGTACTGCGCGAGGACTTCGCGGATGCCCGTTCGCGACGAACCGATACACGACAGGTGCGGCGTGCCGTGCATGCCTTCGCCGCGAATCTCCAGCACGGTCTCGAGCGTCCCTTCGCGCGTCGAACCGCCAGCGCCGAAGGTCACCGAGCAGAACGCGGGCTTGAGCGCGTTCAGCTGAACGCGCGCGGCCCGCAGCTTCGCGCGGCCTTCGTCGGTGCGCGGCGGGAAGAACTCCAGGCTGAAGAGGCGTTCGGCCACTAAAGTCGAGGAGCGTGTCGAATGCGCTAGCTCTTCTTCGGCAAGACCAGCGCGGAGAGGGCCCATGAAATGATGCTGAACACGATCGCGCCGAAGACGCCTGCCCAGAATCCGTCGACCTTGAAACCCTGGATGAACGAGCCGGCAAACCAGAACAGAAGACCGTTGATGATGAAGATGAAGAGCCCGAGCGTCAGGATCGTCACCGGCAGGGTAAGAAGCACGAGCAGCGGCCGGATCAGCGCATTGATGAGCCCGAGGACCAGCGCCGCGATCAGCGCCGCCGTGAAATCGGCGACGTGGATCGACTTGAAGACGTACGGCAGCGCCATCAGCGCGACGGCGTTGATGAGCCAGACGACGAGCAAGCGCAGCATGTCACCTCCGTGATCGGGATGTGAACGACCGCTTAACGGCCGCGTTAGGTTCCGCCGATATAGGGCTTCATCGCCGCGAACAGCGTGCGGCTGATCGGCGCGTCGAAGCCCGCCGCCTCCGACATCTCTGCCACGGTGCCGGAGAGCCACGGCGCTTCGAGCCTTCGGCCCGCGGTCAGGTCGTGCAGCATCGACGCTTTCATTTCGTACGGCAGCGAGTCGAGCGCCTCCATCTGGGATTCGACAAAATTGTCGGCGAGTGCCACGTCCTCCGCGCGACCGAGATTGAACGCTTCGCTGAGCGCCCCTTCGAAGGTCGCACGCAGATCCCGATCGTCGCGTATCACGCCGATCGGCGCGCGCGCGAGGCAGGTGCATCCGGAGAGCGCGGAAAGAAAGCAGAACTTCTCCCACAGCGCGCGGCGAATGTCGGCCGAGACTTCGATCTCGATGCCCGCGGCACGTGCGGCTTCGGCGAACTCGACTGCCTTCTCGTACGAACCGCCACGAAAGGCGCCGACGCGCAATCGGGCCATCGTCCCGGTATGGGTAATCACGCCGGGTTCGCGAATCGTCGCTGCGATGTAGGCGACGCCGCCCAGCACGTGCTGCGCGCCAAGCACGCGCATCAGTATGTCCGGCGCAGCGAGGCCGTTCTGGAACGGGATAGCAACGCCGCCGCGCGCGATGAGGGGCTTCAGCTGCGCGGCGGCGGATTCCACATCCCAAAGCTTGACGCAGAACATCACCACGTCGACCGCGTCCATCGTACCGACATCGTCGGTTGCCCGCGCCGGCTTGACGTGCATCGGCGACACGCCGCTTTCGATTACAAGCCCGGCGTCGCGAATCGCCTGGAGATGCCGTCCACGCGCGACAAACGTGACCTCATGACCGGCGAGCGCGAGCTTGGCGCCGAAGAATCCGCCGACGCCGCCCGCGCCCATCACCGCAATGCGCATGGCCTTCGCGCTCTATCGCCTAGTAGCGGTAGGTGTCGGGCTTGAACGGCCCGTCCCGGTCGACCCCGATGTAGCGCGCCTGCTTGTCGGTGAGCTCGGTCAGCATCGATCCGAGCTTCGTCAACTGCAGCCGCGCGACCTTTTCGTCCAGATGCTTCGGCAGCACATAGACCCCGACCGGATACCGCTTTCCGCCCTCCCGCGCATCCGCCCACAGCTCGATCTGCGCCATCACCTGATTGGTGAACGACGAGCTCATCACATACGACGGATGGCCGGTGGCACACCCGAGGTTCACCAGGCGTCCTTCGGCGAGCAGGATGATGCGCTTGCCGTCGGGGAAGATGACGTGATCGACCTGCGGCTTGATGTTCTCCCACTTGTAGCGCCGCAGGGCGGCAACATCGATCTCGTTGTCGAAGTGACCGATGTTGCAGACGATGGCGTTGTGCTTCATCTTCTGCATGTGCGCGTGCGTTATGACGTCGATGTTGCCGGTCGCGCTCACGAAGATGTCGGCCTTGTCGCACGCGTAATTCATCGTGACGACGCGATAGCCCTCCATCGCCGCCTGCAATGCACAGATCGGGTCGATCTCGGCGATCCACACCTGCGCGGAGAGCGCGCGCAGTGCCTGCGCCGAGCCCTTCCCGACGTCGCCGTAGCCGTTTACGACCGCGATCTTGCCGGCGATCATCACGTCGGTCGCACGCTTGAGGCCGTCCACCAGCGATTCGCGGCAGCCGTAGAGGTTGTCGAACTTGGACTTGGTCACCGAATCGTTGACGTTGATCGCCGGGAAACCGAGGCGGCCTTCCTTGTGCATCTGGTAGAGGCGCTTGACGCCCGTGGTCGTCTCCTCGGTCACGCCCTTGATGTTCGCCTTGATGCGCGAATAGAACTTCGGGTCGGTACCGAGCTTCTGCGCGATCGCGGTGAAGAGCGCGAATTCCTCCTCGTTGCTCGGATGCGAGATGACCGAGCGATCGGTCTCCGCGAGCGATCCCAGGTGGACGAGGAGCGTCGCGTCGCCACCGTCGTCGAGGATCATGTTCGGCGTCATCGCAAGTGGCGCGTTGCCCCACTCGAAGACGCGGTGCGTGAGCTGCCAGTACTCGGCGAGCGATTCGCCCTTGTACGCGAAGACCGGCGTGCCCTTCGCGGCGATCGCCGCGGCGGCGTGATCCTGCGTCGAATAGATGTTGCACGACGCCCACCGGACTTCCGCGCCGAGCGCCTGCAGCGTCTCGATCAGCACGGCAGTCTGGATCGTCATGTGCAGGCTGCCGGCGATGCGCGCGCCGCGCAGCGGCTGCTCGGGCGCGAACTCCTCGCGGATCGCCATCAGGCCCGGCATCTCGGTCTCCGCAATGGCGATTTCCTTGCGGCCCCAGTCGGCGAGGTCGAGGTCGGCGACGTGAAAGTCCTGGAATTTCGTCGTTTCGGCTACGGCATTCATCGTGGGTCACTCCTTGGTCGGGTGACCTGACAAAGCCGCGCGTAAGGGAGGGTTGCTTAGGCTCGCCTCACCGCGACTTCTTCGGTCACGGATCAACGAGCGCCGTTGCAAAAGGGCTCTCGCGAGCCCGCCCCGAGCCTGGCAGGGACGCGTACGGCGTCGCCTGTTGCAACGCTCCTCGGGACGTGGGAGAGAGGGATTGTACACGCAATGGCTAAGCGCGCGAGGTGGAGAGCGCTTCGCCGGGAGTCAGGCCTCGAAACCCTGTAGCGGTCGAACTCAGCCGAGGTCCGCGTGTGCCGCTTCCTGCGCGAGCAGCGCGTTGGTGATCGCCGATTCGCGTTTGTAGAAACCCTCGGTGTGAAACGTCTCCTGGAGCGCGAACAACTCGTAATCCAGGTGATGACAGATCTCGTGGCACAGCGTGCGCAGGAACGATTTGAATGCCACGACGTGCTGCTTGTGCGCGGTGCGCATCCAGATGGTGATCCTCGACGGCGTGCGCCCTTCCTCGGGCTCATAGAGGCCATGCAGCTCGCCGAAGTCGTCGGACGGTCGCTGTGCGAGCACGCGAATGCGTAGCGGCGGCACTTGGTAGCCGTGCGTCAGCGTATCGGCGATGCGCTGGCACGCTGCCTGCGCGGCCATGCGGTTCTCCGCGAGGAGCGCGGCGCGCAGGCTGCGGACTTCGCCACCCAGCGTCGTTCCCGGCGGGAGGCCGAGGGTGCCGATCGCATCGCTGCGCTCGTAGATGCGCTTGCGTGCTGCCGAGAGGCGCGCGTAATAGGCGAAGGGCATTTCGGAGGTCAGGGAACGGGCAACCGAGAACAGATCGACGGGTGCAAAAGACGCGCAGACCGGGACAGCCGGGCCGGGATTGCTTTCCTTGCTGGCCAGGCAGCTCACCTTGCGAACACGTGGTCCATCAATGCCTCTATTGCTGACACCTGATATCTGATACTCGATTCCGAAACAAAAGGAGCCGCTTGTTGGCGGCTCCTCGAAAAGGTGCGACTTGATTTCAGCGATGCGTCAGGCTTTCTTTACCTTTTCGAGCATCTTGAAGATACCCTTCGGGGCGCCGATGAACATCCGCTTGAACGTTTTCGGCAGACAACGCCGTTCAAGCGTGTTGCGACGGGTGCGGGCGCGTTCGGCCATGCGGGTCTCCTGAACAATGCGCTGCGGGCGGTGTTGGTGCCCGCGAAAGGGCGCTGATTATATCGGAACGCGGAGTTCCGGTGTTACCGGGACTACGCTTGCGCGAGAGCCGTCCTAAGGTCGGCCCGGGCGACAGCGGTCAGGCGCGCCCCCGCGTCACCTGACGCTGAAAGCGCTCGTAGGCGGGATCGCGGTCAGAGTAGAGCCGCCTGATGTGCGCACTGACACGCTCGCGCTCCGAGGCCGCGAATCGCGCAATTGCCGCGCGCTGGTACGACTCGAGATTGCGGTCGGCGACGAGCAGGATCTCCGCCGCGAGCGCCGCATCCACGTCGTCCGCACCTGCAAGATGGAGCTTCGCGTTTCCTGGCAGGTGGTCGAACAGCAGCGCGAGCGCGTCGCCGGCCTGCGGCGATCCGATCACGACGTATTCCGGGAAGCGCGCCAGGCCTTCCGATGCGGGCGACCATGCCGCGCCGAGAAAATGCGCTGGGGTACGCGCGGCGCCGTCGCGCGTGTGTCGCGTCGCCTCGGGAATGACACGAACGAGGATGCCGATCCAGGCGTCGCGCGAGGGTCGCGCGAGCATGCGCCTGCTGAACCGCTGCCACGCATCGTCGACTCGCGCGGTCACGCCGTCGTCGCTCGGGTTCGCTAAGGCGCGGTCGCGTCGAACGCGATTACCTTGGCCGGCGGGACGTCGTCGCCTTCCCAGGGCCGGCGGTATTCGAACTTGACGTGTGTCGTGCCGACGCCGTCGGCGCGGAACGTGAACACGCTATTGCCTCCGGCGCCGACCGGCGTCTGCCCTTCGGCCGGCGTGTCGGGAACGAACACCGGCGTCACGCCCGACGGATAGAGCATCAGGTCGCCCGAAAGCACATACGACCAACGATAGCCGGTCGTGGCGTTGCTCGGAAGACGCAACTCGAGCTGCTGTGTGCGTGCGAGCGCGACTTTCGTCCCGTCCACGGTCGCGTCGACCGACTTCGCGGGCGGAATCGGCGGTACGAAGACCGTGGTCCTGTCGTAGAACGCGCAGCCAGCGATAACCGATGCGGCGACGAGCAGGCTGCCACGCAGGATCGTCCCCCGGATCGTGCGCGCGCTGCGCATCGATCTTTTAGTCTGCTGCGACCGTTTCCGCACGGATGCCGGCTGCCTCGCGCAAGGCTTCGGCGCGATCGGTCGCCTCCCACGTGAACTCGGGCTCGTCACGACCGAAGTGGCCGTAGGCGGCCGTCTTGCGATAGATCGGCCGCAACAGATCGAGCATGCGGATGATGCCCTTGGGACGAAGGTCGAAGTTGGCGTGCACGAGCTCCGCGATCTTCGCATCGGCGATCCGCCCCGTGCCGTTCGTGTACACGGTCACGTTGATCGGCTTCGCGACGCCGATCGCGTAGCTCAGCTGCACTTCGCACTGGCGCGCGAGGCCTGCGGCGACGATGTTCTTTGCCACGTAGCGCGCTGCGTAGGCAGCCGAACGGTCGACCTTCGACGGGTCCTTGCCTGAGAACGCGCCGCCGCCATGCGGCGCCGCGCCGCCGTAGGTGTCGACGATGATCTTGCGTCCAGTGACGCCGGCGTCGCCATGCGGCCCGCCGATCTCGAAGCGCCCGGTCGGATTCACGAGGAAGCGGGTGCCGGTCAGCATTTCTTTCGGGAAGACCGGCTTGATGATCTCCTCGATCACCGCCGCGGCGAGCTCCTTCTGCCGGTCGTTCATGCTCGGGTGATGCTGCGTCGACAGGACGACAGTGTCGACGTTCTTCGGCCGCCCATCGACGTAGCGTACGGTCACCTGCGACTTCGCATCCGGACGCAGCCACGGCAGGCGACCGTCGCGACGTACCTCCGACTGCCGCTGCACGAGACGATGTGCGTGGTAGATCGGGAACGGCATCAGCGACGGTGTCTCGTCGCACGCGTAGCCGAACATCAGACCCTGGTCGCCCGCACCCTGGTTCAGATAGTCGTCGGACGCGCGATCGACGCCCTGCGCGATGTCGGGCGACTGGCGGCCGTAGCACACCATCACGGCGCAGCCATCTGCTTCGAAATGCAGCGCCGAATCGTTATAGCCGATGCGCCGGATCGTGTCGCGCGCGACCCGCGAATAGTCGACGTTTGCAGTGGTCGTGATCTCCCCGGCCATGACGACGAGACCCGTCGAGACGAGCGTTTCCGCGGCGACGCGACCGACCGGATCTTGCTCTAGAATCGCGTCGAGCACCGCGTCCGAGATCTGGTCCGCGACCTTGTCCGGATGACCTTCCGACACCGACTCCGACGTGAACAGAAATTCGCTCATCGTTGCTCCTTGCCGCGCGCGTTCGAACAGAACGTACGGGCCGCGCACACAGCTGTGCAAAGCGTTGCATTCTAGCAGAACGACCAAGACAGAACGCCTGGGGCAGGGCGGAGGATGAACGCGCCGATTGTCCCCGCCGACGCGTCGGGAATCGCACGTGCTGCTGCGCATCTGCGCGCAGGCGAGTTGGTCGCGTTCCCCACCGAGACGGTCTACGGCCTCGGCGCAGACGCCAACGACGCGAATGCAGTACGTCGTATCTTCGAGGCGAAGGGGCGTCCGGAGACGCATCCGGTGATCGTGCATCTGCCGGAGATCGGGCTGCTCGAAGATTGGGCGCGCGAGATTCCCCAGGGCGCGCGCCGTCTCGCCGCGGCGTTCTGGCCCGGTCCGCTGACGTTGATCGTACCGCGCGCATGGCACGTGTCGGACACAATTACCGGCGGACAGGACAACGTTGGACTGCGCGTACCCTCGCATCCGGCGGCGCTTGCGCTGTTGCGCGAGTTCGGCGGTGCGATCGCAGCGCCGTCGGCGAATCGCTTCGGGCACGTGTCGCCGACGAGCGCGCAGCACGTCGCGGAGGATCTCGGTCATGCGGTTGCGGTCATTCTCGACGGCGGCGCCTGCGACGTCGGGATCGAGAGCACGATCGTTGCGTTTGGCGGCGACGAGCCGCTCCTGCTGCGGCCGGGTGGCATCACCGTCGAGGCGCTGAGCCGCGTGCTCGGTCGCCCGCCGGTCGTTTCCGACGAAACCGCGATCCGCGCGCCTGGAACGCTTGCCGCGCACTATGCGCCGCGCACGCCCGCCACGTTGCTCTCCCCGGATGCGTTGCGCGCCTCACTTTCGCAATACGAGGAGCGCGACGAGCGCGTCGCGGTGCTCGCGCGCACCGTACCGAGCCCCGAAGCTTTCGACGGTGTGTGGATCGCAGCGCGGCTCGATGCGGCGGGCTACGCGCACGACCTGTACGCGCATCTGCGCGAGCTGGACCAAGCCGACGCCGACGCGATCCTGATCGAGGACGTACCGCATGACGACGCGTGGCTTGCAGTCCGCGACCGACTTGCGCGTGCGACGCATGGCGAGGACGACGACCGCGACTAGCACCCGATCTGCGATGCCTGTTCCTTAACAGCGCCCCGCGAAGGCCTGCTCGAGGAACGACACGATGGCAGCTTCGAGCGCTTTCGTTTCACGCTCGAAATAGTGATCGGCCGCGGCGATCGTGACGGTGCGCGAGCAGCGGTCTTTCGGCAGCGACGCTTGACGCGTGCGGCTTCGCGCGATGACCTCGGGGAAGTCGCGCTCGCCGATCACGTCGAGCACCGGCATCGTGGGCGGTGCCGCGAAATCCTCGGCAAAGCCGACCGCCACCCATGCGTCGACCTTCGGCGAGTTCGCGACGAACGCATTCGCCATCGACGCGCCAAGGCTGTGCGACACGAGCGCGATGCGTGCGTGGCCCTTCGAATGCAGCCACGCGATCGCGGCAGCGAGGCGTCCGGCGGCATCGTTGAACAGGCCGCGGTATGCCTCGCGCGAAGCATCCTGGGCGAGCACCGGCATTTGCACGGACAGCGTCGCGAATTGGTGTGACGGAAGATCGCTTCGGAGCGTGCCGATGAATCCCCAGTCGGGATGGAGGCCGAGCCCATGCGCGATGACGACGGCACCACGCGCCGGATCCGCGGGCTCGGCGTACAGCGCAAAGACGCGCGGATGTGTCGGCGTGGACAGCCATACTGGGTCCCCGACCACAAGCTGTGCGAGGATCTGATCGGCGTTCCGGGCCTCTCGTGCAGTATCGGCGACGATCGGCTCCGCGGGGGCCGCGGTGCTCGCGAGCATGATGAGCATGGCCGCGATTGCGGATGACGCAGGAACGCGCGACTCACGTGCTCGACCCGCGGATCCAGCCAGCTCGCGTTCGTGGTAGTTCATGGGCCCAAATCGAGGCTCCACGCCCGTCACGCAACGCCGATCTCGCGGAGCGACGCTTCATTGATGATCCGGATCGCCGGATCCAGTCTCGCGAAATGCCGGATCGGCTGCCCCAGCATGGGATCGTCCTCGATCAGCGGCGCTGCGTCGACGCCCGTCACGCGCGCGATCGACGCCGGTTCCATCGCGATCACGCGCGCCGTTGCGAGCGCGCACAGCTCCGAGCACTGCAGCGCGTTGACGAAGAACGCCGCGCTGTGACCGACGCCGGCAAGACATCCGATGGTCCGCACGCCCTTGGTGCGCAACAGTGCGAGGACCGCCGCGTGCTGCGCGAAGTACGCCGACACGAAGCTCATCTCGGCGCCGCGCGATACGGCGTGACCGGCGGAATCCTCGATCACGACGAGCGGCCGCGACGCCAGAGCGCCGTCGTCGAGCAGCCGGAGCAGCGCGGCGTCCATCGCATGCATGTCCGCAGCTGTGACCGCCTCGCGCGAGAAAGGACGCATGAGCCACGCTCGTTCCGTTCGCCACAGCATCCCGGATGCGTCGGCGTTCGCGTCGTCGAAGCACGGCAGCGCGGGCCGATCGCGCTGCCGGGGCTCAGCTCCGGCCAGCATGGATGCGTGCAACCGGTGCTTGGCACGTACGCGCGCTTCGAACGACGGCACATCCCGGATGACCTGCAGGATCCACGCCCGCAGCGTGTCGACGTCGTCGAGGACAAAATCGCCCTGCAGCCGCTGCGCTCGCGCCGTGGCGCCGAACACGGCATCGATATCGCGCGGGTCGCTGGTGTCGAGCTCCCACGCGCCGTGCACCGATTCGATGACCTTCGGTCCCGACAGGCCCACGCGCGCACCTGGAAGCATCGCCCAGCGATCGGTTGCGGTCGCGAGCACCGACGCGCCGCCGAAAACGTTATTGAGGCAGATCGCCACCACCGGGATGCCCGCCGCGCACGCCGCGTGGAGCGCCGACAGCGCTTTCGCAAAGGCAAGCTCGGCAGCATTCGCCTCGTGCAGCCGGACGCCAGCCGAGGCAAGGAGCAGGACCACGCCAGCGGGACGTTCGTCGACGGCGCGTTCGAACAGTGTGCGGAGCGCAGCGCCGTGGCGCTCGCCGACGCTCCCGCCGAGATAGCCCTCGTCCTGGGCCGCGAGCAGCAGCTGGAGTCCCGCGATCTCCACGCGTGCCGTCACGATGCCGTCGTCCGGATGCGGCGTTACGCCAAATCGCGCGAGATGGGGGCTCAGGCCGGGAGCTTCGAGGGGGGTGATGCTTCCGTGTTCCGCGAGGGCGGCTATGCGCGCGCGCGGGCCCAGCGCCTGGAGGGGGCCCGGCGGGACGATCGGGTTAACCTCACGGTTCATCGTTGTGAAATAATCCGCCCCAAACAAGCATAACCCGGCGGCCCTGAAGGCCGACCGCTTTGGGGAGACACGCGCTCCCGCGCACGAGGACGCGGAGCACGTCCTGCAGGGACGGTGTCAGCTTCTCGGCTCGGCCGGCCGGCGTCTTCCGCGGGGGTGGGAGTGGCTCGATTCGCAATCGTCCTGGAGATGTCGTCGAGATCGCTCACGCTCGACCCACGCGTAGCATTGTCCGCCTCGAGGAACGTGCCTCTACAGGCTGCATGAACGCCAACTTATACGCTCTGTTGGAGAGTCATTTTCCGGACGGCCGGGAAGAGCCGTGCCTGCTCATTCCGAACGGCCCGGTCGTGCACTACGACGATCTCGCCCAGGAATCCGCGCGTATCGCTAACGCTCTCCTTCGCGCCGGGTGCCGTCGCGGCGATCGCGTTGCGGTCCAGGTCGACAAGCATTGGCAAGTCCTGCCGCTTTATCTTGCGTGCCTGCGGGCCGGGCTCGTCTATCTTCCCCTCAACATCGGCTACCAGAAAGCGGAGCTCAAGTATTTCTTCGGGGATGCCGAACCGCGCGTCGTCGTATGCCGCCCGGAGGGTCTCGGCGTGGTCGCGGCGCTGGCACGCGATGCGCAAGTGCTGACGCTCGACGCGAGCGGCGGCGACGTCAGCGAGCGTGCTCGTAGCGAATCGTCGACGTTCGAGACGGTCGACTCCCGCCCCGAGGACCTGGCCGCCATCCTTTACACCTCGGGCACGACCGGTCGCTCGAAGGGCGCGATGCTCACGCACCGCAATCTCGCGTCGAATGCGCTGACGCTCGTCGAGGAATGGGGCTTCACGCACGGCGACGTGCTCTTGCACGCGCTGCCGATCTACCACGTGCACGGATTGTTCTTCGCGACCCATTGCGTGCTGCTCGCAGGTGCCCGCATGCTGTGGCTGGCGAAGTTCGATGCCAAGGATGTCGTTGCGCTGTTGCCCAGGGCGACCGTCATGATGGGCGTGCCGACGTTCTACACGCGCCTCCTCGCGGAGCCGACGTTCTCGCGGGAATGCTGCCGCAGCACCCGCTTGTTCATGTCCGGCTCCGCACCGCTTCTGCCTGAGACGTTCGCGGCTTTTAACGCGCGCGTGGGTCACGGGATACTCGAGCGTTACGGCATGACCGAGACCGGTGTGAACACCTCGAACCCGCTCCACGGCGCGCGACTCCCCGGCACCGTGGGTCGTCCGCTTCCCGGCGTCGAGGTACGCGTCGCGAACGGCAGCGGCAGGGATGCGAGCCCCGGCACAGTCGGCGGCGTGGAGGTCAAGGGACCGAACGTCTTCGCCGGCTATTGGCGGATGCCGGACAAAACGCGCGAAGAGTTCACCGACGACGGCTACTTCAGGACCGGCGATCTGGGCGAGTGGATCGGCCAGGGCGACGGGCGGCACTACCTGCGGCTCGTGGGCCGGGCCAAGGACATGGTGATCACCGGCGGCTTGAACGTCTATCCGCTCGAGGTCGAGGAGCGCATCGATGCGCTCGAGGGTGTCGAGGAATCCGCAGTGATCGGCGTTCCCGATGCGGACTTCGGCGAAGCGGTCACGGCGGTGATCGTGCCGAAGTGCGGCCACAAGCTCTCCGAGCGCGAAATCATCGAAGCGCTCAAAGAAGAAATCGCGACCTTCAAGGTGCCGAAGCGCGTCTTCTTCGTGACCGAACTGCCGCGCAACACGATGGGCAAGGTGCAGAAGCGCGATCTGCGCGAGCGGTTCTCGCTCGTGAAGTCGTAATCGTCGATTCTTCGCACGTCAGCGCCGCCTAGGGTGAATGCGCGCCGTCGGCGAGAATCATCTCCGAGGCCTTCTCCGCGATCATCACGACCGGCGCGTTGGTGTTGCCGGACGTGAGCGTCGGCATCACCGAGCAATCGACGACGCGCAGGCGCGCAACGCCCCGTACGCGGAGCCGCGAATCGACAACCGCCAGCGGATCCGATCCCATCTTGCAGGTTCCCGAGGCGTGGAAGATGGTCGCGCCGTAATCGCGTGCAAACTCGAGGAGCTCGTCGTCGGTGGTAAGCGCGGCGCCCGGCCGGTATTCGTCGATCAGATAAGGCTTGAGCGCCTCGGTGGCCGCGAGGCGGCGTGCAAACCTGAGGCCTTCGACCGCGCATCGCCGATCGGTTTCCGTCGCGAGGTAGTTGGCGCGCATTGCCGGGGCCTGTCGCGGATCGCGGGATTTGATCATCAACGTGCCGCGCGATTCCGGACGCAGCTGACATACCGAGAACGTGCAGCCTGACCAGGGGTGTGGCTTCGCGCCCGCGAGCTCCGCCGACAAAGTCGCGAAATGGAACTGGATGTCCGGCGTGGCTGATTCGGGTAGCACGCGCGTGAACAACCCGCCCTGGTTGATCCCGATCGCGAGCGGACCCCGCCGGTGCGCGAGCCATTTCCATCCGATTCGGAGCTTCCCGCCGATCGATCTCAAGTCGTCGTTGGTCGTGATCGGCTTCGCGACCCGGTACATCACGCGAAGCTGCAGGTGATCCTGGAGATTCTCGCCGACGCCGGGGAGATCGCGGACGACCGGGATATCCATCTCGCGCAGGAACGACGCACGACCGATACCGGAGAGCTGCAGAAGCTGCGGGCTCTGGATCGCCCCCGCCGAGAGAATGATCTCGCGGGCGGCCCCGACTCGCTGCGTCTTGCCATGACGTTCGTACTCGACACTCGTGGCGCGTGAGCCGTCGAATCCCAATCGCATGACGTGCGCGTCCGTCTCGACCTCGAGATTCGATCGTTTGCTCGCCGGCCGAAGATATGCGACCGCGGTGCTGCACCGCCAACCGCGCTGCGTGAAGAGCTGGTAGTAGCCGACGCCTTCCTGTCGTTCGCAGTTGAAGTCGTCGGTGCGCGGAACGCCGAGCGCTTCGGCGCCACGGATGATGGCTTCCATGAGCTCGTGCGTCTCGCCGATGTCCGAGCACCATAGCGGACCGGTTGCGCCGTGGCACGCGCTTGCGCCGCGCGTGTTGTGCTCCGACTTGATGAAGTACGGCAGCACGTCGTGCCAGCCCCAGCCGGCGTTTCCGAGCGCCGCCCAGCGATCGTAGTCCTCGCGCTGGCCGCGAGCGTAGATGAGCCCGTTGATCGAGCTCGAACCGCCGAGGCCACGACCGCGCGGCCAGTAGATCTTGCGACCGTGCATGTTCGGATCGGGCTCGGTGTAGAAGCCCCAGTTGTAGCTGGGATGGAACATGGTCTTCCCGTAGCCCATCGGGATGTGGATCCACAGGTAGCTGTCGCGCGGCCCCGCTTCGAGCAGCAGCACCGAATGCCGGCCGTTTTCGGTCAACCGGTTCGCGAGCACGCAGCCGGCCGAACCGGCGCCGACCACGACGTAGTCGTAGCTACGCGCGGGCATGACGAGCGTATCGTCGTCTGCGATTGCCGCGCTCGCACATTGCGCGAGGCGCGCGCCGGTTAGAGAGGATGACCGCGGTCAGACGTAGCTCTGGTATTGCGGAAGAAACCGCACCGGCTTCGAGAGCGCATCACGACGGAACGGGTCGCCCAGTTCGCGGGTGACCATCATCTCGAGCACGGTGGTCTTGCCCTGGTTTTGCGCCGCGCAGGCGGAACGCAGGGCCGGCCCGACGTCGGACAATTTGTCGACGACGACACCCTCGGCGCCCATTGCGCGCGCGATGCCTGCGAAGCTCGGGTTCTCGAGATTCGTCGCGACGAAGCGCTTGCCGTAGAAATCGACCTGGTTCTTCTTCTCGGCGCCCCACTGCTGGTTGTTGAACACGACCGCGGTCACCGGGATCCTCTCGCGCAGACAGGTCAGAATCTCGCCGAAGCTCATTGTCCACGCGCCGTCACCGACGTACGCGATCGCGGGGCGCTCGGGCGCCGCGAGCTTCGCGCCGATGATCGTCGGGAACGCATAGCCGCAATTGCCGAAGCTCATCGCTGCGAACATGCTGTTCGGACGCTCGAAGCGCAGATAGCTGTTCGACACCGAGCAGATGTTGCCGATGTCGGTCGACACCATCGCACCCGCCGGCATCGCGCGCTCGAGTTCACGCAGCATCTGCCGCGGGTGCATGTACGCGCTGCCCTTCATCGCCTCGAGACTCCACGGATCGCGTTCGTGATGCCAGGCATCGAGCTCGGTTTCCCACGCGGCCTTTTCGTTGCGGATATCCGTCAATCGGGCTTCGCGGTTCGCATTGCCTGCGGGCGATCGCGACTTGAGACGCTCGACGAGCGCTTCCGCGGTCGCCTTCGCGTCGCCGCAGATGCCGACCGAGATTTTCTTGACGAGGCCGAGCATCTTGGGATCGGCATCAACCTGGATGATCTTCGCGCCCGGCGGCCAGTAGTCGAGACCGTGCTGTGGCAACGTGCCAAATGGGCCGAGGCGAGTGCCCAGCGCCAGCACCACGTCGGCCCGCGAGATGAGCTTCATTCCGGCTTTCGAACCCTGGTAGCCGAGCGGCCCGCACCACAGCGGATGCTTCGCCGGAAAAGAATCGTTGTGCAGATAGCTGTTCACGACCGCGGCTCCCAGCCGCTCCGCAAGCGCGACGCACGCGTCGACGCCGCCCGACATCACGACGCCGCCGCCCGATACGATCACCGGAAAGCGCGCGCTCGCGAGCAGGTCGGCCGCGTCGTCGAGGCTCTGCGATCCGCCGGGACCGCGCTCGATGCGGATCGGGTGCGGGATCTCGAACTCGAAATCACCGTAGAAATAGTCGCGCGGGATGTTGAGCTGCGATGGGCCCAACTCGAGCAGCGCGCGATCGAAGGCGCGACTCGTGATCTCCGCCATGCGCCGCGGATTGTTGACGTGACCCTGGTACTTGGTGATCCTGGAGAAGATCGGAAGCTGCTCGGTTTCTTGGAAACCGCCGAGCCCCATCGTCATCGTGCCCGTCTCGGGCGTGATGACGACGACGGGTGAATGCGCCCAGTAGGCCGCCGCGACCGCGGTCACGAAATTCGTGATACCGGGACCGTTCTGGGCGAGGCACACGCCGTGCCGGCCGGAAACGCGTGCGTAGCCGTCCGCCATGTGGCCTGCACCCTGCTCGTGCACCGTGGGAATGTAGCGAATGCCGGCTGCGGGGAAGAGATCGAGCGCGTCCATCGACGCGGAACCGACAATGCCGAAGATGTCGGTGACGCCCTGCGCGCGCAGCGTCTCGACGAACGCCTCGCTGCACGTCATCCGCGTCTTGACGGCGATCGGCGCGCGGCCGGTGGCGGACTGGTCGTTCATGATTCCCTCGCGATGCTTAGCAGTGCGGTATTAAGGCTGCCATCGTACGCTCAATTGGGAATGCGTCAGCAGCCGACTGCGCGACGCAACAGCTCGTCCTTCATCGCGCCGAGTCAGCGAATCGCACGTCGTGAGCGTGAACAGCGGACAAGCGACTCGGCGTGTCGTGAATACTCGAGGGGTAAAGTGCTCGATCCGGCAGGGATGTGTGTCGCGGGGCTGTGGCAGGTTGAGCGGCGTGCGATTTTCATCGTACGCCGCTCCAACCGGGTGCAGGCCCGCGCCACTGGAGCGCCGCCCGTCCGGGCTCGATGGTCAGCGCGCTAGACCAACCCGGCGCCCCTGGCCCATCGATACTTGGCGCCGAGGACCGCCACCGGCATTTCCGTCGAGTACGGATACGCCGGGATGCCGTGATCGAAGAGATACTCCGCCGCCTCCTCGACTTCGACGTCACCCGCGAGCGACGCGACGATGGGCTTGGTGATGCCCTTCGCGCGCATTTCGTCGACGACTTCCACCATGGTGCGCGCGAACACCATCGGCGGCGTGATGATCGTGTGCCAGTAGCCCAAGATCAGCGCGTGAATGCGCGGATCCTCGAGGCCGAGCCGCACCGTGTCCTGATACGTCTTCGGCGGCTGGCCGCCCGTAATGTCGACGGGATTGCCGGCAGCACCGAACGGCGGAATGAACTTGCGGAACGCCTGGTCGAGATCCGGCGGCATCGGCATCAGCTTGAGTCCGTTGTCGACGACGGCGTCGGAGAGCAGCACACCGGAGCCGCCGGCGCCGGTGATGATGACGACGTTCTCGCCCTTCGGTGTCGGCAGCACCGGAATCGCACGCGCGAATTCGAGCAGATCGCGCAAGGATCGCGCGCGGATCACGCCGGATTGCTTCAGCACGTCCTCGTAGATCTTGTCGTTGCCGGCGAGCGCACCGGTGTGCGAGCTCGCGGCGCGCGCGCCCATGGCGGTGCGCCCGGCCTTCAGCATGACGACCGGCTTCTTCTTCGAGACGCGCTTCGCGACTTCCGCGAACGCGCGGCCGTCCTTCAAGTCCTCGCAGTGCTGCGCGATCAGATGCGTATTGTCGTCCTGCTCGAAGAAGGTGAGGAGATCGTCCTCGTCGATGTCGGACTTGTTGCCCAGTCCCACGATCGCCGAGACACCCATTTTCGCCGAGCGCGAGAAGCCAATGATCGCCATGCCGATCCCGCCCGACTGCGACGAGAGCGCCGCGTGTCCCTTGAAGTCGTACGCGGTGCAGAACGTCGCACACAGGTTCTTCCACGTGTAGTAGAAGCCGTAGATGTTCGGACCCATCAGCCGCACGCCGTACTTGCGTCCGATCGCCTGGATCTCGTTCTGGCCCTCGACGTTGCCGGTCTCGGCGAAGCCGGAGGGAATCAGCACCGCGCCGGGAATCTTCTTCTCGCCGCACTCGACGAGCGCCTGCGCGACGAACTTCGCGGGAATCGCGAACACGGCGACGTCGATCGTGCCTGGCACGTCCTTGACGCTCTTGTACGCCTTGCGCCCCATGATCTCGTCGGCCGAAGGGTGGATCGGATAGATCTTGCCCTGGTAACCGCCGTTGATCAGGTTCTTCATCACCGAATTGCCGATCTTGCCGTCCTCCGACGACGCGCCGATCACCGCGACCGCTTCCGGCTTCATGATCCGGTTCATGTCGCGCACGATGTCCTCGTGCTTGGGACGGAAGCGCGGCGCGGCCGGATTCCAGTCGACGACGATGCGCACGTCGGCGGCAATCGCGCCTTTCTTCGTCGCGAACACTGGATTCAGGTCCATCTCGACGATCTCGGGAAAGTCGGCGACCAATTGCGACACATCCTTGATCATCGTCGCGAGCGCGGCGCGATTCACGGGATCGGATCCGCGCACGCCCTTCAGCATTTCCGCGGCCGCGATGCCGTCGAGCATGGAGAGCGCGTCTTCCTTCGAGGCGGGCGCAAGCCGGAATGTCACGTCCTTCATCACTTCGACGAGGATGCCGCCCAGCCCAAATGCGACGAGCTTGCCGAAGGACTGATCGGTGACGGCGCCGATGATCACTTCCTGGCCGCCGGAAAGCATCTGCTGCACCTGCACGCCTTGCAGGTTGGCCTTCTTGTTGTACTTCTTTGCATTCGTCATGATCGTGGCGAAGCCCTTGCGCACTTCGGGTGCGGATTTGACGCCGACGAGCACGCCGCCGGCTTCCGTCTTGTGCAGGATCTCCGGCGAGACGATCTTCAGCACGACCGGGAATCCCATCTTCGTCGCGAGCTTCGCCGCTTCGGCGGCGGTCTTTGCGACGCCTTCCTTCGGGACCGGGATGCCGTATGCATCGCAGACGAGCTTGCCCTCGGGCGCGGTGAGCGACGTGCGCCCTTCCGCCTTCACCTTGGCCAGGATCTCTTTGACCGCCTTCTTGTTGCGCGCCATGGGAAACGCTCCTTCAGGAAAAGTGAAGGCACGCCTTTCGGTGAACGAAAAGCGTGCCGGATCGTGATCGTGTCGTGAGGGGATTCTTGCGTTGAAAGGAGCGCGTCGCGCGTCACTCGCGAAGGTCGGCCGTGCTCCTAGATCGCGCCCGCGGCGCGCAACTCCGCAATCTGTTCCTTCGAGAAGCCGAGCTCGGCCATCACCTCGTCGGTATGCTCGCCCAAGAGCGGCGAGCGCTTCACGTCGGTCGGGCTGTCGGACAGCTTGATCGGATTGCCGACGGTCAGGTACTTGCCGCGCTTCGGATGATCGACCTCGACCACGGTGCCGGTCTTGCGCAGCGACGGCTCTTCCGCGAGCTCCTTCATCGACAGGATCGGCCCGCACGGGATGTCCCGCTTGTTCAGGATATCCATGGCCTCGAACTTGGTCTTGGTCATGGTCCACTTCTCGATCTCGCCGAAGATCTCCATCAGGTGCGGCAGGCGCCCTTTCGGTGTCGCGTAGCGCGGATCTTCGAGCCATTCCGGACGGCCGATCACCTCGCAGATGTCCTTCCACACCGGCGCCTGGGTAATGAAGTAGATGTAGGCGTTGGGGTCCGTCTCCCAACCCTTGCACTTCAGGATCCACCCAGGCTGCCCGCCGCCCGACGCATTGCCGGCGCGCGGAACCGCATCCAGGAACATGCCGTTCGGATACTGCGGGTACTCTTCCATCACGTGCGTGCGATCGAGGCGCTGCTGGTCGCGCAACTTCACGCGGCAGAGATTGAGCACGCCGTCCTGCATCGCGGCGAGCACCTTCTGGCCGCGTCCGGTCGTCTTGCGCTGATAGAGCGCCGCGACGATGCCGAGCGCGAGATGCAGGCCGGTGCCCGAGTCGCCGATCTGAGCACCGGTGACCAGCGGCGGGCCGTCGTCGAAGCCCGTCGTCGACGCCGCGCCGCCGGCGCATTGCGCAACATTCTCGTACACCTTGCAATCCTCGTACGGACCCGGGCCGAAGCCCTTGACCGACGCGACGATCATGCGCGGATTGAGCTTCTGAATGTGCTCCCAGGTCAGTCCCATGCGGTCGAGCGCGCCCGGCGCGAAATTCTCGACCAGCACGTCGCAGTGCTTCACCAGCGACTCGAGCACTGCCTTGCCCTTGGGGTTCTTGGCGTCGACCGTGATCGAGCGCTTGTTGTGGTTCAGCATCGTGAAGTAGAGGCTGTCCACGTTCGGAAGGTCGCGGAGCTGCCCGCGCGTGATGTCGCCTTCGCCCGCACGCTCGACCTTGATCACGTCGGCACCGAGCCAGGCCAGAAGTTGCGTGCACGTCGGTCCCGACTGCACGTGCGTGAAGTCCAGGATGCGGACGCCGTTTAGTGCCTTGCCCATTACCTTCCCCTCCGCAAAACCGTCATTGATACCTAACTGCTATTCCGCCAACCGCCGACCAGCATTGCCAGGGCGCGTTGAACGTCATCGTGCCGACCGTCGCTTGAGGGCGAGCTGCCTGACCGACGACGGTCGAACGCGGCGCGCCGTCACTGCTTCTTTTTCGCAGCAGGATTCAAGCTGGTTATGCGCCCGCTCTCCGTTCCCGCCTTCTCATCGATCACGGCATTGATCAGCGTCGGCTTGCGCGAGCGAATGGCTTCTTCCATCGCGGCCCGCAGCTCCGCCGGCGTCGTGGCCATCACACCCACTCCACCGAAAGCCTCCATCAGCTTCTCGTAGCGCGCGCCCTTGACGAACACCAGCGGCGACGGATCGCGTCCACCGCTAGCATTCACTTCATCGCCGCGATAGACGCCGTTGTTGTTCAGGATCACGACGCACACGGGCAGGCTGTAGCGGCAGATCGTCTCGACTTCCATCCCGGAGAATCCGAACGCGCTGTCGCCCTCGATCGCGATCACCTGCTCGCCGGTCACCACGGCCGCCGCAACCGAGAAGCCCATCCCGATGCCCATGACGCCCCACGTACCGACGTCGATCCGCTTTCGCGGCTTGTACATGTCCACGATGCTGCGCGTGAAATCGAGCGCGTTCGCGCCCTCGTTGACGAGGACGGCGTCCGGATTCGCCTTGACGACGTCGCGCACGACATTGAGCGCGCTGTGGAAGTTCATCGGCGTCGGATTCTTGGCGAGCGACTCCGCCATCTTCGCGACGTTCTTCGTTTTCCGTTCTTCGATCGCATCGAGCCATTCCGCGGGCGGCTTCGGCCAGTTCGGACCGATGCCTGCGAGCAGCGCCGACACGCAGGAGCCGATATCGCCCACGACCGGCGCGTCGATACGTACGTTGCTGTCGGCTTCCTGAGGCGAGATGTCGATCTGGATGAATTTCTGTCCGCCCCATGCCTTGGGAGTCGCTCCGCCCCACGTCTTGCCTTTGCCGTGCGACAGCAGCCAATTCAAGCGCGCGCCGATCATCATCACGACATCGGCTTCGGGCAGCACGTACGAGCGCGCTGCAGATGCGGATTGCTCGTGCGTGTCGGGCAACAACCCCTTGGCCATCGACATCGGCAGGTAGGGAATGCCGGTCTTTTCGACGAGCGCGCGAATGTCCGCATCGGCTTGCGCATACGCGGCGCCTTTGCCGAGAATGATGAGCGGGCGCTTCGCGCTTTTGAGCAGTTCGAGCGCACGCTGGACCGCGTCCGGCGCCGGGATCTGGCGCGGCGCGGGATCGACGACCTTGATCAGCGCTGTCTTGCCGGTTGCTGCGTCGATCGTCTGCGGGAACAGCTTCGCCGGCAGGTCGAGATAGACGCCGCCGGGGCGCCCCGAGAGCGCGGCGCGGATTGCGCGCGCCACACCGACGCCGATGTCCTCGGCGTGCAGGACCCGGAACGCGGCTTTGGCGAGCGGCTTGGCGATCGCAAGCTGGTCCATCTCCTCGTAGTCGCCTTGCTGCAAGTCGACGATCTCGCGCTCGCTCGAGCCGCTGATGAGGATCATCGGAAAGCAGTTGGTGGTGGCGTTCGCGAGCGCGGTCAGTCCATTGAGAAAGCCTGGCGCCGATACCGTGAGGCAGACGCCTGGCTTCTTCGTCAGGAACCCGGCAATGGATGCGGCGTATCCGGCGTTCTGCTCGTGTCGGAACGAAATCACTCGCATGCCTGCGGCCTGGCACTTGCGCGTGAGGTCGGTAATCGGGATGCCGGGGAGCCCGAAGATGGTGTCGATCCCGTTGAGCTTGAGGGCGTCGATCACCAGGTGAAAGCCGTCCGTTTCCTGGGCTACGGCCGAGGCCTCGTTGCCCGCGACTGCTGGCACCTCTGCGGGCGACGGGGTCGGTGGTTTCTTCGATGTCTCTAGCATGGTTCCACCTGCGATCAAGAAAGCGCGGGCGCCCTTTGAGGCACCCTTGCGTTTTACGGCGCGCTCGTCGCCTTCACGAGCCCGCCGTTACGGGCCCAGAAGCATAGCGAGCGCCGGAGGACCGGCGCTCGCTGCTTGAAGTCGACGGCTATCGCGCGACCGCGTGATCTCCAGCCGGCGGCGGCGCCGCCGCCGGCCTCCGGCTGATGTAGGCCGCACGCATCGGCTTCAATACGAACAGCGCGAGGAGCGCGGCGATGATATTGAGCACCGCGGCCGTCACGAATACCGAGTACCAGCTGCCCGTACTCTGCATCAGCACATTTGAAAGCGGCACGAGTAACGACGCTGTGCCCTTCGCGGTATACAGGAGCCCGGCGTTGGTCGTCGCGTATCTGGCGCCGTACGTATCGGTACACGTCGCCGGGAAGAGGCTGTAGATCTCACCCCAGGCGAAGAACACGAGACCGCTCAAGATCACGAACAGCACCGGATCACCGCCGAACTTCGCGAGCGCCAGGATCCCCACCCCCTCGATTGCGAAGGCGATGAACATCGTATTCTCGCGGCCGATGTGATCCGAGACCCAGCCGAAGAACGGCCGGGTCAAGCCATTCAGGATCCGATCCAGCGAAAGCGCGAACGTGAGGGCGGGCAGGGTAATCCCCAGCAGGCTGACCGGGATGTCCGCGACCTTGAAGTCCTTGGCGATCAGCGCGAGTTGCGCGGTGGCCATGAGCCCGCCTGCGGCCATCATGACGAACATCACGTACATCAGATAGAACACCGGCGAGCGGAGCATTTCCGTCGGCCTCGCCTGGTAGCGACCGGCTCCCGGCGCAAGCTTCGGGGCGAGCGCGAGAATCGAGGGTCCGGGCGTCATCATCGCGAACCCGAGGATCACGACGACGATCCCCTGAAAGAGCCCGAACACCATGAACGTCTGCTCGTAGCCGCTCGCCTTGATCATCGACGCGATGGGTATGATCGTCAGGGCCGATCCCGCGCCGAAGCCGGCGGCGGTCAAGCCCGCGGCGAGACCGCGGCGTGCCGGGAACCATTTGAGCGCGTTGCCGATGCACGTCCCGTAGACTGCGCCGGCGCCGATCCCGGCGATGGCAGCCGCCAGGTACAGCATCGCAAGCGAATCCGCGTATGCGTTAAGGACCCACGCGATCGCGCACAGCGCGCCACCGACCACCACGATCCAACGCGGGCCGAAGCGATCGACGAGATAACCCTCGATGGGGACGAGCCAGGTCTCGAGCAAGACGAAGATCGTGAACGCCACCTGGATCGACGCGCGGCCCCAGTGATACTTGGCGTCGATCGGGTTGACGAAGAGTGTCCAGCCGTATTGGAGATTGGCCACCATCGCCATGCAGATGATGCCAATCACGAGCTGAACCCATGGCCGTGCAAATACGGAGTTGCTCTCGGTCGTTGCGGTCGTCGCGTTCACCGGTTCCTCCTAGGAAACACACGCTCCCCCTTAGAGAGCGGGGGCGACTCTTGGATTATTCGAATATTTGGCGTAACGTATTTGGTATATCTGACAAAGTCAATACAGTAAACATACAGCCTGACGTGGTGCTGGTCCAGGGAAACGGTTGCAGGTCGCCTCGAGCCGGTCCACCTGAACGAATTGGCGAGACCCGCCAAAGACTTGCGGCGCGGCGCCGTGTCGAGGACGCTGGAGGGTCGGTTTGAAGGTTTGCGTGTTCGGCGCCGGCGCTATCGGGGGCTATCTGGGTGTGCAACTGTCTCGTGCCGGCGTCGACGTCAGCCTCGTGGCCCGCGGCCCGCATCTCGACGCGATGCGTGCGCGGGGTTTGCGGCTGCAGATCGACGGCGAGGAGGTGGTCGCACGTCCCCGCTGTACCGATGATCCGGCGACCCTCGATGTCCAGGATTACGTGATCGTCGCGCTCAAGGCACACCAGATCGCGGACGCAGTCGATGCGATCGTGCCGCTTCTCGGCCCCGAAACGACCATCGTGACTTCCAGCAACGGCCTCCCCTACTGGTTCTTCGATATCGACGGCTCGCCGCTCCGCGACGCGAATCTCGCGAGTGTCGACCCCGGCGGACGCCAGCGCCGGGCGCTGGGTACCGCGCGCGCAATCGGCCTCGTGGTCTTTCCCGCCACTGAAACCATCGCGCCCGGCGTGATCCGCCACGAGCACGGGTCGAAGCTACCGATCGGCGAGCCCCGCGGCGAGGAAACGAAACGCGTCAATGCGCTCCACGAAATGCTTTCGGCCGCGGGCTTCGATGCACCGATCCGCGACGACATCCGCGACGAGATCTGGCTCAAGCTGTGGGGGAACCTGTGCTTCAACCCGCTTAGCGTCCTGACCGGTGCGACGATCGACGTCATCGCGACCGACCCGGCGACGCGAGAGGTCTGCCTCAAAATGATGGCCGAAGCGGCGGCGATCGGCGAGCAGCTCGGCCTCCGCTTGCGCGTTGACGCCAGGCGACGGCTCGCGGGCGCCGCCGCGCTCGGGCCCCACAAGATGTCGATGCTCCAGGATCTCGAGCACGGCCGCTCGCTCGAGATCGAACCGCTGGTCGGGGTCATCGCCGAGCTCGGTCGCCTGACCGGTGTCGCGACGCCGACCACCGATACCGTGCTTGCCCTCGCTCGCCTGCGCGCCCAAAGCGCCGCGGCGCCGACACGACACTGAATCGAACCGCCATGTCCATCGACCTCGCCCCGATCGCGCCGCCTGCCTCGCTCGTGCTGCGCCCGATCAACACCAATGTGAGCTTCCGCGATCAGGCGTACGCCGCGATCAAGCAGGCGATCGTCGACGCGGACATCTATTCGATCGACGAGGAGATCCGCCTCGACGAGCGTCACCTCTCGCAGTCGCTCGGCGTGTCGCGCACGCCGATCCGCGAAGCGATGACGCTGCTCGAGCAGGAAGGCTTCCTGCGCACCGTCCCGCGGCGGGGGATCTTTGTCGTGCGCAAGACCAAGCGCGAGATCGTCGAGATGATCGAGATGTGGGCGGCGGTCGAGAGCATGGCGGCGCGGCTGGCGACGGTCAGCGCATCCGACGAGGACATCGCGTCGCTCCGCCACATGTTCGACGAATTCGTGAATTCGAAACCCGGCGAGCACATCCACGAGTACTCCGAGGCCAACATCGCTTTTCACCAGGCGATCATCCGGCTCTCGGGCTCGCACCTGATGGGCAAGACGATCGAGAACCTGTTCCTGCACGTGCGCGCGATCCGCCGCCTCACGATCTCGCAGAAGGATCGCGCCGCGCGCTCGATCGAGGACCACATGCGGATCATCGAAGCGATCGAGCGCCGCGACACCGAGCTCGCCGAGCGCCTGGTGCGCGAGCATTCGCTCGCGCTCGCGCGGCACGTCGAGAAATATTGCGACTTCCTGGATTGATGGCCTTGCAGCTCGACCGCAAGCGGGACCTCAACGGAAGCGTCCCGATCGACACCACTGCGCTCGAGCGCCGGCGCGGCGTACGCGCGCGACCGAAGGGCCGTCCGCTGGACGCGCGCGCTCAGGCAGAAGTGCGCGCTCTCTTGGGCGACGCCCCTCGCCGCCCTGATCTTCTGATCGAGTTCCTGCACCGCATCCAGGATCGCTACGGCCATATCGCCGCGGCGCACGTCGTGGCGCTTGCAGACGAGATGCGGCTCGCGATGACCGAGGTCTACGAAGTGGCGACGTTCTATCACCACTTCGACGTCGTGAAGGAAGGCGAAGCGGCCCCGCCCCCGGTCACCGTGCGCATCTGCGAGACGCTCTCGTGTCAGATGGCGGGCGCGGATGAATTGCGCGCAGCCACCGAGGCGCTGCAACTCGCCGGCGTGCGCGTACTCCCGGCGCCATGCATCGGCCGCTGCGAGCATGCGCCGGCGGCGGTCGTAGGTCGTAACCCGGTTGATCAAGCCACGCCGGAACTCATCGCCCATGCGGTCCGGGAACAAAAACTCGAGCCGGTGCTTCCGAAGTGCACCGACTACGCAAAGTATCGAGCGGACGGCGGCTACAAGACGTATATGAGTTGCGTTCGGGGGGAGCGCCCGGTCGAGTCGGTGATTGCCGAGCTCGAAGCATCGGCGCTCCGCGGCCTGGGCGGCGCCGGCTTTCCCGCCGGCCGCAAATGGAAGATCGTTCGCGCCGAACCTGCGCCGCGCATACTCGCGATCAACATCGACGAGGGCGAGCCGGGAACGTTCAAGGACCGCTACTACCTCGAACGCGATCCGCATCGCTTTCTCGAAGGCATGCTCATTGCGGCCTGGGCGGTCGGCATCGAGTCCGTCTATATCTATCTTCGCGACGAGTACGCGGCATGTCGATCGATTCTCGAGCGCGAGCTTGAGGCGCTCATCGCCGACCCGCCCGCGAAGTTGCCGGCGATCCAGTTGCGTCGTGGTGCCGGCGCGTACATCTGTGGCGAAGAGTCGGCGATGATCGAATCGATCGAAGGCAAGCGCGGGATGCCGCGGTTGCGTCCGCCTTACGTCGCGCAGGTCGGCGTGTTCGGCCGCCCGACGCTCGAGCACAACATGGAGACGCTCTACTGGATCCGTGACATCCTCGAGCGCGGCGCGAACTGGTTCGCGAGTCAGGGGCGCAACGGCCGCAAGGGGCTACGCTCGTTCTCCGTGTCGGGACGCGTCGTGAAACCGGGTGTGCATCTCGCGCCCGCCGGCATCACGGTGCGCGAACTGATCGACGAGTACTGCGGCGGCATGCTGCCCGGCCATACTCTCTACGGTTACTTGCCCGGCGGTGCCTCGGGCGGCATCCTTCCCGCGTCGATGGACAACATCCCGCTCGACTTCGATACGCTGCAGCCGTTTGGATGCTTCATCGGCTCGGCGGCGGTCATCATCCTTTCCGACCGCGACAAAGCCCGCGACGCCGCACTCAACCTGATGCGCTTTTTCGCCGACGAATCTTGCGGGCAGTGCACGCCATGCCGTGTCGGGACCGAAAAAGCGGTCGGGCTGATGGCGCAACTGCGCTGGGACGTGCCGCTCTTGAACGAGCTATCGCAGGCGATGGCGGATGCATCCATCTGCGGTCTCGGACAAGCGGCGCCGAATCCGATCGCGTGCGTCGTCAAGTATTTTCCGCACGAGCTCGCCTGAGGCGACAAGACCATGAATGCTCCTCGCGATCTCGTGCTCGAGTCGAAGACGACCGAGTTTCGATTGAATGGCGAAACGATCGAGGCGCGCGCCGGCGAAACGATTCTGCAGGCGGCCGATCGCTACGGAATCGCAATCCCGCGCCTCTGCTACAAGTCGGGGTATCGCCCCGACGGCAACTGCCGCGCGTGCGTCGTCGAGATCAAGGGCGAGCGCGTGCTCGCACCGTCATGCTGCCGTGCGCCATCGCCCGGCATGGAGGTGTCGTCGACGAGCTCCCGCGCGCTGCATTCGCAGAAGATGGTGCTCGAACTGCTCGCATCCGACGTGCCGGAGCGCGTCTACAAACTGGATTCGGAGCTTGCCTACTGGCAGCGTCAGCTTGGTGTCGAACAACCACGCTTCGCGCCGCGCCGTCAACCGGCTGCGGACCTCTCGCACTCGGCGATGGCGGTCAACCTCGATGCCTGCATCCAGTGCACGCGCTGCGTGCGGGCGTGTCGCGAGGAGCAGGTGAACGACGTGATCGGCTACGCCTTCCGCGGCGGCCATTCGAAGATCGTGTTCGACCTCGACGATCCGATGGGCAGCTCGACCTGCGTCGCATGCGGCGAATGCGTGCAGGCGTGCCCGACCGGCGCGCTCGCGCCGGCGCGTGACGCGTATCTCGAGAAGATCGACAAGACCGTGAACTCCGTGTGTCCCTACTGCGGCGTCGGTTGTCAGATTACGTACCACGTCAACGACAACCGGATCGTTCGCGTCGAAGGGCGCGACGGGCCGGCGAACCTTCAGCGGCTTTGCGTCAAAGGGCGCTTTGGCTTCGACTACGTACACCACCCGCAGCGGTTGACCAAGCCGCTCGTTCGCAAGTCGGGTATTCCCAAGACGGCGGACTTCACGATGGACCCGGCCGACCCGTACTCGGTGTTCCGCGAGGCAACGTGGGAAGAGGCGCTCGAGCTGGCGGGTCTGACGCTCAGGAAGATCCGCGATACGCACGGCCCGGCGGCGCTCGCGGGATTCGGCTCGGCCAAGGGGTCGAACGAAGAAGCGTATCTCTTTCAGAAGCTCGTTCGCACCGGCTTCGGAACCAACAACGTCGATCACTGCACGCGGCTGTGCCACGCGTCGAGCGTCGCCGCGCTGCTGGAAGGCATCGGATCGGGCGCGGTGTCGAATCCCGTGATGGATGTCCTGAAGGCCGATGTCGTGCTCCTGATCGGCGCGAACCCGGTCGTCAACCATCCGGTTGCGGCGACGTGGATCAAGAACGCGGTCAAGCGCGGCACCAAGCTTATCCTCGCCGACCCGCGGCGCTCCGAGCTCGCGCGTCACGCGACGCACTATCTGCAGTTCAAGCCGGATACCGACGTCGCGATGCTGAACGCGATGATGCACGTGATCGTCGAAGAGGGACTCACGTCGCCGGAATTCATCGCGGAGCGCACGAGCGGCTACGACGAGATCCGCAAGAACGTCGCGAACTACAGCCCCGAGGCGATGGCGCCGATCTGCGGGATTCCGGCGCAGACGCTGCGCGAGGTAGCGCGACTGTTCGCGAAGTCGCGCGGGTCGATGATCCTCTGGGGCATGGGCATCTCGCAGCACGTGCACGGCACCGACAACGCGCGTTGTCTGATCGCGCTCACGCTGCTGACCGGTCAGATCGGCCGCCCGGGCACGGGCTTGCATCCGCTGCGCGGCCAGAACAACGTGCAGGGTGCGTCCGACGTCGGGCTGATCCCGATGGTGTACCCCGACTACCAGCGAGTCGACAACGCTTCGATCCAGCAGACCTTCGAGTCCGCCTGGCATGCGAAGCTCGACCCGAAGGCGGGGCTTACCGTCGTCGAGATCATGGACGCGGTCCACGCCGGCACGATCCGCGGCATGTACATCATGGGCGAGAATCCGGCGATGTCGGACCCGGACGTGCATCATGCGCGCCAGGCGCTTTCCGAGCTCGAGATGCTCGTCGTTCAGGACATCTTCCTGACCGAGACCTGCTATTTCGCGGACGTGATTCTCCCGGCGTCCGCGTTCCCCGAGAAAACGGGGACGTTCACCAACACTGACCGCTCGGTGCAGCTTGGACGTGAGGCGCTCACGCCGCCGGGCGACGCGCGTCGCGATCTGTGGATCATCGTCGAAATGGCGAAGCAGCTCGGCCTCGACTGGAAGTACGCGCATCCGAGCGAGGTGTTTGCCGAGATGCGCACCGTGATGCCGTCGATCGCGGGCATCACGTGGGACCGGCTCGAAGAGCAGAGCGCCGTCACGTATCCGTGCACGCAGGAAGGCGACCCGGGTCAGCGGGTCGTGTTCGTGGAGGATTTTCCGACGGCGAACGGCCGGGCGCGCTTCGTGCCCGCGACGATCGTTCCCGCAGCCGAGCGCCCGGACAAGGAGTATCCGTACGTGCTCATCACCGGCCGCCAGCTCGAGCACTGGCACACGGGCAGCATGACGCGGCGCTCGGAGGTGCTCGACGCGATCGAGCCGACGCCGGTCGCATCGCTCAATTCGAAGGATCTTGCCGCGCTCGGCGTCGAGCCCGGCGACACGATCACCGTCGCCTCGCGTCGTGGGAGCATCTCGCTGCATGCTCGCGCCGACGATGGCACGCCGCACGGCGCGATCTTCATTCCGTTCTGCTATTACGAGGCCGCGGCGAACCTGCTTACGAACCCGGTGCTCGATCCTTTCGGGAAGATACCGGAGTTCAAGTATTGCGCCGTGCGCGTGAGCGCGGGCGGTGCGGCGGTGACGACGCCAGGCTACGGCTGATGCGTGGCGGGCGCGCTAGCCATGAATGGCGCGCCACAGCATGAAGGCGCCCAGCACGAACAGGAGCGCGGAGAAGGAGCGGCGCAGGCGCGACACCGGCCACGTGTGCGCCACACGCGCGCCGATTGGCGCCATCAGGATGCTCGCGACCACGATGCCGGCGAGCGCGGGCAGGTAAACGTAACCGATCGAGTACTGCGGCAGATCGGTCTGCCGCAGTCCGGCCCACACGAAGCTCAGCGTCGACACCACCGCGACCGGCCAGCCGATCGCGGCAGACGTCGCGACCGCGGAGTGAACTTTGACGTTGTAGCGGACCATGAACGGCACCGCGAGGAATGCCCCGCCGGTGCCAACCATCCCCGCGATCATGCCGATGCCGGCGCCCGCAAGAAAGAACACGACGCGGCCCGGTCTGTCGCGGACCACGCGCCGCGGTTGCGAGCCCAGCATTCGAATCGCGGCAAACCAGGTGATGCCACCCACGATCGCGGCCAGCACGCGCGCAGGCAGGACTGCCGCGATCTGTGGACCGATCAGTGCGCCGAGCGCCAGCCCCGGCGCCATCGGCCAGACGATGTTCCACTCGACGGCACCGTGCTGGTGATGCGCTCTCGCAGAAGCGAACGCAGTGAAGACGATGGAAGCCGCCGACGTTCCGATTGCCAGCGGCAGGAAATGCTCGCGGCCGAAACCCTCGTGTCCGAAGATTTCGGACAGCACCGGAACGATCGTGAATCCGCCGCCAATGCCGAGCAGGCCCGCCAGAAAACCGACGAAGGCGCCGAGCGCGACATAGATCGGGACGACGGACCAATCCATCGCCGTCGAGTGTCAGCTGCGGCCTGTCGCAAGCCGCTCGATGATCTTCCATTCCTCGGGTGTGACCGGCGTGATCGACAGGCGGTTGCCGCGCTTCAGTGTCACCATGTTTTCGAGACCCTTGGTCGCATGCAGCTCGGCGAGCGGCACGAGCCGCATCTTGCGAACGAGCTTCACGTCGACGTGCACCCAGCGCGGTGCGTCGCGCTTCGACTTGGGATCGTAGTAGGGGCTCTTCGAATCGAATTGCGTGACATCCGGATAGGCGAGCCGCGAGACTTCGACAATCCCGGCGATGCCGGGCTCCGGACAGCTCGAGTGATAGAAGAACGCGAGGTCGCCGAGCTGCATGTCGTCGCGCATGTAGTTTCGCGCCTGGTAGTTGCGCACGCCGAACCAAGGCGTCGTCTGGTTGCGCGCCCGTACGAGATCGTCGATCGAAAATTCATCGGGCTCGGATTTCATCAGCCAGTGGCGCATGAAAACCTCTTGGGGCGTGGGACGAGGACGGATGGTGAAAGACCAGGCTGCCTGAACGAATCAGGCGCCTGAAGTCGGCGCCTGATTCGTGGAAAGGGTCCCCCGCCTGTGCCGTAACGACCGTTATCTTGAACCGGGGTTCAAGATGGGTCGCCTGCCCGAACCATCAGGCGCTTCCGCGTGGGAACGCACACCGGTCCTTCGAAGGCTCGGCAACCACTCGCTACTGGAGCATTGGTTCAAAGAACTCGGGCCGTCTCGAACACCGCAGGGGATAGTGGATCGTCGATACTATTGTCGTTGCGTCGCACTCCGGGCGTCAGAACAATTTCTCCTGATTCGCAAGCGCCTGATCGACCGCAGCGTGCATCGCCTGAATTCTACGCCGGGCCACGTCGCCGTCAATCGAATTCCCGCGCACGCTCTGGTCCTTCCGGCGGTCGCGTAGCAGCTCGTGCGCGAGATTGAGCGCGGCCATGACCGCGATGCGATCGGCACCGCTCACCTTGCCCGCTTCGCGGATCTCGCGCATCCTGCGATCGAGCAGCGTCACCGCCTGTGTGAGCTCGTCGCGCTCGCTTTCCTTGCACGCAACCTTGTACACGCGACCGAGGATCGTCACGTCGAGCATGACCGACTTCTCGACGGGCGGGGAAGAACGTGGCGTCATTCGCCTGGGATGCGGGCGAGCAGCGCGTCGAGCCGCGCAGTCGCCTGCTGGACCCGCGTCGAGAGCTCGCGATTGCGCTCCTGCGCCAGCGAGACTTCGCGCCGCAACGCCTCGTTGGCCGCGCGCAGCGCACGCGTATGCGCAATCAGCGTCGCGAGCTTCTGTTCGAGCGCCTCGAGTTCGAGATCCATGGTCATGCGTGCGGGATTACGCGATCACTATAGGCGGCACGGCGAGGGCGAGTCAACGTTAACCGCGCACCGTTCATCCGCCCGCATGGTCCGTCGCAAGCGGCGCGTACCGGACCGCGACCACTTCGAGCTCCTCCATGCCGCCGGGCGTGCGCAGCACGACGGTATCGCCTTCACGCGCCTTGATGAGCGCGCGCGCCATCGGCGATATCCAGCTGATGTAGCCCCGCGCAGTGTCGATCTCGTCGATGCCCACGATGCTGACCGTGCGTTCCTCACCGCTCGCGCCGCGCACCGTGACGGTCGCGCCGAAGAAGATCTGGTCCGCGCTATCGTCTTCGCGAGGCGCCGCGGGGTCCACCACTTCAGCGAGGTCGAGCCGCCGGATCAGGAAGCGGATGCGGCGATCGATCTCGCGCAGGCGCTTCTTGCCGTAAATGTAATCCGCGTTCTCCGAGCGGTCGCCATTGCTCGCGGCCCACGCCACGGTCGCCACAAGCTCCGGGCGCTCGCGCTGCACGAGCTGATCGAGCTCGCCCTTCAAACGCGCGAAGCCGCCTGGCGTCATGTAGTTGCGCGCGCCGGCCGGCAGCGGCAAGACGTCGTCCGGAGCTTCTTCCGGCTCGGCGCTCTGCGGTTCCTCTTGGCTGAAAGCCTTGCTCATTGGGGTAGGGATCTTCCCACGGTCGCGAGGCAACGCCCGCGATCCACGGAGAACAAATCACAAAGCAGACGGACGATCGAGAATCCTGGTTAGCGGAAAATCGCCGGCATGAACCCCGTCGACTTTCTTCAGGGATTAAATGAGGTTCCGGGCGTCGCGAAACAATCCCCCGCGACCCCCACAATGCAGTTCGACACTCGAAGTTCCCCGGTTCGATGAAAATCGCCGGGGTAAACCCGCCGACCTTCTCCAAAATTGGATTATAGAACCGCGCGTCCCGGGCGAGCGCGGTCGAGTGCCGCGCACAACTGAGCCACGCCATCGATGAAGCGCGGCCCCGGCCGATGCAGCAGGTTCGCGTCGACCACGAACAAGTTACCGAGTCGCGCGGCGGGAAGATCGGAGAAGCGCGCCCAGCGATCGAGCCATGCCGGACGCTTCGCGCCATCGGTTCCGGCGACGATCATGTCCGGATGCGCTGCGAGCACTTCTTCGGTGGTGACCTGGGGTGCCGCGATCCGCTGCGAAGCAAACACGTTCTCGCCGCCGCACAACTCGATCGCGCGCGAGATCGGGTGCTCGCCATTGATCGTGTACGGCGGGTCGTCGGCGATCTGGTAGAAGACGCGCACGCGCTCGCGGCCGCGTGCCTCGTCGCGCAGCACGCGCGCCCGGGCACGGATGCTCGCGGCAAGTTCGCCGGCGGTTCGCTTGGTCCCGGTGAGGATCCCGATCCGCTCGATATCCGCCGCGATTTCGTCCACCGTATGGGCGTAGGTCGTGTAGACGGCGATGCCCCGCTCGCGCAGCAATGCGACTTGCGCCGGGCTCGTGAACGGCCACGTGACGACGAGATCGGGCGTGAGCAGGAGGATGCCTTCGATGTCGAGCGCGAAGGCATCGCCCACCACCGGAAGCGTACGGGCAGCCGCCGGGTGATCGGAGCCCTTGATGACGCCGACCACCGTTGATCCCGCGCCCGCCGCGAAAAGGATCTCCGTTGCATGGGGCGCGAGACTCACGACACGGCGCGCCGGTGTCTTGAGCACGATCCGCGCACCGGTGTCGTCGGTCACGACGATCTCGGCGCCGGCGACCGAGGCGAAGACGACGCACGCGCAAGCGGCGACGATGCAGCGTGCCGCGCGCACCGACTTCAAGATGGCGACGGCGTTTGTCGCTCGCCGCGCCCGGATCACAGCTGCCATCGCACCCCACCGAACACCTGGGCGCCGCCCGTCGAGAAATCGGCGGCAAGCTGATAGTTCTTGTTGAACACATTGTTCGCGCGGACGAACAGGCTGAAACCGTGCGCGAGCGACCATTGCGCGGTCAGATTCACGATCGCGTAGCCGCCCATGGTGATCGTGTTGGCAGCGTCATCGTAGCGCAGCGAGGACGCGACGACCTCCGCGCCGACGCTCACCGGGCCAATCTGTTGGGTCATCTGCAGTGCGCCGTGACGAAGGGCCCGCCGCGGGAGCTGAGCACCGGAAGTCGCATTGCGCGGGGACTGGAAGTCGATGGAGGCGACGATGTGCGTCGCGTTCCACGACAAGTCGCCACCGAGTTCGATGCCTTTCAGGTTCGCGGTATCGACGTTTTGCGGCGCGCAATTGAAATTGGCGTCGCATTCGAACACGATCAGATCGCGCACGCGGTTGTACCACCCGATGCTTCGGAACGACCACTGCGCATCGCCCGCACTGCCGCGGCCGTAGACCCCCGCCTCGACGTTGTGCGACGTTTCGGGAACGAGGTTCGGATTCGAGAATCCCGGGAAGTAAAGATCGTTGAACGTCGGCGGCTTGAACGCGGTGCCATAGCTCGCGGTGATCCGCCAGTCGGGCGTGAATCGATAGCCGTACAGCAGTGCGCCGGTCGTGTGCGTTCCGTACTGATTGGAATCGTCGACGCGGAGATTCGCCTGCAGCGCTTGCTCCCCCACGCGGAGCTGATACACGCCCGTCACCGAGTTCGTGTTGCGCGCGGTCACGGGAAACGGTGGATCGGTCGCGACGCGCTCCTCGAGCCGCTCCAGGGCGAGCGTCAGGCGGCCAAGCGGAAGCGTGAAATCGTTCTGCCACGTGAACTGGCGCTGCGTGGTGTCGAACGGTGCGTTGCCGAACGCGGTCTCGGAAACCGAGTCGGCGTGGCTCACGCCTCCCGACAGGCGAGACGTCCAGACGTCCGCGAACCGGTTCTGCGTCGCGACCTGCCACGTCTGCACTGTCGTGATCGTCCGGTCGTCGAAATTGTCGCCGCCGTCGAACTGAGCGTTGAGCCGGCTTCGGAAATACTGCGCGGTGAGCTCCTGATCGGGCGCGTACGTGAACGCCCCGCTCGCGGTGATGCTCTCTTCCTTGTAGCCGTCTTGGTCCGGGTCGTAGCTGAGGTTCAACGGATTGACGATCGCATTGAACCCGGTCGAGCGACGCGCATCCGCCTGTACCGAAAAGCGCGCGGGTCCGGCGCTGCCGCTCAATCCGCCCGTGATATCGGACGTGTCGTACGTGCCGTAACCGCCCGAAACATTCGCATTCAGCGCCGCGGTCCCGCGCCGCGTGAATACCTGGATCACGCCGCCGATGGCGTCGGCGCCGTACAGGCTCGACGCGGGGCCGCGTAGGATCTCGATGTGATCGATCTGCGAGACCGGAATCGCCTCGAGCGCAGTCTGACCGGAGGTCGATGACGAAATCCGCATCCCGTCGATCAGGACGAGCGTCTGCGCCGTGTTCGCGCCGCGCAGGAATACGCCTGAGGTCGACCCGGGACCGCCGTTCTGCACGATCTCCGCCCCCGGCTGACGCTGCATCAGCTCGGCGAGCGTCTGGACACCGCTCCGCAGGATTTCGTCAGGCCCGATCACCGTGACGTCGGCCAGCAGATCGAGGATGGGCTGGGGCGTGCGCGCAGCGGTGACCGCGACCGGCGGCAACGGCGCCACGGTCGGCGCCTGCGGACTCGGCTGCGAGCGCGCGATCGTCGCGCACAACAGCAACCCGGCGAGTGAAATGAAAGATCGCGCCCGATGGCGTGAAAAAGCGGGGCCTGCATTCAAGGGAACCTCCGCGTCTAAAACCGTGCATCCCCGCACGGCGTTTACGTTAAGACGCAGCTCGAGTTCCAATGCGCGAGACGCGGGCGCAGGGCCGGAACGCAATGCCACAGGCCGCAGGCGACCGCTGTTTCGCGGCAACGGATCCCCGCGTTGCGTGACGAACCGATCGCGTCGCGATCGGAGACGAGGCCGGTCTCCGGGCTCGCCGGTCTTGATCGCCCGCCTTCCCGTCAATGGTTCGACAGTGGCGTGTCGGACGATCCGCACCGGCCTACCGTTGCGGGGGCAGCCGCGGCTTAAGGCGCGCTTAACGAACCGGCGCGCGCGCACCGCGTTCCCGTTTCACCCGCCGCGAGGAATCCTTGGCGGGCACCTCTCGCGGCGGATTCTACCGTGTGAGCGGTCGCTTAGGTCCAGCGGACGCTGCTATAATTTCGCCCCTTGTTTAGGAGGCCGCTCCCACCGGATGACCACCGGCCCCGGGGCGCAACCGTTGCTGAAAAAGCTCTACATCCGCACGTTCGGCTGCCAGATGAACGAGTATGACTCGGCGAAGATCGCCGACGTGCTCGCCGAGTCCGATGATCTAGAGCTGACCGATCGTCCCGACGACGCCGACGTCATCTTGTTCAATACGTGCTCGGTGCGCGAGAAGGCGCAGGAGCGCGTCTTCCACGACCTCGGTCGGGTGCGCGCACTCAAGGCGATGAAGCCGGAACTCGTGATCGGCGTCGGCGGTTGCGTCGCGTCGCAGGAAGGTGCTTCGATCGTGCGCCGCGCACCCTTCGTCGACGTCGTGTTCGGTCCGCAGACGCTGCACCGGCTGCCTGCGCTGATCCGTGCGCGGCGCGAAACCGGCCGCTCGCAGGTCGACATCTCGTTCCCAGAGATCGAGAAGTTCGATCATCTGCCGCCGGCTTCGGTCCACGGCGCATCCGCGTTCGTATCGATCATGGAAGGCTGCAGCAAGTACTGCACGTTCTGCGTCGTGCCGTACACCCGCGGCGAGGAAGTGAGCCGTCCGTTCGACGACGTGCTCACCGAGATTGCCGACCTCGGTGACCAGGGCGTGAAGGAGATCACGCTTCTGGGGCAGAACGTCAACGCCTACCGCGGCGCGTGCGCAGCGGAGATCGACGGCGGCGGCATCGCGGACTTCGCGACCTTGCTCGAGTATGCCGCGGAAGTGCCGGGGATCGAGCGCATTCGCTACACGACGTCGCATCCGAAGGAAATGACTGCAAGGTTGATCGGGCTCTACGCGACGCTCGACAAGCTTGTCTCGCACCTGCATCTGCCGGTGCAGTCGGGATCGGATCGCATCCTCGCGGCGATGAAGCGGGGTTATACCGCACTCGAATACAAGTCGATCGTCCGCAAGCTGCGCGCGGCGCGCCCCAAGCTTTCGCTCACGACCGATTTCATCGTCGGCTTTCCGGGCGAAACGGAAGCGGATTTCGAGGCAACGCTCAAGCTCGTCGAAGACGTCCGATTCGACGGCGCGTTCAGCTTCGCGTACAGCGCGCGTCCCGGCACCCCGGCGGCAGAGCTGCCGAACGCGGTCCCGCCGGACATTCAGCAGGCGCGCCTCACCCGACTGCAGGCACTGCTCGATGCGGGCTATCAGGAACACAGCGCCGCGATGGTCGGCACGCGCCAGCGCGTGCTCGTGACCGGGCCTGCGGCGAGAAATCCGGGCGAGCTCGCCGCCCGCACCGACAATAATCGCGTCGTCAATTTCGAAGGCGACGCGACGCAGGTCGACGCGTACGTCGACGTCGTGATCACCGCCGCGCTCGCGCACAGCTTGCGCGGCGAGAGGGTCGTTGCCTGAAGCGCTGCCGGGAAAGCGTGACTTCAGGGCATTCACTACCGAGGGTTCGAGTCATGAAGACGTTTGCACGATGCCGCGCGTTCGCAGTCAGCGCGGCGACCATCCCGCTCCTCATTGCCGGGTGCGCCACCACACCCGAGACAGCGTCGTCCGATACGGCGAAAACGGCGGAAACTGCGGCCATCGCCGCGGCGGCCGCGGTCGCGGCGACGCAGCCCGGCGCGACAACGCCGCAACCGACCGCACCGGGTGCGGCGCGCCCGACTCCGGCCCCGGTCGCCGCCGCCGCGGGTGCTGCCGCGGGCGCCGCGGCAGCAGCGCAGGCGCAGAAGCCCTTCGCCGAAGTGATCAAGGACGCGAAGGAAGTCTCCGGCATGTTCAAGCTGTATCAGAAGGAGGAAAAGGTCTGGATCGAGCTCATGCCCGACCAGTTCGATCATCCCTATTTCCTGAAGTCGGCGATCAACCAGGGGATCGGCGAAGCGCGCATCTTCGGCGGCGCGATGAACTACCCGTTCGGCGTCACGCAGGTCGTGACGTTCCACAAGATCGGGACGACCGTCCAGATGATTGCGAAGAACACCAAGTACACCGCGGCGCCGGGCACCCCCGAAGCGCACGCTGTCGCCGCCGGCTTCTCGGACAGCCTGCTATCGTCGGCGCCCGTCGCTTCGCAGCCGCATCCCGACCGCAAGTCGGTATTGATCGAAGCCAACGCGCTGCTCCTCGCGGACCTGCCGTTCGCGACCACCGACCTCGAGCGCACGTTCCGCCAGTCGTACGCGTTCGATCAGAAGAACTCGTCGCTCGGCAAGGTTTCCGGCACGCCGGACACGGTCAACTTCGAAGTCAGCGCGCATTATTCGCTCGCACGTCTCGCGCTGCCGCCGCCGCCTCCCGCGCCGAACACGCTGCCGAAGCCGCCGTCGACGCTTCCCGACGTGCGCAGCATGTTCATCGGCTATTACTACTCGTTCGCGAAGCTGCCTGAAGCGCCGATGCACGCGCGGCTTGCCGACGATCGCATCGGGTACTTCACGACCGACCGCTTCGACTTCACTTCGGACGTGCCGCGCGTACCGATCCAGCGCTACGCCAACCGCTGGCGCCTCGAGAAGAAGGACCCGGCGGCTGCGCTCTCGGAGCCCAAGCAGCCGATCGTGTTCTGGCTCGACCGCAACATCCCGGTCAAGTATCGCGAGCCGATCAAGGAAGGGATCCTCGAATGGAACAAGGCGTTCGAGAAGATCGGCTTCAAGGACGCGCTCAAGGTGGAGATTCAGCCCGATGACGCGGACTTCGATACCTCCGACATCAAGCACGCGTCGGTGCGCTGGCAGACCGTCGCCAAGACGGCGTACGGCGCCATCGGTCCCTCGGTGGTCGATCCGCGCACGGGCGAGATTCTCGATGCGGACATCGGCTTCGATGCGAACAACGTCCGCGTGGTCCGTAACCTGCGCCGCGAGTACGTGACCGGGCCTCCGCCGCCGCCGCAGTCGACGCTCGGCGCGCAGCCGGTGTTTGGCCAGAAGGACGTGTACTGCAGCTACGACGACCTGGCGACGCAGGAGGCGGCGTTCGGCCTGTCGCTGCTCGAAGCGCGCGGTGACCTCGATCTCGATGGTCCCGAGGTCGATCGCTTCGTTGCGGCGTTCCTCAAGGACGTGACGATGCACGAGGTCGGGCACACGCTCGGGCTGCGGCACAATTTCCGCGCGTCGACGATCTACACGGAACAGCAGCTCGCCGACGCCGACTTCACCCGGAAGAACGGTCTCTCGGGCTCGGTGATGGAGTACAACCCGTGGAACATCGCGCTCAAGGGTGCGAAGCAGGGCGAGTACCAGATGTCGACACTCGGTCCCTACGATTACTGGGCGATCGAGTACGGCTACAAGGAGATACCGACTGCGCAGGAAGGCGCTGAGCTCGCGAAGATCGCCGCGCGCTCGCGCGAACCGCTGCTCGCCTACGCGACCGACGAGGACGTCGCGTTCTTCGCGCTCGACCCCGCCGTCAACCAGCTCGACCTCGGCAGCGATCCGCTCGGTTACGCAAAGAAGCGGCTCGCGCTCGTCCGCGAGCTGTGGCAGCGCACCGAAACCCTGAAGCTCAGGCCCGACGAGAGCTATTCCGTCCTGCGGCGCAACTTCACGCGCGGCCTCACGGAAGCCGGGCAGGGTGTCGTCTACGCCGCGAAATACGTGGGCGGCCTGTCGACGAGCCGCGATCACGTGGGCGACGGCCGGGCGCCGCTCTCGCCCGTCGACGTGGCGAAGCAGCGCGACGCGCTCAACATGCTTGCAACCGAGGTGTTCTCCGCGGACAGCTTCAAGTTCAGCCCGTCGCTGCTGCGCAATATGGCGGTGTCGCCAAGCGACATGGAGGACGCCGACGAGCTCGGCCGCCCGATGCCGCCGATCGATCTGCCGATCGACCAGCAGGTGCTCACGATCCAGCGCAACGTGCTGACCACGCTTATGAGCCCCGTGGTGGCGCAGCGCCTGGTGAATAATGCGTCGAAGGTCGAGAACACGAAGGATGCGCTCACCGTCGCCGAGCTTTACGGCACTTTGCACACCGCCGTGTGGAGCGAGCTCAAGACCGGGCGGGACATCAATCTCTTCCGGCGCAATCTGCAGCGCGAGTACACGCTGCAGGTCGCCGGTGCCCTGCTCAAGCCGCAGGCGACGATGCCCGCCGATGCCCGCTCGCTTCTGCGCGCGGACGCCAAGCGGTTGCGCGATGAGCTGGCAGCGGCGCAGGGTCGCGGCGGTCTCTCGGTCGAAGCGCGCGCACACCTCGCGGAGGAGCTGGCGACGATCGACGAGGCGCTCAAGGCCCCGCTCGTGAGGAACGCGGTTTGAGAGTGAGCCCGCCCGATCGGCGCTGCGCGCCGGTTCCCCCCAAGGGGGCGAGCGCCTTGGGGCGGCCCGGCGGCGCTCATCTGTGCGTCGCCCCACCATCGGCGGGCACGTAGGCGGTTTTCCCGAGCGGATGACGAGCCGCCGCGCGACCGAAACCGTAACGCTGGCGCCGCTCGACAATCGCGCGCTCGCGAATCTCTGCGGCCCGCTCGACGCGAATCTGCGTCAGATCGAAGCGGCGCTCGACGTCGCGATCTCGCATCGCGGCGCCGAGTTCGCAATCACCGGGCCCGCGCCGCAGGCGACCCGCGCGGCGCGGGCGCTCAAGCGCTTCTACGAGGCGTCCGAGAAGCCGCTCTCGGTCGACGATATCCAGCTCGGCCTGGTCGAGATCGCGACACACCCGCGGGGACACGCCGTCCCGGCGGAGCCGGTGGACGGGACGCCGCTGTTGCGCACCCGCCGCGCCGATCTCCACGGCCGTACGCCGAACCAGGTCGCCTACCTACGCGACATCCAGGAGCACGACATCACTTTCGGCATCGGGCCCGCGGGCACCGGTAAGACTTACCTTGCCGTCGCGTGCGCGGTCGACGCGCTCGAACGCGACATGGTGAAGCGCATCGTGCTCGTGCGTCCGGCCGTCGAAGCGGGTGAGCGTCTTGGCTTCCTGCCGGGCGATCTCGCGCAGAAGGTCGATCCGTATCTGCGCCCGCTCTATGACGCGCTCTACGACCTGATGGGCTTCGACAAGGCGGGAACGCTCTTCGAGCGGCAGACGATCGAGCTCGCGCCGCTCGCGTACATGCGCGGGCGCACGCTCAATCATTCGTTCATCATTCTCGACGAGGCGCAGAACACGACGCCCGAGCAGATGAAGATGTTCCTGACCCGCATCGGCTTCGGCACCAAGGCCGTCATCACCGGCGACATCACGCAGATCGATCTGGCACGGGGACAGAAAAGCGGACTGATCGAGGCTGCGCGTGTGCTCTCCGGCGTACGCGGCATCGCCTTCACGCGGTTCACCAGCGCCGACGTCGTACGCCATCCGCTGGTGCAGAAGATCATCGATGCGTACGAAAAGGACGAGCTCGATCGCGATCGCGGCTCGGACGCGAGCCGGTGATGCCGCGCTCCCGCGTACGGCGGCAGGCGTCCGCCGCGCCCTCCCTTTCGCTCGCCGTGCAATTCGCGGTGTCGTCGACCGGGTTGCCGCGACCCGCGACGCTCAGACGCTGGTGTCTGAACGCGCTCGAGCGCGACGCCAGCGTGACGCTGCGCTTCGTCGGGACCCGTGAGAGCCGCACGCTGAACGCCCTGTTCCGGGGCAAGGAATACGCAACGAACGTCCTCACGTTCGTGTACGATGACGTCGTTCCGCTCGCCGGCGACATCGTCGTGTGCGTGCCGGTGCTGCGGGCCGAGGCGCGGGAGAGCGAGAAGAGCGTCACCGCGCATTGCGCGCACCTGGTCATCCACGGCATGCTGCATCTGCAGGGGTACGATCACGAGCGCGACGCCGACGCGGCGCGCATGGAGGCGCGCGAGAGCGCACTCCTCAAGGCGCTCGGCCAACGCGATCCGTACACCGCCTCACCGCGCCGCTCGCGCGTCCTGAGGGCCCATGGAACAGCCCGCCGATAAGCCGACGCTCCTCGAGCGCCTGTCGTCGCTCCTGACGCGCGAGCCCGAGGACCGCGAGGAGCTCCTCGACTTGATGCGCGGCGCGTTCGAGCGCCGTCTGTTGGACGCCGACGCGCTGTCGATGATCGAGGGTGTGCTGTCGGTGTCCGAAACCACGGTGCGCGAGATCATGATTCCGCGCGCCCAGATGGATTGCGTCTCGATCGACGACGCGCCGGAGGAGTTCATCCCGTTCGTGCTCGAGACCAAGCACTCGCGCTTTCCGGTGATCGGCGAGTCGAAGGACGATGTGATCGGCATCCTGCTTGCGAAAGAGATGCTCAACTATTACGCAAATCCGGACGCGTTCGATCTCAAGGAAACGCTGCGGCCGGCGGTGTTCGTGCCGGAATCCAAGCGCCTCAACGTCCTGCTGCGCGAATTCCGCGCAAACCGCAACCACATCGCGATCGTCGTCGACGAGTACGGCGGCGTCTCCGGCCTGGTCACCATCGAGGACGTGCTCGAACAGATCGTCGGCGACATCGAGGACGAATACGACTTCGACGAATCCGAGGACGACGTGATCCCGGAAGCCAACGGGCGCTTCCGCGTCAAGGCGCAGACCGAAATCGCGGATTTCAACGCGCAGTTCGGCACCGACTTCGAAGCCGAGGAGTTCCATACGGTCGGCGGGTTGCTGCTGAAGGCTTTCGGCCGCCTGCCGAAGCGCGGCGAGACGACGACGCTCGAAGGCTTCCGCTTCCGCGTGTTGCGCGCCGACAGCCGCCGCCTGCTCACGCTGCAGGTCGAACGCGTCGCGCCGCCTGCGCAGCCCGCAACGACATCGTGATGCGACGTCGATGACGTTGGTGCGCGGTCTCAAGCTCGCGCTCGCCGTGTTTGCGGGCGCGCTCTCGGTGTTTGCGTTCGCGCCGTTCGGGTTCGGCGCGCTCCCGGTCGTCACGCTCGCGGTCCTGTTTGCGTTGTGGAGCGCGGCGACACCCCGCGAAGCGGCGTGGCTCGGATTCGCGTTCGGTACCGGCTTGTTCGGCGCCGGCGTATCGTGGGTATATATCGCGCTCGAGACGTTCGGTGGCATGCCCGCGGCGCTGACCGTCGTCGCAACCGCCGGCTTTGTCGCCTATCTGTCGCTCTTTCCCGCGATCGCGGGCTGGGTCACCGCGCGCATCACGCCATCGGAATCCATCGCGCGCCCGCTCGCGGGCGCGGCCACCTGGGCGTTGGCCGAGTGTTTCCGCAGCAATCTGCTCACCGGCTTTTCCTGGCTCGCGGTCGGCTATTCGCAGATCCCGGAAAGCCCGCTCCGCGGCTTCGCGCCGATCGGCGGCGTCTATCTCGTGTCGCTTGCGGTTGCGCTGATCGGCGCGCTGTTGTGGATCGCGATCGATGCGCTCATCACGAGCGCGGGCAAGGCGATTGCCGCATGCATCCTCGTCGCTTCCGCGCTTGCCGCAGCCGGCGCGTGGCTCACGCCAATCGCGTGGACGCGCGCCGAAGGGCAGCCGATCGCGGTGTCCCTCGTGCAGGGCAACGTGCCGCAGGAATTCAAGTTCGAAGACCGGTTCCGCGACGAGACCTACGCGCTCTATACGAAGCTCGTCGACGAGAGCAAGGGGAAATTCGTGGTGCTGCCGGAAAGCGCGTTCCCGACGTTTGCGGACGAGATTCCGGACGAAGTCGTCGAAGGCTTGCTCAAGTCGGCGCAGGCCCGGCACGGGATGGTGCTGGTCGGCATGTTCCTGTACGAGCCGCCAGGCCCGGGCGAGGACGAGCCGCACTACTTCAATTCGGTCGTGAGCCTGGGCGGCGGCAAGCCGCAGATTTATCGCAAGCACCACCTCGTGCCGTTCGGCGAGACGATCCCCGGAAAACCGATCACGACGTGGTTCATCCGCAGCGTTCTCTCGATTCCGCTTGCCGACCAGACGCCGGGCGATGCGCGACAGCCGCCGTTCACCGTGGACGGCCAGCGCTTTGCCATCAACATCTGCTACGAGGATGCGTTCGGGGATGAGCTGATTGCCCGCGCGCGGAACGCCGGCGTGCTCCTCAATGTGACCAACGATGCCTGGTACGGGCGCTCGATCGCGGCGCGCCAGCACAACCAGATCGCGGCGATGCGCTCGCTTGAGCTCGGGCGCCCGATGCTCCGGGCGACGAACACCGGCATCACGTCGTCCATCGGGCCGGATGGCCGCGTCATCGCGGAGCTGCCCTGGTTCACGCGCGATGTGCTCGAGGTCACCGTCCAGGGGTACACCGGCGAGACGCCATACATGCGTGTGGGCGATGCGCTCGCGCTCGGGAGCGGCGGCTTACTGTTGGTCTTCGCTTGGGTAGGGGGACGAAAAAGACGGGAGCCAGCCAAGCCTGCCTCGGTAGCTCTATCCGAAGCGATCGACTGACGCCTCGGGCGCGGCGTGCCGACTCGCGATCCGCCTCCCGTCCTCCCCGCGCCCTGCCCACCTCGCGCCGGGCGTCGAGGCGTTTTGCTGCATTCCGTCGCACCGTATGGGCGTTCGTCGCCCAAATGGGCGGCCCGCGCGCAAGCAATTGCCCGGTCGCACGCCCGTCCGCATAATCGCGCCGTTCTTTCAGCGCCGCATCGAGGTTGCCATGCCGCTGCCGCTCATCATCGAGGGCCTGTCCAAGACCTATCCCAATGGCGTACGGGCGCTTTCCAACGTTTCGCTGACGATTCCGACCGGCATGTTCGGGCTGCTGGGGCCCAACGGGGCCGGCAAATCGACGCTGATGCGCACGCTGGCGACGCTGCAGGAAGCGGATTCCGGTAGCGCGACGCTCGGGGACATCAACGTTCTGCGCAACAAGGCTGCGGTACGCGAGCGTCTCGGCTATCTGCCGCAGGACTTTGGCGTGTATCCCAAGGTCTCGGGCGAGGAGATGCTCGACCACCTGGCGCGGTTGAAGGGCATAAGCGACGGGAAGACGCGCCGCGATGTCGTGACCAAGCTCCTGAAGCAGGTCAACCTCTACGACGTCCGCAAGAAGGCGCTCGGCGGCTACTCGGGTGGCATGCGGCAACGCTTCGGCATCGCGCAGGCGCTGATCGGCAATCCGCAGCTCATCATCGTCGACGAGCCGACGGCCGGGCTCGATCCGGAAGAGCGCGTGCGCTTTCACAATCTGCTCGCCGAGATCGGCGAGAACGTGATCGTGATCCTGTCGACGCACATCGTGTCCGACGTCTCCGACCTGTGCGCAAAGATGGCGATCATCAACAAGGGTGAGGTGCTGCTGACCGGAGTGCCGCAAATGCTCACGCGGTCGCTCGAAGGGCGCGTCTTCCAGCAAGCGATCGCGCGCGCCGATCTCGATCTGGCGAAGAGCCGCTATCCGGTCATTTCGACGCGGCTCTACGCTGGCCAGACCCTGATCAACGTTGTCGCCGACACGTCGCCCGGCGCCGGCTTCGAACCCGTCGAAGCGACGCTCGAGGACGTGTACTTCGCGGCCATCAACGGGCGCCTGCCCACGCGCGTCCGCGAAACCGTGGCCGTCTGAAGATGAGCCGCTTTCTCGCGATCGCGGAGTTCGAGTTCGCAACGCGCTTCAAGCGCATCTCGACCTGGGTTTATTTTCTTGTTTTCCTCACGCTGGCGACGCTGTGGACGGCGGCGGCCGGCGGCGCGTTCCCCAATGCGAACGTCGTATTCGGCAGCGGGAAGGTGCACATCAATTCGCCGTACGCGATCTCGCAGACGATCGCGTTTCTGGGGATGATCGGCCTGACGGTCGTCGCCGCGATCATGGGCCGCGCGGTGGAGCAGGATTTCGAGAATCGCACCGAGCCCTTCTTCTTCACCGCGCCGATCCGCAAGTGGCAGTATCTGCTCGGACGTTTCGCCGGTGCGCTCGTCATCCTGCTTTTCATCTTCTCGAGCGTCGCGCTCGGCATCTTCATCGGCACCTTCTTCCCCGGCCTCGATCCGGAGCGCCTCGGGCATTCAGGTCTCGCCGCCTACGTCGTGCCGTACGCGACGGTGCTGATCCCGAACCTGGTTCTGATCGGCGGGGTGTTCTTCTGCCTCGCTGCGCTCACGCGACGCATGATGCCGGTCTACATCGGCAGCGTGTTGTGCCTGATCGGCTACCTCGGCGCGCGTGCGCTCTTGAGCGATCTCGACAGCCGGCTCGCCGCGTCGCTGCTCGACCCCTTCGGGCTCATTGCCTCGTCAAGGGTTACGGAATACTGGACCGTCGACGAACGCAACACGCAGCTGATTCCTTTCACCGGCTATCTCCGGTGGAATCGCTTGTTGTGGCTGGCGGTCGGTACCGCGGTCGTCGCGTTCTGCTACCAGCGGTTCCGCTTCCAGCATGCGGCGGAAGGGCGCCACGCGCGCGCGGAAGTCCCGGATGAGGCGCCGGGGGCGATCGATCTCAAAGCGACGACGGTTCAGCCCGAACGCGTCAACGGGCTGAAGCTTCTGCCGCGCATGACGTGGCTGTACTTCCGCGAGACGGTGAAGAGCGTTTACTTCATTGTCTTTGCCCTCGCGGGTGTAGCTTTCGTCATCGTCCAGAGCGTGAATCTTGGCAGCCTCTACGGCACGAACACGTGGCCGGTCACCTACCAGATGCTCGAGATTTCGCAGGGCATCTTCACGGTGTTCATGCTGGTCATCGTCACGTTCTACGCGGGCGAGCTGGTGTGGCGTGAGCGTGACAACCGCCTGGACCAGATCCACGACGCGCTGCCGATTCCGACCTGGCTCCCGTTCTGCGCGAAGCTCGCCGCGCTGATGCTCGTGCCCGTCGTGCTCCAGGCCGTGCTGCTGCTCACCGACGTCGTGATCCAGACGTTCAAGGGCTACTTCCATTACGAGCTCGGGCTCTACCTGCACGACATGTTCGGTATCCAGCTGATCGACTTCTGGCTGGTGTGCGTCCTCGCAATCACCGTGCAGTCGATCGTGAACCAGAAGTATCTCGGCCACTTCATCATGATCGTGTACTACGTCGCGATCCTGCTGTCGGGCGTGATGGGCTTCGAGCACAACCTCTACAAGTACGGCGCGACGCCGCAGGCCATGTACTCGGACATGAACGGCTACGGCCATTTCCTGCCGCGCGTTCGCGCTTTCCAGGCCTATTACGCAGCGTGGGCGCTTCTGCTCGCGATCGCGGGGTACCTGTTCTGGACGCGCGGCACGGTGTCCGGGTGGCGCGAGCGTTTGCGCGTCGCGCGGCTGCGTGTTACCCCGCCGGTGGTGGGAGTCGTGGGTTTGGGCGCGCTCGCGATGGTGGCGCTCGGGGGCTTCATCTTCTACAACACGAATATCCTCAATCGCTACGTCACGACGTACAGTCAGGAGCAGCGCCAGGCCGACTACGAGAAGAAATATAAGAAGTTCGCGGCACTGCCCCAGCCGAAGATCACGTCGGTCAGGCTCAACGTCGACATCTACCCGCGCGAGCAGCGGATACGCATGCGCGGGGTCATGGGCCTCGAGAACAAGAGCGACCAGCCGATCGACACGATCCACCTGGGCTTCCTGAATGCCGAGCGCGAGGAGATGCATCGGATCGACTTCGGCACGCCCTCGACGCTCGTGACCGACGATCTGCCGATCGGCGTTCGAAGCTACAAGCTCGCAAACCCGCTCGCGCCGGGCGCGAAGACCGATTTCACTTTCGACCTCGAGCTGCCGACGCACGGCTTCACCAACAGCGGGTCCGAGACCAACGTCGTGTACAACGGCTCGTTCGTGAACGGACTGGTCGTGCTGCCGGAGATCGGCTACAGCGAACGCGTCGAGCTCACGACCGACCGGGATCGCAAGAAGTACGGCCTCCCGCCGAAGGAGCGGATGCGCGACCGCGACGACCCCGAGGGGCTCAAGTACAACTACCTCACGCACGCCGCCGACTGGATCGCGTTCGAAGCCGAAGTCACGACCGACGAGGACCAGTGGGCGATCGCGCCGGGCTATCTGACGAAGGACTGGATCGAGAACGGCCGCCGCCATTTCGTCTACAAGATGGACAGCCCGATCCTCGATTTCTACGCGTTCCAGTCCGCACGCTACGCGGTGAAGAAGGATCGCTGGAATGACGTCGCGATCGAGATCTATTACCAGCCCGGTCACGAGTACAACCTCGACCGCATGATCGCGGCGGTGAAGGCATCGCTCGACTACTACACCAGGAACTTCGGGCCCTACCAGCACCGGCAGTTTCGCATCATCGAGTTCCCGCGCTACGCTCAGTTCGCGCAGGCCTTCCCGAACACGATTCCGTACTCCGAGTCGATCGGGTTCATCGCGCGCGTGCGCGAGAACGACAAGGACGACATCGACTACCCCTACTACGTGACCGCGCACGAAGCGGCGCATCAGTGGTGGGCGCACCAGGTGATCGGCGGCGACGTCCAGGGCTCGACGATGCTGTCCGAAACGCTCGCCCAGTATTCGGCGCTGATGGTGATGAAGCAGAAGTACGGCGAGGCGAAGATGCAGAAGTTCCTGGCCTACGAGCTCGATCGCTACCTGATCGGCCGCGCGACCGAGCAGAAGAAGGAGCTGCCGCTCGCCCGCGTCGAGAACCAGCCGTACATCCACTATCGCAAGGGAAGCCTGGTCATGTACGCGCTCGCGGATTACATCGGCGAGGACAATTTGAACCGCGCGATTCGCGGGTTCCGCGACGAGACGGCTTACTCCGGGCCGCCGTATCCCAACGCCACGCTGTTCCTGAAACACATCCGGGCCGCGACGCCCGAGAAGTATCAATACCTGATCGACGACATGTTCGAGTCGATCACGCTCTACGACAACCGCGCGGTAAGCGCGAAGGCGCGCGCATTGCCGGACGGCAAGTACGAGGTGGACTTGAAGATCGCCGCCAAGAAGCTCAAGGCCGGCGAGCTCGGGCAGGAAACTGAAGTGCCGCTCGCCGACTACATCGACATCGGCGTGCTCGACACGGACGGAAAGCCGCTCTATCTCGAGAAGAAGAAGATCGATCGTGCCGAGGAGGAATTCACCGTCGTGGTCGCCGGCAAGCCAGCACGTGCCGGCATCGATCCGCTCAACAAGCTCATCGACCGGCGCCCGAAGGACAACACCGTGGCGGTGGAAATGTCTGGCGGCCTCGTGCCATAGGCTGCGCGTCGCATTTCGGGTCTACGCAGCTTCGCCGCCTGTCTTTCCCAGCGCGCTCCGCTTTCGCGCCGCCGGGGCCTTGAAGGCATGGCCGATCTCGAGCGCCATGCGAAAATGCGTGTTTAACGTCTCGCGCCCTCGTCCGTATGCCGACCTTCCAGCAGGTCATCCTCACCCTGTCGCAATACTGGGATCGTCAGGGCTGTGCGCTCCTGCAGCCGTACGACATGGAGGTCGGCGCAGGGACGTCGCATACGGCAACGTTTCTGCGCGCGCTCGGCCCCGAGCCGTGGCGCGCCGCGTACGTGCAGCCATCGCGGCGGCCCAAAGACGGCCGTTATGGCGAGAACCCGAACCGGCTCCAGCACTATTACCAGTATCAGGTCGTTCTCAAGCCATCGCCTGAGAACATTCTGGATCTTTATCTCGGCTCGCTCCAGGAGCTGGGACTCGATCTCAAGGCAAACGACGTCCGCTTCGTCGAGGACGACTGGGAAAATCCGACGCTCGGCGCCTGGGGGTTGGGCTGGGAAGTGTGGCTGAACGGCATGGAGATCACGCAGTTCACGTATTTCCAGCAGGTCGGCGGCCTCGACTGTGATCCGATCACCGGCGAGATCACGTACGGCCTGGAGCGTCTTTCGATGTACCTGCAGGGTGTCGAGAACGTCTTCGACCTCGCGTGGACTACCCGTCGCGAGAATGACGTCGAGCAGGTGTTGACGTACCGCGACGTCTATCACCAGAACGAGGTCGAGCAGTCGACGTACAACTTCGAGCAGTCGAATGCACCGAAGCTCTTCGAGCAGTTTGTGTTCTTCGAGGCGGAAGCGAAGCGTCTCTTGGAAGCGAAGCTGCCGCTGCCCGGCTACGAAATGATCCTGAAGGCCGCGCACACGTTCAATCTGCTCGATGCGCGCGGCGCGATTTCGGTGACCGAGCGGGCGGCGTATATCGGTCGGATCCGTACACTGTCGCGGCTCGTCGCCAACGCCTATCTTGAATCGCGGCGCTCGATGGTTCCGCCGTATCCGATGCTCGACGATCGGCAGCGGCTCGCGCTTCCGGCGCGCTACCGCGAGGCCGAGGCATGACCTCGGCCTCGCTGGCGGTCGAGCTCGTCACCGAGGAGCTGCCGCCGAAAGCGCTGAAGACGCTCGGCGACGCGTTCGCAACCGGGCTGGCTGATGCTTTGCGGGGCGACGGCTTCCTTGAGGACTCGAGCGTCGTTACTCCGTTCGCGACGCCGCGGCGGCTCGGTGTGACGATTACAGGCGTGCGCCGCGCGTCTCCCGACAAGCCGTTTCGCGAGAAGCTTTTGCCGGTCAGCGTCGCTTTCGATGCACACGGTCGCCCGACGCCTGCGCTCGTCGGCAAGCTCAAGGCCAAGCAGCTCGCGCACATCGATCCCAGGGACTTGATCCGCGAATCCGACGGCAAGGTCGAATCACTGTTCTATGCCGACATTGCCAAGGGCAGCGCCCTTACAGCCGGACTGCAAGCAATCCTGGATCGAGTGCTCGACCGACTGCCGATCCCCAAGGTCATGGACTACGCTGCGCACGCGAGCTATTACAACAACGTTCGCTTCGTTCGCCCCGCCCATCTGCTGCTGGCACTTCACGGCGAAGAGATCGTCCCGATCCAGGTGCTGGGCCTCGACGCGGGTCGCGTCACAAGTGGTCACCGCTTTCTCGCGCGACCGGATTTGCCGATTGCTTCGGCCGACGCGTATGCGCCCACGCTCGAAGCGGAGGGCAAGGTCATTCCGTCGTTTGCCTCCCGCCGCGAGCTGATCGCAAAGGCGCTCGAGCGGCATGCCGAAGGCTCCTCGGTCGTCATGCCGGATGCGCTCCTCGACGAGGTGACGGCGCTCGTCGAGTGGCCCGTCGTCTACGCCGGCGAGTTCGATCGCGCGTTCCTGGATGTGCCACAGGAATGCCTGATCTTGACGATGCAGCAGAACCAGCGCTATTTCGCGCTCGAGGATCGCGAAGGACGTCTGAAGCATCGATTTCTGCTGGTCGCGAACCTCGAGCCCAAGGATCCCGCGGCGATCATTCACGGCAACGAGCGCGTCCTCCGCGCACGACTCGCGGACGCGAAATTCTTCTTCGATCAGGACCGGAAGACACCGCTCGCCAGCCGGGTCGAGCGGCTGCGAAGCATCGTCTACAACGCGAAGTTCGGCGCCTACGGCTCGCAGGCCGATCGCGTCGACCGGCTGCGCTTCATCGCCAGGGCGATCGCATCCAGGGTTGGGGCGGATCCGAGCCTTGCCGATCGTGGAGCGCTCCTCGCGAAAGCGGACTTGACGACCGATATGGTCGGCGAGTTTCCGGAGCTGCAGGGAACGATGGGGCGCTACTACGCGCTCCACGATCGCGAACCGGTCCGCGTCGCCGATGCGATCGCCGAGCATTACTGGCCGCGCTTCGCCGGCGATGCATTGCCGGAAAGCAATGTCGCGCAGGCGGTCGCACTTGCCGACAAGCTCGAGGCGCTCGCCGGTCTTTTCGGCGTCGGCCAGATCCCAACCGGCGACAAGGATCCGTTCGGCCTGCGCCGCGCGGCGCTCGGGATCATCCGCATCCTCGTCGAGCGCAAGCTCGCGCTATCCCTGCGCGAGCTTGTCGGACTCGCATTCGACGCGTTTGCGAACGTCCCTGTCGTCAGGGACGCGCGTGCGGAGGTCAGCGAGTTCATCTATGAACGGTTGCGCGGGTACTTACGGGAGCAGGGCAATTCTGCGAATCAGACGGCCGCCGTGGTCGACAGTGGACCCGACACGATTCACGACCTCCCGCAGCGTCTGATCGCCGTGCGCACGTTCGAGGCGCTGCCGGAATCGAGTGCACTGGCGACGGCCAACAAGCGCATCGTCAACATCTTGAGGAAATCGGAGAGCGAAGCCGCCGCGGCGGTCGATCGATCCATGCTGACCGACGGTGCGGAACACGATCTCTATGCCGCATTCCAGAAGCTGCACCCGCAGGTCGAAGCCGCATGCGCCGGAGGCGATTTCACCTCGGCGCTCAAGTCGCTGGCGGGCGCGAAGCCGGTCGTCGATCGGTTCTTCGACGACGTGATGGTGATGGCGGACGACCCGGCGATCCGCTCCAATCGCCTCGCGCTGCTGCGCGGCGTCGCGGCGACCATGAACCGCGTCGCGGACATCTCGAAGCTCGCCAGCTAGCCCCCGCTGCCTTCACCGGCCGGCGGTATGGGATTCGTCCCGGCCTAAGGAATCGGCAGACTGCCGTACCACACCGCGACCTTCCGCCACACCGGAAGCTTGTAGAGAAAGAATGTCGGCAGCTGGACCAGCACGAAGATGCCCAGCATCGCCGGGTACACCGACGGTCGGCGATCGTGCCGCCAGTCCCAGAGGGCGAGCCCCAGGAGTATCGCGTCCATCGCCGTATACGTGATCACCTGCGCCAACGGGAAATCGATACCCAGATGATTGTAGAGCAGGCGGGCGAAGATCGGGTCGAAGAGCGCCAGCGCGGTGCATGCCATATAGCGTGCGTGGAGCTGCGGCGTTTTCCGGTGCTTGATCGCCAGGACGTACGCAAGCACGAAGAGGGACAGCATGGCCAGCTGTACGTAGACGAAATACAGGAGGTCGACCGGCGGGTCGTCGCCGGCCTCGTGCAGGCGCAGATGGGCGAGCGCAAGCGTCGACAGAACGATCAGCGGCGCGAGTACGTACGACGCCTTCCCGATCAAGCGATGCGTCGGCCGCGCCCCGTTGCGGATGAGAAACGCCTGGGTGATCAGCATCGCGACCCAGAGCGCCATGACGGCACCGTGCAGGTGGACGCGGACTTCGGGGATCGAGGTCGCCCGCGAGAGATACGATGGCCAGAACGCGGCGATCGCGAACAACGCGAGCAACGTGAAGAAGTAGACGCTGTTGCGGATCATGGTTGACCTTCGGCTTTTCCTGTTCAGTCGTCGTAAGGCAAGCCGACATAGTTCTCGGCGAGCCCGCGCTGAGCGACCGGGGAGCGGAACAGGTACGAAAGCTCGGCGGCCTGGAGCCTGTCCCCGAAGCTGTCGGTTTGCGGAAAGCGATGGAGGAGCGAGGTCATCCACCACGAGAAGCGCTCCGCGAGCCAGATCCGCGTGAGGCAGCGCTTCGAGTAGCTGTCGAGGCCGCGGTCGTCGTGGTCCTGATAGTGCGCTATCAGCGCGTGCGCGAGATAACGCACGTCGCTCGCCGCGAGATTGAGCCCCTTTGCCCCCGTGGGCGGCACGATATGCGACGCATCTCCCGCAAGAAACAGCCGCCCGAAGCGCAGCGGCTCGGAGACGAAGCTGCGGATCGGCGCGATGATCTTCTCAAGCGACGGCCCGGTCACGAGCGCGGCGTTGGCTTTCTCGTCGAGACGGGCTCGAAGCTCGTTCCAGAAGCGCTCGTCGGACCAGTCCTCGACCTTCTCTTCGGCCGGCACTTGCAGGTAATAGCGGCTCCGCGTCTGCGAGCGCATGCTGCAAAGCGCGAAGCCGCGCGCGTGGTTCGCGTAGATGAGTTCGGGTGAGACCGGCGTAGTGTCGGAAAGGAGCCCGAGCCAGCCGAACGGGTAAATGCGCTCGTAGGTCCGTAAAGCGGTTTGCTGCACGCTCTGCCGCGAGATGCCGTGGAAACCGTCGCAACCCGCGATGAAATCGCATGCGATCTCGTGCGTCTTACCGGCCTTCGCGTACCGGACCTTCGGCGAAGTGCGATCGAAGTCATGGAGGCTCACGTGATCGGCCTCGTACTCCGTCGGCGCGCCCTGCGCGCCGCGCGCGTCCATCAAGTCGTGCGTGATCTCCGTCTGTCCGTAGACGGTGACGGTCTTGCCGGTAAGGCTGCGAAAGTCGATACGGTGCCGCGCGCCGCCGAACGCGATCTCGATGCCGTCATGGACGAGCCCTTCCTTGTGCAGCCGCACGGCGACGCCCGCTTCCTCAAGCGTTTCGACAGTACCCTGTTCGAGGACGCCTGCGCGGACCCGGCCGAGCACGTACGCGCCGGTTTGGCGCTCGACGATCAGCGTGGAGATCCCGGCGCGCTCCAGCAACTGTCCGAGCAGCAACCCAGACGGACCGGCACCGATGATGGCGACCTGGACCCGCATCGTGCGTCTTCCCCCTCGCGAAGTGGACGGCAATGTAAGGCATCCGCACATCGGCTGTCACGCGCGTTGCGCGGATGATGCGCCGCGACGTCGGCTTAAGCGCTCTCGTGCCGCGGACCCGCAACACCCCGCGCTGACCTGCTAAAGTAGGCCTCCGTGGTCCAGCTCGCCTCCGAAGCCGTCACGCCGACCCGCGCGGCCAAGCTGATCGTTCTCGATCGCGACGGCGTCGTCAATCACGACAGCACCCAATACATCAAGTCGCCCGACGAGTGGCGCCCGATTCCGGGCAGCCTCGAAGCCATCGCGCGCCTGAACCACGCCGGCTTTCGCGTCGTCGTCGCGACCAACCAGTCAGGGGTCGGGCGCGGCCTGTACGACATGGCGACGCTCAATGCGATTCACGAGAAGATGCACAAGGCGCTCGCGCAGGTGGGCGGGCGCCTCGATGCCATCTTCTTCTGCCCGCATACGGCCGATTCGAAATGCGACTGCCGTAAACCGAAGCCGGGCATGCTGCACGAGATCGGCCGGCGCTTCGGCGTCGAAATGACTGGCGTGCCGATCGTCGGCGACGGGTTGCGCGATCTGCAGGCCGCCGAGGCCATCGGCGCGCAGCCGATGCTGGTCCTCACCGGCAAAGGCGAGAAAACGCTGCGCGACGGCGGCTTCCCGAAAAACACCGTGATCTTCCCCGATCTCGCGTTCGCGGCCTCGGCGCTGCTTGCCGGCGATTGACGTGACGCACGATGTCGACGCTGCGCTCGGTCCTCTTCTCCCTGTTCCAGCTGATCATCACGCCGCCCTACGCCGTGATGGTACTGCTGCTCTTCTGGCTGCCGCCCGTCGCACGCTACCGCGTCATCACCGGCTGGTGCTGGATCAACCTGAAGGCCGCCGCCGTGCTCTGCGGCATCCGCCACCGCATCGTCGGCGCGGAGAACATTCCGTCGACGCCGCACATCGTCATGTCGAAACACAGCTCGACCTGGGAGACACTCGCGCTGACGCAGATCTTTCCACCGCTCGCGTACGTCGCGAAGAAAGAGCTGTTGTCGATTCCGTTTTTCGGGTGGGCGTTCCGGCTCGCATCGCCGATCACCATCGATCGCGCGCAGGGGCAGGATGCGATGGCCCAGATCGCCGCGCAGGGACGCGAGCGGGTCGAGCAAGGCTTCTGGATCGTGATCTATCCCGAGGGAACCCGCATCCGCGCCGGAACGCGTGCGCACTACAAGACGGGCGGGGCGAGGCTCGCGATCGCGATGAACATTCCGATTCTGCCGGTGGCGCACAACGCCGGGTGGCTATGGCCCAAGGGCCGGCTCGGCAAGACGCCGGGGACCGTCACCCTCTCGGTCGGAAAATCGATCGCGCCCGAAGGCAAGGATCAGCTGGTGCTGATGCAGGAGGTCGAGAGCTGGATCGAAGGCGAGGTCGCGCGTCTGGGAGTGCCGGCGTGAACCGGCGCGGTTTTCCGATCATGGATTCGAGGCGCCACACGCGCCTCGTCGAGCCTGCATGACTGCAGCGGCGCACCTGCGTCTCGACGAGATCGCGCCGCGCGACGACGCCAATCTCCACTCCGGCCAAGCTCGCCGGGTCGTGCTCTCCGGGCAGATGATCGAATACCGGCTCGTGCGCGCGCGTCGCCGCTCGATCGGCATGGAGGTGCACCTCGACGGGCTCACCGTGCGCGCGCCACGTTGGGTGTCGCTGGCGGACATCGAGGCGGCGCTGAACGAGCGGGCGCAGTGGATCGTGCGCTCGCTTGCGGAGTGGCGTGCGCGCCGGCGCGAAGTGATGCCGCGCGAATGGCGCACTGGCGCCCCGATCCTCTATCGCGGGCGCGAGCTCGCGCTGGCGGTGTTTCCGTCGCGGCGCTCGGCGATCGGCGCCGACCTGTTCCATCTGACCGTGCGACATCCGGCGGCGCAGGACCAGGGGCAGGTCGCCGCGTTCGTGTCGCATTGGCTCAAGGACGAAGCGTGGTCGCTGGTGGCGGCGCGCGTTGCCGACTACGCCAAGCGGATCACGGCGGGCGAGCCGTCCGTTCGCCTGTCGACCTCGCGCAGCGAATGGGGAAGCTGCAACGCGAAGGGCGAGATCCGTCTCAACTGGCGTCTGGTCCAGCTGCCGCCCGTACTCGCGGAATACGTGGTCGCGCACGAGGTGGCGCACATGGTCGAGCTCAACCACTCGCCGCGCTTCTGGGCGCTCGTCGAGCGTCTGCTGCCGAACCACGCCGCGCTCAAGCGCGAGCTCGACGAGTGGACGGCCTTGTTGGCGGCCTAGTCGCGACCGTCGAATGCGCGAAGCGGTGTGCGCCTTAAAGCGGCGCGGCGAGCGCCGGAAGCTCCACGGCTAACCCCGCCTGCTGGCGGAAGATGCGCGCGAGCGATGCTGAGAGCTCCTCGCCCGTGCGCGAATCCCGCCACGCTCCGTCCGCGGCGCGAAAGTGAAAGCCACCACTCTTCGCCGCCACCCAGATCTCGCGGTTCGGCACATGGCGGTTGACGATCAGCTTGCTCCCGTCCTCGCATTCGATCTCGAGGATCCCGTCGTTCAGGCTCCAGTCGAGGTCGACGTCGCTCGCTTCCAGCGCCGCATCGAGAGCAGCGCCGATCGCGATCAGCGTCGCGTCAGCTGCGGAGATGAAAGCAGAGTCGGTCGTCATTTGATAGGATTGGCTTCCGATGTTACGGCATTTCGCAATGCGTGCGGCAGGTCGCTGGCTCATGGCCGCGATGCTGTGCACGAGCACCACCGCCTGCGGGGTCAAGGGTCCGCTCGTTCCCGCCCCCAAGCCCGCATCGACGACATCCGCTACGCCGGCGACACCGGCGGCGACCGCGCCGGTCGACAAGGCAGCGCCCGAACCGACGACACCCAATCCCGCACGCATACCGTGACCGGATTCGGCTACGCGAACGGGGAGCTTTGCGCCGAAGACGTCCCGTTGTCGTCGATCGCCGCGCGCTTCGGTACGCCCTGCTTCGTCTATTCGCGAGCCGCCCTCGAGGGCGCGTGGCGCGCATTCGACGGCGCCTTCTCGGGCGTCGATCATCTCGTCTGCTACGCGCTCAAGGCCAACTCCAATCTCGGCGTGCTCAACCTGTTCGCGCGTCTGGGAAGTGGCTTCGACATCGTCTCCGGAGGCGAGCTCGAGCGCGCCCTCGCGGCACAGGGAGATCCGCGCAAGATCGTCTTCTCCGGCGTAGGAAAGTCGGAAGCGGAGATCGAAGCCGGCCTCGCCCGGGACATCCTCTGCTTCAACGTCGAATCCGCCTCCGAGCTCGAGACCATTGCGTCGATCGCGGCCCGCATGGAAAAGCGCGCGCCGGTGAGCCTCCGCGTCAATCCGGACGTCGATCCCAGGACCCACCCCTACATCTCGACCGGCCTCAAGGAGAGCAAGTTCGGGATACCGTTCGTCGACGCGCACGCGCTCTACCGACGCGCCGCGTCGTTGCCGAACGTTCGCGTCACCGGGATCGACATGCACATCGGCTCGCAGATCACCGAGCTTGCGCCGTACCGCGACGCCGCGCGCCGAATGCTCGAGCTCGTCGACCGGCTTCAGGCCGAAGGCATCGCGCTGTCACACATCGATATGGGCGGCGGCCTCGGCATCCGCTATCGCGACGAGACGCCGATCGCACTCGACGAATACGCCGCGATGCTCGTCCAACTCATGCGCGGGCGGCCGCAGACGTTGCTGCTGGAGCCCGGGCGCTGGCTCGTCGGCGATGCCGGTGTGTTGCTCGCGCGTGTGCGGTATCTGAAGCCGGGGGGTCCCGTTGGCTTCGCGGTGATCGACGCGGCGATGAATGATCTTCTGCGGCCCGCACTTTACGACGCCTGGCACGCCGTGGACGCCGTTCGTCCGCGAAACGAGCCCGCTCGTGCGTGGGATATCGTCGGGCCCGTATGCGAGAGCGCCGACTTTCTCGCGCGGGGTCGCACGCTCGCGCTTGCCGAAGGCGACTTGATCGCATTGCGGTCGGCAGGGGCGTATGCGATGGCCATGAGCTCCAACTACAACTCTCGACCGCGCGCCGCCGAGGTAATCGTCGACGGACGAGCGGCGCATCTCGTGCGTCGACGCGAGTCGACATCCGAACTCTTCGCGCACGAAGCGATCGTGCCCTGACCGCATCTTTTTTCGGCGCGCTGCGATCGAAAACGCGTGTAACGCAGAAAAACGGGGGTGTGCGAAAGCGCAACACTTGCGCACCTAAGCACCGGAATCGGCGTTGAAATCTTGCAAATCGTCGAAACGTGGCTACAATGCAGGCAGCAGGTGGCAATGGATTTGTCAAGAGGTTCTCGCAAATTTGTTGGTTTTAGCGCGAATCGACTGCGGCTCCGGCGACATCTGCGAGTAGATGCAAAAAACAGTTCCATGAACTCAGACAGGAGAATCGAAGATGGCTGACATGATGTCGATGATGACGCCGGCGGCCCCGTCCGCGGCGCCGAAGAAGGCGAAGAAGAAGGCGGCTAAGAAGAAGAAAGCCGCCCCCAAGAAGGCCGCGAAGAAGCGGGCGAAGAAGAAAGCCGGCAAGAAGAAGGCGACGAAGAAGAAGGCAACCAAGAAGAAAGCGGCGAAGAAGAAGGCGAAGAAGAAGGCCACGAAGAAGAGAGCCACGAAGAAGCGGGCGACCAAGAAGAAGGCCGCCAAGAAGCGTGGCAAGAGGAAGGCAACGAAGAAGGTCTAGCTTCTTCGCAACGATCTCCGTCGCAGACGTGTGACGGAAAAAACGGGCGGCGCGCAGCGTCGCCCGTTTTGCATTGTTCCGCGCAAAGGCGCGTGACCCCCGTCAGGTTCGGTGCGGCACGTAGCGCCCTTCGCACGAGGATCGTTTCACTGGTGGCCTGGACGGCGCAGCAGCCGGCACCGGGGGCCGCGCTTGCGGCGATCGACAGCGAAGGTGAGTTGCTCCAACCAAGACCGCGGCAGCGGTGCCAAATCCGAAGGCATCGCAATGAGGTGTGCCAGCGGCCCGACGAGAGCGAGAGATCGCCGCGAGGACGGACTCGCCAAAAACGTCAGCCGCTGGAGTCGCCGCGGGATCGAGTGACTGCCCCGTCACTCGAACGCGTTAACGCCGGACTCGGATCCTCAGCCTCCGCTCGCTCGGGCGGATGGCGATGCAACGCCAGGCTTCTTCGCGCCGTTGGCGCAACAGCTCTTTGGGCCGTTGCCGTTCCCGCCGCCGTGAGCCTTGCTGTTGCGCCCGGCGTGCGCCGCGGCTTTCCCCGCGCCGTGCGAGCGTGCGACCGGCGCAATGTCGCTGGTGACGCGGAGTTTGTTGCCCGCCGCGACGCGCTCGTGCGACAGATTGTTCCACCGCTTCAGATCCTGCGCGCTGACCCCGTACCGCGCGGCGATTCCGCCCAGCGTATCGCCCCTGCGCACGGTGTAGTAGAACGTCCGACCGGATGGAACACTCGTGAATACCGTTTGTGCGAGCGAATCGACGGCCTGGCTGCTCGGCCGTTCCGAGGGTACGAGAATCGCATGGCCGGCAGGCACTTTCGCGCGTGGTCCGATACCGTTGATGGTGCGTAGCGTCTCGACCGACATGCTGTAGCGGGACGCCACTTGCGGCAGGGTTTCGCCGGCCTTCAACTTGTACGCCTGCCACGACACCAGCGGCTGATCCATGAGATCGAGCTTCGCGGCGAAGATCTCGGCCTTGTCTATCGGAAGCAGGATCGTGTATTCGTCAGCCCCCGCGATCACCGGCCGGTTGTGCTGTGGATTGAGTGCGAGGAACTCGTCCTGCGGCAGCTCCGCGAGGTCCGCGGCGCGTTTCACATCCATCTTCTTGGTGGTCTTGACGACGGCGAAGTAGGGCGCATCGGGCACGTCGGCGAGCGAGAGTCCGTAGCGTCCCGGATCCGCGATGATGTTCTTCACCGCCTGGAGCTTCGGCACGTAGTTCGCCGTTTCCGCCGGCATCTTGGTGAGGCTCGAATAATCGGTCGGCAGCCCCTTGGCACGGTTGCGCGCGACGGCGCGCTCGACGTTGCCCTCGCCCCAGTTGTACGCGGCGAGCGCGAGCTGCCAATCGCCGAACTGGTCGTGCAGCTTCTCGAGATAATCGAGCGCCGATGTGGTCGCGGCGATCACGTCGCGGCGCGAATCGAACCACCAATTCTGCTTGAGCCCGTAGTTCTGGCCGGTCGAGGGAATGAACTGCCAGATGCCGGAAGCGCGGCCGATCGACAGCGCAGTCGGGTTGTACGCGCTCTCGATCATCGGCAGGAGCGCGATCTCGAGCGGCATGTTGCGCGTCTCGACCTCGACCACGATGTGATAGAGATAGCGGCGACTCCGCGCGACCATCCGCGCGACGTATTCGGGGCGCTCGGAGTACCACTGCTCCCACTTGTCGACGAGCGGCCCCTCGAGGTCGGGAACCCCGTACCCCCGCACGATGCGATCCCACAGATCGCCGGCGGGCATCGGAATCATCTCGAGCTCCGCTCCGGCGGCCCCCGCAAACGGCTCGGGGGTCGACGCCGCACTCGCCGCAGGCGCGGGCTCAGGGGCCGGCGGAGACGGTGATGCAACGACGGGAGCGGGAGGTTCGGGCGGCGCCGGCTCCGGCGGAGGTGTCGGCGTCGCGCAAGCCGCGATGATCGCGGTGAGCGTGATTGGCAGTAATCGATGTAAGCGCAATTAAGTGAACCGAATAGCCGCGGGATACGAAGGTCCAGCCCCGGACACCCCTGCGGCCGCATCAAGACGGTGCATGGTATTCGAAAACCACGCTAGGGGTAAACAGGTTTCCAGGGGTGATGGTTGACAGGCCTCCGCCGATCGCGGGGTCAACAAATTCCGGGCGTCGCGGGGCAACACCCGCGACGCGTGTGGAAGAATCACAACGCAGACAGGCGTTCGAGAACCCTGGGTAGATGAAAAGCGCCGGGTAAGCCCAGCTTTTTTCTTAGGCAAGAGGACAGAAGATCGAGCGCAACGTGGACGATCAGGGCCTCATAAGCAAACGCGCTGCAAGTCGATCTCCCGTTAGAACGCTCGTTTCTTAGGCCACAAACTACAGAAAATCGACGGGTTCATCCCGGCGATTTTCATCTAACTAGCTTCTCGAGTGTCATGCTGCGTTGTGATTTTGTCCGCGCCGATTGCGGCTATCAGCCCGCGATCGGCGGAAACTGTTTGCACTACCCTAAAACCGATTCTTCCACTCCCGCAGTTCCGCGAACGCCGCAACAGGGCCGTGCAGCGGATAGCCCGCGTGCGCCTGTGCGGCGGCGGCCACCTGCGGAAGCTTCGCGCGCAAGAACGGATTCGTCGCGTGCTCGTCGCCGATGGTCGACGGCAGCGTCGGTTCGCCGCGATCGCGCTTCGCCTCTTCGCGCGCTATGCGCTCGCGCAGGGCGCCGCTGTCGGGCTCGACGGCCGCGGCGAACTTGAGATTCGCAAGCGTGTATTCGTGGCCGCAGTAGACGCGCGTCTCGTCGGGAAGCGCGGCGAGTTTGGAGAGCGAGTCCCACATCTGGGTCGGCGTTCCTTCGAACAGCCGGCCGCAACCCGCCGCGAACAGCGTGTCGCCGCAGAACACACTGGGCACGTCGCCGACCTCGCCGAAAAACGCGATGTGCCCCGAGGTGTGCCCGGGAATGTCGAGGATATCGAACGCGACATCGACGCCCGGCACCACGATGTGATCGCCCTCGACGAGTGCCTGCGTGCGCCCCGGAATCGATTCGTGTGCCGGACCGAAGACCGGAACGCGATACATGGCGAGGAGCGACTCGTTGCCGCCGATGTGGTCCGCGTGATGGTGCGTGCACAGGATCGCGCACAGATGCACTTTTTCCCGTTCGAGGTAATCGAGCACGGGCCGCGCATCGCCCGCATCGACGACTGCCGCCGACGATCCCTTGCGGATCAACCAGATGTAGTTGTCCCGGAACGCGGGGATGGGGATAATCGTGGTCATGGAGGCATCTTCGAGACCGGATGGCATGGTGTCAACTACGCTGTCGGGCTGGTTCACGACGTCGCTCGGCCATTATCTGCTCCAGCGCGAGCAGGCGTATTTCGATCGGACGGTCGCGGACATCTTCGGGTTTCACGCGCTGCAGGTCGGCCTGCCGGAATTCGCCTTCCTCGGCCAATCGCGGATCGTGTCGCGCTGGACGCTCGATTACGACCCGCCCGCCGACATCCTTGCCGACCCGCACGCGCTGCCGTTCGCGGAGAATGCGCTCGACCTGCTCGTGCTCCCACACGCGCTCGAATTCACCGACGACCCGCACCTGATGCTGCGCGAGGCGCATCGGGTGATCCGGCCCGAAGGGCAGATCGTCGTCTCGGGATTCAATCCGTTCTCGCTCTTCGGCGCGAAGCGCTATTTCGGGCGTGGCTCGACGCCGCCGTGGAACGGCAATTTCATCGCGCTCTATCGCGTGAAGGACTGGCTCGCGCTCCTGGGCTTCGATGTCGTCGGTGGACGACTCGATTGCTACGTTCCGCCGTTCGCTCAGGACAAATGGCTCTCGCGTTTCGGGTTCGTCGAGCGCGCCGGCGATCGCTGGTGGCCGATCGCGGGCGGCGTCTATTTTCTCCGCGCCACCAAGAAGGTCCTCGGCATGCGCGTCATCATGCCGGCGCGTGAGCGACGCGAGCGGCGCAACGGCGTCCTCGTCGCCGCGCCGCGCGCGCGCGAGAGCCTGACCCTTCACCGCCGCCGGCGCGATCATCGTTGACCGCAGTTGTGATCTACACCGACGGCGCCTGCAAAGGGAATCCCGGCCCCGGCGGATGGGGTGCTTTGCTCGTCGCCGGCACGCGCGAAAAGGAGCTGTGGGGCGGCGAATCCCACACGACGAACAATCGGATGGAGCTTACCGCGGTCATTCGCGCGCTCGAGGCGCTCCGGAGACGAAGCGAGGTCGACCTCTACACCGATTCCCAGTATGTGAAGAACGGCATCGAGATCTGGATCCACGACTGGAAGCGGCGGGGCTGGAAGACCGCCGAGAAGAAGCCGGTGAAGAACGACGAGCTCTGGCGCGAGCTCGAGCAGCTCGTTCAGAAGCATGCAATCCGCTGGCACTGGGTCAAGGGCCACAGCAACCACGCGGGAAACGAGCGGGCGGACCTTCTTGCCAACCGCGGTGTGGACGAAGTGCGAAACGGGACCTGACGTCGGGTCAGGCCTTCAGTGCGCGCTCGATGCGCCGCGCGAAGACCTCCATCTCCTTTTGCGCCTGCTTGTCGCCGCGTTGCGCGGCGACCGCGATGCCTTCGCGGTACGCCGCGAGCGCCTCTTGAGCGTGGCCCGCCTGGACAAGCGACCGGCCAAGCATCTTCCACGCGGCGGTATAGGACGGATCGAACTCGACGGCGCGTTTCAAGTGCGCGATCGCGCGCTCGTATTCCTTGAGCCTCTCGTATTCGTTCCCGAGCGAATAGCGGAGAAGCGCCCCGTCTTTTCCCGCCGCCAGCATGCGCTCGAACGCCGCAAGCGCCGGAGTCGGCGATGAAGGGTCCGGATCCCGCGTCATCGTGCTGCCCTCGACCCTCCGTCAGAATTCATCATCGATCGATCGCACGCGAACCACCACTACGAACGTGAAAAGCGGGCGTCGCGCGCTTGTCGCAGCCTCCGCATCGCTCCGTCCGCGGTCTTCCCGGATTTGTCGTCACCTGAGAATCAATTCGCCCGTTTCGCAGGAGATTCGCCGCATCGGATAAATCACCTGGCGGTCCTTGCCATCCTGCTGCCCCTCGACAGTCGCGTAGAGCCAGCCGATGCTGCCGCGGCGGTAGATCAGCCGCTGCGGGAATGCGTCGACGACGTTGGTGAACGTGAATATCGTCGCCTCTCCGTCGGTCGTCGTCCCTGCGAGCTTGAACGACGCCGGCTGGCCTTCGGAGGGGACGACCACGTAATACACGCCATCGGCGCGGACCTCGAGGCGCAGATATTCGTAGTCCTGCGTCTTCTCCGCCCCGCGATCCTGCAGCACCGTGTGGCTCACACCCGGCATCATGTCGCCGCGAAGCGGCAGCCACTGCTCGCGAAACTCGCGCTGATTCACCTTGCCGCGCCAGCAGCCCTCGAGCCACGCGAGCGGTGCGAGCTGGCTGTCCGCAACGGGCGCGGTTGGCGCCGATGACGCAGGCGACGTCGCGGCCGGCACGCTCGCCGCGGGCGTCGAGGTCGCGGCGGGCGGAGCGGTCGCGGCAGGCGGCGGCGTTTTCTGTTCGTTCGTCGACGTCGATGCCTGCGCCGATGCACCGCCCGTTGGCAGGTAAAGCATCGCGAGTAGAACGGCGTATGCGGTAGCGAAACCACGTCTTGTCATCGCGAAATTTCCTATTGCCGCGCAAGCGGCAAGTTGATCAAGAGGTTCTGCGGCTTGAGCTTCATTCGCCCACTGGCGTCCATGGCCATCGCGAGCCAGACCGGGCGACCCCGGACTCCCGGCTTCGCAGCAGCGGGATCGGCGAACTCGAGCTTGAACAGGCTGAGGAGCCGGTGGAGCCGTTCCCCGTCGACCTCGACCCCGTTGTAGAGATCGTTGAGCATCGAGCTCGCTTCCGCATCGAGTCCGACGTGCCAGCTCCAGCGCTCGCGCTCGATTTCGGGAATGGCTCCGATCCTCACTTCGATCGCGAGAAAATGTCTGACCCAGCGCTCGAGGACGCGGCTCAGCGCCTGAATCGCGGCGCTTCCGCGATTCAGGCTCACCGCCAGGTCGAAGCGCTCGTCCCGATCCCAGTACGCCTCCGCGTTCCCTTCGTGCAGCACATCGAGATCGACCGACCGAAGCGGGGTCTGGTTCCGCGCCAGGAGCTCGCCGAGCGAGCCCAAGCTCGACGCGGTACTGTACCGCTCGACGTTTTCGACATCGGCCGCCATCACGGAGCCATCGTCGAGAACGGCGATCGTCTGCGGCCGGAACAGCATCTCCGCAGCGCGTGCCTCGAACGGGTCCGCATCGATTCCCAAGATGTGCCGCAACAGGATCTGCGTCAACTGGTGCACGAACAACGGTGGGACGTCGACGCCCTCGCCTTCGAACAGCGCGACATACGCAGCTTCGATCGACGGCGACGCGGCGAGACGCCCACGAAAGCGCAGCCAGATCGCGTAGTTGTCGCGCGCGTCGTCGTCCTCGACGGCGGCAAGCAGGCTCGGGTCGACCGCCATTCGTGGATGCGCCATCAACTCGTCGTGCAGCGCGTGCTCACCCCCACCCGAATCCGGTAACGGCGCGAGCTCCGGGCGCAAGAGAAAGCTGCGCAGAAAATCGTCGGTGAGTGTAAGCCGTCCATCGCCGCCGACGGTGAGCAGGCGGTAGCCGCAGGAGTTCCAGAAGTCAGGCACGGGGCCCACGTGCGCGGCGCGGCGGCAATTGGCGCTCGCGCCGCGATCTCCACCGATTTTAACTACCTCCGAGCAGGGCTCGCTTCAAGTCGTCCTGCACCGCCCTGTCGCCGATCCAGATGCGCGTAAGCGCACGGTTGAAGGTGTCGCCCGCGATCGAGTCCTTCGTCGTGCCGTTCAACCCCACTTTGGTCGCGCCGTCGACGAAATCGAGCGTCACGACGTCGCCTTCCTTCACGTCGCCGAAGCCTTTCATGATCGTCGCCATCTGTGCCGTCTCCGCCTTGATGGCGTCGAGCTCCGCCGGCGAATTCGCCTCCTTCAAGCCGTCGGTCAACGCGCCGCTCAGCGTATCCGCGGACAGGTTCCGCAGCAGGCTGAGCTGGATGCGACGCGGCGCCTTTGCAAGCGCGGCGTCGAGGGTCGTCGCCTTCGCGGGAAGGTAAAGCGCTGCGACGTACACCTTGAAGATCGCGCGTGTCCGAATGCCCGCGCCGTTCAGAACGAGCTCCTGCCCGCCGACCGACGCCTTGTCGGCGAGCTTGACGCCGCCTACCTCCGCAGCGGAGGCGCCGAGTGCGATCGTTGCCGTAAAGAGAAGAAGTGCGAGAGCGCTCCGTGTCATGTCGTCTCCCTGCTCCAAGGCTTCCAACCGAGCCCCCAAAGCACGACGCGGCCCGTGAGCGGGGCCGCGCCGCGCGAATGCAAGGTCGCTTCGGTCAGAACGAATAGGTGAGCTGTACCGAGAAGATGTTGACGTTCGCGCTGTAGTGACCGTTGATCAAGCCGTAGGCAGCCGTCGAGCCCGCGTTCTGGTTGATGTCGGGATTGGAGATCCACAGGTATCCGAACCCGCCATCGAGCTTGAAGTCTTTGTTGAACGCGTACTGCGCGCCGATCGTCAGCCAGTAGCGGTCGTTGTCGGGCAGCCGCGGTGTGCGGTACTGACTTCTGACCGGCGACTGGTCCCAGGCAAAACCGCCCCGGAGCAGCCACTGGTCGTTGAGGTGGTAGTTCGTGCCGGCCGACAGTCGCCACGTGTCCCTGAAGTTCTCGGGAGTGCTCGCGAGCTGCGCACCGGTCGTGCGCGTGAATGTGAGGTTCTCGATCGTAGACCAGTGCACCCACTGCGCGTCCGCCATGAGGTCCCACTGCGGATTGAGGCGCGTGAAGAACGAGATGTTGGCGGAATCCGGGAGCTTGATGTCGGAAGTGATGCCACCGTTCGGAATCGCATTGTTCACGTTGGCCGCGAGGAGTCCCACCACCGGCGCAAGCGCCGGCGGCAGCGACGGCAGCTGAGGATAAGTGAAGCTGACGGTTCCCGTGATGTGATACTTCATCGATCCGCGATACTGTGCACCGATGCGTGTGTCCGGCGACAGATTCCACAGCGCGCCGATGTTCCAGCTCCACGCGCTGTCGCTGCCTTCGACGGTCGAGTTGGCGTCGAGACCCGGTGTCGCGGCGCCGATGACGGGAACGAGCGCCGGGGGAATCAAGCCTTGCTGCGCGGCGACACCGGCCGCCTGCAGCAGGGCCGCGGAATAGTTCACGTTCGCGCCGAAGCTCGCGCTGATGTGCTGCCAGTCGGCGCCCACGCCGAGCGAGAACGCGTCGTTGAACTTGTAGGAAACGACCGGTGAGACGTTCATCGTCTTGATCGACGAGCGCGTAGCCTGATAGCGCCCGAGCCAACCGCTGTCGTAGTCGGTGACGAGGCCGAACGGAACGTTGAAACCCACGCCAAACGCCCATTGGTTGTTGATCGGCATCACGAGATAGACGTTCGGGACGGCTACCGTGCTTCCCGCATCGCCGCCATTGTTGCCGAGCGGCTGATTGAGCGCAGGCTGCGAATTTCCATTCTGGAACTTGAACGACGGTGTGATGATCTCGGTTGCGCCCACCACCTGGTTCTTGCTGAAGCGCGACATGCCCGCCGGATTCGACCACACAGTGCACGCGTCTTCCGCCGCCGCCGCACCGCCCGCGTAGGCATTGCCCAGCCCGCTGCCGCACGTCTCCTGCAGCGCGAACGCCGCGCCGAAGGCGTGTCCGGCGCCGAGCGCGCACGCGAGCCCTGCGATCGCCCCTGCCACGCGCGTGCGTCGAAATGGGGTCTTGTTCATGAACGTCTCTCCTCTCCTCGTCTATGAATTGTTGCGCTGCGTGCACCGGATCCGCGCACGAGCGTCGGGCATTGGAATTCTCGCGTCACGCTTTCGAACGAGTCGTCCTCACTATACACGGCGCTGGCGACCGACTGTCAGCAGTTCGGCGCAATTCGGGGACGCGCTCGAGCGTCGTGTGGTGCCGTGCCCACACAAGCCCGCTTTTTTGCATTGCATCATTCCGGTGGCAGCTCACGTGGTTTCCGATCCGGCCCCACGGCAACATACGTGAGACTCGCTTCGGTCACCTTGACCGTGATCTCCTTGTCCGGATTGCGCTGCGCGTAGACCTCGACGTCGACCGTGATCGACGTCCGCCCCACTCGCGTGATCTCCGCGAAAAACGTGACGAGATCGCCGATCAGCACCGGCTGCTTGAACAGGAACGAGTTGACGGCGACCGTCGCGACGCGGCCCCGCGCGCGGCGCGACGCCGGAATCGATCCTGCGATGTCGACCTGCGACATGATCCACCCGCCGAAGATATCGCCATGGAAGTTCGCATCGGCCGGCATCGGCGAGACGCGCAGGACCGGCATCTTGTTCGGCAACTGAACGTGCAGGCTCTTTTCCCGTTCGCGCTTCGCGTCGTCGCTCATGACGGCGGCCTTGCTCACGCGGCTTTCCGCGCCTCGTCGCGAAGCTGCCGGCGCAGGATCTTCCCGACATTCGTCTTCGGCAATTCCGTGCGGAACTCGACCTCGCGCGGGCACTTGTAGCCGGTCAGGTTCTCGCGGCAGTACTTGAGCACGTCATCCGCAGTGAGCGATTCGTCCTTCTTCACGACGTAGAGCTTCACCGCCTCCCCGGACTTCGCGTCGAGAATGCCGACCGCCGCGCATTCGAGCACGCCGGGCATCCGCGCCACGACGCCTTCGATCTCGTTCGGGTACACGTTGAAGCCGGAGACCAAGATCATGTCCTTCTTGCGATCGACGATGCGGATAAAGCCGCGATCGTCCATCACGCCGATGTCGCCGGTCATGAAGAAGCCATCGGGGGCGATGACCTTCGCCGTCTCCTCGGGCTGATTCCAGTACCCGGCCATCACCTGCGGCCCGCGGATGCAGATCTCGCCAGGTTGTCCGATCGGCATGTCGCGCCCCGCGTCGTCGCGCATGACGATCTCGGTCGACGGCAGCGGCAGGCCGATCGATCCGTTGTATTCGAAATCGCGCGACCACGGATTGATGGTGGCGCCCGGCGACGTCTCGGTGAGACCGTAGGCTTCGAGCAGCGGACAGCCGGTGACCTGCTTCCAGCGCTTTGCCACCGACTCCTGGACCGCCATGCCGCCGCCGAGCGTGAGTCGGAGCGTCGAGAAGTCGAGCCTTGCGAAATCCGGATTGTTGAGCAGCCCGTTGAACAGCGTGTTGACGCCGGTCAGCGCCGTGAAGGGGCGCGCGCGCATCGTCTTCACGAACCCCGGGATGTCGCGCGGATTTGGGATCAGCACGTTCTCCCCGCCTACCGACATGAACACCAGGCAATTCGCGGTCAGCGAAAAGATGTGATAGAGCGGCAGCGGCGCGAGCACGACCTCGCGTCGCTCGGGATCGAGCAACGGCGTGATCCACGATCCGGCCTGCAGCATGTTGGCGATGATGTTCCGGTGCAGGAGCATCGCGCCTTTGGCCACGCCGGTCGTCCCGCCGGTGTATTGCAGGAACGCGACGTCCTCGTGCCCGATCGGCACACGCTCCAGCGTGCGCTTGCGGCCCTCGGCCAGCGCATCGGAGAAGCGGATCGAGCCCGGCAGCGAATACGCGGGGACCATCTTCTTCACCTGGCGCAGCATGAAGTCGACGATCAGGCCCTTGAAGCCCAACAGCTCGCCGATCGACGTGACGATCGTCTGCCGGACGTTCGTCTTGCCGACGACCTCCGCGAGTGTGTGCGCGAAATTCTCGACGACGACGATCACTTCGGCGCCCGAATCCTTGAGCTGGTGCTCGAGCTCGCGTGGCGTGTAGAGCGGATTGACGTTCACGACCGTGCACCCCGCGCGCAGCGCGCCGAAGATGCAGACTGGATACTGCAGGATATTGGGCATCATCAGCGCGATGCGCGTGCCCTTCTTGCACCCGATCCCCTGCAGGTACGCGCCGAACGCCGCGGAAAGCGTATCGAGATCGCCGAACGTCAGCGTTTTGCCCATGCACGAGAACGCAGGTCGCGGCCCGAACTTGCCGCAAACCTCCTCGAACACCTCGCGCACCGACGCGTACTGGTGATAGTCGATTTCGGCCGGGACCCCGGCCGGATAGCTCTTGAGCCAGATCTTGTCCACGAATCCCCCTCCTCGCACGGCGAAGCTGCCGCCGTCTCCTGCTCTTGCCTCGCGCTTACGGCGGCGGTCCCTCGACGCCGCATTGCGCCTGTTCCCTCATTTTCGCGCCGGGCGAATGCTACACCACCCCGTCGCGAGATCAGGCTGCGCCCGACGAAGCGGCCGGTCGAATAGCGCTGTCGGCGTAGTGCAACGGTCCGCCCCGAAACGGCGCGAAGCCCGTTCCGAAAATCGCGCCCGCATCGACCAGATCGGCGTCGGCGACGATGTGATCGGCGAGCGCCTTCTTGGCCTCGTTTACGTACGGCGCGACCAGACGTTCTGCCAAGCCTGCAGGAATCGCGCCCGGCGCCTGCTTCTGCGGTCTGCCGTTCACCCACGTGTAGAAGCCTTGCCCGGACTTCTTGCCGAGCTTGCCTGCATTCACGAGCTCCATCAACTTCTTCGGCGGCTCGACGTCGCTGTTGAGCATCTTGCCCACCGCGACGCAGATATCGAGCCCGACGGTGTCGGCCACCTCGATCGGTCCCTGCGGCATACCGAACGCCAGCGCCGCCTCGTCGACGGTCTCCGGCGACAACCCTTCGTCGACGCAGCGCATCGCCTCCATCAGGTACGGGGCGAGGACGCGATTCACGAGGAAGCCGGGGGCGCTATGCACCGGCAATGGAAGCTTGTCGATCTGACGCACGAACGCCGCCGCGCGCGGCACGAGGGCCTCGGACGTATCCTTGCCGACGACGATCTCGACGAGCGGCAGGCGGGCCACGGGATTGAAGAAATGCACTCCGATGAGCCGCGATCGGTCGGCAAGCGCCGCAGCGATGTCCTCGAGCGGGATCGACGACGTATTGGTGGCGAGGATTGCCGAAGGCTTCGCCTTCTTCTCGACCGCGGCGAACAGCGCGCGCTTCGCGTCGACGTTCTCGAAGATCGCCTCGATGATGACGTCGGCGCGCATGACGCCGTCGCCCGCGACATCCGGAATCAAGCGGTCCTCGGCATCGCGGATGCGCCGCGCATCCTT
>Ga0306920_100000122_pt1 | contig 89847 bp, 81 predicted proteins | sample flu12Cox44000170_FD_204666 | JGI IMG/M metagenome (GOLD analysis project Ga0306920, IMG submission 204666) | Lab enrichment of tropical soil microbial communities from Luquillo Experimental Forest, Puerto Rico - flux4day.12C.oxic.44.000.170 (v2)... | ecosystem: Environmental > Terrestrial >...
AAGAGATAGAAGCAGCGCTGCCGGAAGATCCTGGCGAGGCTCGATTGCAGCTTCTGGATGGCCATCGTGCGCGTCTTTTTTGGGCGAGAGTTCGCGTTGCGGCCGTACTATAGTCCGGTGCCATGGAGCAAAGAAAGCTAAGGCGCTGACTCCCCAAGGATCGCTCGGTACGCTGCCTCCAAGCTTGGGATCTCGAGCCGGCGAGGGCTCCATATCCAGTACAGGTCGCCTTCCTCGTGCTGACAGAGTGCCTGCCGCGGGGACCCACTATCACAGTTGCTTACAAAGACATTGGCTCCAGCGTCTTCCGAGCACGACTGACCTGCGTTGATAGCAGCGCTACCGACAAGGTGGTCGCAATCATTCTCAGGAGACGAATATGTTGAAGCACACAGCAGTTGCCGCAAGCGTGATCGCTGCCTTCCTGGTAGCGGGCTCGGCGTTGGCCGACACGCAATGGGAGAAGGATCATCCGCGCCGCGAACAAGTGAACAATCGCTTGGCAAACCAAAGCAAGCGCATCCAGAACGAGGTCAAGGAGGGCGAACTTACCAAAGGGCAGGCCGCCCAGTTGCATAAACAGGATCATCAGATTCGCCAGGAAGAGCGCGCGATGGCGAGCCAAAACGGCGGTCACATCACGAAGCTCGAGCAGGCAGCACTCAATCAGCAGGAGAACCGCGTCAGCAAGGAAATCGGTAATTAATCGCGTGATGCGCGACGAGGTTGAGCATCTGCCAAGCCCTGACCGGGTGCCCAACCTCAAGCTCACCAGCCGATTGGCGCGCGCTATTCACTACGTTGAGACGCGCCACTCTTCGCACGCGCCCTTCACGCAGTGAATATAGACTGCACGCTTGCGGCCGATAGCGGACATGCGCCGTGTCCGCTTTCGACCCAAAGCGGACATGCCAGCCTGCCCGGGCGAAGCAGCGTCACAAGCACTTTCTTGACCCTCCAAGGGCAACGGCGTAGCGTCTTCCCGGGTTCTGGACATCCATCGAGGGGAAGATGCTCCGGAGAGAGGTTTTGGCGCTGGGCCTCGTCCTAGGCATCGGTCCTTCGCTCACTGCAGACGCCCAACAGGCCAAAAAGCTTTACCGGGTTGGTGTGCTCTCGCCGTTCTCTGCATCATTCGGCGCCGGCCCTTCGTTCGAAGCGTTTTCAAAGACTTTCCGTGAACTCGGCTACATCGAAGGGCGCGATGTCGCTTTCGAGTACCGGTGGGCGGACGGACGCCAAGATCGCCTTCCCGATCTGGCTCTTGAACTGGCCCGGCAACGGGTAGATGTCATCTTCGCTGCGTGGGGTACGCTCGCCGCGTTGGCTGCCAAGCGTGCTACAAGCACAATCCCGGTCGTATTCGCCGGTGTGGGAGACGCTGTTGGCGTAGGTTTGGTGTCGAGTCTTGCCCATCCCGGCGGCAACCTTACCGGCTCGACGTTTATCACTGAAGAAACGATTGGGAAACAGCTGCAGCTGCTACAGGAAATAGTCCCGACAATTTCCGGGATCGGGGTAGTAATTAATTCCAGCAATCCGGTTTATGGTCCGATATTGAGAGCAAGCGAAGCGCCAGCTCGAGCTCTGAACCTGAAGCTGGTTGTTGTTGGAGTGGAGCAGTCCGACGACTTCGAGAGCGCTTTTCGAATAGCGATACAGGCTCGTGTGGACGGGTTTGTAGTTCTACGAGATCCGCTGCTACTAATAAATCGAACGCAAATCTTGACGCTTGTTGCGAACAGTCGCCTCCCGGCGGTGTACGGAATGAGGGAGTTCGTGGACAGTGGTGGACTTGTGTCTTATGGACCAGATCTCGCGGAGATGTACCGCCGAGCGGCGTACTTAATGGACAAGATCCTCAAGGGCGCCACCCCTGCTGACCTGCCTATCGAGCAACCCACTAGGTTCGAGCTGGTCATCAACCTGAAGACAGCAAAGGCGCTAGGGCTGACCATCCCGCAATCGCTGCTGGTGCGCGCCGACGAGGTGATTCAATGATGGACCGGCGAAAGTTCATCGGCGATCTTGCGGGTAGTCTCCTCGCTGCCCCGATTGCTACGCGCGCGCAGCAGGAGGGGAAGGTTTATCGCGTCGGCCTCCTCACGGTGGGGAACATCACCCCGCAGGAACCGATGTGGAACTCCTTTCTTGAGTCAATGCGCAAGCTCGGCTACGTGGAAGGCCGCAACCTCGTGGTCCGGCGCGGTGCGGCGGCGGGCCGGACCGACCGCCTGCCGGAATTCGTCACCGGATTCCTGCGGGAAGGCGTCGACGTGATCGTCACGACTTCTACACGCGAGACGCAGGCGGCCAAGCAGGCGACCTCGACAATTCCGATTGTGATGACGCTTTCGCCCGATCCAGTCGGACAGGGCCTCGTGGTGAGCCTGGGGCGACCGGGAGGCAATGTCACTGGCATCACAAACCTCGTGCCGGGCATCAGCCAAAAATATGTCGAGCTGCTGAAGGAGATCGCGCCTTCGGCATCATGGTTTGTCGTCCTCGCGAGACGGCCCTTCCCGGAGATTCGCCAGGACCTTGAACTCGCCGCCCAGCGACTTAGCGTCAAGTTGTCCTTCACGAACGTTGAGGGTGCGGGCGACATCGAGAGGGCACTCATCCAAGCAAAAAAGGACGGCGCAGGAGGCGTTATCGTGCCGTTGGATGTGATCACCCGCATGGACCGGGAACATCTCGCGCGCGTCGCAATGGAGCGTGGGCTCCCGGGGATCTATTGGGACCGGAGTTACGTGGAGGCCGGCGGTCTCATGTCGTACGGCGTCAGCCTCGCCGAGATCGGTCAGCGCGCCGCTTACTTCGTGGACAAGATCCTTAAGGGAGCCAAGCCCGCGGATCTCCCCGTCGAGCAGCCCACGAAGTTCGATCTGGTGATCAACCTCAGGACCGCGAAAGCGCTTGAGCTGGCGATCCCGCAGTCGCTGCTGGTCCGCGCGGATGAAGTGATTCAGTAGGGCAATCCTTATGTCCGCTTTTGGCCGATAGCGGACAAACTAAGACGCCGCTTCTCCTAGGATCGCGCGGTACGCCGCATCCAAGCTTGGGATCCCGAGCCTGCGCAGACTCCACATCCAGTACAGGTCGCCTTCCTCCTCTAGCGCGTTGGCTTTCGCACAGAGGCGACGCCTTTCTTGCCGAGGCAAGTGACGGCTGCAGGCGATCAGTCGCATAGTGCCCGGCGCCGTGCAGAACAGTGCCTGTTTCCTGTCGGCGGCCCTGGATCGATTTGGATAAGCTTATGTACTATCTGCTTATTCGTGCGGTTCTTGTGATATCACTCTCCCGTGCATTCCGCGCAACCAAACTCAGCGAAGTTAAGAGTCTGCCAATTACTCGGGCTTCTACTCTGCAGTTTGACGGCGCATGCAGAGGTGGCGACGCTCGGGAAGGGCTGGCTGCTTGACTCGGCTGGAAGCATTACGTCGGCGGCCGGTGAAGTCATCTCTGGCAGGAATTCCATCAAGGGCTCTTACACGGGCGCCGACTCGGGTCATGTCCAATTCTTCCTGAACACCGTTCCGGCGTTCATCCCGTTTACGCCAAATCAGACGTACACGATAACGCTCAATTACCGAATTATCGCCGCAGCCGCCAATGGCTTTGGCTTCGGATTCACGTCGAGCACCGCGAACGCGCAAGGAGTCTTTCTACCTTCTTCGCCCATCAGGGGCGCAACCGGTGCGACGGGTACGGCGACTCTGACCGCCAACATCGGCCCGTATAGCGATGTGCGCGCAACCTTTTCGGTCGGCAGCCCGGGCGCGATCGTCGTTGACGACATTCAAATTACCGATGCTTTGGGGCATCTCGTCACGTCTGAGAATGCGGAGGGCCCGACGATAGTTGGCGGACCTCTAGGCTTCCAGTTGGTCGGCTCCATGGCGCTGTCGACGCCAAGCAGCAATGTCCGAAGTGCTGCGGTACGAGACCTGGACGGGGACGGCTATCCCGAGCTGATCCTCACCTTGACCGATCAGAACGCCCCCCGAACTACGCCACTGTCGCCTATCGTTGTCGAGGCCAGCGGTTCCATCAAGATCGCGACCAGTACTTTCTTCCCGGGCGGAGCACCCACCGTGAAGCATTCGCCGGTGACCCTTTTCGTTGACATCAATAACGATGGATTGGAGGACATTCTCTTCGCCGACGCCGGCTCGGACGGAGGACCGACTCAGACGGGATCGAGGATTGGCGTCGCCTTGAATCTCGGTGGCGGGAAGTTTCAGGACGTCTCGTCACTCATTCCCGCCGATCAACAGACGACTCGATCCTATTCGCTTGCGGCCGGCGACATCGACAACAGCGGCCGCGTCGCGATCATCGTTCCCGACGATGAGTTCGGCACGAATACGGCGCTGCTGCGTTGGAATGGAAACGGATTCGACGAGCAACGAAACTGGATTGCATCCTCGCTTTGGACCGATCCGACACACCTAGGACAGAATGACTGGATGTCGCTCGCGGATTTCGACCGGGATGGCAGGGTAGACCTCCTGATTGGCGGGGCTCCGGTGCCTGGCATTCCCAACTGGAGACTACTTTTCGGCGGCCCCGACGGATTCACGTCGAAGGGACTCATCCCGTTACCTGACGGACTATTTGGCCATGCCCTGACGAATCAGGGGCCGGCGGTGCAGACGTCTGATATCGGACCGGTCGTGATCGCCGATTTCAACAACGACGGCCTGCCCGATATCTTCGCTGCCGAAGAGCAAAGTGTCGCTTACCAGCCCGGTGTCTACACCGACAGCAACGATCCGTATTGGCAGTCCATCTATGCCAATGGTGGAATTGTTTTTCAAGATGTCGGTTTTCAAGTTCTCATCAACGAGGGTTCGAGGCAATTCATCGACATCACTTCGGAGTCGACGACGGAAAACCTGGGCAGACGCCATTACTTCGGGCTGATTCCCATCGACCTCAACAACGATGGTTTCATGGATGTAGTCGGGCTGTACACGACCAAAGCATATGGCAAGGTCTTGGGGATGCAGTACGGAACAACGCTGTTCCTCAACGACGGCACGGGGGCCTTTCAGATCGTTGAAGGAACTCAAGTGTTGGCCGCAATCACGACCACGCCCGGTGACGGGCAGCAGTGGGACCTGGGGTCGTTCGTACCCACGATTGTGAACAGGCATCGCACAGAGGGGGTCGTATTCGAGTCTGTAGGCGGTTGTGGCATTGGGTTCTGCAATGCGACGGGGCTCAATCTGTACAAAATCGTTGCCAATGCGGCCATTGGTACCGGCCCGAATTTCGCCGACAGTGCATCGCTGGGCGTGCCCGGCTTCAACGAGTTCTACTACCTGCGCACGCACGCGGATGCGGCAACGGCAGTGAAGGCCGGCCAGTACGCGACCGGCCTCGCGCATTACGAAGCTGTTGGCAAGTCAAAGGGCTATGACATCTTCGCTCCGAACGCGACGATCGTGGGAACCGATCAGGTCGACACGCTGACGCTCAACGGCAAGCAAGGCGACTTCCGGATCGCCCGGACCGGCGATGGCTTCACGCTGACTGACACGACGGGACACTACGGCACGCTGCGCCTGGTGAGTATTGAGCGCGTGCAGTTCTCGGACGCGTTATTGAGTTTGAATCCCGCGGCTAGCGTCGAGTATTACAACGCTGCGCAGGATCACTATTTCATGACATGGGTACCGAGCGAAATCGCGATTCTGGACGCAGGCGTAACTATTAAAGGTTGGTCCCGGACGGGGTATAGCTTCGACACATATTCATCACCGGCTACAGGAACATCGCCCGTTTGTCGGTTCTACATCCCTCCCCAGCTTGGGGATTCGCATTTCTACGGGCGCGGAACCGAGGAGTGCAATGCCACAGGGCAAAAAAATCCGACCTTCGTGCTCGAAGATCCGGACTTCATGAACATGTTCCTCCCGGTGGCGGGTGTCTGTCCGGCGAATACGACGGAGGTATACCGCGTATTTGATAATCGTCCGGATGCGAATCACCGCTACATGACCGACAAGTCCCTGCGTGACCAGATGGTGGCGAAGGGTTGGATCGCGGAGGGTGATGGACCCGATCTCGTCGTGATGTGTGCGCCGCAATAGGCGGTGAATTACGGGCGGGTCGGCAATGTCCGCTATTTCGCCGGGGCCGGCGAGGGCGATTGATGAGTAGGTTACCCAGAGATCTCCTTGAGTAGCCGCGCAATCTCTCGAAGCGCCGGCCTTTTGCGTTCCGTGCTTTACATTGCAATCGGGACGGTAACTCAGCGCGGCGGGCAGGGGGCCGCGCACGCGGGCATCGTCATAAACGCGCTACCGGGCCGCCTTTGTCACCCCTGTTAGAAATGACAGGCACAAAATCGCGCAAATCGGAGTAGCGTATAGGCATTTGCGGTTCCGTCCGCGTCGGGAAGGTCGCGTCCCGTGACTCTTCGTGAGTTAGACATTAGGACCGTGCGAGTTGGGGGAAACCTCTCGACACCTGCGGTAATTGCTCCGCTCGTCGAGGCGGCAGCTCACGGGCGGGATCTCGTGTCCGCTGTGACTACGATCGTCCGGTCCCTCGGATTTGACACATTTATGTATGGCTTGACTACGGTTTACCGACCTGGACATGACAGTTTCGCCTATTTCTTCACGACCGTCCCTCCAGAATGGGTCCTGCACTACGACCAATTAGCGTACATCGAAATCGATCCACGTATTGAAGCCGCGATGGCGAGCTCGCTTCCATACATTTGGGATCAGTCGACCGAGCGCGGTAAGTCAGGCCCGGTTGATAGGTTCATCGACGACGCCGCAAGCCACGGCATCTGCAGTGGCGTCTCATTTCTCTTGCCGGATCACAATCGAGCATCAGTTATTCTGTGCTTGAATTCCTCGTTGCCAGTGGTGGATGCGAAACGACGAACTATGTTGGTTTCCAACTTCGGGCAGATGCTTACATTTGGCTACTACTTTCACGAACTTTTCATGCGAAAGGTCGTTGACGCCGGGCTGCCTTCACGGCTCGAAGGCGCTCCCCTCACGCCGCGTGAGCGGGAGTGTCTTACGTTTGCGGCCTCGGGGCTAACGACCGAAGACATCGCTGAGCGGCTAGGAATCAAGCCTCGAACTGCGCAGTTCCACTTTGACGCAATCCGAACGAAACTTGCGGTAGCCACGCGACATGAGGCGATTGCGCGCGCCGTACGTCAGGGTTTAATCAAGGTCAACTCGTAGGTGACGGTTCTAAGCTGGACCGGAGCGCTTCACCTGTAACTTTATACAGTTGACGACCTAGCTTGCTAGGATCAGCATTTGCGCGCAGCCTCCGCGGCGTGAGGTGCCGCAACTTGCCGCAAATCCGCCGCCTCGGTTATCGATCGCTCGAGGGAGGGAATCGTGCTATCGGTGAAGATGTTGGGCGGCCTTACGTTCACGCACGCGGGCACGCGTGTCGCAACCGAGCTCGGTAGCAGCGGTCGACTGCTTGCGGCATATCTGCTCGAGTTCCCGGACCGTGTCCATCGCCGGGAGCGCCTCGCGGAAACGTTCTGGAGCGACCTCGAGCCCAACCACGCCCGCGCTGCGCTGAACACCGCGCTGTGGCGCTTTCGCAAGCTGCTCGCGCACTACGTCAGCGAAACGCCCTCCGTTCTCTACACAAGTGGCGCGGAGGTTGTGCTCGAGTCGACAGATTCGCTTTGTGTCGATACGCATGCATTCCTCGGTGCGACTCAGAAGGCGCTTCTCGAGGACAGGCATGACGTCCGATGCAGCGCCGACATGCTTAACGCCGCGGTTGACGGTTACCTCGGCGAGTTCCTGGACGGCGAGGAGGCCGACTGGGTGATTGCCGAGCGCGAGCGCCTGCACTCGCTGTACATCCGTTGTCTCATTCAGCTCGTTCGACTCCACTTTGTCGTCGGCGAATACGAGCGCGCCATTTCTTCGGCAAGGCGCGTACTCGCGGTCGATGCGTACCGCGAGTCGGTGCAGCGCGCGCTCGCGTTATTGCTGGTCGTCAACGGACAGCGCGCCCAGGCGATCCGCGAGCTTCGACGGTGGGCTGTCGACATCAAGCGCGAAATCGGCGTCGGGCACATGCCCGAGACGACCAAACTGGAAAATGCGATTGTCACGGGTAAGATCTTCGAGGACCTTCCGAATCTGACCCGGTTCTATTTTGGGCTTCCTGCTGAGAGCCGCGAGATGGTTTCGCCCTGATCACACGGCGTTAGCGCATGTGCCGCCTCTCGGCGGCATTGTCATATTGTCGCGAAACGCGGCAGCATAGTCCCGGTGTGTCCGACCTTGATCGGTCGCCAATCCGTGCGCCCGGTCGACCTGTAGATCAGGCCGCAGTGAGCGCGCCGTGACCCAGTCGTGATGCGCGCGTGTCGTCGGCACGATTGCTAGGTGGTGCTCGCACTTCCCCCACACAGATGGATTTTGTGTGGCAGCGACGAGTCATCCGCCTAGCGCGGCTGATTCGGCGCGGTGACGCTGGTGCAAGCGCTCATGTGTACGCTCCAGGCAATGAGCGCAACGGGGCACATCCCTTCGTTGATCCCGTTGGACACTACAGACGATCAAGTATTCGTCCTGCGCTTCTGGCTGGAGACCATGCACGACGACGAGTACGGCGGGCTCTGGCGCGGACGCGTGCTGTACCTCAACACGGGGGCACAATCGCACGTCGCGAGTGTCGAGGCAGCTTCGGACGTCGTGAAAGAGATCCTCCACGGCTTCCGCGGTGTACCTGATTGAACGGTGACGGACGATGCAATGGCCGACATTTCGTGACACATGTCGAAGGACCGTAGGTCGCCGTGCGCGTTCGTGTGCATCCCGCGCGAGCCGACGCTTGGCGCCTCACCCGGCAAGACATCTTAGAGTCGGCGCATGGGAACTCCATGATCCCCGACGGTTCTGCATCAGTTCGCGCATAAAGGAGATTACCGTGCAAACGCGCCTAGTCTTTTCTGGAAGTGGTTTTGTTGCAAACGCTCGCCTCGACACGATGGCCGGCTGCGCGGCGATTGCCATCATGGTGATGGCTAGCGGCGTGAACGCCACCAGTTCCGACCCAACGCAGCGATATTCCAGCGTCGGTCCCGGATCCAGCCCGTCAGTCGTAGTCGACTCCGTCAATCTCACCGAGGTAGCCGAAAAGATAACGACGGGGCTTTATCTGGGCGCCGTCGTCACGACGCCAGCGATTGCCGAGGGAATCCAGAAGGCCGCCGATGTATGGGGACTCCACGTCGATCTCTTCATTGAACACGACCCGACCAAGCTTGAGCAGAGAGCTATCGAATTGGCGCGCAATGGAGCCGTTGCCGTCATCGTCGAGCCGCACACGAGCCAGGACACTTCGGCATTGCTGACGACGCTCCAGAGCGAACGGGCCAAGCGAAGCGCGCCGGTTCCTCTCGTGCAGGTAGCGGCGACGCATTACACCGGCAGCGGAGCCGCGGCGGGTCTCAAGAGCGATTTCGACGAGGGGTTCGATGCCGTACAGAAGGCCCGGAACCAGATTCTGCCGATGATCCCGAAGTTCGACGAAATCTTTCCGATCATTTTTCCGATCAGTCCATTGCCCGACCACTTTTTCCAGGCTTCGAAGTTTCCATACCCCGAGCCGCTCATTCGCAGCGTGAGGACCGTGTCCTCTCGCAGTGCGTCGACGCACGCGCACACGTCGTGCCATTCCGCCGCACTGCTTGGCAACATGATCCACAGGACGAGCTCGGTGGACCCGGATGTGCTGCTGATCGGCTTTGAAGGCGGCAACCTATCGGTACGGCCAGAACCAGGCGCCATTTCGCGCGACAAGCTGTCCGCGATCATGACGTCGTACGTGCTCGGCATCCGTGGCGATCAAAGTGTCCAGCGCGATCTGCTTTCCGAAAACGACGGTCGGGAGACGTCGGTCTTCAAGCCCACCATCCATGCTCCCGAGGAGCTGGAGAACGCGTTGAAGAGCTGGGTGAGCGAAGGGAGGATCAAGGGCTATCGCTTTGTCGGCAGCGACCAGGTGCTCATCAACGGACTTAAGGGCAGCGACCGCCTCTTCAGGGCGTCCTTCTTCTTGATTTCTTCCGATCAGAAACTGGTTAAACCACATGTCCAGCTCGTCGTCGACAGGTTCGGCCGGTGGGCGCTCGAAACCATTAGCACGCAGCAATTCCGACAGATACTGTCCGAGGTGCCGCTTGACACAGCGAAGTCTGGCTCCGCGATGATGCAGGCGCTCGATCGCCCGTCGCCCGCTGAAGTCGAGCAGATCGAGCCAGCGAAGGTTCACTTCATTGGCAGGCCGATGATCGACACTCCGGCCAACGCGCGCGGCGGCCTGTTGAATGCAGCGGGTGGATCGGTGGGAACCGTGGTCGGATTCGAGCTCGGTTCATTGCTGTTCGAGGTGGACCCGAAGAAGGAGGTGACGTACAAGCCGTACGTGCTGACGGTAGAGGGCGGATTCCTCGTAGTCACCCCTGAGAGCGAACTAAGTGCGGAAACGCTCAGGAAGCGAGTCAAGCGTCTCGACTTCGATGAGCGCGGGCCGCTCGGATCCGATCAGACACTTCTGATCACCCTCGAGGACGGCTCGACTGTCCAGTTCCGCAGGACTTTGCTACAGCAGGGGCACTTGGACAGCGCTCTTGCGTCCTTCAAGGCTCAAGGGTGGATCAGCGGATGGGAATTCTCCGGCGCACGCGGCCAAGGTCTCGAAGCCAACGTGATCCTCTACAACTTTCTCGGCAAGAATCGCAAGTTCATGTCGTCGCTCAACACTTGGCCCAGCACGGACTTCGGTTCCACCGCCAAGCTGCAGTGGTATGTCGATGGCATGCAACGTCTGAACTTCAGCCTCGTAACACCCGAGGGCTGGCGTCAGGAGTTCGTCGAGGTACCGATCGCCATTCCACCGATTCCTCGCGACATGAAGCTCTATTCCGGCATCAGCAAGCTCGATTGACACTGGGAGAACCGTCGTGAAGCCGATTAAATCGGGTTTCGGCGTGCTTGCCGTTTGCGCGATTGCTGTCGCCGCCAACGCACAGAACACGCCGGGCGACGAAAGGGCACTGCCGTTTCGACTCGAGCAGGACGCGGTAAGCAAGCTCAGCCCGCGCAGCATCGAGGAGATCGGTCGCTACCTCTTTTCCGCCCGGTTCACCGTCCTGGACGGTGCGGGTCGACCAGGTAGCACCGGCTCAGGACAGCCGACGCGCCGACCTACGATCAATGCAAAGACGATGCTCAGGACGTCGGGCCCGGACGCGAATTCCTGTGCGAGCTGCCACAACGAGCCATCGATTGGGGGAGCCGGTGCCTTCACCGCGAATGTCTTCGTGGGTGCCCAGGAACGCGAACCTGTACTGGAATCGGTTTCGTCGGCGTTCAGCGCGGAGCGGAAGACACCCTCAATGTTCGGCAGCGGCCTCATCGAGCTTGCCGCTCGCGAGATGACTCAAGACCTGCACGCGATTCGGCGAAAGACGGTTGAAGAGGCGGCGCGGACCGGCCACCGTGCCGAGCTGCCTCTGGTGACGAAGGGCGTTTCGTTTGGACGTATCGGCGCCGATCCGAACGGCACGGTCCTGACCGAGGCTATCGAGGGCATCGACAAGGACCTCGTGGTGCGTCCTTGGTCGCAGAAGGGCGTAGTGACGTCGCTGCGTACCTTCACGGTGACAGCCTTGAATCACCATCACGGAATGCAGGCGACCGAGCGATTCGGTATCCGGCTTACAGGAAGCCGCGACTTCGATCGCGACGGGGTCGAGGACGAGATACGTGAGGGCGAAGTAACGGCCCTGACGCTCTTCCAGGCGACGCTCCCCGCGCCAGGGCCGGTTCCGACTACTTCGGAACGTTCGCGGGGCGTGCTCGCGCTCGGGCGAGCGTTGTTCGAGCGAGTTGAATGCACCGGCTGTCACTTGCCGGCGCTACCCTTGAGAAGCACCGTTTATGTCGAGCCTGGGCCGTTCAACCTCGAGGGAACGCTGCGGCAAAGCGAAGCCACCAGCGTCGTGGAAGTCGATGTTGCCGCTTCCGAGTGGGGAGTACGGCTCCCACGCGACGCGCAAGGCCGCGTGCTCGTCGAGGCATTCACCGATCTAAAGCGCCACAAAATTGCTGATCCGGAAACGCCGCGGCTTGCCAACGAGATCGTCAGCCAGGGCTTTTCGTCAACCGACGAGTTTTTGACCAAGCGGCTCTGGGAGGTCGGATCGTCGCTGGGGTCCTACGGACACCGGGGCGATATCACGACGATTCGCGAGGTGATCCTCGCGCATGGCGGGGAAGCGAGGACATCGCGGCTCAAGTTCGTCGCGTTGGACGCAACGGAACAGGCAAGTGTGATCGAGTTCTTGAAGTCGATGCGCACACCGTCGGTGCCGGCGCCCCAGGACCCACCTAACGTGATTTCGCAGTCGATGTGGAGCGCACTCGTCGAAGTCGGTGCGTTACCGGACAGCAATGCCGGCGCTGATCTGCTTGCCTCCGCAACGTATGATCGAATACTGACCAGAGCGATCGCCGCCGCGGATCGCGCGGAACACACTCTCGCGCGGCTGCGGTCGTTGTCAGCCCGCATCGACCACGAGCGAAGCAAAGCTGGGCAGGCGGCGCTACAAGTGGCGTCCCATTCGCTGGTGAGCGATCCACCTAGCCGCATTTCGGGCGTTCTTGGCGATCTGTTGTCCAGTTCCGGGCTCGACCAGCGGCCGCAAATACCCGGGCTCGTGGAGCAAGTCATGCGCGCCGAAAACGCGACGCTTCAGGCGATCGATACCGCTGGTCACGCGCTCGCGGCCGCCACGTTTGCCGGCGCGGATCCGATTCCGATCACTCCAATCGGATACATCCCAGCCGCATCGGTCTTTCGCAGTCTCGAGGACGCGACGTCAAACGGAGACGTTGAGAAGGTGCTTGTCGAGTTGGCCGCGTGGTGCGAGGACTTGGCATTTAGAGTGGAGCAGCTCGGACAACAGGTTTCCACCGCGGCGCTTAGGGCCGAAGCATTCGCCCGCGCGAGCCAGACGCGAGGCAAGCCTCCCGAGCTTGCAACGCGTTAAAGCGGGGTGGCGGCGTGCCGGCAATCGCGATGCTTGGCCTTGTGCGTAGAGAAGAGGTGGTGCGCTCGCTTGCGCTAACGTTGCTCAGCGTGTTCATGCTTCTCGGCGCTTCGCGTGCGTACGGCGAGGAGGCTGAGATAGCGTGCGGCGAAGGGCGCGCCATCGTGCACGTTCTCGAATACGCCGGTGTCGGCGAGTACCGGACGTCGAACGGATTGACTCTGCTGCTCTATGCGCGACCGGGCACGAGGACAGTCTCAGTGAACGTGGTCTACAGGGCCGGCTCGAGCGACGATCCGCCAGACGGAATCGGCACGGCCCACATGGTCGAGCACATGATGTTCAGGTCCGCACCCGGGACTGGCGATGTGCACCGCGCATTTGCGCAGCGTCAGGTCAAGTACGACGCCGCCACCTGGGTCGAACGCACGAGCTATTTCTCTCTATTGCCTTCCGATGAGTCGCTCGCGTGGCTGTTGTCACTCGAGGCGGCGCGCATGAGTGGCATCGAAATCGACGAGCACGACTTCGAGCGGGAGCGACGCGTTGTGCTGAATGAACTGCAGGCCACCGAACAGGACGGTGCGACGGTGCTGCTGCGACGGGCGCTCGCGGACACATTCGGTGCACATCCGTATGGAAGGCCGGTTCTCGGAAGTCGTCAAGACATCCTGCACATGACTCCCGCTCAAGCAAGCGCGTTCCATGAGCAGTACTACTCTCCGCACCGGGCGACCGTCGTCATCAGTGGAGGCTTCGACGTTGCCAAGGCGCTCCAGGCAGCGTGCGCGTTCGCGAGCATCCCGCGACGGGGCCAAGTAACGGCCGCTCACCGCAACGACGCGTCTTCCGATCTGCCGCGGGTGTCGGTGGTATCGACCGACACTATCCCGCCGGAAGCGGGTTTGCTCGTCCGTACGGGACCGGGCAACTCCAAGCGCTACGCGACGGCGAATATCCTCGCGACTATCCTGCTGGATGCGTCAGGCGGGTCATTGCGATCCGCGCTGATGAACAGAAGCCGTGCGATTTCGTTAAGGGCCTTCGCGGATGGCTTTGCACAAGACGGCTATCTATTCATTTATGCGCGCGGCCGAACGGATGTTACAGCCGCGACGCTTCGCGGGGACCTGCTCGAAGCGCTCAAGACCATTGCCGACAACATCGAACCGTCAATTCTAAATTCCGCAAAGCGCATCTACTTCGAACGATTCAAGCGCGCTACCGACTCGGGAGAGGATCTCGACATCGCGCTCATGGATGCAATATCGCTGGGCGACTGGCGGTTGTTTTTCGACGAAGCGAAGTACATCGAACAGCTGACTCCCGAGGTGGTTAGCGAGGCCGCGCAAGAGATGCTCCGGGTGTGGCCGGCCGAGGCGCCGAGAATCACGCCGACCGTGACAACACCCCTGTTCGATCACGATGGATCAAAACAGGAACGCGCCCCCCCACTCGATACGACGACGGTAAAGTCCTGGTCGCTCGTCCACATCGTCCGCATCACCTCTCCTCCAGCTACGTATTCCGGCGGGCCGATTTTCGCCGCGATCCCGGACGAGGGCGCTCAATCAGCGTCGATCTCGCTTCGGGCGGAGTGCGTGCATGCGAACCCGGACAAGTGGTCACTCTTGCTTCCGGTGACCCAGCGAGTGCTCGATGTAGCCGTGGAGACGCCGTCCGACGAGCAGTCCTCGTTGCAGACGCTCGTTTCCGAGTCGGGTGGTACCCTACGCGTGGCGGCCGACGCGAATGGCATTACGGTCGCGGCACAGACGTCGGCAGGCGCTGCAGTGCCGTCGCTGTTCGCGCTGCTGCAATTGGCGGACGCGGCGGATGCGGTGACCGCTCAGGCGGGTCCTGCCATCGAAACCCGGGCGATGGAGCTGTTGACGTCGCGGCCCGATCCAAGGACTGTCGGCATACTCGCGGTACAAGGAGCCTCGCGCGGTGTCGCGGTTGCTTCGGCCGCTGATCTGCTATCGAGAACAGGAAGCTGGCTACGCGCGCTCACACCCGCAGATGTTCAACGAAATTGGAGCGACTGCTTCCGCGATCGCTGGGCAGTCGCGTTGGTGGGTTCCTCGCCTGTCATCGGGGCGGTCCGTTCGGCCCTGCGCCAACGCTTCGGTAGTCCGACCTATCCGCCGAAGACATCGAAGACGCCTGCGGGCGTGTTTGCGCATCCGCGTGCCGTTGCACGAACACAGCTGCAACTGGACGGTTCGTCAGTCGGATTTTTCATCGCTCGCCGCGATTTGGCCGGTATGAATGAATGGTCGTCGAACTATGCCGCGTACGTCGTTGCGAACTACCTGTTGGGCGGCTCCCCCGCCTCGCGACTGTTCAAAGCCTTGCGCAGTCAATCGGGTTCGAGCTACAGCGTCGCCTCGTTCCTTGCGCCGGATGCGATGCACCACGCTGTGGTCTTTGGAATTTACGCCACGTTCGATCAAAGTGCGCGGGAAGCGTTCGAACAACAGGTCCGAACGGCGCTTCAGGAGATCACCCGAGAGGGATTCACGCGCGAGGAGGTGGATATGGCGACCAAGGCGATCTTGCGGGAGCGAGAGGCTTCGCTTTCCAGTGACATCCTGGTTGCGGCATCGATTGCCGGCGTGCTGGCTAGTGGGCGAGCTGTCCCTGACTTGCTCGGGGTTGAACGCCGGATCGCATCAGTGGACACAGCGAGCGTGAATCGCGCCGCAAAGACGCTGCTTGAAGAACCTGGCCTTTCGATCGTCTTGGCCGGGGACTTCAGGGCGATCGAGCCCGATCAACGGACTCAAGCGGGACCGACGAGATGACCGCCGAACGCGAGTCGATTGATGGCGCTCGGCGCGTACTCGATGTGAACAAGATCGCTTCGCCGGCCAATCGCCTTGGCAATGCTCGCGGTAAGTGTAGTCACCTCGCTGACGAGTGTGTCGCCAGTGGGCGCGCGGCTATGAAGAATGGTCACGAACGCGGGTAGATCGAGCTCGGCCTGTGAAACTTTGTTCTCGGCATAGTCCTTCAACCACAACGTGCGCTTGCGTACCCATGCGCGCCCGGGCTTCAGATCCAGCGCATCGCCGACCGCATCCGCGACGCGCTGCACGAGGTCATCGTCCGCGGGCGCATCTTCGCGTTCGACCAAAACGAGGTCCAAGATCGGCATGAGATCGTCCTTAACCGCTTGACGTATAGGCACGCAACATTGTCGGTCCCTTCGAAAGCTGGCGCCATAGTAGAGGATAGCATGCTAGCAACCAGAGTGACACACGAGGATCGTCGCGACGAGAGCATTGCAAATGCGCAAGCGGCGCGACGCGTCGGCGACGAAGCGGTAAAGACCACGAGAGCGGTGATCGAGCTGGCCGCGGTAAGCAAGGTGTTCCGAACGTCGGAAGTGGAGACCAAGGCGCTCGATTGCATTCATCTTCGGATCGACGCGGGCGAGTTCGTCTGCATCACCGGTCCGTCGGGCTGCGGCAAGTCGACGTTGCTTTCGGTCCTGGGCCTTCTTGCAAAGCCGACTGATGGCGAGCATTACCTGCTGGGAATGCCGACGGCGGGCTTGACCGAAGAAGCCCGCACGAAAGCGAGGCGCAACCGCATAGGCTTCGTGTTCCAGAACTTCAATCTGATCGAATCGCTCACGATCGAGCAGAACGTCGGGTTGGGTCTGCTCTTCTCGGGACTGCCCGACTCCAAGAGGCACGCAAAAGTACGCGACACGCTTGACCGATTTGGCATCGCGCATCGAGCCCGACATAGGCCGCCACAATTGTCGGGAGGGCAGCAGCAAAGGGCTGCAATTGCACGTGCCGTGATCGCGGAACCTCTTCTGCTGCTCGCTGATGAGCCCACAGGAAACCTCGACAGCCGGAACGGAGAGGCCGTGATGATGATGCTGAGAGATTTGAGCGAATCCGGAACGACGATCGCGATAGTCACGCACTCGCCAGAACAGGTAAGAAAGGCCAATCGGCGGATCGCAATGGTCGATGGCCACCTCTTCGAGGAGGCCGCGCGGTGACAACGCCGGCGTGGACGCGATTCCTCGTTCACTCGCCGATCACGATCGGTGCGGCGCTTTTTGGCTACGCACTCGCAATCGGTATGGGCCTGCTATGGGCAGCCCTTGTTACGAGCGTACTGTTGGCCGACGCCGACGTCCCTACACCGGCTCGCGCATTACAGCTCGAGATGTCGTTGGACCAGCCCGGGTTTGGCGGGAAGTGGAGCGCCGGAACGCCGATGGCGTTTTTCGATCACTGGGCTGACGCCGGCATTGAGGTCGAGGCGGCGACGCGATACTACTCCGCCGAACTTTCGGTGCGCAGCGGTCACGAGCTTCGTTTGCTGACGATTAGCTTCGTCGACGAGGGCTATCTGGACATCTTCTCGCCGCGCGTCCTTGCGGGCAATGCGTCCGACGCTTTGAAGGATCCAGGCGCAGTCATCGTGTCGCAGCGCATCGCCCGCATGCTCGCGCTGGGACCGGCGCCCGTCGGCTCGCCCGTGGAGATCGCTGGCGCACCATTCCGCATCGGCGCCATCATTGCCGATCGCTCTTCCAACAGCGCTGTTCGAAGCGACGTTCTGATCAACATACGCTCCGGCGCGATGCCCGAACCTTACCGACTGGACGCATGGTGGAGCGCACGCGGCTCCAATTTCCTTCGCTTGAAAGGCGACGCCACTTCAGCGGACGTGGCTGCCAAGGCATTCCGGTATTTCTCGAGCACTCCGTTTTTCGCCGAACAGCCTCGCGCGTACCAGGAAGGTGTTCGTTTTCGCTCCGTTAGCATCGACGAGGTGTCTCTGCATGGCGCCGGCGGCGCGCCAGTTCGACGCGCTTTGCTGGGTGCCGAAATTCTCGCCGTGACCTTTCTCTGCTTCGCGGTGATCAACTACTTCAATCTCTACGGCACTTGGCTGCAAACGGCTGCAAGGGAGCTCGCGATTCTGCGAGTGATGGGACAGACGACGCGGGAGGCGTGGGTCGCGTCCCTCGTCGAGCACGCAGGGCTGTTTGGCATCGCGACCGTAGCGGGCATGGCGCTGGCGTTGCCGATTGCTCCGGTACTCGGCAATGCCATCGGTGCCGACATCGTCTTGACCGGCGCGCTGCTGGCCGAATACGGGTTAGCGGGAGTGCTTGCCAGCGTCGTCCTCGCTATCGTCGGTGCGACGCTCGCCGCGAGAATCGACGCGCAGCGCGTGTTTAGTGGCGCTGCCGAGCACACCCACGTGCCCGGTGTGGTAGTTCGGGATGCCGTCGTCGCCGTGCAGGCAGCGGTAACGGTCGCGCTTTCCGCGATCGCCACTGTCCTGCTCGTTCAGATGAGCCTCGTCGACTCTCAAGATCCCGGTTATCGCGCCCAGGATGTCATCATCGTCGAGGCTACGGCCGACATGCGGGACGAGCGGATTATCCAGTTCAAGGAGCGACTGGAAAAGATGGAGGGCGTGCAGGCCGTCGGGCTTGCATGGGACGTCGTCGGTCGCGGGAGGCGCAAGGCTTCGGTGAGCTTTTTGTTGCGCGATGGGTCGACCGTGAAGTTCGCATTGCATTGGGTCGGACCAGGGTTGTTCCAGTCTTACGGCGTTGCCCCTGTCGCGGGTCGCTTGTTCGATCAGGACATCGACAAGCAGGGGGACGGGTTTGTGAACGACGGCGACAAGATCGTCGTAAACGTGGACGGCACCCGGGCTCTGGGCTTTCAAGATCCGGCCGATGCGGTCGGAAGGCGCGTGACGATGGGAGACCTATCGGTCGAGGTAATCGGAGTGGTGCCGAACGCCATGCAGCGTTCCGCGCGAGATGGTGGCGGGCCCGCGGTCTATAGCATCTTCACTCCACGCTCGGTGTCTGTGATCAGCGTGCTTGCGCGAAACGCATCGGCGGTTCAGGAGTCGGTTGCCCGCGCCTGGTCGAGCGTATTTCCTGATGAAGTTTTGCGTATGAAGACCGCTGCGGCGCACCTTCGTGAAACATATGCAACAGAGCGTGCGATCGCCGCGCTCGTTTCCGCTATGGCGCTGTGCGCGGCTCTCGCAGGCGGCTTCAGCTTGTACGCTTATGTCGCATATGCAGTCCGGTGTCGCCAGAGGGAGGTCGCGATTCGTCGCCTCCTCGGTTCGTCCACACTTCAACTCGCCATTCACCTCGCAAGACGTATGCTCGTCAGCTTGGTGGTCGGCGCCACAGCAGGCGCAGCGATCGCGCTGCCGATCTGTGGCGAGTATCTTTCGGCCTTCGCTACACGGACTCCCCTCCAGCTAGAACTCATCCTGCTTTGCGGACTGGCATGCCTCCTGGTTGCAGGCTGGGCGCTTTTGTGGAGCATCCGTGTTCTGAGCGCGTCGGCGCCCGCGGACTTGCTTGTCGGCGCGTCTCATTAGGCACTTGCGAAGATGAGAGCGGAGCGCCTCGGCCCACGGTTGGTCATGGGTCGGAACGAACCTGAAGAGGCCGCCTCGCCGCCTACGGGCGAGGCGATGGATCGAAGAATCGGGGCATCGCCGCTTAGGCGGGTCGGTCGCGCGGTGCTGCTCGTGGCCGCGATCGCTGTTGGGCTTGCAGCAGCCGTGCACGTCGTTCCGGCCGGGACCAAGGTTGACCGGTCCAGCCTCAGTATCGCGACGGTACAGCGTGGCGATTTACGTGACGAGGTTCTCGCTAGGGCAATCGTCGCGGCGACCGTCACGGTCATGCTCGATGCAACCGATGCAGGACGCGTCGAGGAGGTTGCTGCGAAGGATGGTTCGCTCGTTCGTCGTGGCGACTTCCTTCTGCGATTATCAAATCCGCAGCGCCAGCAGGAGGCGCTTGCACGCGCGTCCGAAGTCGCCCAACAGCTTGCCAATATGGCCACCTTGAGAGCTGCGTTGACGGTCGCGCAGGGCGAGAATCAGCGCCGCATTGCCGATCTCGAATTTGAACTCGAACAGAGTCGCAAGGCGCACGCTCGCAATGTGAAGCTGGCGCGCGACGGGTTCATCTCGGCTGCCGCATTCGATGAATCGCTCGACCGCGTGACGCACCAAGGGCGGAGGTTGAGCCAGGCCGTGGTCGACGCCGCGGCGGAACGGGAAACCAGGGTTCAGGCCATCCAGGAGCTGGACCGTGCGATCGAAGGCTTGAAACAAGGCCTCGGCATTGTGCACTCTAGCATTAAGTCGCTTTCCGTCGCGTCTCCGGCCGACGGGCTCTTGACCGGGTTTCATGCGACGGTGGGAATGTCGGTCCGGCAAGGAGACAACCTCGGACGAATTGAGTCGCCGGGAAAGTTTAAGCTGGTCGCCTTGGTTGACGAGTTCTATTTGGCTCGTGTAAAGCCGGGCTTGCGCGGCACGGCGGACGTGAATGGAGAAGTTGTCTACGTGGAGGTGATCGCGGTGTCACCGCAGGTCAAGGATCGCCGGGTGCAGATCGAGCTCGCAGTGAAGTCGCGCAGTGCTGCGATGCAACTTGGGCAATCGGTCGACGTGCGCTTGACCCTCGGAGCTTCGACCGACGCGCTGTTGCTTGCTGACGGCGCCTTCCTTTCGGACACCGATGGAGCGTGGGTCTACGTTCTCAACCACGAGGGCGATGAGGCAGAGCGACGCGGGGTACGTTTGGGACGCCGAACCCACGGGCGCATCGAAGTGACATCAGGCCTCACTGCGGGAGAGAGGGTGATCGTGTCGAGCTACGCTGGCTTCGGAACCGCCGAGCGCCTCATCATCCGATAGCACCCAACGCGACGGCACACGCTCCGCAAGACGACTCTCCAACTGCTGGAATAGCACGACGCTCAGCCAGAGCGCTCGATAGATGGCGTCGGCATTCATCTGGAGGCCTAACGAATAATAGGGACTTCCCCGTCGCGGCAACGGCAACGAGATGCCAAGATTGAATTGTCTGCGTTCAATCTGAAACCGGAGGAGAAGTCATGAAAGAGATTACTACTGTTGGCGTCGATCTCGCAAAGTCAGTGTTCACGGTCCATGGTGTGGATGCGACGGGCCGCACGATGCTGCGCTGCCAAGGGCTATGTGCAGGAAGGCTACGGCCCCAGCTCGGTCATCATGTGCGCTCCGGCGTGAATCGCAGGGGGTGGAGGTCACGGTCGGTCCCTGTGAGCCGGAAACGCGGATATGTCCGCTTTGGCCGATAGCGGACATTGACTCAGCCGTTGCCGATCAGCTTCCGCAGCACTCTCAGCCGCTCTCTCGCCTGCTGCCGTTCCTTCCTGGCGGCCAGCGCTTCCTTCGTGTACATCCCATGCGTCGGTTTCCTGCCCGACTTCCCGCCATGCATGTAGCAGCGTCCGTTCTTCATCGCTGGCGCACGACACGGCTGACCGCTCCGCTTGGAGTGCGCTCCACAACGGGGAGAGATGTGACACGCCAAGACTTTTCCCCCTTTCACCCCTTGTCCCCCTCCGTTTTGCGCTGGTTTCCGGCATCAGCACCGGTCTGAACGTTCCCTACAACGGCTTGGCTATTCGGTCCGATAGTGACGTGCTGAACGGTGATGGACTGACCACCCCCACGGATCTTGTGCAGCGTCAACAGCCCGGTCTGGTAGACCGCCATGAACCGGGCCGAGAGGTTCGCGTAGCGCGCGCATTCGACCGTTTCGCCCCGGGACGCACAGACCATCGACCGATCCAGAAAGCGCATGGCCGCCTCATGCGCAGCAGCCATCTCGTGTACGAGCATCTTCTCCAGGCTGTTCCGCGCCTCGATCGACTCGGCAGCGTCCAGGGCGGTTGGTGCGCAGTCAAGGTGGTCCTGGATAAGCAAGTCCATCCGGGCAATGCTCGCGTCCTCGGCAATGCGCGTCTCTCCCTGCGAGGTCAGCGTGTTCATGATCCGGTTGGGTCCGTAGCCCATGCTCGGTGCGGTGGTGGCCGGTATCTCCCCGCCAGGTGTCGTGAGCCAGGTGGCTTTGCGCTGGATCATGTCCTCAGCCTCGCCGTCGAGGGTGGCGATCTGCTCCTCGATCCGGGGATGCACCCCGTTCCCGCAGGCGGCTTCCCGGGCGTACACCATCGCCTTTCGCTTCTTCCTCAGCGCTGACTTGGTCAGTGTGCGGTCCTTCCGCTTGACCATCGGATCGCGGGAGTCGGGGTAGCCCTCGTAGATCGTGGTTGATTCCTCGTAACTCATCTCACCATCCTGTCATCGTTATCAAACCCTCCGGCTCAGGTCGCTTCTGCTAAGCCCGCTTCCGTCCCGGTTCATCTCCGCCGCCCCGGTTCAACTCGCTGCATCCCTGCTCGAATCATCGCTACTCAGTAGGATCTCTGCTCAGCTCGTCTCACGTCAGGTCATCTCTGCTAAACCCGCTTCTAAGCAGTTCGACTCAACTCATCTCATCTCTACTCAGGAGCGACTCGGTTAGCGACTCGCGCTACCTGAGCCGGGTGGTATCCCGCTACAGCGAGGACCAGTCTTCGCCGAAATCCCGCTCCCCCGAACGTTTTTTGACCCTTTCCGGTGGGTTTCTTGGTACGGTCGGTACCGATGCAGCGGGCACAGGATCACGGTGCAGTGGGTAACCTCAGCCCGCTGGTAGCCGGAGCAGTCCAGGCACTTGGCCTTGATCGCCTGTCGTGGGCTGAGGGAGCCGGTGAAGGCACGGGCTACGAGCTTTCGGGCGCTAGCCGGGACTGAGGAGGCGAGGAACTCAGCTTGCTCCTCTGAGTTCCTGTTGGGCAGAACGCTTGTGCTCACGCGTCCCCCTTTGCGCTGCAGGCCTCGAGATTGCGCCGCCAATCCGCCGCTGCCTCTGCTGAGATCAGCGTGCGGCGACCCGCGCGCATAACACGCGGGCCGGCACCATCGCGCATTAAGTTGTAAACGTGCGCCCGGCTAAGTCCGTGCAAGCGGGCAAATTCGACAACGCTATAGGCTGCCCGTTCGCTGGCGGGCTTCTCTTCTGCTGGTTCCTGTCTGGTTCGTGCTGGCATGTCTCAGCTCCGTGTTAGTCGCGAGGCGTCCCCGAGGATCGAGGTTTCGCCGTAGCTGTACACGAAGCATAGAGAGTGCTGAATCCATAAAAAGTAGAAGAACTAGACCGATTTATTCGCGGAATTTCGCGATTTCCGCGGTCGAATTTGGATGCCGGACTCTCTACGAAACTTGGAGATCGACTTGCAAAGCTTCGCCACTAGTTTTCGCTGCTTGTAAAGCGGAAGCGGCGTGTCGGAGGGAAATTCCCGATTGAGTGCTTCAATAGCTTCCTTGTCCGTAATCCGCCGGACTGAGACGCCACGTTCCTTGGCGAGCTGATCTTTCTTCCTTAGAACGTGGGCAAGGGCTATTGTCTTGTCGTCAGCCGTATATTTGGGCTTCCGTCCCCGTTTTTTGCTAGGCCGCTTGGTAGCAGGCGCACCCATCAGGGACCCAAGCTTCAGTTGCCGGGGCCTACCGCGCGGGCGTCGATAATTGGCGATTGCCGCTTCAAGCTTCAACCCCTCGGCTTTGTAGAGCGCGGATCTCCATCCTTCCGCAAGCTGTGTGATGAACCCAAGCATGTCCGCGTAATCATCCGCTGGAACCGAGAGAGTGATGACTCCACGCTCCTTGTCGCTCAGGATGTCATGAGCAAACCGTCTTGACCCTTCACCGGTGCGATTGAGCGATTCAACGAGATCCCTGACCGAGGGCGATAGCCAAGCATCGGATGTGGGCCCGAGCAGTCCTGGAGGCGATTTTTTCATGATGTTTTAGTCGAGACTCCCTTGGAAGCGGCGCCCGCGCGCGCGTTGAATCGGCCTTACCGAGAAGAAAACTGCGAGAACGGTTGTTGGATTTGTCCTGTGCTACACCTTGCGCTTCAGCCCAATTACCTTGGCGCCGTCGCGCGCAGCAATCAACGCTTGCTCGTGCCAAGCCATTAAGTCGGCTCGTCTTGCTAACCGCTTCGCGCGATCGTAGGAAACCTTTGTGGGGCTGCCGGTAACGTGATCTAGCTGCGCCTCCACCGCGTCCGGATCCTCTCCCGCGTCATTTGCCCAAGTGGATAGCACGGATCGCCACGAGTGCGGGGAGTGTTTGCCGGAGAGCTCGAGTCCGCGCCGGTAGAACTTCTCGACCGCCTCCCGGGTAATTGACGCATGGCCGGTTGGCGACGGGCAGACGTACACGGCGCCCTGCCCATCCACACGATGCCATTCCTTAACCATGGTGAACAGCACCGGTGGCAGCGGTACCTGGTGCGAACCGCGCTCGACATCCTTGCGCTTCATCCGGTCGCGTGGGATCGACCAAACGGCCGATTGCATATCGATTTCATCCCAGGTAGCGCCCACGATCTCGCCGATACGTTGTGCGGTAAACGCTGCGAGCAGATGGGCCCTGCGAACACCCTTCCCCACATCCGCCTTGTCCGCAGCGCGCAGGATCGCACCGACAGCATTCTTCGTTAGCGTCGCGGGAAGATGGGGCCGGCCCCCGGCGTGCTTCCTTCTCCGGGGCGCCGGGATCGGGTTGCCGGCGATGACGCCATCCTCTACGGCATAGTCCAGAATAGAGCGAAGCCGTTGGCGTACCTTCTTTGCCATGTCCGGTGCGGCACGCTCAATCCGCCTGAGATGCGGTGCAGCGATCGCTGCCGTGATCTCGGCGACTGGTAACGGGTTCAGTTCAGAGAGGTGGTTGGTGAGGCTGGCAGCGACCTCATTGCGATAGTCCTGCGTCCACTTAGCGCGCCGTGCCTCCGACTTCAGCCAGTCGGCGGCCACCGCGTCGAACGTGTTAGCGCTCGCTGCCCGTTTGGTGGCCTTCTTGACCGCCTTGACCCGCGTCAGGTGGTCGCCCTCGTTGACTCGATTTCGGGCCTCGTCAGCCTTGCCACGGGCCCACGCCAGCCCCTGCACATCGGAGTATTTCCCTAGCGTCGCCGTCTGCGGCTTACCGCCAAAGCGGTAACGGAACTGCCAGGTGCGCACGCCAGACGGCGGTACCCAGAGGTACAGCCCCCCACCGTCGGCGAGCCTGTAGGGCCTGCTACGGGCCTTGGCGCGCGAAATCTCCAGCGCCCCAAGCAAATGCCGATGCCGTTTCGCCATTTCCGTTTACCTCCATCCTGATTTTGGTGGTAAATCCGCCCTTACCACCATTCTTACCACCATCAGGACTAGATACTAGCGAACTGGCTTAGACAACGCAAGACGGCGCTGCACTATGATAACTACAACGAAAAACGGCCCGCGAGGGGCCGTCATTCTGAGGTTTGGTGGAGGTGGCGAGAATCGAACTCGCGTCCGGAAGCCCTCGACAGTCGGGACTACATGCTTAGTCTCGTCGATTGGATCTCGCGCTTCCGCCGCCGACGGACAGGCTGCGGTCGCGCCAGTCACCTTGCTTTAACGCATCATCCAAGTGACCCGGATGTGCGCGATCGCTCTAGATGTCCTCGCTGCGGCTCGCGGTGTTACCCGCTTGCTGCCCGGCCCGAGCGCTGACCGGTGCGAGGTCCGGCGGGATTAAGCCGCCAGAGCGTAGTTTGAGTCGTTCGCAGTTAAATTTGCGAGTGCTCGAGTTTTACGAGGACAAGCGCCTCGGCATGCCCCGCGCTATCTCAAAACCCCCGTCGAGACCAGTACACCCCCGGTAACTCGATGGGCGCGTCAATGCGCGCGAAGATGAAATAATCATAACAGGTCCCGCGATTCGGGGCCCATTGGCAGTAATGTGAGGACAACTGCTGCTGATTGCAATCGCGCGGTTGCGGGCGTCGCGTATGCGCCAGACCCGCGTACGTTCTACGCCTTCTGGACCCAGAACTGATACATGCCGCGAAACGTATCCGGATACTCGGTCTCGAAGCCATGCCAGCGATCCAGGTCGATTCCTGCGCCGTCGTCCGGTACGCGCGCGCGATACTTTCTCGCGTCGCGCGGGTCGAGAGCAAACCCGATGAAGTTCAACCGAAGCTCCTGGAGGATCTCTTTGATTTGCAGCAGCGTATAGCGATGCTCCTGGACGTGGAACAGCAGATCGCGACACTCGCTGGTGACGAAGAAATCGGTAAATCCGGTGAGTTGCGCCCATTCCGGATCGGCACCCGGCGACATGAGCGTCTCCCGCAGGCGACGAATGTCCACGGCGTCGGCTGCGTATCCACGCTCGACGATCAGCCGCCTTGCCGCAAGGATCATCCTGCGCGCGAGCTCGCTGTAGAGACCCAGGCGCATGAACCCGCCGGGGCGTAGCAGCGAAACGAGTTCCTTCCAGCCCGCCACCGGGTCGGCAAGGTGATGCAAGACGCCCACCGAGAGGATCACGTCGAACGTTCGACCGAGTGCCCCCAGCTTCATGATGTCCGCATGCGCGTAGTCGATATTCTGCAGTCCGGCTTCGCGCGTCTTCCTGACGGCGTAACCGAGGCTTGCGCGGCTCAAGTCGATCGCCAGAACCCGAGCTCCAGGAAAACGCCGCGCGGCTTCGATGGATTCCTGCCCCGTGCCGCAGCCCGCACACAAGATGCTCATGCCATCGCCTCGGTTCAGAGGACGAAACGCCGCGAGCGGGAAGAGGTCACGCAGATGCGCATCGATCGAGTCAAACGGAGGCTGCGCCGCCGCCTTGACCCATCTTGGATAGGGATGCTCTTCGTACTGCTGCTGCACCAGACGCGATACCGGATCTTCGACCGTCGTCAATCTGGGAATCGCATCGCGATTTCGCTGCTCTTCGGAGGGTTCAGCGATCTGTTGTGTCAACAACTCCGCGACTGGCGAGGGCCAGTTTCGCTCAAGAAGCGCTCCGATATGCGGCAGCGAGTGCAGCGGAAAATAGGACGCCACAGCCGCAACCCAAAGTGCGGGAACTTCGGTCCCGGCCTGGCATGCAGCGACCAGTCTCTCGCGAAGCGACCGCGCCCGGGCACTTTCCTCCTCGGTACAGGAATAGATGTACTCGTTGATGAAGCATTGTTCTGCAAGCGCACAGTACAGGGCGAGTGTCTTTTCGTCCGCGAACTCGCCGGCACCGTCGCCCGTAGTGACTTCCAGCAGCGTATGCCGGACCAGGGTCAGAAGGCGTTCCAGCGACATTTCGGCCACCGGGGCACACGCGAGCAACGTTCGCAGCAGCGGATCACCGGCCAGGACTTCCGGGCCGGACGGCCCGAACAGCTCCGCGCTGCTCAGGCGCGCCGGCCACGCGCTCTGCGCTCGCTCGACACATTCCTGGACGGCGCGTCCGGACAGAACGAGCCTTGCGCTGGTCTTCGCAAGATCCGTTGGACTCGTCCATGCCTCTGCGACGGCACGGGTCACCAGACGCCTGACATCATCATCGACGCTACTCCAGTGGATGCTTCGTATGCAGTGGGCGAAATTCGCTTTGAACTCGGGCCTTTCCTCGAGCTCAAGTGCCTGCACGTGACTGGACAGCGCCGCGTCGGCGTGCCCGAGTTCATCGAGTACGTTCCCGAGATTGTTATGCGCCGCCGCGTACTGCGACTGGAGTGACAGCGCTTTGCGGTAGCTGGCGATCGCGTCGTCCAGGCGGCCCAGATCACGCAGTACCGTGCCCAGGTTATTCCAGGTTTCCGCATGCTCAGGGCGGCGTGAGAGCGCATCGCGGTAAGCTGCGGCCGCCTCATCCGGCTTGCCTTGCGCTTTGAGTGCATTCCCCAGGTTGTAGTAAATCCCCGCAAGATCGGGTCTCAGCGAGAGCGCCTTGCGGTAACTGGCGACCGCTTCCTCCAGATGGCCGAGGCACTGGAGAGCGGTGGCGAGGTTGGCGTGCGCCTCCGCGTAGTCCGGTTTCAGCGAGAGCGCCTGTTGATAACTGGCGACCGCTTGCTCCAATGCGCCTCGGGCAACGAGCACTCCGCCCAGGTCGTTGTGGGCCTCCGCGAGATCCGGCTTGACCGAAAGCAATTTGCGGTAGGCGGTGATGGCATCGTCCAGCTTGCCTTCCTGATGCGCAATCGCCGCCAGCAGATACAGCGCGTCCGCGTGATTCGGCGCCGTCAACAGCACTTGCCGGCAGACGCCTTCCGCCAGAGAAAGTCGCCCCACACGGTAGTGCTCGAATGCGGTGCCCAGCACGGAAATCGACGGCTGTGCGACACGCGTGCGCTCTGCCTCGGCGACGTCGAGCGGCATGCAGCAGCGCTTGTATTTCTTCCCGCTGCCGCACGGGCACGGATCATTGCGGCCGACTCTCGGCATCCCGGTTCACCAATGGAAGGCGACAGGAAAAACGGCCGCGCAGGGCCGTTATTCCGCGGTTAGGTGGCAGTGCGAGAATCGAACTCGCACGTGGCAGCCATCGAAGCGACCGCGAATCGCGGTGAACCGAAGGATCGGCGCGATGGGCGGAAGAGCGAGCCGGCCTGCGTGAGCTCAGGACGCCTGTCTCATCCCGAGCAGCAGCGAGTTCAAATCCTCGGCGTGCTCTTCTTCCTTGGCGAGGATCTCTTCCATGATCCGGCGCGTGGTTGGATCCTTGCCGCGGAGCCACTCGACGATTTCGCGGTAGCTCTGGATCGCGATGCGCTCGGCCACGAGATCTTCGCGGATCATGTCGATCAGCGAATCGCCTTCGACGTACTCCGAGTGACTGCGCTCGCTCAGCACGGAGGGATTGAAGTCCGGCTCGCCGCCGAGCTGCACGATGCGCTCCGCGATCTGATCCGCGTGCGCCGATTCTTCGTTCGCGTGCTGGAGGAATTCCGCCTTGACCGATTCCGAGGCGATGCCCTGCGCCATGAAATAGTGGCGCTTGTAGCGCAGCACGCAGACGATCTCGGTAGCCAGTGCCTCGTTGAGCACACTGACGACCATGTCCACATCCGCCGGATAGTCGGGTGTTACGGCACCCTCCTCCATGTGCTGCCGGGCACGCGATCGGAGGGTCTTGACGTCGGTCAGGAACGAACCGGATGACGTTCCCTTGCCTTTTGCCGAGCCCGCGCCCGCCGTCGGATGATTCACCTTGAGTGCGCCCGAAGACGCGGCCGCTGCGCCTTCGTGCCCGACGGCGTGCGCGGAACATCGTGCCGATTTCATCGTGCTCTAGCGTCTCGCAATGAGAATGCCGATGATCGCGCCAAGCCCCGCCGCGATACCGAGCGCCTTCAGCGGCTCGCTTCGAATGTAGTCCTCCGCAGCGGTGCGGGCCTGAGTCGCTCGTTCGGATGCAACCCCCGTCATTGTCTGCAACTGCTCGCGCGCCAGGTCGACGCGTTTGGCGAACTCGTTGCGCGCGACCACGGCGGCTTCCCCGGTGAGCCCCTGCGCGTCCTTGAGCAGGGTTTCGCAGTCGGCAACGAAGATGCGGAAGTCTTCGGCGAGCCGATCGAAGTCGGGCGCGGGGATGACCTTGGTTTTGGTGGACCGTCGGGCATTGAGCGAGCGGACGGGCATCTCGATCTCCTTTTACTCGCGGCGAGCGAGCGACATGACGAAGGTGATGAGCGAAACGACCAGGAACACGACGAATAATACCTTGGCGACGGCGGCCGCACCTGCAGCAATGCCACCAAAGCCGAACAGCGCCGCGATCAGGGCAATCAGAAAAAACACGATGGCGTAGTAGAGCATCCCGAAGTTCTCCCCGAAAAAATCGACCGACCTATGCGCCCGGGCGACGCAAGCAATGCACCCGGCCATCGAACCCTTGCTCGCACGTGCCGTGCCAGCGTCGTCCCGGGCAATTCGCCTGCGGTGCCAACAAGTTAGTTGTAACGCCGGTTCGTCGGCACTTCCGTATCGCATCACGAAAGGTGCAAATGATGCGGGTTCGTCGGTGCGCTCCTACAGTCCGTTCAAGCTCACTCCTATACGCTTTCGTGAGGCTGCGCGCTAGCCTGACCTCTGTGCTTTCCAGCAAAGCGCAGCGTCTTGTTTTCCCCACTGCCAGGAGAGACTCCATGAGACCCTATTTGACCGTCGCCGCACTCGGCCTCGCGGCGGTGCTCGCAGGCTGCAACAAGCCGGCCGAACCGCCGAAAAATTCCTCCACGGATTCGAGTACCGCGAACATGGCGGCGACGTCGCCCGCGCCATCCGACACACGCGACAAGTCGTCGTCCGGCTATGCCTCGCCGAGTTCGAGCGGCACTATGTCGTCGGCCCCGAGCGGTTCCAGCAGCAGCTCGCCGTCGACAAGCTCGAGTGATACGTCGACAAACCCGTCGAGCTCGAGCAGCAGCCCCTCGATGCCCGGCAGCACGCCGCCAGCGAGCACGCAGGACATGGACAAGGACAAGAATGCCAAGGCCGGGCAGTAGCCGCTCCATCATGCACCCGCCGTAAGTCCCGTTGCCGAGACGAGAAAAGAGGCCCCCTCGAAGGGCCTCTTTTGCTGGCGGACCCGCCGCAATTTGCTGCGGGACTACGGATTAAGCGTAAGACGACAAGAGGAAGGCAGTCAGGCCCTCCTTGTCCCGCACCCTCTGTCTCACGGAGTAATTTCCCCGGCAGCGCGAGCGCGGCCGAGGGCGATCTTTCGCCACGTCGACGTCCTTCACACAAAAAAGACGCCGCGTGTGCGGCGTCTTTAAGTTCCCTCATTAGCGCGCCGAGGGGGACGCGCGGAGGGCAGGGAGACGGTCGGTCCGGGCAATGTGCGCTAGAAGCCAGCGCGTATCTTTTTCTTATGTCCGATCCGTTGCTTGAGCGTGCGTTCTTGCGATGGAGCGTCGTTCCCTGCCGCAGCCCCGCGAAGCCCATGTTGGCTACGCGAGACACCAAAGGCAAAAGTCAGAAGAACACGCTGTCTCCATCACTGCCTAATTCATCGATGCCGAATTGTGCTGGGGGCGAGGGCAGGGTCGGGATCGGGCGAACTCCGATTCCCATGTAGGACAAACACGGACGGTGCCGAGCGTCGTACGCGCCTTGAGCAGGCCGCGCCGCTTGCCGTATAGTTGGGCGCGCGGGCCGCACCCTCGGCCGTCCTCGCATGAAGATAACCTTCCCGCTCAAGGTCCTGGTGCCGCTCGCCCTCGGCGTGCTGGTGTCGCTAGGCATCCTCGCCTTCGCCGAGCTCGGCTACCGGCGGCTCGAAACAGCCAACCGCCTGACCTCGGGTGCGCTCGCGATGCAAGCTGCGGTCAACGACGTGCTGGCCCGCGTCACCGAGGCGGAGGCAGGCCAGCGTGGCTTCCTCCTGACCGGTGACACCAAGTACCTGCAGCCCTACCGCGACGCGATCCCCAGGATCGATGAGCGCTGGACCGAGCTGCGGCAGATGATCAACGACTCGACGCCGATGTCGCTGCGCAACCATTTCAGCAAGCTCAACAACCTGATCGGCAGGAAGCTGGCCGAGCTCGAGATGTCGCTCGCCGTCAACGAAAAGAGCGGGCGCGAGGCCGCGTTCCAGGTAATCGACACCGGCATCGGGCAGAAGCTCATGTCCGACATTCGCGCGGAGGCAGGTGCGATCGACGAGGAGCTCGCCATTTCGACGAGCGCAAGCAATTCGCGCTGGACGCGCGACCTCGAGTTCGCCCGCGTCGGCATGCTGCTGATGACCGGCTTCACTGTGATCCTGCTGCTCGTCGTGATGGCGCTGTCGCGACGTGAGCTCCGGCTGCGCGAGCAGCGCCGGCAGTCGCTCGCGGACGACCGAACGCGGCTCGAAAGCGAGGTCGACAGTCGCACGGCGGAGCTCACCGAGCTCTCCAATTACCTGCAAACGGTGCGCGAAGAAGAGAAATCACGTCTCGCCCGCGATATCCACGACGAGCTTGGCGGCATCCTGGTCGGCGCGAAGATGGACGTCGCGTGGGCGCATGAGCGCGCGCGGAAAGCGAACCCAGAGCTCGTGGAGAAGTTGCAGCGGGCGTTAGCGATGCTCGACGAAGGCGTCGAGATGAAGCGGCGGATCATCGAGGAGCTGCGGCCAACGCTGCTCGACAATCTCGGTCTCACGTCGGCCATCGACTGGCAAGCGCGGCAGACCTGCGAGCGCGCCGGATTGCGCTGCGAGTTGAATCTGGGCGACAACAACGACTCGGACCTTCCGCCGAATGTCGCGATCGCACTGTATCGAATCGTCCAAGAGGCGCTGACCAACGTCGTCAAGTACGCGAAGGCACGCAGTGTGAGCGTCGACTTCTCGCGTGACGCCGATGGCGTCTCGCTCGTGTTCCACGATGATGGCATCGGGTTGCCCGCCGGGGCCGACGTAAGCGCGCTCTCGCACGGCATCGCAGGCATGCGTCAGCGGGTTCGCGCGCTCAAGGGGGAGTTCTCGATCCGCAGCCGCCCCGGACCAGGAACCACTCTCGAGGTCTACATTCCCCTGCCCCGCCGAACTCGCGAAGACGAAGAGTCCGCGCTCGGCGAGGAATTAGCGATCGGCGAGAAGTCTTTCGCCCTCGACCAGACATCGGCGACCGGAGCGGAGGCGTCGGCGACCGGAGAGCAATCGGCAGCCCGCACGCCGCCCGCTGAAACTGGCGCGAGAGACGAGCCCAAGGGAACCGCGCAAGAGATCGCGAGCGCCAAGGCGAACGCGACCGAGGCGTAGAACCACGCCCCGATCGCGCTCTGGTCCTGCACTTCCTCGCGCGCGCCGAAGCGACCAGGCCGCGCACGATCAACGCTTTACTGTGACGCCTTACGTCTTGCCGTAACGCGCTTTCGCGTCCTTGACGCACCGGTCCTTCGCGGCACCCGCGAACGAGTCGCATTTCTCGATCGCGACCTTGTATTCCGCGTCGCGCTTGTCCTCCGCGGCGTCGGCGCGAGCGCTGGCGGTCTTCGCCGACGCCTGGTGCTGCGTCTCGCTCGAGACCTTGTTCACCTTCGCGTCGGCCTTGCCCTTCACTTCAGCGGCCTTCGCTTCCTTCACGCAGACATCCTTCGCGTTGCCGGTCTGGTCGTCGCACTTCTCCTTCGCTACGGCGTACTCCGCCTCGACGTGCGCGACGCGCGCATCGTAACGGGCCGCGTCAGTGTTCTTGTACGCGGCTTCGGCTTCGGCCCTGGCGATCTTTTCCTTGCCCTTCGCCTCTTCCATGCAGACGTCCTTGGCGTTGCCCGACATGGATTTGCAGTTGTCCTTGTCGACCTTGAACTGCTGCGCGGCCTGATCCACGCGCGCCTTGTAATCGTCGCGCGAGATGCCGGTATCGGCGGCGATCACCGCACCGGCGAACGCCATGCCCGTGGCGGCAAGCAGGCTGATCATGAGTTTCGACATACGAGCTCTCCTCCAACATGAGTGGTGATGGTCTGCAAACAGCCGTTCGGGTCGTCAGCGCACCGATTCCGCATCGGCATCGGCATCGTGATAGCGGACCTCGAAGACGGCGATCTGCTGCTCGGCCTCGTCCTTCGAGATGCCGTAGAGCTCCTGCAGCTTGCCCGCCAGCTGGTCACGGCGGCCCGCGATCTGATCCAGCTGGTCGTCGGTCAGCTTGCCCCATTGCTCCTTGACCTTGCCCCGGAATTGCTTCCAGTTCCCTTGCACCCGATCCCAATTCATAACCGTGCTCCTTAAAGCGAAGTGTTGGCGCACACCGGAGAAAGAATTCCGATGCGCTCTCTCGCATCGCAACCGGCGTGCCATGGCTTATTTCGCATGGTTTCAGCAAGTTACCGGACGTCTCGTTTGCCGAGCAGGTGCAAACGGAGCGCCGCACATGCAACTTCGCGGCCGGGCGTAGGACGATGCCGAAGCGATGGCAGGCCGCGCGCCGACGCCGTTGCAGCGCAGGCGTGCCGCAATTGCGGGCTGGTCTAACGCTCGTTCACTGCAACGTCGGCTGCAGGCTTGGGAACCGGCTTGCCTCCGTTGGCTTCGAGAAAAGAAGAGATCGGATGCAGCGCTTCGATCCGCTCGGCCACCGTCTTCAACACCGAGATCAGCGGCGCGCCGAGAAGCAGTCCCCACCCGCCCCAGAGCCATGCGAAGAACAGTACGCCGATCAGGAGCGCCACCGGATTGATCTTGCTGGCGCGCCCTTGCAGCCACGTCGCCAGGCCGATGCCGATCGTGCTGTCGACGACCAGCACGGCGACGGTGGCGAAGATCGCCATGGTGACCGAGGGGACCTGCAGCAGCGTCGTAATGGCCACGATGCCGCCGGTGATCGCCGTGCCGAGATAGGGAATGAAGTGCAGCAGCCCGGCAACGACGCCGAGCAACGCGGCACGCTCGACGCCGAGCGCTGCGAGGATCGCCCACGTTGCGAAGCCGACGCAGATGTTGGTGACGAGCGTCACCAGCATGTAGCGCTGGACTTGTGAGTCGATCTCGTCGAGGATCTCCACGGTAACGCGCCGCCGCTGCAACGTGGGGCCGACGAGCTGCACGAGTTTCCTGCGAAATACATCGCCCGAGGCAAGCAACAGCCACGCGATTGCCGCGGCGATACCGAGCTCGGCCGTGACGCCAATGATCTTGGCCGATTGCGCCGCCAGCCAGTCCCGCAGCGACGCGCTCAGCGTCGGCGCCTCGCGCACCGGCGCAACGGACGGAGCGCCCGTCGCCGCGGCGGCGGCACGGTCGAGCTCGGCCGCCGCCTCCCGCACCTGACCGAGCGGGCCCTTGGCATGCTGGGATTCCTGCGCTGCCGTCCGGACTTTGCGCACGGCGTCGGGAAGATCGGCGAGCAGCGCGGACGCGTCGTCGCGCAGCCCGTACGCACCCGCGCCGATCAACACACTCAGCACGACCAGGACGATTGTCGCGCCCACCGCGCGGGGAATGTGCGCCCGCGCCATGCCAGTGACGACTGGCTTGAGGGCGTAGCTCGCGACAATGCCAGCGACTACCGGAACCAGAAACGCGTCGGCGAGCTTCGCGACGGCGACGAGCGCGAGCACCGCCAGGATGATCAGCGGGAACTCACTGCCTCGCCACGGCCGGCGATCGTTCACGGCTCGCTCCGACGACCGGACAATCGAAGTCCAGCGCCCCGGTCCTCATCGCGCCGCGCAACGCATTGCACCGTCATTTTGGCTTGGCCGAATCTGCGGCGTTTTCGACGCCCTGGCCGACCGCCTTCACATCCTTGCCGGCGCCTTCGATCGTGTTGCAGCCGGCGATCAGCGTCAGGCTCGCTGCCAGAAACATCGCGATGAACGTACGCATGGTCGATCCTTTCGTGGATGGAATGAAACCCGATGTCGAACCGGCCGACATACGGCGTCGCTGCAAACCCGGCAGTCCCGCCTTCGCACGCGGCGTGCCATGCCGCGCCGATTACGAATCAAGGGGTTGGAGTCAGGTTGCGCGATCGCCAGTGCGGCTCGCGCTGCCGTCGGCGGCGGCAATTACATGGCTGTCAGCGCGCTTCCGACGGCCGGGGGAGTGCAAGCGACTCGAGAACTTCGCGCACGCGGTGATACTCGCGGGCCTTGTCGAAGAAGTGATCGGCGCCGAGCGCGAGGCTCTTCGCGCGGTATTGCGGGAAGGCGTAGTTGGTGAGCACGATGATCGTGGTGTTCGGCGGGCGGCGCGACGCGAGCGCGCGCAGAACGCCGAGCCCCGTTCCCTGCTTCAACTGCAGGTCGAGCACCATCACGTCCCACGCGGCGGCGGACATCAGCGCGATCGCCGACTGCTCGGTATCCGCCTGCCCCGCGATCTCGATGCGGTCGGGCGTCGAGAGCGATTCCGCGAGGCGCTCGCGAATCAGAGGCGAATCCTCTACCAACAGCACACGCAACGGGTTCACGCGCTTGCCGTCACTTGCCGTGCCGTAGCGCGCGGCAGGCGCACCGGGCGTCCCCCACTTGAGCTCAGCGCGCGGCCTCGGCGGGAGTTGCAGAGATTCATGTGCGAAATCGTTCAAGCGAGTCTCGATCAGGAAAGTGCTATTCGATCAGCCCGTTCTTGATCGCGTAGTAGGTGAGATCGGCGTTCGACTTCATCGCCATCTTCTCGAGGATGCGCGATCGGTACGTGCTGACGGTCTTCACGGACAGGTTCAGCTCGTCCGCGATCTTGGAAACGGCGGCGCCTGCTGCAAGCTTGCAGAAGATCTGGAATTCACGCTGCGACAGCTCGCCGTGGAGCGGCTGGCTCGAGTTGCCGGAGACGCCGTCGGCGAGGATCTGCGCGAGCGTGGGACTTACGTATTTGCGGCCCTGCACGACCGTGCGGATCGCGCCGACCAACTGCGTGGACGCAGCCTCCTTGTTGAGGTACCCGGCAGCACCGGCGCGCAGCAGATTGACCGCATACTGATCTTCGGCGTAGCCCGACAGCATCAGGACCGGCAACTCCGGCTTGATGTGGCGCAGCATCTTGAGCGTGTCGATGCCGTTCTTGTCCGGCATCGAGATGTCGAGCAGCACCACGTCGAACTCGCCGCTCCGCACGGCGGCAATCGCCTCCGCACCGGTCACTGCCTCTCCGGTGACCTCCATATCGACCTGGTCGGCGATGAACTGCTTCAAGCCCGCACGCACGATCGCGTGATCGTCGGCAATGAGGATCCGTATCATGGTTTGAGCATGACCAATCGCGGGAGAGGAGACGGCAGACCGATCGGCCTGTCCTTCATCAAATCGTAACAAGGGTCGTCCCCCCCGCCTGGTAGGCAGCGAGACGGTTATACAGCGTCTTGAGGCTGACTCCGAGCATCTCCGCCGCGCGCCGCTTGTTGCCGTGACAATGGTCGAGGGTGGCGAAGATCGCCTGGCGCTCCATCTCGGCAAGCGGCGTACCGATGGGCATGCGCAGGCACTCGCCCTCGACCGGCGGGCATGCGAGCCCCGCCAGGTCGAGCTCGACGATATCGTCCGACATGATGAACGCGCGCTGCAATGCATTGCGCAGCTCGCGCACGTTGCCTGGCCAGTGATACGTCCGGATCGTGGTGAGCGCCGCCCGCGACAGGCGCTTGGTCGCGCCGGTTTCGTCGTTGTGGCACTGCAGAAAGTATTCGGCGAGGAGCTCGGCGTCGCCGTCGCGTTCGCGCAGCGGCGGCAGGCGGATCGGAAATACGGCGAGGCGATACATCAGGTCCTCGCGCAGCTTGCCTTCACGCACCGCGTCCTTGGGGTCGCGATTGGTTGCCGTGATGATGCGCACATCGGTTTTCAGCTCGCCGTCGCCGCCCACCCGCACGAAGTGATTGGTCTCGAGAACGCGCAGCAGTCGAACCTGCATCTCCGGCGGCATCTCGGTGATCTCGTCGAGGAACAGCGTGCCGCCTTCGGCACGCTCGAAGCAGCCGCGATGCTGGCGCGACGCGCCGGTGAATGCGCCCTTCTCGTGCCCGAACAACTCGGCTTCGATCAAGTTCGACGGGATCGCGCCGCAGTTGATCGCGACGAACGGTCCCTGAGCCCGCGTACTGCGCTCGTGTATGGTTCTTGCAACCAGCTCCTTGCCGCAGCCGGATTCGCCGGTGAGGAACACGGTCGCCTCGGTGGGCGCGACCTTGTCGATCATCCGGTAGACGTCCTGCATCACGGCCGAGCTGCCGTACAGGCGCCCGAAACGGCCAAGCGCCGGGTCGGAGGCCGCGCGCGCGGCCGCGAACAGCGGCAGCGCCACGATGTTGTCGTTTTGTGACTCGAGTTCTGATGTCAACATGACGCCTCGCACTAGGGGTTAGGCACGATCATGGCAGGATCGTAAGGAAACGTTTGCAATGCCCGTATCGGCTCTCAGCCGAAGCTCCTGTCCGGTTCCGTCCTACACTCCCCTAGGGTCGCTTTCGGTCTCGTTTAGAATCAGCGCTTCACGGCGCCACCTACAAAGTCCCCGCGCTGCTTTCGACACCAAAGTCCGATGACACCGTTGATACCCCTCATCCTCTCCGGCGGCGCCGGCACGCGGCTCTGGCCACTGTCGCGCGAGGCCGCGCCGAAGCCCTTCATGCCGCTGCCCGACGGCGAGACGCTGCTTGCGAAGACGGTTCGGCGCGCCCTCGCCCTGCCGGGCGTGTCCCGCATCGTTACGGTCACCAACCGCGACCACTATTTCTACACGAAGGACGTGTATGCCGGGCTTGGCACCGAAGCACCGGACCATCCCGCATTTTTGCTGGAGCCATTCGGGCGTAACACCGCGCCGGCGGTCACCGCGGGCGCGTTGTGGGCGCACGCGCGGCACCTCGACGACGCAGTGCTCGTCGTGCTGCCGGCAGACCATCTGATCCGCGATCTCCAGGCCTTTGCGTCGGCCGTCGCGCGCGCCGCACGGATCGCGCTCGACGGTCACCTCGTGACTTTCGGCATCACGCCGACGCATCCGGAGACCGGATTCGGTTACATCGAGTGCGGGGCACCGATCGACGATGTCGATGGCGGCGGGCCGCCGGCCTACCGTGTACAGCGCTTCGTGGAAAAGCCGCCGCTCGCGACGGCGCGCGAATACCTGGCCGCGGGCAATTACGTCTGGAATTCGGGCATGTTCGCTTTCACGCCGTCCGCGATCATCGCCGCGCTCGAGCGCCATGCGCCGCACGTGCTCGAAGGCGCGCGGCGGCTCGCTTCAAATCTCGATCCGGACCCTGCCTCCGGCATGCTCGAGCTCGACGCGTCGGTGTTCGCGGCGATGCCCGACATCTCGCTCGACTACGCCGTCATGGAGCCCGCGGGGGCCGCCGGCGAAGTCGCGGTCGTCCGCGGTACGTTCGACTGGAGCGACGTCGGATCGTGGCAGGCGGTCGCGGCGTTGAGCGAAGCCGACGGCGACGGCAACCGTGGCCAGGGCGAACGCGTCGCGATCGACACACGCGGCACGTACGTCCACTCCGAGGATCGCATTGTCGCGACAGTCGGCGTCGAGAACCTGGTGATCGTCGACACGCCGGACGCCGTGCTCGTCGCGCACCGGGATCATCTGCAGCGCGTGCGCGAGGTTGTCGGCGAGTTGAAGGCGCGCGGCCACGAAGCGTACAAGCTGCACCGGACCGTCGCGCGACCGTGGGGCGCGTATACGGTGCTCGAGGAAGGGCCCGGGTTCAAGATCAAGCGCATCGAGGTGAAGCCGGGTGCCGCGCTATCGCTGCAGCTCCATCATCACCGGAGCGAGCATTGGGTGGTGGTACGCGGCGTGGCGCGCGTCACCTGCGGCGAGCGCGTGTTCGACGTGAACGCCAATGAATCGACGTTCATCCCGCGCGAAACCCGCCACCGTCTCGAAAATCGCGGCGACGAACCGCTCGTGATCATCGAGGTGCAATGCGGCGACTATGTCGGGGAGGACGATATCGTCCGCTTCGACGATCGGTATGGCCGTGTCGCGCAGTAAACGAGTTTCCTGAGGTCGGCGGAAATTCGTCCCGTCACGGTTCTCGAAGGTCGTACTGCGTTGTGATCTTGTCGGCAGCAATCGCGGTTGTTGGCTCGCGGCTGGAAGCTCGCCTGCTGGTCACGTAGATTCCGGTCAGAATCAGAGCGATCCCGAAAACGTGGAACGCTTCGAGTCGCTCGCCGAGGAACATCCAGGCGAGCAGAACGCCGAACACCGGCATCAGGTGGACGAAGAGGCCGGCGACGCTTGGCCCGACCTCGGCGACGCCCCGGTTCCAGAAGATGTACGCCAACACGGACGAGAAGAGCGCGACGCCGCACAGGGCGGCGAAGCTCGTCCAGCTCCACACCGTCTGGCGACCGAACAGCGCCTCGCCGACATAAAGCGGCAGCACCGCGAGACCACCGATGCAGGCGAGCACGAACAGGAGCGCCAGCGGGTGCAGCGCGGCCGGACGCCAGCGCAGGCAGATCGTGTAGAGCGACCACATCGCCATCGCGAGGATCACGATCAGGTCGCCGACGTTAAGGCGGAGCTCGATGAGCGTCGAGAGCGCTCCCCGCGACAGGATCGTCAGCACGCCGGTCAGCGACAGCAGCACACCGAGCGTCTGGAACGGTGTGAGGCGCTCGCGCAAGATCACCCAGGCGAGGATCATGATCATGATCGGGATGAACGAATTCAGGATCACGACGTTGGTCGCGGTCGTGTAATTGAGTCCGATGTAGGCCAGCATGTTGTGCATGCCGATGCCGGTCACGCCGAGCGGCAGCAGAACGCGCCAGCTCGAGCGCACGATCGGCCACTGCCGGCGCACGTGCGGGAGCGCGAACGGCGCGAGGATCAGGATCGCCAGCAGCCAGCGGAAGAACGTCATCGCGACCGGCGGCACATCCTCGTGCAGACCGCGTCCCACGATCACGTTGCAGGACCAGAAGAATGGCGTGAGCGTGAGCAGCAGGTACGGTGAAACGTGAACTCGTTCGCCAGCGCGCTGCACGTGCGGATTATCGCACGTGGCGATGGTTCGCCTGATCACGTTTCTCTCCAATCGACGTCCCGCTCCGCGATCGCCGGTGCACGGACCGGCGACGCGCCATCGCGTATAATTTCGAGCGTTTCGAAAGCCTCGATGTCCCAAGCCTCCGCCGCCGGGACGGCCGGCGCGCTTTCGGCGCCGCCGACGCCGTCGCCGGCTCCCGTCGTCCCGCCCAAAACCCCAACGTCGCCGCCTGTTGCGACGCTGCCCTCGCTCGCGCCGGTCATCCCCGAAGCGACGCGGAAGACGTCACTGCCCGCGCTGCCAGGGTCGGCAGATGCCCTCACCCTCGCGCAGATCGCGGCTGCACGTGTTGGATCCCGGCAGACGCTCGCCGTCGTGTGTGCTGATGCGCTCGCAGCGCAACGTCTTGCCTCCGAGATTGCGTGGTTCGCGCCGACGCTACGCATCGTGCAGTTTCCCGACTGGGAAACGCTGCCTTACGACCATTTTTCGCCGCACCACGACCTGATCTCCGAGCGGCTTGCGACGCTCTACCACCTGACGCGCGGCGAGTGCGACGTCGTGCTCGTCGCGTCGTCGACGGCGCTCTATCGCCTGCCGCCGCGAACCTATCTCGCCGCCCACACGTTCTTCCTGACGCAGGGCGCGACGCTCGACGTGGATGGATTGCGCGCACAGCTTGCGCTGGCCGGGTACACGTACGTCACCCAGGTCGTGTCGCCGGGCGAATTCAGCGTGCGTGGCGGGCTGATCGATCTGTTCCCGATGGGCGCCACGCTGCCGTACCGCCTCGATCTTTTCGGCAACGAGATCGAGGGCATCAAGACTTTCGACGTGGACACGCAGCGGACGCTCTATCCCGTCCGCGACGTTCGCTTGCTGCCGGCGCGCGAGTTTCCGCTCGATGACGCGGGGCGCACGCGCTTCCGCACTCGGTATCGCGAGGTGTTTGAAGGCGACCCGTCACGCTCGCCGCTGTACAAGGACATCTCGAACGGTGTCGCGCCGGGCGGCATCGAGTATTACCTGCCGCTGTTCTTCGACGCCACCGCGACGTTCATCGACTATCTTCCCGCCCACGCGCTGGTGGTCCTCCACGGCGACGTTCCGCGCTCCATCGACCGCTTCTGGGAGGACACCGAATCGCGGTACAAGCTCCTGCGCGGCGACAAGGATCGTCCGCTGCTGCCGCCCACCGAGCTCTTCGTCCCACCGGATGATTTTCGTCACGCGCTCAGAGAATATTCGCGGATCGAGCTTCCGGAGCTCGCGGCACAATCCGCGGTACCTGCGACGACCCCGATTCGACGTCTGCCGCCGGTGATGGTCGATCGGCGCGCCGCCGATCCGCTCTCGGCGCTCAAAGTCGTGATCGCATCCCTCGACGGCCGGATGCTGATCACCGCCGAAAGCCACGGCCGGCGCGAGACGATGCAGCAGTATTTCGCCGAATACGGGCTCAAGCCGACACTTGTCGACGATTTCGCGTCCTTCGTCGCGGGCGAGGCCAAGGTTGCGCTGGCCGCCGCCCCGCTGCACGAGGGCTTCGCCTGGCCGGCCGCGGGACTCGCTTTCGTCACCGAGGCGGAGCTCTATGCGAACGTCGTGCGACGCGATCGACGCGATGCCGCGCGGCGATCGAACGTCGATGCGATGGTGCGCGATCTTTCCGAAGTGCGCATCGGCGATCCGGTCGTGCATGAGCAGCATGGCATCGGTCGGTACGCCGGTCTCACCACGCTCGACGTCGGCGACGGCGCGACGGAATTCCTGGAGCTCGTCTACGCGAACGACGCCAAGCTCTATGTTCCGGTATCGAGCCTGCACCTCATCAGCCGCTACAGCGGCGCCACGCCGGATGCCGTCCCGCTGCACGAGCTGGGCGGCACGCAGTGGGAGCGTGCGAAGGCGCGCGCGGCGCGGCGCGCGCACGATACCGCCGCGGAGCTGCTCAATCTCTATGCACAGCGTGCTGCTCGCCTCGGGCATGCGTTCCAGTTCAGCGCCCATGATTACGAGGCCTTCGCGGAAGGCTTCGGCTTCGAGGAAACGCCGGACCAGCAGGCGGCCATCGAAGCCGTGGTCCACGATCTTGCATCGGGCAAACCGATGGACCGCCTGGTGTGCGGAGATGTCGGCTTCGGCAAGACCGAGGTCGCGCTGCGCGCGGCATTCATCGCGCTCGCCGACGGCAAGCAGGTTGCGCTCCTCGTCCCCACGACGCTGCTTGCCGAGCAGCACCTGCAGGTCTTCTCCGACCGGTTCGCCGATTGGCCGGTGAAGCTCGCCGAGCTCTCGCGCTTTCGCACGGGCAAGGAAGCGAGGGCCGTGCTCGAGGGTCTGTCGAAGGGGTCGATCGATCTCGTGATCGGGACCCACCGGCTGATCCAGCCGGACGTCAAGTTCAAGAACCTGGGACTCGTCATCATCGACGAGGAACATCGCTTCGGCGTCCGGCAGAAGGAGCAGCTCAAACGGCTCCGCGCCGAAGTCGACGTCCTCACTCTGACCGCGACGCCCATCCCACGCACGCTGGCGATGAGCCTCGAGGGATTGCGCGACTTCTCCGTCATCGCGACCGCACCCGAAAGGCGGCTCGCGATCAAGACCTTCGTCGCGCGCTACTCGCCCGGCATCGTTCGCGAGGCCGCGTTACGCGAATTGAAGCGCGGCGGGCAGATCTTCTTCCTGCACAACGACGTCGACACGATCCGCCACACGGCCGAGCGGCTGAATCAGCTCATCCCCGAAGCGCGGATCGCGATTGCCCACGGGCAGCTGGCGGAGCGCGAGCTCGAGCACGTGATGCGGGATTTCTACGCGCAGCGCGTGAACCTGCTGGTCTGTTCGACGATCATCGAGACCGGCATCGACGTCCCGACCGCGAACACGATCATCATCGATCGCGCGGATCGCTTCGGCCTCGCGCAACTCCATCAGCTCCGCGGCCGCGTCGGCCGGTCGCACCACCAGGCGTACGCGTATCTGTTGACGCCGCCGGAGGAAGCGCTCTCCGCTCAGGCAAAGAAGCGACTCGAGGCTATCCAGCTGATGGAGGACCTGGGCTCCGGCTTCTATCTCGCGATGCACGACCTCGAGATCCGCGGCGCTGGCGAAGTGCTGGGCGAGGAGCAATCGGGCGAGATGCAGGAGATCGGCTTCCAGCTCTATTCCGACATGTTGAAATCCGCGGTCTCGGCCCTCAGGGCGGGTCGGGAGCCAAACCTGAGCGAGCCGCTCGGTGTGACCACCGAGATCAATCTCCACACGCCAGCGCGGCTTCCCGAAAACTATTGTTCCGACGTGCACGAGCGACTCGTTCTTTACAAGCGCCTGGCAAGCTGTGAGACGGGCGACGAGCTGGACGCCATGCAGGAGGAGCTCGTCGACCGGTTCGGCCCGACGCCGGAGCCGGCGCAGGCGCTGCTCGCATGCCACCGATTGCGCCTGGTCGCGCGCGAGCGCGGTGTCATCAAGATCGACGCCGGCCCCGAGCGCACCACCGTACAGTTCGTCAAGCACCCACCGTTCGACGCCACGAAGCTCATCGCGAGCGTGCAGCGTGACGGGCGCATCCGCTTCGCAGGTCCCGATCGCATCCGGATCGAGCGCGCCGCGCCGGTCTTGAACGAGCGCGTCACGCTCGTGCGCGATTTCCTGCAGAAGCTTGCAGCATGACGCCGCTGCTTCCCCCCTCCGTGCGCGTATTCGTGCGCGACTGGCTCTCCGCAAACCAGGTCGTGCTGAAGGACGGCGACGATGTCGTCGCGATCGATTCCGGCTACGGGAAGCACGTCCCGCTCACCCTCGCGCTGCTCGCTTCGCGGCAAGGTGTCGACGGCAAGCCGCTCACCCGACTCGTCAACACGCACTGTCACGCCGATCACATGGGCGGGAACGCCGCCATCAAACGTGCCTGGGGTTGTCCGATCGCGGTCCCGGAAGGCGAAGCGCCGCTCATTGAGCGGTGGGACACGATGACGCTGCTGCTCGACTACGCGGGCCAGACCGCGGAGTGTTTCCCGGTCGATGAGGTTGTGCGCGCGGATTCGACGCACGTTTGGGGCGGACTCGAGTGGCGCGCGCTTGCGGCGCCGGGGCATGCGACGGGTGCGCTCGTCTATTACAACCCCGAGCACCGCATCCTGATCTCGGGCGACGCGCTGTGGGAGAACGGCTACGGCATTGTGATGCCGCCAGAAATGGCGCCGGCGGCGTTACCCGCTGCGCGCACAACGCTGGAGATGCTCGCACAACTCGACATCGACGTCGTGATCCCGGGCCACGGGGAGCCTTTTCGCGACGTGGGCCGAGCGCTCGAGCGTGCGTTCTCCCGCACGGCGGCGTTCGAACAAAGCTCGGCACGGATCGCACGCCACGCCGCCAAGGCGCTGCTGGTATTTACGCTGCTTGATCGCGAGCGCATGCCGCTCGCGGAAGTGCCCGGGTACCTCGATCGTGTGGCGGTTTATCGCGATCTCAACGCGCGTTACTTCGCGCTCGCGCCTGCCGGGTTCGCCGACATGCTGGTGAGCGAGCTGGAGCGCGCCGGCGCGGTCAGGCGCAGCAGGGAATTCCTGGAACCCGCTTGACCGCCGGACGCGTCAGCTCGCTTCCTTGTACGCCTCGACGGGAATGGTGAGCGTCACCTCGTCGCTCGGCGCCATCAGGTTCACGCCCGTGGTCATGCCGAAGTCCGACCGCTTGAGCGTACCTCTCGCGACGGCGCCGCACATCGCCTTCTTGTTGAACGGGTTCTCGCCGCAGTTGAAGCTCAGGACCTGAAGGCTCACCGGCTTGGTCACCCCGAGCATGGTCAGCTCGCCGTCGACGCCGACGATTCTGCCGCTGCCGTCGAAGCTCACCTTCGACGACTTGTAGGTGATCGTCGGGAATTTGTCGACGTTGAAGAATTTCTCGCTCTTGACGATCGTGTCCAGCCGCGGGTCGATGGTGTGGATCGACGTGGCATCGATGCTCACGTCCACGGCTCCCTTGTTGGCGGCGCGGTCGAGCGTGATCTTGCCGGTCGCCTTGCCGAAGTTGCCATGCTGAACCGAGTAGCCGATATGCGCGGTGTCGAACTGCGGCTGCGAGTGCGTCGGCTCGATCACGTAAGTTTCCTGTCCGATCGCAGCGCTCGCGAGCGAGGCGGCGAAAACGCCGAGAAGCAAACGATCGATCATCATGGTTCTCCCCATTTCCCTGGTCTAGAAACTGCTTCCGATTCGCGGCGTTGGCTTCGCCGCGAGCACATTCAACAGCACATCAGGCGATCGCCTTGAGCACCAGCCGCACGCGAACCAGCACGTCGTCGGTCACCGTTTCCGTATCGCCCCACACACCCGTGCCGACGTTGTAGTCGAGGCGCTTCACGACGAAGCTGCCTTCCGCGATGCTGTTGCCAGCGGCGTCGCGCGTAAGCACGATCGGGATCACGAGGTTGTGCGTCACGCCTTTCATCGACAGCACGCCGCTGACTTCGTACTTGTCGCCGCCGACGTTCTTCACCGCCGTCGACGTGAAACGCGCGCGCGGAAACTTCGCCGTGTCGAACCATTGCGGTCCCCGCACTTCCGCTTCGGACTCGTCACTCGCGAGATCGATGCTCGCGAGCTCGATGTCGAAGTTGGCCTTCGACTGGCCCGGATTGTTGCGAAGGAACACCACATCGGCGTTCCACTTCTTGAATCGTCCCTCGACGTTCACGCCGAGCTGCTTGCTGACAAAGCGGATCTCGCTCTTGTCCATGACCACGCCCTCGGCATGAGCGGCACCGGCTAAAAAGCCCAGCGCAATGAGCAGGACAAGGGTGCGTAGCGAAGCGGTCATTTGGAATCGGTCCTCAGGCGGGCGATCGGCAACATGCGCCACAGCACCAGATCGCGCTGTCGGAAATGGTGGACGAGCGCCCCGGCGGCATGCAGACAGACCAGCGCGAAGAGGGTGAAGTTCAATGTCTGATGGACGGTCAGCAGCACCGCTGCGAGCGCCTTGTCCTTGGGCACGAGATCCGGCAGCGGGACGTGCAGGTAGACGACCTGGACGCCCGTCGCGGAGCTGTACACCCACCCCGAGATCGGAATCGCGAACAAGAGGATGTAGAGGAGCGCATGGGTCGTGACCGCCGTGCGGTGCTGCCAGGCGGGCATCGGCACCTGAGGCGGCGCCGGGCGGTACAGCCGCCACAGGATCCGCAGGCTGGTCAGCAGGAACACGGTCACGCCAATCGACTTGTGAATGAAATACCACTGCAGCTTGCGCGGCGAGAGCGGCAGGTCGACCATCGACAAGCCAAGCGCGAGGTTGGCGAGGATCAGGACCGCGGTCAGCCAATGGAGCGCGATCGCTTCGCTGCTGTAACGTTTAGTTACTTCCTCCAAGGCCAAGTGTCGCCGTGCGGCGCCGCTTTCGAATCATCTTCGATTCTCTCATGAACAACGGAGCGACCCCATTTGTTCCGTCTCGAAGGCGACCGCCGACTTCGCCCAGCCGGCCTCACCGACCCAGATCCGCGACGAAGGCGCGTACGCCGTTCAGGAGCATCTGGACGGCGAGCGCGGTCAGCACGAGACCCATCAGCCGCTCCACCGCGAGCATCCCCCGCTCCCCCAGCATGCGCTGCAACCGCGGCGCCGCCAGGAGCACGAGCGTCGTGATCACCATCGCGAGAGTAAGCGCGCCAAGCCACGTGACCACGTGCTCCGGATCGCGCGAGGCGAGCAGCATCACCGTCGCCAGCGCGGACGGCCCCGCGATCGACGGAATGGCGAGAGGGACGAGAAAGGGCTCTGCACCCGTTGTGTCTCCGAACACGCCTTCGGGGTGCCGGAACACCATGCGAAGCGCGATCAGAAACAGGATGATGCCGCCGGCGATCGCAAGCGAGGTCTCCGAGAGCTGCATCCATTTCAGGAACGCGCGGCCGCCCAGCATGAACGCGACCAGGATCGCGTAGGCGACGCCGCATTCGCGTAGCACGACGGTGAACCTCCGCGCGGGCGGGACCGACGCGAGCGCCGACACGACGATCGGCACGTTGCCGAACGGATCGATCACGAGGGTGAGCAGGACGGCAGCGGAGAAGAGTTCCGGAACCATGCGGGCCCTGGAGAGGGTGGACGCGCGGAAGTATAGCGTCGGCTCCGCATTGGCAATCGCTGGCATAATCCGCGCTCCTTTCACGGCATCGACGACCATGGCCGCTCGCTCCGCTCTAATCGCCGCCTGCACGTTCACGGGCACCCTACTGCTGTCGACGCCCTTGGTCGCCATCGCACAGGCCGCGCCGCCGCCTGCCGAGGTGCGCGACGTCGTCGAAACGCATTACGGCACGACGGTCCACGACCCCTATCGTTATTTCGAGAATCTCAAGGATCCGGCGGTCGTCTCGTGGATGAAGGCGCAGTCCGACTACGCGCGCGCGATACTCGACCGCATCCCACAGCGGGCGACGCTGCTCGCGGAAATCCAGCGCTATGGCGACGCGGCGCCGGCGCGCGTCAACGATGTGCAGCTGAGCTTCGATCACGTCTACTACGAAAAGCGGCTCGCGAGCGAAGACGTGGCGAAGCTCTACGTGCGTCAGGGCCTGCAGGGAACGGAGCGCCTGGTCGTCGATCCGGTGCGCTACGCGAAACCTGGGACGCATGCCGCAATCGACTATTACGCGCCGTCGCTCGACAATCGCTACGTTGCGGTGGGCATCTCCGAAGGTGGATCGGAGGAGAGCCTGCTGCACGTCATCGAGGTCGCGACCGGCAAGGAGGTCGGCGACGCGATCGATCGCGCGAGCTACGCGGCGCCCGCGTGGCTCCCCGATGGTCGGCTCGTGTACAGCCGGATGCAGAATCTCGCGCCGAACGCGCCCGCGACCGACAAGTATCTGAACCAGCGCATCTTCGTGCATCGGATCGGTGACGGCGTCGACGCCGATGCCGCGATCTTCGGCGCGGGTGTGGCGGGCTCGCCGCAGCTTCGGCCGCTCGACACCGTCTCAGCGATGTTCGCGCCCGGATCGACGCATCTCGTGGCGATCGCACAATACGGTGACGAGCGCGAACTGCGCGTGTTCACCGTACCGCTCGCCATCCTTGCCGGCGAGAAAACGCCGTGGAAGCAGGCGGTTGACATTCCCGACGGCGTGATCAGCGTCGCGGCGTTCGGCGACGATCTGTACGCGATCTCGCACCAGGGCGCTCCGCGCTTCAAAGTCGTCAAGCTGTCCCTCGTCACGCCGTCGTTCGCCGATGCCGATGTGGTGGTGCCGCAATCGGCGGCGGTCGTGACCGGTGTCGCGACGGCCGCGGATGCGCTGTACGTTCGCAGCATGCAGGGCGGGGTGAGCTCGCTGGCGCGCGTCGGGTACGGTGTCGGAGTCAAACCGCTCCCGATCAAACTGCCGTTTTCCGGCGACATCTCGGGATTGAACGCCGATCCACGCGTTCCGGGTGTCCTGTTCGAGCTCGGCGGATGGACGCGAAGCGTCGCGATCTACGCGTTCAATCCACAGTCCCGCTCGATCACGGACACGGGACTGCAGCCGCTCGGCAAGTACGACCATCCGGCGGATCTCGTCGCGGAGGAAGTCGCTGCGAAAGCGGCCGACGGCACGCTCGTGCCGCTCTCGCTCGTCTATCGCAAAGGCTTGAAGCGCGACGGCGGCCATCCGACCATTCTGAGCGGATACGGCGCGTTCGGCATCTCCGAGCTTCCGTACTTTCGCCCGACGTTCCTGCCGTGGTTCAACCGCAGCGGCGTGTTGGCGGTTTGCCATGTGCGCGGCGGCGGAGAGAACGGGCAGGGCTGGTACAAGGCAGGCTTCCAGGCGACCAAGCCCAATACGTGGAACGACGCGATCGCCTGCGCGCAATGGCTGATCGAGCACAAGATCACGACGCCGGCCCGTCTCGCGATCTACGGCGGCAGCGCGGGAGGCATTCTCGTCGGGCGGGCGATCACCGAGCGGCCGGAGCTTTTCGCCGCCGCGATCGACGACGTCCCCACCTCCGACATGGTGCGCACCGAATTGAGCGCCAACGGCATTACGAACATCACGGAATTCGGGTCGGTGAAGACCGACGAAGGGTTCAGGGCGCTCTATGCGATGAGTCCCTATCACCACGTGAAGGATGGCGAGAAATATCCGGCGGTACTCGTCGTTTCCGGCATCAACGACCCGCGCGTCGACGCGTGGGAGCCCGCGAAGATGGCGGCGCGCCTGATGGCTGCATCGAAGAGCGGCAAACCGGTGCTGCTGCGGATCGACTACGACGCCGGGCACGGTTTCGGCACGACCAAGACGCAGGCCTATCAGGAGCGCGCGGACATCTTCGCGTTCCTGTTGTGGCAGATGCAGTAGTAGACGAGTTTGATGCGGCCGCAAGGCAATGCCGCCGCTGCAGCGGAAAAATCACAACGCAGAATGGTCCATGAGAAACTAGCCAGAAGAAAAATGCCGGGCCAAGCCCGGCATTTTTCTTCAACAACTTCGGGAAGAGCAGCGAGTGCGCGAGAGCCGCGCTCGTTTCGGACCAGCGCCTCTGCGGCAGAAATCGACGGGGTCACCCCGGCGATTTTCATCTAACCAGATTCTCGAGTGCCGTTCTGCGTCGTGATTTTTCAGCAGGGTTCGCGGCGCTCCGCTCGCGAGCCTGGAAATTCGTCCACAACCCCTCAATGCAGCTTCACGCGCGGCTCCAGACGCCGGCGCAGGAAGCGTCCGACCGTATCGAGCGCGACGCGCATAAAACCGTAGATCGCGATTTGATGCAGCTTGTAGAGCATCGCGTACATCCAGCGCGCGATCAAACCCTGGATCAGCATGCTGCCGCCGATCAGCCGTCCCATGAGGTTGCCGACCGCGGAAAGTTCTCCCAGCGACACGAGCGAGCCGTAGTCGACGAAGCGAAACGTCGGCAACGGCCGTCCGGCGAGGCGCGCAGCGATGGTCTTCACGAGCATGTTCGCCTGCTGGCGCGCGGCCTGCGCGCGCGGCGGGATGATCGCCTTCGGACCCGCTTCCGGCCAGGGACACGCCGCGCAGTCGCCGAACGCGAAGACATCCGGATCGCGGGTCGTTTGCAACGTCGTCTGCACGACGAGTTGGTGCGCGCGGTTGGTCTCGAGTCCGTCGAGATCGGAGAGCCACGCCGGCGCCTGGATGCCCGCGGCCCAGACCACTAGGTCGGCCGGGAAGCGCGCGCCGTTCGCCGTTTCGACGCCGCTCTCGTCGACGCACATCACCCGCTCGTTCACCTTGACGCCGACGTTGAGCTTGGCGAGCAGACCCGTGGCTGCGATCGCGATGCGCTCGGGCAGTGGCGGCAGAATGCGCGGCGCCGCCTCGAGCAGCGTGATCCGCACGTCGGTCGCGGGCTCGAGATGGTCGAGACCGTAGGTGGCGTGGGTACGCGTCGTGTGTCGGATCTCCGCTGCAAGCTCGACGCCGGTCGCACCGCCGCCGATGATGACGATGTCGACGTGCGCATCGTCGCCACGCGCCTTGCGCGCATCCGCACGGACGCTGGCGGCGAGAAGTTTGCGATGAAAGCGCTCGGCATCCGGCGGCGTATCGAGCGAGATCGCATAGCGCGCGACGCCCGGAATGCCGAAATCGTTGCTCACGCTCCCGACGCAGATGACGAGCGTGTCGTAGGGAATCGTCCGCGCGGGAAGAATCTCCTCGTCCTCGAAATCGCGCACGGCGCCGAGCGTGATCTCGCGCGCAGCGCGATTGAGTGCCGCCACACGTCCCTGCTGGAAGCGGAAACGATGCCAGTAACCGAGCACCGGGTAGTCGACGTTGTGCGAATCGGCGTCCATCCGACCCGCGGCGACCTCGTGGAGCAGCGGCTTCCACACGTGCGTCGCGAATTGATCGACGAGCGTGACTTCCACCTTGTCGCCGCCGCGATATTTGTCGCCGAGCTTCGCCGCAAGCGGCAATCCGCCCGCGCCACCGCCGACGATGAGGACTCTGTGCGTTGATGAGGCCAAGATGGACAGTTTGGGGGCGAAGGCGATGGATTCTAGCGTGCAGTGGCGAATCGGTATGCGCTCCTTGCATGCTGCGAGCCGGTCTTGCCTGCGTCCGCGTGTAGACCGCGTGTGCGGGTCCGCGCTGGCCGCCACCGGTCAAGCCGCCGGCGAGCACGACGTAAGGTTTGCGCTGCCGCGCCGACCGATGGCCAGCGAGGCAGATAACGCCACGCCGCAAGCCCTCGGATCCAAGGACGGGCAAAACGCTGCTTCAATCAATTCTTCAAGAGGAGACGGCAATGGACTTAAGAAAGACAGCAATGGTGTTGACGCTCGGCATGGCGACGCTCGCGACTCCGCTCGCGTTCGGCGCGGCGAGCGACGAAGGCAAGTTCGACCTGATGCGGGACTTCAAAACGGTCGTCAACAAGGACGGCATGGTGTCCAAGAAGGACTTCCTGGCGATGATGGAAAAGAAGTTCGACGCGATGGACAAGCAGAAGAAGGGAATGATCTCGCTCTCCGACCTCGACCAGCTCTTCGGCGGCAAGGGACAGTAACGACTCCAGCATTCGCACCGTGCGGATCGCACGGGCGGGCAGCTGGTTTAGGTCGACGTCCGCGGCGGGGCAAAAAAACGGACAGCGGAGAATCGTCCGCTGCCCGTTTTTTGCTTGGGGGCGTGCGCTACACGTCGTCGTGCGGTGCGACCGCAGGATCGCGCGGACCGATTTGCGCGCGGTCCTTGAGATCCATTGCGCCCGCCATGTGGGCGCAATGAGCGCAGCAGTAGAACCTGCCGGAAAGCTCCATCCCGTGGCCGATAATGCGGCAGCCGCAGTGCTCGCACGCGGGTGCGAGCGCGTAGATCGCGCACTCGAAGGAATCGTAGGTGTGCGTGACGCCGCCCAGCGTCACCGTGAAGCACTTGTCGTAGGCGTTGCCGCAGGTCTCGCAGATCGGCGTCACGAAAATCCCCGGTTCAGTTGACTCGCACCTCGACGCGGCGCGCCTCGGCATCGCTGCCCGAGCCCTGGGTGAGCTCGGGCTTCTTCAAGTCGACGCGGTCCTCCGGGACGCCGGCCGCCTTCAGTGCGTCGCGCACGGCCATCGCGCGCTGCTTCGCGAGTTCCCGGTTCTGGTCGACGTTGCCGGTGGCGTCGTGAAAGCCGGAGACCGCGACCTTCGTGTTCGCGTCGGCCTTCGCCTTCGCGACGATTGGCGCGAGCTTCTGCGTCGCATCGCCCGGAAGGTCGGCCTTCCCGGTGTCGAAATAGATCTTGACCACGTCCACCGCGACCACCGCAACCGGCGCCGCCGCGGGAGCGGCGACGGCCGGAGCCGCCGCGCTCGCGCGCGGAGCCGTCGACGTCGTGAACAGCTGATAGGTCAACAGCGGCACGATCATCAGCGCGACGATGTTGATGATCTTGATCAGCGGATTCACCGCCGGGCCGGCCGTATCCTTGTACGGATCGCCGACCGTGTCGCCGGTGACCGCCGCCTTGTGCGCGTCCGAACCCTTGCCGCCGAAGTTGCCGTCCTCGATGTACTTCTTCGCGTTGTCCCAGGCGCCGCCGCCGGTGGTCATCGAAATGGCGACGAACAACCCGGTGATGATCGTGCCCATCAGGAGTCCGCCGAGCGCCTGCGGTCCGAGCACGAGGCCGACGATGACCGGCACGAGCACGGGCAGGAGCGACGGCACGATCATCTCCTTGATCGCGGCCTTGGTCAGCATGTCGACGGCGGTGCCGTACTCCGGCTTCGCCTTGCCTTCCATGATGCCGGGGATCTCCTTGAACTGCCGGCGCACCTCGAGCACGACCGAGCCGGCGGCACGTCCGACTGCTTCCATCGCCATCGCGCCGAACAGGAACGGGATCAGGCCACCGAGGACCAGCCCGATGATCACCATGTAATTCGACAGGTCGAACGTCGTGTGCAGATCCACCGTATCGAGCGCGTGCGTGTAGTCCGCGAACAGCACCAGCGCGGCGAGCCCCGCCGAGCCGATCGCGTACCCCTTGGTCACCGCCTTGGTCGTGTTGCCGACGGCGTCGAGCGGATCGGTGATCGCGCGCACCGAGTCCGGCAGTTCGCTCATCTCCGCGATACCGCCCGCGTTGTCGGTGATCGGGCCGTAGGCGTCGAGCGCGACGATGATGCCGGTCATCGACAGCATCGCCGTCGCCGCGACCGCGATTCCATACAGACCGGCGAACCAGTACGAAAGGAAGATCGAGACGCAGACCGCGATCACCGGCCATGCGGTTGCCTTCATCGACACGCCCAGGCCCGCGATGATGTTCGTCGCATGACCCGTCGTCGACGCCTGGGCCACGTGCTTCACCGGCGAGAAGTCGGTGCCGGTGTAGTACTCGGTGATGATCACCATCGCGGCGGTCAGCGCGAGGCCGACGAGCGAGGCGAGATAGAGGCGCATCGGTGAGAGCGACGGATCGACCGCACCGACGTCGCCCATCATGTACCAGGTGATGACGGCGAATCCGATTGCGGAAATCACGCCGGCGACGATCAGGCCGCGGTACAGCGCGTTCATGATCTTGCCGCCGGGCCGCGCCTTCACGAAGTACGTGCCGACGATCGACGCGAGGATCGATAGGCCGCCCAGCACGAGCGGATAGGTGACGGCAGCCGTGGCGATCGTGGGCAGCAACAGCGCGCCGAGCAGCATCGTGGCGACGATCGTCACCGCATAGGTTTCGAACAAGTCCGCGGCCATGCCGGCGCAGTCGCCGACGTTGTCGCCCACGTTGTCGGCGATCACGGCGGGATTGCGCGGATCGTCCTCGGGAATGCCCGCTTCCACCTTGCCGACCAGGTCCGCGCCGACGTCCGCGCCCTTGGTGAAGATGCCGCCGCCCAGCCGCGCGAAGATCGAGATCAGCGAGCCGCCGAAGGCGAGCCCGACGAGCGGCTGGATGATGTGATGCAAGCCCTCCTTCGTCGCGTTCGGAGTGTACGTGGCCGCATTGACCAGGAACCAGAAGAAGCCCGCGACGCCGAGCAGGCCGAGACCCACGACGAGCATGCCGGTGATCGCGCCCCCGCGAAAAGCAACCTGCAGCGCCTCATTCAATCCGGTCCGCGCCGCTTCGGCCGTGCGCACGTTCGAGCGCACCGACACGTTCATGCCGATGTAGCCCGCGAGCCCCGAGAGGATCGCGCCAAGGGCGAAGCCGCCCGCGGTGGTCCAGCCGATCGGCGAGACGCCGATGATCGCGAACAGGATCACGCCGACGGTCGCGATCGTCGTGTACTGGCGGTTCAAGTACGCCTTGGCACCGGCCTGCACCGCCGCCGCGATCTCCTGCATGCGCGGATTCCCCGCGGGCTTGGCGAGGATCCACTGGATGGAGACGACGCCGTAGACGATGGCCGCCACCGCGCAGAGGAGCGCGAAGATGAGCGGAGTGGACATGGATGACTCTCCCAGAGGAAATGAAAGCGCGTGAGCCGGGCGCCTTCAGACGGGCGCCTCGCGAAATCGCAAGCCGGCGGTGGTGCGCGGGCCGTCGAATTCGTGCCTTGCCGTCGGCAGGTCGCCCTGCCGCCCGGAAAGCGCGCTATTTTGCCAGTTCGCGGGCCAGGAAGTCGAGCCGGTCCTGACCCCAGAACGGAATGCCGCGGTAGATGTAAAACGGCGCGCCAAAGACGCCACGTTCGATCGCCTCCTGCGTGAGTGCGTCGTAGCGCTCGGAGATGTCGGACGTGCCCGCGCGGGCCGCGAGCCCCGCCGCATCCAATCCGCGCTCGCCGGCAATCGCTGCGAGCGTAGCCTCGTCGGCGACATCGCGTTCTTCAGCCCACAGGGCGCGTCCGATGGCGCCATAGAGCGTAAGCGCAGCGTCGACGCCGCTCCCGAGCGCGGCCAGGATCCACCTGGAGGCGAGGTCGCCGTTGCAGGGAAAGTACTTCGGCTGAACGTTGAGCCGCACGCCGAGGAATTCGGACCAGCGCTTCAATTCCGCGAGCCGATAAGCCTGGCGCTGCGGCGCACGCTTCACGAGCGGCAGCCCGCCGGAGACGGGGAAGACGCGCCCGAGGTCGATCGGCTTGACCGCGATCGCGGCGCCGTGCTCGCGTGCCATTGCCACGAATCGTTCGTGCCCGAGATAGGTGAACGGTGAGACCGCGGCAAAGTAATAATCGACGATCTTGTCCATGCCGATATTCAACTCACCTCGAACGCCGCAAGCTTCTTCGGAACCGCCACGTTCTTCAAGCGCACGTACTGCGGCAGTCCGTCCTTGAACGGCGGCGGCGACTCGCCGCGCATCAGCGGGCTCAAGTAGCGTCGCGCCCTGGCGGTGATGCCGAACCCGTCGCCGCTGATGAAATCGCGCGGCAGCATCTTCTCGCGGTTCGCGATCTCGGAAAGCGGCGCGACGCCGATCTTCCAGCGATACGGCCGATCGGACACGCGCAGAATCGCCGGCATCACGGCGTTGCGTCCGCCGAGTGCCAGCTCGACTGCCGCGCGACCCACCGCGTACGACTGATCGAGATCGGTTTTCGAAGCGAGATGCCGCGCCGCGCGCTGCAGATAGTCGGCGACCGCCCAGTGAAACTTGTAGCCCAGCTTCTGCCGCACGAGATCCGCGATCAACGGCCCGACGCCGCCCAGTTGCGCGTGCCCGAAGGCATCCTTCGTGCCCGCTTCCGCCATCAGCGTGCCGTCGGGATTCTGGATGCCTTCCGAGACGCCGACGCAGCAGTAGCCGAACGCCTTGGTCTTCGACGCCACGGCGCCGAGGAAGGCTTCCTCGTTGAACTTCACTTCCGGGAAGAGCAGCACGAGCGGAATCGGGGTCGACTCGTCGTCGGCCATGCCCACCGCGGCGGTGATCCAGCCGGCGTGCCGTCCCATCACCTCGAGCACGAACAGCCGGGTCGACGTCTTTGCCATCGACGCGACGTCGAACGCCGCTTCGCGCATCGACGTCGCCACGTATTTCGCGACCGAACCGAACCCCGGGCAGTTGTCGGTGAACGCGAGATCGTTGTCGACGGTCTTCGGCACGTGCACCGCGATCAGCGGATACCCGGTGCGCTCTGCGATCTGCGATACCTTGAGGCAGGTGTCGGCGGAATCGTTGCCACCGTTGTAGAAGAAATAGCCGATGTCGTGCGCCTTGAACACTGCGAGCAGCCGCTCGTATTGCGTGGGATCGCGATCGGCGTCCTTCAACTTGTAGCGGCAGGAACCGAATGCGCCCGCCGGCGTATGCATCAGGGCACGGATCGCGCGCGAGCTCTCGCGGCTGGTGTCGATCAGGTCCTCGGTAAGCGCGCCGATGATGCCGTTGCGTCCGGCGTACACCTTGCCGATGCGAAAGCGGTGCTTGTGCGCCGTCTCGATGATGGCACAGGCGCTCGCGTTGATGACGGCGGTCACGCCGCCCGACTGCGCGTAGAACGCATTGCGCGGTTGCGTTCGCTTGGGCATGAGTCTCCTGAATCTCCAGAGTGCCGGTCGCGCACCGGATGTGCGCAAGGGGAATTCAGCCGGCGCCCGTCGCCAGCGCCGCGAGTTTTGCGAGCGCCCTCGGATGTCCGGGGACGAGCCGCAATGCCTCGTCGAACTCGCGTCGCGCCGCTTCGCGCTCGCCGCACCCGGCGTGGACCAGGCCGAGATTGTAGTGAAGGTCGGCGTCCTGCGGCCGGACTTCGGTCGCGCGCATCTGCAAGGCGAGCGCCTCCCGGGCATTGCCGCGTCGGTAAGCGAGCATCGCCAGGAGGTTGAGGGCGTGCGGATCGTTCTGGCTGATCGAGAGGAGCTCTTCGGCGCGCGCTTGCGCTTCGCCGAGCTGCCCGGCGTTCGCCGCCGCCGAAGCCGACTTGATCAGCGCTTCGCAGCGCTCGATGAAGGGGTCGCTCACGCTCGCCCACTTGTCGTAGATGTAATCGCGGTAGAGCGCGAAGTTGGCGTCGCTCACGTTCGCGCCGCCGCCACCCCCTGAATCGCCGATGTCGGCATACCAGCGATAGCTCGCGACCGGCTGATCGGCAAAGCGCGTATGTTGCGCAATCTGCAGCGCGATGTCCCAGTCCTCGTGCATCGGGAGCTTCGGATCGAACGCGATTCCACGGTCGAGAAGCGTGCGCGCGAACAGGAGCATCGACAGACTGACGAAGTTGCGCGCATAGAGCTCGGAGAGCGCGAAGCGCTGTCCAAAGATTTGCGTCGCGCCGCTGGCGAACGTGGCCAGCGCCCGTGCGTTCACGGCCAGCACCCCGGGCTCGCGAAGCAGCGCCTGCACGAGCCCCGAGACGTGTCCCGGGAGGAATTCGTCGTCGTCGTCCAGGAACGTGATGAATGCTCCGGTCGCGGCCCGCATTCCCGCGTCGGCGGCCTCCGCGCGCTTGAGCGACCGATGCTCCTGCACGACACGAATCGGGAATGGACCACAGCGCTCGGGGAGCCCGGGGTGGGCATCGCCGTTCGCCGCGACGAGCACGACCTCGATTGCCGGATGATCCTGCAGCGCGATTGAGGCAAGCGCTCGTTCGAGAGTCGGCCGGCCGACGCTGCGTACGATGACGCTGACGAGCGCTGGCTGGCCCGAGGCTTCGTTCGACATCGCGTTCGCTTCCCGCCAGTTAACCGCCGAGCGCCTTGAGGGACGCATCGCGGACGCTTTCGACGCTCCCCAGCCCGTCGACCTTGCGATACTTCGGCGCGTGCGGATCCCCGGTCGCGGCCCACTTCGCGTAGTAGTCGACGAGCGGCTTGGTCTGCGCGTGGTACACGGCGAGTCGATGGCGGACCGTTTCCTCCCGGTCGTCCTCGCGGAGGATCAGTGGTTCTCCCGTCACGTCGTCCTTGCCTTCGACCTTCGGCGGATTGAACTTGACGTGATAGGTGCGCCCGGACGGCAGGTGGCAGCGGCGGCCGCTCATGCGCTCGATGATCGCTTCGTCAGGCACGCTGATCTCGAGGACATAGTCGATGGCCACGTTCGCCTCGCGCATCGCTTCGGCTTGCGGGATCGTGCGCGGGAAGCCGTCGAACAGGTACCCTGCGGCGCAGTCGGGCGCTTTGAGCCGCTCCTTGACCAGGCCGACGATGATGTCGTCGGACACGAGCGCGCCACTGTCCATCACCTTCTTGGCGGCGAGCCCGAGCGGCGTTCCCGCCTTCACCGCGGCACGCAGCATGTCGCCGGTCGAAATCTGCGGAATGCCGAACGCGTCCTTGATGAACGTCGCCTGCGTTCCCTTGCCCGCGCCGGGCGGTCCGAGGAGGATCAGTCGCATGGAGGCATCCGTCAAAGGCTTCGCCGCGGGTCGCTAAAGGAGACTTGAGGCGGGCGCCGATTCTCTCACGCAAACAGCGCGCGCACGCGCTCGAGGTCCTCGTTCGTGTCGACGCCGGGCGCTGGCGTCCCGCCGGTGACCTCGACGACGATGCGGTGGCCGTGCCACAGCGCACGCAGCTGCTCGAGCGCCTCGAACGTTTCGATCGGCGCAGGAGCAAGCGTCGGGTACGCGCGAAGAAACGATACGCGGTACGCATACAGGCCGTAATGACGATAGAGGGGCAGCGTCGGCGGGACGACATCGCGCGACGAGGCAAATGCGTCGCGCGCCCAGGGAATCGTCGCGCGGCTGAAGTAGAGCGCGCTTTGACGGTGATCGAGAACGACCTTGACGACGTTCGGATTGAACGCCTCGGCCGGGTCGCGAATCGGATGACAGGCAGTCGCGATCGCAGCGTCGGGATTCGCCGCGAGAAGCTCGGCCATCCGGCGAATGAGCGCGGGCTCGAGGAGCGGCTCGTCGCCTTGCATGTTGACGACGATCTCGCGATCGGCAAGACCGAGCGCGATTGCCGCCTCGGCCAGACGATCGGTGCCGGTGGGATGATCGGAGCGCGTCATCACGACTTCGATGCCATGCGCTCGCGTCGCCTCGGCAATGCGCACGTCGTCGGTGGCGACGATGACGCGCTGCGCCCGGCTGGCAATAGCACGCTCCGCAACCCTCACGACGAGCGGCTTCCCGGCCACGTCGGCGAGCGGCTTCCCCGGCAGGCGCGTTGAGGCATACCGCGCGGGGATGAGGACGGTGAATGGCGTCATGCGCCGGCCGCTTGCTAACCCCGCTCGTATTCCTCGGGCTTGAGCTTGCGCGCCTCCTCCTCGAGCATCACTGGGATCCCGTCGCGGATCGGATAGGCGAGCCGTGCGGATTTCGAGATCAGCTCCTGCCGCTCGCGATCGTAGACGAGCGGCCCCTTGGTCACCGGACAGACGAGCATCTCAAGCAGTTTGGCGTCCACGTATCCTGTCCTCGACGAGCGCGACGAGCCTGGGATCGATGCGTGCGCGGATCGGCAGGCACCACATCCGCTCGTCCGCGAAGCGAGCGCATTTTACCGCGTCCTTCTCGGTCATCAGGATGGCGCGTGCGCCTGCGAACGCGAGGTCTCCCGGCACGAACGGATGGTGATCGGGAAACGCGTGACACGCCGGCGCCAAGCCCTGTCTGCGCACCGTGTGGAAGAATCGATCGGGATTCGCGATACCGGCGATCGCATGGAGCTCGCCCGGACGGAGCCCGGAAAAGTCGGCGACGCGATCCGGCGCCTTGAGATTGCGCCACGGCAGCGCTTCGTGCGTCATCTGCGTCGCGCGCGCGTCGGGTGATGGCGCAAAGGCGGCATCGTCGACCAGCGTGACGACGGCATCGACGCTTGCAAGGCGCGAGGACGGCTCGCGCAACGGCCCGGCCGGCAGCATCAAGCCGTCGCCTAGGCCACGGGCACCGTCCACTGCCGCGATCTCGACGGTGCGCGCGAGCGCGTAGTGCTGGAGCCCGTCGTCCGAGACAATCACGTCGACTTCCGGATGCGCCGCTAGCACCGCACGTGCGGCCGCCGCGCGATCGTGACCGACGGCGACCGGCATGCCTCCGGCCGCGAGCAGGATCGATTCATCCCCGACTTCGAGCGGATCGTCGGTCGGGGTGATCACACGCGGACCGCTCTCGCGGCCGCCATAGCCGCGACTCACGATACCTGGATGGAACCCGCGATCGGCAAGCGCGGAGACGAGCCCGCGCACGAGCGGCGTCTTGCCGGCGCCGCCGACGGTGATGTTGCCGACGATCACGACCGGCACGTTGAGTCGCTCGCTCGCAAGGACCCCGCGACGATACAGCGCGCGCCGCAGGCCCACGACGGCACGGTACGCGAGCGATAGCGGCCACAGCGCGAGCGCGACGGGCGAGGCCCGCGGCCGGTACCAGATCGCCGTCAATTCGCGCTCGAGATCCACGTTCTGCGCGGGCGAGCGACCGCGGGGCGTCGGCGCGGGAAACGCGAGGGCGCCGCTACTTGCCCGGCGTCGGAGACTGCGTTGCGAACGTGATGTGCACGAGGCCCGCCTGCCGTGCCGCTTCCATCACGTGGATCACCGATTGATGCGTCGCCTGCGCATCGGCGTTGATGATCACGACAGCGTCGGCGGCGCCGCCTGCGGCTTTCTTCAGCATGTCCGCCATCGCGCCGACGGTGGTATACGTGAACACGGTCTTGTCAATGACGTAGCGGCCCTGCGCGTCGATGCCTACGTTGATCTCACGCGGGCGCTCCCGGGCCGCATCCGCGTTGGCCTCAGGAAGCGTGATCTGCAGTTCGGCGATCCGCTGGTAGGTGGTGGTCACCATCAGGAAGATCAGGATGACGAGCAGAACGTCGATCAACGGAATGAAGTTGATCTCCGGATCCTCGCGCGAGCGCGACCCGCGCAGGTTCATGACGCGTCTCCGCGATCGAGCCGGCGGGAGCCAACTCCCGGGCGCGCGGGGGAACGGACCGGCACGACCATCTCAAGCACTAGCGGCGCTCGCCATGCGCGAAGTCCACGAGCTTGATCGCCTGTTGCTCCATCTCGACGACCAGCGCGTCGACCTTGGCCCGGAAATGCCGGTAGAAGATCATGCTGGGAATCGCGACGATCAGACCCATCGCCGTGTTGTAGAGCGCGATCGAGATGCCTTGCGCGAGCTGGATCGGATTCGACCCGGCCGCGGTCTGCGAGCCGAAGATCTCGATCATGCCCACGACGGTGCCGAACAGGCCGAGCAGCGGGCTCATGGCGGCGATGGTTCCCAGCGTGGTGAGGAAGCGCTCGAGGTCGTGCGTGACGACGCGACCCACTTCTTCGATCGCCTCCTTCATGACCGGGCGCGGGCTCTTCACGTTCGCAAGTCCGGCCGCGAGAATGCGGCCGAGCGGCCCCTGCGCCGCAGTCTTCTGCAGGAGCTCCGGTGTGGCGCCCGTCTGGCGGAATTCCGCAAGCACGCGGTCCACCATCCCCGGCGGGGCAACGACCGACTGACGCAGCGAGTAGAGGCGCTCGAAGATCAGCGCGAGCGCGATGATCGACGCGATGATCAAGGGCCAGATCGGCCAGCCGGCCGCATTAATGATCGACCACACGGATTCTTGACTCCAGGCTTACGGAATGCACCCGACTGTAGCGTGGGAGCGGCCGCCTTCGCAACTTTAAGCGACCAACGAAAGCGTCGACCGTGTTTTTTTGTGCAGCCTTACGACGACCGTGGCTGCCTCGCGTCGCACAGCGCCGCAGTGAGTGCAGCGCCCACCATGACGATCATCCAGCACGCGTGGATCCACAGCAGGAACACGGGCAGCGCCGCCATCGCACCGTACACGAGTGCATAGGTGGGCACGCGCGCGAGGTACCATGCCAATCCCCACTTGAGCACTTCGAGCGCAAATGCCGCCAGCATGCCCGCGATCAGCGACGGCATGAGCGCGACCTTGCGCGCCGGCACGCCCTTGTAGAGCAGCGTCAAGCCCGCGGTCGCGAAGAAAAAGGGCAACGTGCGGAAGATCGACACGCCGACGGATCGTTCCACCGGCACGGCGGCAAGCGATTGGCCGAGGATCCAGGTCGTGAGCGAAATGCTCGCGCCGAGCAGAACCGGTCCCGCGGTCAGCCCCACGACGTAGACCGGAATGCGTGTCATCAGCGAGCGTCCTGGGCGACGCAGGCCCCAGATGGCGTTGATCTCGCTGTCCACGGTATTCAACGCCAGCACCGCCGTGACGACGATGAACGCGATCGACAGCTTGGTCAGATGCGTCGCCTGCTCGGCGAATCCCATCACGGTGTTGTGCACGATCTCGCCGGTCGAGTCGGGCAGCACGTGCCGGATCATGAAGCGCTCGAGCGCGGTGAACCAGGTCTCGAACGCAGGAAAGTAGCTCACGAAGGCGAGGGCCACGGTGACGAGCGGCACGATCGCCAGGAGCGTCGTGAACGTAAGGCTGCCCGCTACCCGGAAGAGATCCACCTTCGCGAGCCGTGAATAGGTGTCGCGGACCAGATGGAACAGGCGGATGAGCACGGGGTAGAGGTTGGATGCCGGCTTGGGTTGGGTCGCGAGCCACGCGATCGCGCACACGGCCGGCTGTGAAGCGTCTTGCGTGCGGCGCGCTGCGCCCAAATTATCGCAGATGGTGACCCACGGCCCGCCGACGCCTGCTCATGCCCGACGGAGGGCCTTCCTAAGCTCGACGCATCGGCGCCGACCAAGCTGACGCATGGCTGGCCAAATGGCGCTCGAGATGAGCGACATTGAGCCAATGCGGGCGGTAGGCGTAGCATCGATGCAACACTTAGTGAAGGAGTCGCGACCATGAATCCTCGGGAATCGCATTACGCGACCGCAATCCTGGGCGGCGGATGCTTCTGGTGCCTGGACGCCGTCTTCCGTGATCTGGACGGTGTGATCAGCGTCGAATCCGGTTACGCAGGCGGCAAGACGGCCAACCCGACCTACGAGGACGTCTGCAGCGGCACGACCGGTCACGCTGAAGTCGTCAGGATCACTTTCGACCCCGCGCTCGTGAGCTTTCGCGATTTGCTCGGCGTGTTCTTCACGATCCACGATCCGACGACGCTCAACCGCCAGGGCAACGATGTCGGCACGCAATACCGCTCGGTGATCTTCGCCGAAACGCCCGAACAGCGCGCGGACGCCGAAGCGGTGATCGCCGACTTGAAGGCGGACGCGGTGTTCGACGATCCGATCGTGACCGAGATCTCCGACCGCGCGACGTTCTATCCCGCCGAGGCCTATCACCAGGATTATTTCGCGCATAACGGCCGGCAGCCATACTGCACGTTCGTCGTCGCACCGAAGGTCGCCAAGTTCCGCAAGCTGTTTGCCGACCGGCTCAAGAAGCAGGCCGGCTGAGGATGGCACCGCCGCCGCCGGATCACGCCGAGCGGCGCTCGCGGCGCGCGAGCCAGCCGCTGCCGGTCAGGCACACGCCCACGGACCACAGCACGGGCGCCAATCCGATCGTCCCGCCGAGAGCGCCGAAGAGCAGCGGCACGACCACCGCCATCGCATTGATGAGCGACATGCGCACGCCCGCGGCTTCCCCCATGCGGCCGGGCGGCGCGTGGCTGTGCAGGAGCGACATCACCATCGGTTGACCGGCGCCCAAGCCCAGGCCCAGGCAGAAGGAAAGCGGCATCAGCGTCGTGAGGCCGCGCGAGAACGGGAACGCGAGATAGACCGCGCCCGCGACGAATAGCACGCTCGTCAGCACCCGGTGCCCCGAGAAGTGCCGCGCGATGATCGGCATCGCCAGCCGCACGACGAATGTCGCCGCGGCGAAAGCGGCCAGGATGAGCCCGATCTCCGAGGCGTTGAGCCCGATCCCCGTTCCGTAGATCGGCACGAAGATCGTGTGCAGCTCCCACGCCATCGAGATGAGCGCGTTCATCACGAACACACGCCGAAGCTCACGGTGGTTGATGAGCTCGAAAGCACTTACGTGCAGGGTCGCGGCATGCGCCGGATGGGGTCCGGGCAGCTGCAGGCGGCCGCTCGCGAGCATCAGCACGGGGAACAGCGGCACGGCCGCGAGCACCGCGAAGGTTGCCGTGAATCCGACGTGATCGATCATGAAGCCGGCGAGAAGAGGTCCCAGAATCGACGATGTGGAGTAGCCGAGCGCGAGCAGGCCGAAGTTGCGCACGCGCGCTTCGGGCCCGCCCATCTCGCCGGTCGCGTACTGCGCTGCGACCTGGAACGCCATGAAGGAAACGCCGGCGATCGCCGCGGTGAAGAAAAGGATGGACTCCCGCGGAAAGACGACAGCGAGCGCCATGCCGAAGGCCAGGCCGCATGAGCCGGTGAACATCGGCCGCTGGACGCCCATCCGATCCGCGAAGCGGCCTGCCGGAATCGCCAGGAAGGTCGGCAGAACCGCGTAAAGGGCCAACAGCGTCCCGACGGTCGCGGGGTTTGCCCCGCTGGCAAGCGCGCTTAGCGAAACAGTGACCCGCGAGCCGGTGAGGACGAGATGATTCGCGATTCCGAGGGCGATCAGCGTGCCGAACGGTGAGAGACGCGCGCGCCGGCGCGCGCTCATTGCGTTCCCCGATCGAGCGCTGTGCACGCGCCTGCCGTCACGAGGCAAGCGGCCGAGTGCCCGTGCGCGCTCATGGCGCGAGGCGCTCGATCGTCCAATCCTTGCCGGTCAAGCGATAGGCGATCCGATCGTGCAGTCGAGAGAGACGCCCCTGCCAGAACTCGAGCGCATGGGGACGGACGCGATAGCCGCCCCAGTCCGGCGGACGCGGAACGTTGTTGGCGTATTCCGACTGTATCGCGGCAAACCGTGCTTCGAGCCATGCCCGATCCGGAATACGCTCGCTCTGCGGCGACGCCCAGGCACCGATCTGCGAGCGTCGCGGCCGTGTCGCAAAATAGGCATCCGACGCGGCCGGTTCGATCCGCTCGACGCGCCCCTCGATCCGTACCTGACGCTCGAGCTCCACCCAGAAGAAGAGCAGTGCCGCTCGCGCCTCGTGCGCGAGCTCCCGTCCCTTGCGGCTTCGATAGTTCGTGAAGAACACGAAGCCATCCGCGTCGACGCCCTTCAGGAGCACGATGCGCGCTGCCGGCGCGCCGTCTTCGCCGACCGTGGCCAAGGTCATCGCCGTGGGTTCAGGCACGCGAGCGGCGAGCGCTTCTTCGAACCACGCCGCGAACTGCCGCAAAGGATCCGGATCGACCGCGCGCTCGCTCAATTCGGCGCGCTGGTATTCGCTTCGGAGCTGCGCAGGATCGGGAGAAGGAGCGGACATCGCGCGAACGGGTCGCCGTATTCTACCGCGCGCCGGCTGACCGCTCGACGCGGCGGGTGCCGGTGCCGTCTAGTACAGGCGGCGCACGCGATAACCTTGTTCGGCGATCAAGGCGAGCAGGCCGCGATCGCCGTACAGGTGCAGCGCGCCGACCGCGACGAAGATGCGCCCTTCGCGCAACGGCAGGAACAGGCGGTGCGCCATCAGCGCCGAGCGGTCATCGATCAGGTGGCGCTTGAGCTCCGCAAGATGAGGCGCGAGCTTCGCATCGCGCCGGCCGGGCTCGCGCAGCAGTACGGCGAGCCCTTCGAGGTCGCGGTCGCGCCACGCACGGAGCGCACGCTCCTGATCGGCCAGTACCGTCTCGCGTCGATCAAGGGCATAGCGCACGAGCGCGACCTGACTTTCGATCGGGATCGCATCGAACGCGGATGCCTGCTCCTCCGGGAGCTCCAGTCCAAGCACGAGCATGTGGCGGGTGCGCGCTTCGCTCACGAGCTGCTGGTCCAGCGCCGGCGTCCCGTCTTCCCCACGCGGCCGCGAGAGGAGCAGCAGGATCGCCCATGGCTTCAATCGCTCGAAGACGGTCGCCGACGGTGCAAGGGTCCCGAGCGCTTCGCGTATGCGATCTACGGTCGCTGCGTCGAAGTCGTCGCTCAGGCGATGGGCGTCGGTGTACTGCGCCTGTTCGAGGAAGGTAGAGGCCTGGGCCTCGCCCAGGACGCTCTCGACCGCGAGACGGCGGGCGTGACCGAAGGCATCGCGCACCGGGCTTGGGAGATCGACTACGCGGGGATCGCTCGAGTGCAGCGTCCCGAACACGTACGACGCTGGCGCGCCGTCGCGCTTGATCTCGAAGAGGAGGCCATGCGTATAGCGCTCGGCCCCGGCGGGGAATGCGAGGAGCGACGCGACCGCGAAAAGCGCCGCGGCGAAGCGCGCTCGCGGGCTTCGCATCGGGTCTCGGCCGTGCGCGCGGCTATTGCGCGAACTTGCGCTCGTAGTCTGTGGTGACGCGCTTCAACGTGCCATCCGCCTTGAGGCTTTCGAGGGCATCGTTGAGCGCCTTGAGCGTCGCCGGGTTCGTCTGCGGGCTGCAAGCCAGGTAGAGCGGAAGCTCGCGCACCGTGTAGACCGGCTTCAGGTCAGTGACGTTGACCGACTTCGCGAGCTCCTTCGCGCCATAGAGACCCGCGACCCACAGGTCGATGTGATCGGCGTCGTCGGCCGGCAGCGAAAGGCGCGGCGGGTTCTGCCGGTCGTCGGGGAGCGCGCGGATATTCGTGACGCCGTTCTCCCTCAGGTACTCCGGCTTCGCGTCGCCGACGACGCCGCCGATGCGATAGGGCTTCAAGTCGACCAGCGACCGGATCGGCGTCTTGAAGGAGGACGGCCCGTAGACGACCCAGACGTTGATCGCGATCGGTCCGACCCACAGGAAGAGCCGCTCGCGATTCTCGAGCCGGGCGGTCGAGAACAGGCACGTTTCCTTCTCGGCCTGCGCTCGAACGTAGGCCCTCTCCCAGGGCAGCACCTCGGTTTTCGCCGGCAACTTCGCACGCTGCGCCATCTCGGCAACGATCTCCGCGCCGCTCCCGACGAGCTTGCCCTTCTCGGTATAGTTGAACGGCGGGTTCTCTTCCGTCAGGAGCGTGAGCGCGATGGCCCGCGGCGCGAATGCGAAAGCGGACAGGGCGACGAGCGCGGCGACGGCGGTCAGAACACGGAATGGGCCCATGGCGTGTTTTAGTCCCGGGATCGGCCCCGGCTTGCCGGCTATTGTCGCTTGTAAGCGCAGGCGACGCCAAGGCCAGTCGCCGAACGGCAGCGTGCGGTCGAAACCGACGAGCGGAGCGTCGGCGTTGATGCAACACGAGGATGCATCGCATCGTGCATTTTCGCTCTCAAAAACGGTTTCGCCATGCGAAAATGCGGTATAGTCGGCGCCGATGAAGCGTCATGCCCGTAGACAGGAGGGCCGCTTCAGAACGCAACGGCTCCAAAGGTCCGCTCGCACAAACCGATCAGGAAGGAGAACTATGGCTACCAAGAAAGCTGCCAAGAAGGCGAAGAAATCCGCCGGGAAGAAGTCGGCGAAGAAGCCGGCCGCCAAGAAGTCCGCGAAGAAGGCACCGATGAAGAAGGCGCCCAAGAAGGCGAAGAAACCCGCCGCCAAACGCAAACCGAACGCTGCGTTCATGAAGGCGATGATGCCGTCGGCGGTGCTCGCCGCGGTCGTAGGCAGCATGCCGCTTCCGCGGACCGAAGTGACGAAGAAGATCTGGGACTACATCAAGAAGAATAAGCTGCAGGACGCGGTCAACAGGCGCCTCATCAATGCCGATGAGAAGCTGCGCGCGGTCTTCGGCGGCAAGAACAAGGTATCGATGTTCGAGATGACAAAGCTCGTCTCGAATCACTTGAAGTAATCGAAGCGCATTTCAAGGGCGCGACGCGCTCACGAACGGCCGGCTGTCATGCCGGCCGTTTTGTTTTGCGAGCTCGGCGGCTCGATACCGGTGTTGGATTCGGCGCGTCTGCCGACGGGACTCAGGCTGGTGAGTCAATTTGTCGCTGCTCGACGCTCATAGCAGAGCACGAAGCACGAGATAACAACACCAGTGCCTGCCATGAGGTCGGCGTCTTCGGAGGCCCACTTCCCCGGCCGGGCGCATCGCGGCGTTCTTTCCTGCGTTCCGACATGGCATCCTGCCGACCTCGCGGCAGCAGTAGCCACGTTCAGCCTCGAAGACATCGAGCTACCGGGTGCCAACTCAGACTGCGCCGTCTAGAGTGCTGCAGGGAACGACGGCTCTACACAACGCGACTACTTCTTCCAGCCGTCCTCGTCTTCGAGGATGCGGATTACCCGCGTGCGCTTGCCGCCTCCATATTTCTCCATCTGCACCAGCACCGGGTAACGCTCCGCCAGGGCGGCGCGGGCGGCGCCTTCGTCGTTGAACACCAGCACCTTGCCATCCGACCCGCGCACGTCGGTCCAGATCCCCGTGTCGTCCTGAACCTCGATCTTGTATTGCATCGGCTTTAAGCCCTGAAGAAAGATGGGGGGTTACCGGCCGGATTGCAGCGCAGCGATGCGGACTTCGATCGGCGGATGCGAGGCGAACAACGCCTGCAGTCCTCCACCACCGGTAATGCCCGCAGCGGCGAGCGACTGTGGCAGCTGGCCCGGCTCCAATCCACCGAGCCGTGCAAGCGCGTTCACCATCGGCCGTGGCGTGCCGAGGAGCTTCGCGCTCCCGGCGTCGGCGCGGAACTCGCGCTGGCGGGAGAACCACGCGACGATCAGGCTCGCGAGGATCCCGAAAACGAACTGGCACACCAGCACCGTAATGAAGTACCCCGGGCCGGTCCCGCGCTCGGTGCGGAATACGGTCTTGTCGACGATCGAGCCGACGACGCGCGACGCGAAGATCACGAAGGTATTCACGACCCCCTGGATCAGCGTCAGCGTGACCATGTCGCCGTTCGCCACGTGCGAGATTTCGTGCCCGAGCACCGCCTCGACCTCTTCCTTGTTCATCGATTGGAGGAGCCCGGTGGAGACGGCGACCAGCGACGAGTTTTTGAAGGCGCCGGTCGCGAAGGCGTTCGGCGCGCCGTCGTAGATGGCCACCTCGGGCATGCCGACGCCTGCCCCGGTCGCGAGCTTGCGCACGGTTTCGACGAGCCACGCCTCCGCCTCGCTTTGCGGCTGCTCGATGACGCGCGCTCCGGTGGTCCACTTCGCCATCCGCTTCGAGATCAGGAGCGAGATGATCGCGCCGCCGAAGCCGAGCACGAGCGAGAAAACGATGAGCGATCCGTACTGGATCCCGGACTCGGAGAGCGTACGGTCGAGCCCAAAGAGCTTGAGGATGATCGACAGGACGAACACCACCGCGAGATTGGTGGCGATGAACAGCACGATGCGCTTCATGACTTGACTCCGATGGCGCCCAAGACGGGCATCGTACCCCGAACGCGGACGCTTCAGAGGCCGGCGTCGGATGCGCCCGGGTGGCGGAGCGATAGTGCCGGGCTGCCGCGAAAGGTTGTTGACAGCCCTAAGCTGGGGGTGCGCCCGAGCGGCTCCAAGAGTCCCGCAGCGTCACCGCGCGGTTGAAGACCGGGTGCCCCGTGCGGTGGTCGGCCAGATCGGCGACAAAATAGCCGTGCCGCTCGAACTGGAAGCGCTCCTCGGGCGAAGCCGCGGCGAGCGCCGGCTCGACGAAGGCGCGGATGACGCGCTTCGACTCCGGGTTCAAGTCATCCAGATAGTTGCGCTCCGCGGCTTCGGGAGCCTCCTCCTCATCCCCGGCGACGACCGTCGGATGATACGTGTCAGGCTCTTCGCGACGCGCCGATCCGCTCTCGATGCCGAGCGGATTGCGCGCGCCGGGGAATGGAACGCGAAACAATCGATCGTACAAGCGCACTTCCGCTTCGACCGCATGCGCGGCGGAAAGCCAGTGGATGTTGCCCTTGACCTTGCGCGCCGCGGCACCCGGCGTGCCGCTGCGGGTATCCGGATCGTACGTGCAGTGGATCACGCTCACGCGGCCGCTCGCATCCTTTTCGAATCCGACACAGCGGACGATGTAGCCGTAGCGAAGCCGCGCTTCCGCGCCGGGTGCGAGTCGGAAATAGCCCGGCGGTGGCGTCTCCATGAAATCGTCGCGCTCGATGAGAAGCTCGCGGGTGAGGGGCAACATGCGCCTTCCCGACTCGGGATGCTGCGGATGATTAGGCGCCTCGGTCTCTTCGACGACGTCTTCCGGAAAGTTGTCGATCACGAGTCTGATCGGATCGAGTACGGCGATCCGGCGCTGCGCGCGTGCGTTCAGATCGTCGCGCATCGCGTCTTCGAGCACGCTCATGTCGATCCACGAATCCGATTTCGACACGCCGATGCGCTCGGCAAAGAGTCGGAAGCCCTCCGGCGTGAAGCCGCGGCGGCGCGCGCCGACCAGCGTCGGCATCCGCGGATCGTCCCAGCCGTCCACGTACCCGTTCTCGACCAGTTCGATCAACCGGCGCTTCGAAAGCACGACATAGGTGAGGTTGAGGCGCGCGAATTCGTATTGCTGCGGCAGTGGGCGCTCGAGCTTCCCGCCATCTGCGAGCTTGTCGATCACCCAGTCGTAGAGCGGCCGGTGGTCCTGGAACTCGAGCGTGCAGATCGAGTGGGTGATCCGCTCGAGCGCATCGGAAATGCAGTGCGTGTAGTCATAGAGCGGGTAGACGCACCACTTGTCGGCGGTCCGGTGATGACGCGTGTGACGGATGCGGTAGATCGCCGGATCGCGCATGTTGATGTTCGGGCTCGCCATGTCGATCTTGAGGCGAAGGATGTGCGCGCCGTCGGGAAATGCGCCGTCGCGCATCCGGCGGAACAGATCGAGATTCTCTTCCACGCTGCGCGTCCGAAAGGGGCTCGCTTCGCCGGGGCGTGTCAGCGTGCCGCGGCGGACGCGCATCTCGTCCGGCGTCTGGCTGTCGACGTAAGCCAGGTCTTGCTCGATCAGCCATTCCGCGAAGGCATAGAGCGCGTCGTAGTAATCGGAGGCGTGGTAGCGATGCGCGCCCCAGTCGTAGCCGAGCCAATGGACCGAGTCGGCGATCGAGGCCTCGTATTCGACGTCTTCCTTGAGCGGGTTGGTGTCGTCGAAGCGCAGATGACAGGTACCGCCGTTCTCGGCGGCGAGCCCGAAGTTGAGGATGATCGACTTCGCGTGGCCGTAGTGCAGGTACCCGTTGGGCTCGGGAGGAAAGCGCGTGACGACGCGCCCGCCATACTTCCCGCTCGTGTTGTCCTCCGCGATGATCGCGCGAAGAAAATTGGGGGCGGGCTGCGGATGCCCCCCGCGCGCGGGCGCGGATGAACGCGGTGCCGACGCCGATTCGTTTTGCGGTGTTCCGGCGATCTTCTGTCGCGGCGCAGCAGTCATTGCATTTTGTTCATGAACAACGCAATCGTGCCTTCATTCTAACCGCGGCACGCTGTGAGCCGCTATTCCACTTTACTAGGGAGAACCCGATCCTGCCCGGAAAACCGCGCCAGTCAACGATTTCCGCGCGGTCGCACGTTGCGCGCGCGCTGCGTTGTCCACAATTCCTGTGGATGATTGTGTGCATATCTTGTAAATTCACACGCTAAGTCGCGCGGCGGATAGTGAAAACATTGCACTGCTCAATTTCGCGGCTAAAAATTTTAGCGTCCAGTCAACGCGTTGCGCTCACCTGCCGGATGGGAGATGCCCCGATTCGACGTGCATGTTTTGCGCGCAGGTTACGCTGCGGTGACAGCAACAACGGATTTTCACGTCCTGGACAAACAACGCACAAGATCCGACGTGTCGAGTCTCGCCGTGATCCGTCGTTCGCCTTGTCCCAGACCCGCGTCGATGCAATGCGCAATCACCGGCGATTCGTCTGATGGTTGAAGCAGCGCGACCCGTGACCGGCTACGCGCCGCCGCCGGTCATCAGCGTATCGGCGCTGCTTGCCTCCGCGCGTTATGCGCTCGAGCGCCATATCGGCCTCGTCTGGGTCGGGGGCGAGATTTCCAACTGCACGCGCGCGGCTTCCGGACACCTGTACTTCAAGCTGAAGGACGCGAACGCGCAGGTGAGCTGCGTGCTGTTTCGCAGCAAGGCGCTTGGCATGCCGTTCGCGCTCAAGGACGGGCTCGCAGTCGAAGTGCGCGCGGTACCGACGATGTACGAGGCGCGCGGCGAGTTTCAGCTCAATGTCGATGCGATCCGGCTCGCGGGCGTCGGCGCACTTTACGAGCGGTTCCTCGTCCTCAAGCAGAAGCTCGAGGCGGCCGGCTGGTTCGCGCCCGAGCGCAAGCGCGCGCTGCCGCGTTACCCGAAGTCCGTCGGTGTCGTCACATCGACCCGCGCCGCGGCGCTCGTCGACGTGGTGACGACCCTCGCGCGACGATGGCCGGCGCTTCGCGTTGTGGTCTATCCCGCGTCGGTCCAGGGCCCGGGCGCCGCGGACGAGCTTGCCGCGGCGATCCGCGTCGCAAACGCACGCGGCGAGGTGGACGCGCTGATCGTTTGCCGTGGTGGCGGGTCGCTCGAGGATCTCTGGGCGTTCAACGAGGAAATCCTGGCGCGGGCGATTTTCGAATCAAGGCTTCCCATCGTCTCGGGTGTGGGACACGAGACGGATTTCACGATCTGCGACTTCGTCGCCGACCTGCGCGCGCCGACGCCGACCGGTGCGGCGATGCTGCTCGCGCCCGATCGCGACGCGCTCGCACACAAGCTCGAGCAATGGACGGCGCGACTCGTGCGCCACGAGCGGCACGCGATCCAGATGAGGCAGCAGCGACTCGACATCGCCTCGCGCCGGCTCGTTCATCCTGCGGCACGACTCGCCGCGCAACGCGAGCGCTTGCGCGCGTGCGCGTCCCGCGCTTCGCTCGCCTGGCAGCAGCGGATTCGTCATGACCGCTCGCGCGTTGCACAGGGCCACGCGCGTCTAGTCCGCGAGCTCCGTGCGCTGCGCCGCGAGCCGGCCGATCTCAAACGTCTCGAGGTGCGCTGGCGGCAGGCTGCGCGCTCGCGGATGACGGCCCTCGCCGAGCGCGTCGAAAGACTCGGGCAGCATCTCAAACACCTCGACCCGCGCGAGGTGCTGACGCGCGGCTATTCGATCGTGACCGCGACGGACGGCCGGATCGTGCAGGATGCTGCCGAAGTCGCGCCGGGCGATGCGGTGGGGCTGACCTTCGCGCACGGCGGTGCAGAGGCGCGGATCACGAAGACACGCGACTAGGGCCTACCCGTCACGCCTCGTCCGGCTCGGGATCGTCGACGGGCGCTGCCGCGCGGCGTCGCGCGATCGCTTCCGCGGGTGCCTGTGCGGCAATCCGCGGCGTCGTGCCGACCACGTCGGCGTTCTGCGCACGGTGCCGAAGCGCGTGGTCGGCGAGCACGAGCGCGAGCATCGCTTCGGCGATCGGCGTCGCGCGGATGCCGACGCAGGGGTCGTGACGTCCGTGGGTGTTGACGGTCACAGGATTGCCGGCCTTGTCGATCGTGTGGCGATCGAGCCGGATCGAAGATGTCGGCTTGACGGCGATCGCGACGACGATGTCCTGCCCGGTGGAGATTCCGCCCAGGATGCCGCCGGCGTGGTTCGAATGAAACCCTTCCGGCGACATCTCGTCGGCGTGCTCGGTGCCGCGCTGCGCGATCGCGCGGAAGCCGGCGCCGATCTCGACCCCTTTCACCGCGTTGATGCCCATCATCGCGGACGCGATGTCCGCATCGAGCTTCCCGTACACCGGCTCGCCCCAGCCGACCGGCACGTTCTGCGCGATCACCTCGATGCGCGCGCCGCAGGAATCGCCGGATTTGCGCAGCGCGTCCATGAAGAGCTCGAGCTCGTCGACGACGGTCGCGTTCGCCACGAAGAATGGATTCTGATCGACGTGCTCGAAGCTCTCGAACGGGATCGCGTTCGGCCCGAGTGCGGTCATGTGGCCGCGAATGACGACGCCGTAGCGCTCGCGCAGCCATTTCTTCGCGATCGCGCCTGCCGCGACGCGCACCGCCGTCTCGCGCGCCGACTGCCGACCGCCGCCGCGGTAGTCGCGGATCCCGTATTTCTGCCAGTAGGTGTAGTCGGCGTGGCCGGGGCGAAACGTCTCCGCGATGTTCGCGTAGTCCCTGCTGCGTTGATCCTGATTGCGGATCAACAGCCCGATCGGCGTTCCCGTCGTGCGCCCCTCGAACACGCCGGAGAGGATCTCGACGGTATCCGGCTCGCGCCGCTGCGAGACGTGCCGCGACGTTCCAGGCTTGCGCCGATCGAGCTCGTGCTGGATGTCGGCTTCGGAAAGCTCGAGTCCCGGCGGACAGCCGTCGACGACGCACCCCATCGCCGGCCCGTGCGATTCGCCGAACGACGTCACGCAGAACAGCGTGCCGAGCGTGTTGCCGGACATTCGATCAGAAGTGCTTCGAAAAGGTCGCGACGACTATAGCACGCGGTTCAATGCGCTTCGCCCGCGTGCGAGAATCGCATACACGATGACATCGACCGCGACCACCATTCCGGATGCTCTCGCCCGCGCGCTCGCCGATGCGCGCGAGGTTGCCGTGCTCACGGGTGCGGGTGTCTCGGCGGAATCCGGCGTTCCGACATTTCGCGATGCGCAAACCGGGTTGTGGGCGCACTTCGACCCGCGCGAGCTTGCAACGCCTTCGGCATTCGAGCGCAATCCGAAGCTGGTGTGGGATTGGTACGCAGTGCGGCGCGAGCGCGCCGCGCACGCGCAACCCAATCCCGCGCACGTCGCCATCGCGGACATCGAGCGAGGTGTCCCGGCGTTCCTGCTGATCACGCAGAACGTCGATGGTCTGCACGCGAGGGCGGGCAGCCGGAAGCTGGTGGAATTGCACGGCAACATCGCGCGCGTGAAATGCTCGCGCGAAGGCACGATCGTCGATACCTGGCGCGCGCCCGACGACGACCTGCCGCCGCGCTGCTCACGCTGCGGCGCGTTTCTGCGGCCGGACGTCGTGTGGTTCGAGGAGATGCTGCCGGCGGACGTGCTTGCGCAAGCCGAAGCGGCGGCACGGCGCTGCGATCTGATGCTGGTCGTCGGAACGTCCGCCGAGGTGTACCCAGCGGCGTCACTGCCGCAGTACGCACGACGCGCCGGCGCGCGCATCGTCGAAGTGAATCCCGAGCGGACTGCGCTCTCGCCATTCGCCGACGATCACCTGCACGGCGCGGCGGGCGCGATACTGCCGGCGCTCGTCAAAGCGGCGTGGCCCGCGGGCCACAGCAAATAGCTACACGCGTCAAAAGACCGTCACTGCACCTCGGCATCAATTCCGTGGTTCGTCGCGCGGTGGCGCGGCGGCTTGCGACGAAGTGTCGAGGCGCTTGGACAATGAGAGCGCCATCAACCCGAGCGCGACGACCGCGAGGAGCAGCGTCCCCCACAATACCCAGCGTTTCCAATCGATCGGCTCCTTGAGCGCTCCGGGGTTCGCAACGGGCGGCAGGTTCGATCCGCGGTTCCCGCGCTCCGGTGCCAGGTCCGCGACGTGCGCAACGCCCGCCGATGCGGGAAGTCCCTTTGCGGCATCGAATCCCGGCACGAGCGTATCGATGCGAAGCGCACCGGGCTGCGCGAGGCGGCTGCCAAACGCGAGGTCGAAAGGCGGCGACCCGCGCGCCGCGAACACGATCTGCGGTGGAAGCCAACCCAGGCGCAGCATGGGTGCACTGCGCTCCGGCAAGCCCGCATTCGGATTGATTCGCACGCGCCAGTAGCGCGCCGCACCGGCGTCGATCGCGAGCGGCGGATTGTCGACATCGGCACCTCGCTCGCGCAGGTGATAGAACACGCCCGCCCCTACTGCGCGCCAGGGCTCGGTCGGCGCGTTGCGCGCGTAGATCTGCGCCGGTGCGATCGTGTTGGATTCCGCAAGCACGAGCGTCACCCGATCAACCGGAAAGCGGCCGCCCGCGTCGTAGACGAAGTCGAGCGGCTTGTCGCCGTCATTGACGCCTGGTACCTCGCGCCAGTCGCGCCTGGATTCGAGTGCGCGCTCGCCGGTTTCGGCGTAGACCTGGGCGAGGTCGACCGCCGGCACACCGTCATCGAACGACAGGCGAAAGTAGCGCGCGCGAAGCGGCGCAAACTCGATGCGATCGCGCGCCAGTCGCCGGTTGTCGAACTCGAGTGCGATGAGCGGTGCTCCCGCCGCAAGTGTCTGCCAGCCGGCGAGGTCGTCGCTCGCTTCGAGGCGCGCGCGCGTGGTCAGGTTCGCGGAAGGCGGCAGCGGCAAGGTTATCGCTGTGATCGGCACGTCGACCTCCGACGCATCGATCAGGTAGCCCGCAAGGCGCTGCGCTTCGACGGGCTGTCCTTCCCGCGTCGTGATGTCGACCTGCATGCCGGACGGCCCCTTGCGCACCGACATCGAGAGATCGCCGAAATCCGGGCGACGCTCTTCGATGCGCAGCGGAAACACCGGCAGCGCGCGCGGCGGCAGTTTCTCCTTAGCCTGCGTCGGCGCCGGCAGATACGCGTAGGGCACAACCTGCCCGTCATGGTTGAAGACACGCAGATCACCTGCGTCGCTGCGCACGGCGCCTTCGTAGACGCTCGGCGGCAGCGCGAGCCGGAAGAACGGACCGGCACCTTCGGTCACGAGCGGGATGCGGTAAGCGAAGTCGCCAGGCGTCTCGGCGCGGGCGGCCGAAATGGATGCGAGCACCAGGATCAACGCAAAGCGGAGTCGTGAATTCACGCGGGTGTCTCCTTGCGCCGCGGAGGAACCGGCGCGAGATACGCAATCAGCAGGATCAACAGGCCGACGCCGATGAAACTCACGATTCGCTCGACGGTGCCGATGTGCGAAAGGTCGACGAGCACGAGCTTGAGGACGACGACGACCAGCAGGCCCGCTCCGGCGAACCAGCCGGCTCTCAGCGCACGGCGGTACGACACGACCATCGCGACCAGCGCGAACGCGGTCCAGAGGAGTGAAAGCGCGGCTTGCGCGACCATCGAGCGCCAGAGCGCGTAACTCGTCCAGCTCACATCACCCCACTGGTGCACAGTTCGCAGCAGCGTCATCGTCAGCCACCACCAGACCACGGCGACGATGAGCGCCCCTAGCGCTTCGCCGCGAATCGCCAAACCCGGATCGAGTGCTTCGTCCCGGATCGCAGCGAACCACAGCACGCACGCGACGATTACGATCGCCTGGGTGACGTCGAGCGGGTTCGCGAGCGGCAGATACCCGAGCGGCGTTGCGCTGCCGTCGCTCGCAACGTTGGCGGTGAGCGACCACAGAAGCAGCGACACGACAACGGGCACGCCGGCGAACGCGAGATACGCCCGCGCATGTCCGCGCACGGGCCAGGTGTTGCGCGCCTGCGGCAGGCTCACGATGGCGAGCACGAGCGCGGGTACGAATCCCCAGCCTGCGGTGCGCCACGCGCTTCCCAGGCCTTCGGACGTCGCGACGCCCGCCACGGCATCGGATGCGATCAGCACGAACAGGCCGAAGGTCAACGCGTGTCCGAGCTCGCGCGCAACGCTGTCGACTGCATCCGTCGAAGACCCGTAATGCTTCAGAAGCCCCAGCATCAGTGCGAGCGCGATGGGCCACGCGACGATGCCGGCGTGCTGCAGCAGATGGGCGGTGACCGGAAACGAATGGAGCAGAGCGAACCCGGCCGCTATCACGAATAGCGCGGGGAACACGGCAAAGGTCGCGAATCTTGCCATCGGCCAGCGCAGGTAGCGTGCGAGCGCAGTGAATCCCACCGCGCTTGCGGCCAAGAACGCGACGCCGACTGCGAGCTGGTCATTGACCGTCACGAAGCGGTCGATTTCGAGCCAACCGCCGCCAAACCACCACAGGGAGCCCCACAGGAAAGCGACCGGCGCGATCCGCCCTTCTTCCACCGAAACGCAGTCGGGATTGCGCCCGTACAGACGGGCCGTGACCAGACCCGCAACGGCGACGATGAGCGCACCGAGAAAGTCGCGGTTGAGAATCGCGTAACGCGGCAGCTCGTGGTCCTCCATCCAGAACTTGGCGCCGAACAGCAGCGCAATACCGGCCGCGAGCTCGAGCAAGAGGCCGAAGGCGCGCGGACCCGCGTGGCGTTCTCTCTGTCCGATGTAGACCATGGCCGCACCCTCGAGCGCCCAGGTCGCCGACGTCCACCGCGCATCGAACGCGAGCGGCACGGCAAGCGTTGCGAACACGATGCCGAGCCCGAGGAATGCCTGGCACATCAGCCGCAACGCGTCGCGCTTGCGCAGGAACAGGAACCAACCGAGTGCCAGGTAGACCGCGGCCGCGCCGACGGCACTGAAAGCGAGGCCGTATTCGAAGTTGCGCACGAGCGCGCTCTGCAGCGCCGCCGCGACGAGCGGTGTACCGAAGACGATCGTCCCGTCGATCGGATGCTGCACTTCGAGCGAGCGGCGGAGCGCGTAGAACACGGCGATGCCGACGTAGAAGAGGAAGAACAGGATGAGGAACGGCTCCGTCGTCGAGAAGTCTTCCGGGCGGTAACGCGTGACGCCCCAGAGCGTGCCGATGATGAACGTGCACGCGAAGCCCAGCAGGTTGAGCACGCGCCACGCCTTGAACCACGCGATCCCGAAAATCGCCGCGTTGAGGAGCGAGTAGTAGGAGAAGAGCATCACGTGATCCCCGCGCGCGGTCGACGTGAGAATCGGCGCCAAGAAACCGCCGAGCACGCCGATCGCAGCCAGTGCGAGCGCATCCTGGCGCACGGCGAGAAACGCGGACAGTGCCGCGATTGTCGCAAGCAGCGTGAACGCCGCCTCGGGCGAGAGCAGTGCATAGAGACGCAGCGCCGCGAATACGGTGAGATAGAGAACCGCGACGCCGCCGCCCTGGAGAATCATCGCGTACGCGAAGCGCCGAAGGCGCAGGACCCACCCGACGACCAGTAACGCGACGCCTCCCGCGGCGACGCCGGCGAGTCGAAGCGAAATCGGAACGTCGATGTGCTGGGCGGCGTACTTGAGCAGCAGGCCTACACCGACCAACAAAACGAGAATGCCGACGCGCGCGAGGGTGTTGCCGCCGGTGATCCACGCCCAGATCGGATTCGGCGCGGGTGGCATCGTCGGCTTCGATGCGCTCGGAACGCCGGGCGCGGACGCGGCGAGCGGGATGTCCGCTTCGGCTGCTGCGGGCGGCGGACTCGACGTCAACGCCGGAGTGCGAAGATAGGCGGGGATGGACTGGGGTATTGGCGGCGTTGCCGCTGCCGGTGCAGCGGGCAGGTCCGGCGTCGACGGCGCGCCCGTTGGGGCAGAAGTCGCCGATGGGACCTCGGCCGGCGCGGTCGCGGGCGCGGTCTCCGGTGGCGGAGTCGTCGCGCCTTCGGTCGGCATATCGGCCGTGATGCTTACTCGCGCGAGTCGGCGCTCGAGTGCGAGCATCCGCTGCTCGACCGTGTACAGGCGCACGAGCATCTGCCGTGTCTGCTCGCTTGCTGCTTCGCTGGTTGCCGCGGAACCCGAATCCGCTCGCGGCGCTTTCATCGCGCGGAGCAGGAAGCCGACGATCAACCCTACGACCGCGAACGCAATGACCGCGAAACCGTCGCGCCCGGCAATCGCGCCCAGCACCGCTCCGATGATGAACCCTGCCAACGGAATCATGCGCGTCCTCCCTGAACGACACGTTCTTGTTTCGCGCCACGCGGCGTGGCGCCAGCGCACCCGCTAAAAACTTCTCTGCGGAGGTGCGAACCGCGCAAGCATTCGTGAGCTCCCATCAGGCTCGACACGCGCGCGTACCGCTGCGGCGCGGGCCGCAGCCTCGACCGCCGCATACCCCCGATTTGCAGCGGTCGCGCTCGCCGCGAACGGCTCGCAATCGAATGTCGCTTTGCGCCTCGCGGTTGCCCCGGACGCGGGGCGCAATACGTTGCGATACACCGCATGAACGATCCAGCCGAGCGCAGCCGCGACGAGCGCACCGCCAGCCAACCGAATCCAGTAGTGTGAATCGCTGCGCATGTAGATCGCTCCTGTGAGAATAGCGGTGGGGCTGACAGACATTGATCGTCGATCGTCGAATCCACTCACTTGACGCTTACCGTGCGTCGCCACGCAAGGCCGCAACTGCCACCTGCAGACGCTCGGGGGTCGCTTCCGCCGGCGGGATCGCGGCTCCGACCACGAGCTCGATACGTGGAAACAGGCCCAGCCAGCCGCCCATCGCGTGCCCGCCGTGCGCGCGCGCGAAGAAGCTCCCCCACAGTCCGCGCAGCGCCATCGGGAACACCGGCACCGGCTCCCGGGTGACGATCTCCTTGACACCGGGGCGGAAGCGGTTCAATTCACCCGTGTCCGTGAGGCGGCCCTCGGGAAAGATGCCGACGATCTCGCCTTCCGCGAGCGCGCGCTCGGCCTCGGCGAAGGCGCGCTCCTTGAGCGCCGCGTCCTCCTTCGCCGGCGCAATCGGGATCGTGCGCATCGTGCGGAAGATGAACGACAGCACCGGCATCTTGAAGATGCGGTGGTCCATCACGAAGCGGATCGGGCGCCTCACGGCGGCGGCGATCACCATCGCGTCGACGTAGCTCACGTGATTGCAGACGACGACGCAAGCGCCTTCCTCCGGGATGTTGTCCAGGCCTTCGGTGCGCACGCGATAGACCGAGTGGATGAGGAGCCAGGCCAGGAATCGCATCAGGAATTCGGGCACGAGCAGGTAGATGTACACCGCGACGGCGGCATTCATGACACCGACGACCAGGAAGAGCTGCGGGATCGAAAGACCCGCTCGCAACAGACCGATCGCAATCCCCGCCGAAACGACGATGAAGAGGGCGTTCAGGATGTTGTTGGAGGCGATGATCCGGGAGCGATGCGTCGGCGCGCTGCGCGTCTGGATCAGCGCGTAAAGCGGAACGATGTAGAAGCCGCCGAAGATGCCGAGCAAGAGCACGTCCGCGAGGACACGCCAGTACCGCCAATAGGTGAGGAACTCGCTGACGCCCATCTCGGAGGTCGCCGAGAGTGTCCGCGTCGCCAGGAACATATCGATCGCGAACAGGGTGAGGCCGATCGAGCCGAAGGGCACGAGCCCGATCTCCACCTTGCGGCCCGACAGCCGCTCGCACAGGAGCGAGCCGACGCCGATGCCGACCGAAAACACGGCGAGGAGCAGCGTGAACACGTGCTCATCGCCGCCCAGCACGTCCTTCGTGAATACCGGCAGCTGCGCGAGGTAGATCGCGCCGTAGAACCAGAACCAGGAGATGCCTAGCATCGAGCGCCAGACGACTATGTTCTCCTGCGCGAGCTTCAGGTTGCGCCACGTTTCGGTGAACGGATTCCAGTTGATCGCAAGCGTCGGCGCGACGGCCGGCGTCAATGGAATCGCGCGGCTCACGAGCCAGCCTGCAACCGCGACCGATACCGCGAGCAGCCCGGCATAGATCGGACCTCCGCCCTTGATCGCGACGACCAGGCCGCCGGCGATCGTGCCGAGCAGGATCGCAACGAAGGTCCCCATCTCGACGAGCCCGTTCCCGCCGACGAGCTCCTCGGTCCGCAGGTGCTGCGGCAGGATCGCGTACTTGATTGGGCCGAACAGCGTCGAGTGCACGCCGAGCAGCGCGAGCGACAGAAACAACAGCCACAGGTTCGCCAGCCAGAAGCCCGCGAGGCCGATCAGCATGATCGCGATCTCGAGCAGCTTGATGAGGCGGATCAGCTTCGACTTCTCGTACTTGTCTGCGAGCTGGCCCGACGTCGCGGAGAAGATCACGAACGGCGCGATGAAGATCGCGCCGATCAGGTTGACCACCGTGCCGGCATCCACTCCCGAGCGTGTCAGGGCGCCGTACGTCACGAACACGACGAACGCGTTCTTCAGGATGTTGTCGTTCGCGGCAGCGAGGAACTGGGTCCAGAAGAACGGTGCGAATCGACGCTGCTTCAGGAGATCGAATTGGTTGGGTGCGTGCATCCTCGGCTTTCCGGCTTCAGGTTTTTGGCTCGTTTTCGAAAAAGCGGCGCGTCGTGAACACGCTGTCGGCGAACCGATGCCCGTTCCACGCCACCGTGCGCTTCAGCACGAAGTCGAACAGCAGCGCATTGTGCTCGCGAATGGCCGCGAGCGGGGCGACGTCCGACGGGTCGATCAACTCGCGGCGTGCAAGACCGTCCAGCGACACCACCGGCACCACACCTGGCAACGGATAGTCGGAGCCGTTCAGGAGTCGCGGGTGCCAGTCGGTTCGCTCGAGAATTTGCGAAAGCACCGACATGCGATTCGCTTGCACGGTCGCGGAGACATCTGCGAACAGATGATCATGGTAGTCGTTGCTCTCCATCAGCCGCGCGAACAGCTCGAAGTTCGGCACCGGTGGTCCGTCGGCTCCGCGGTCAAGGTCGCGGCCGATACCGAGCGATGCGCAGTGAGCGACGATGACGATGACGCCGAGATCGAGCGGCCGTCTGAGCTTGAGCGGGTTGCCCAGCGACTCATCCTGTCCGCGGACGGCGCGCTCGTCGCCGCCGTGGGTCAGCAGCGGGATACGCAGCGCGGCAAGTCTGCGATAGAACGCGTCGCAGCGCGGTGACGCCGGATCGATGTTCTGTGCCGAGGGCAGCCACTTGATCGCACGCGCGCCGTGCCCATGGGCGAACTCGAGGCGCACGAGGGCGTCCGGATCGTATGGATGGATCGAGGCCGCCCACTCGAAATGATGCGTATTCGATGCCGCGACTTCGGATGCGTACTGATCCGGCACGTAGAAGGTCGAACGATCGGGCATCGGTTGCCCTTGCTCGTCGCGCGCCCAGTCGAATGCGAGCAGTATCGTTTTGAATCCCGCGGGCATCCGCTCGCAGAGGTCCGCGAGCCGGGACACGACGCCGGCGTCGATGCCGTCGTCCGGATTGCGCAAGCAAGCCGCGTTCATGTAGAACCGGTGCTGCGCGTACAAGCCTGGAGCGAGCAGCGAGCGCATGCGGGGGTTGAGCCAGAGGCCGCGCCCCGAATCGCCGTTGCCGAAGAGGTGGCAATGCACGTCCCACACATCCTCGACCGCGAGACCTTGCCAGGCGCGCGTTACGAGCGGATGCCGGTGAAGGGCGTCGGGAAGTTCGTCCAGGCAGGCATTGCGGATGCCACGACGAAAGTCGAGGTCGCAGCCAGCGACCGCGAGCGCGCTCGCCATGCAGCAGGTGCGAAGAAAGCGGCGGCGGTTCATCGCCGCGCCACGCGTCGCCGCAACGCACCCCCACGACCTGCCGCGCGAGACTCGCGACACCGGTGTCACTTCTTGAGAAAGCCGATCGTCCACCATGCGATCCATAGCAGTGCGCCGGCGATCGTGCACGTGCCTGCAAATACCGCCGATCCAAAGAGGAGGATCACTTGTCCGGTCGAGTCGTAGCCGCCGAAGCCGATTGAGCCGGTCAGCAGCAGCGCCGCGAGCGCGAAGGGGACGAGCCACGGGCCACAGATCATGCCCAACGCAAAATTTCTCATTGGAACTCCTTCTCTATCCGGAATCTTCGCGCAGCTGAGCAACAGGCGCGAGATCTCCCACCGAACGGAAACCAGCCCCCACATTCCAACTCAACGACGTCTTGGGTCATGGACGTCGTGGAACCGGAGCATCGCTCCGAGTTCCTCCTCGCGTTCTGCATCGAATCCACACTTCCCGTTCCATGATTTCGGGTTTTCCCAAGTTCCAAAGAGCATGTCCCACCAGACAATATCGCTGTAGTTGTTGCAATGCCGCCTATACTCATGATGCACGCGGTGCATTTCCGGTCGCTGAAATACATATCCGACCCATTGCGGCGTCCGGCAGTTGGTGTGGTAGAAGAACTCGCCGAGCGCCGTGAACAGCGTGTACCACGCCCCCGCCTCCGGAGTGAGTCCAAGAATCGGGTATATCAGGATTGCGCCAATGACCGAATTGACGATCATCTCCAGCGGATGTTTGTAGAAAGAGGTGACTACTTCGAGGCGCTGAGCGCTGTGATGGATTTGATGGAAGTGTCGCCACAACGAATCATTTTCGTGACGCCAGCGATGCCACCAGTAGAAAACGAAGGTGGCCACGAAATAGGCCCCGAAGCCGGCGACCGGTGCCGGCAGCTGAGTTGACAGCGAAAGCATCGACGCGCAGGCCACCCAGCGGTCCCAGGTCAGGCCTGCGAGCACTACCACAGCAAGCTGGACGGCGTTGATCGAAACTACTCTCACAGGCCAGGAGCGAACTCGAGGCAAGAGCCATCCGGGCACCGTGCGCTCCAACACGAGACACGACAGGAATGCAAAAAGGATCCAGTACAGCATGGGCATTCCTCCTGCTCGGCCGTTCTGCTTAAGAGCGCGTCTCCGGAAACTCGGCGTTCAGATAGATCCGCACGGCATCGAGCGCGTCACGGACCGTCTTCGGATCCGGCCAGTAGTGCATTTCCTTGCCGACCTTCGCGCACTTGAGGACGCCCGACTCGCGCATCACGCGCAGGTGGTGAGCGATCGCCGATCGCGAGAGCGGCGACGCCGCGACGATCTCCCCGATCGACAGCCGCTCGCCCGCCTTGAACATCAGCACGATCCGCTGCCGGTGGGGATCGCCCAATGCGGTGAAGATCCGGGCGGTGTGCCGCCAGCCGCGGGGCAGCGCTCTCAAATACGAGGCACGCATCGACTCGCTCCTTCGGGGCCGGTCGGCAGCTGCGATTGCGTTAGACCGATCGGTCGCAATATGCAACTGGTGATGTGACTAAATAACTAGTTATGTTGTTACATAGTCTACGCCGCCCAACGGGACTGTCAAGCCGCCGCTCGTCGGTTGCCGGCAACCGCACAGGCCGAAATCGCTTCCCGTTCCAAGGGGCCTCCCGCCGACGCGAGCGGAGCGGGCGGATTCGCTCTACGGGACACGAGCGATGTGCTAGCGAGCCGTCGATGCGGACGATCCGCTAGAATTTCGCCATTCGCGACTTGGCGTCGCGGCGACCTCCAGCGTTTCCCGTGCAGCCTTACCTCGACTTCATGCGCCACGTGCGCGATCACGGCGATCGCAAGGCCGATCGCACCGGCACGGGAACGCGGTCGGTGTTCGGTTACCAGATGCGCTTTGATCTGAGACGCGGCTTTCCGCTGCTCACGACCAAGAAGGTGCACACCAAGTCGATCGTCTACGAGCTTCTGTGGTTCCTGCGCGGCGAGACCAACGTGCGCTCGTTGCAGGCGAACGGCGTGACGATCTGGGACGAGTGGGCCGACGCCAACGGCGAACTCGGACCGATCTATGGCTACCAGTGGCGGAGCTGGCCGGGGCCGGACGGCCGTCACATCGACCAGATCTCGAACGTGCTCGCGGAAATCCGCCGCAACCCCGATTCACGCCGGCTGATCGTCTCGGCATGGAACGTCGGGGACCTGCCGCGCATGAAGCTGCCGCCGTGCCACTTGCTGTTCCAGTTCTACGTGGCCAACGGCCGGCTCTCGTGTCAGCTGTACCAGCGAAGCTGCGATATCTTCCTCGGCGTCCCGTTCAACATCGCCTCGTACGCCCTGCTCACGCACATGGTCGCCCAGCAATGCGATCTCGACGTCGGCGATTTCGTGTGGGTGGGTGGCGATTGCCACCTGTATCTGAATCACCTCGAGCAGGTCGAGACGCAGCTTGCGCGCGCGCCTCGGCCGCTGCCGCGACTGGTCATCCGGCGCCGTCCTGCGACGTTGTTCGACTACGGGTTCGAGGATTTCGAATTCGTGGGCTACGAACCGCATCCGGCGATCAAGGCCGCGGTCGCTGTCTGACCGGCGAGCGTCGGACCCCGCGTCCGGTCCCTGCGCTTTCGCGCTATCCTGCCCGGCGATGAGAGTGCGCGCCCCGCCGACGCCATGGCCGTCGGTCGCCCAAGCTTCGGCGCCCGTGCCGGCGCTGTTCTCCGTCGTATCGCTGCAGAACGTCGACCTCGTGCTGTCGATCGTGCTGTCGCTCGCGGCGGTCGCCGTCGTCGGTGCGCTCGCGGTCGCATTCCGGCGCGAGCTGCGCAACGACACGATCATCATCTCACCGATCGCCGTGCCACGCGATCTGGGCGAGCGGGGCTACCAGCCTCAGGTGGTCGCGGCGCGACTGCTCGACGCGTATCGCGATCTGCATGCGGAGTCGGGAACGCAGTTCCATCAGCGCGTCGCGCAGCGCGCCGAAGGCGTGCCCGATGTCCAGCTTCCCGGCGGCCGCACCTCGATGCGCGGGATCGTTCGGTATCTGCGCCATCTCTTCGGCCGGCCCGCCGCCGAGATCGAGGGTGAAGTCACGCGCGAGGGTGATGGCTATACGATGCGTCTGCGCTACGGCGGCGTGCGCATCGAGCCGGTCGAGCGCGATCGTGTCCCGAACGCCGACATCGCGAGCGTGCTCCGCTCCGGCGCCGCCGATCTGATGCTCGTGACCGATCCCGGAACCCTCGGCCAGCGGCTCATGCAGCAGGAACGGCCCAGCGGGCGCTACCCGCTCGCGGAGCGCGTCTTCGAGCGCGCCGTCCACAGCAACGTGACACTGGACCGCGTTCGCGGGTATCTCGGTCTCGCACGGATCCGCGAAGCCCAGGAGCGTTTTGCGGAAGCCGAGGTTCTCTTCAAAAAGGCGATCGCGGAGCCGGCGGCGACGGCGATGGCCATTCACGGCTACCTGCTACTGCTGCTGAAGCTTGGACGAATCGACGACGCGGTCGCCGAAGCAACACGGTACGCGAGAGAAGCGCGCACCGATGCACAGCGCACGGCCGCCGCCGTCGGCCTGATCGACGTGCGCAAGAACGCCGAAGCACTCGAGCTCATCGATCGTCTGGTCGCGAAGCATCCGCGCGACGGCCAGCTCCACCTACTGCGTGGTCGCGCGCTCGCCGGCCTCCATCGCTGGCGCGCCGCGGTCACTGCGATCGAGCGCGCGACCACGCTCGAGCCGTCGGTTTTCAACTGGCGACAATATCTGGCGTGGGCGCTCGCGCAGGCCAACCGCCCCGAGGAAGGCATCGCGATCGCAAGACCGATCGCGCAACTGCATAACGGCGACGAGTGGGGCCAGTTCTGCCTCGGCATCGCGGAGCTGGAAGCGGGCCATCTGGATGTCGCGCTGGACGCACTCGCGACCGCGCACCGGGCGTCGCCTTCGCGCGCAAGCTACGCCTGCCAGTATGCGCGTGCGCTGGTGATGGATGGCCGCCCCGCCGACGCGCTCGACGTGATGAGTCCGATCGTGCGCCACCCCGCGATGTCGCCGCGCCGAGGATGGGCGGAGGGGCTCGCGCTGCAAGCTCTCGGGCGAAACGAAGACGCGCTCGCCGTTTTCGAGGAATCGGCAAACGCGGATGCGAACGATCCTCTGCCCCGGAGTGCCGCCGCGGACCTTCTCGCGCGTCTGGGTCGTACGACCGAAGCCCAGGCGAAAGCGTCGGAAGCGCAAGCGTTAACCGAACGCAACTTCGCCTTCGCTTAGCGCCGGATCACGCTGCCCGACGGGGCTGCGGAGTGGCGAAGCCACGTCAATCGTTGGGGCGCGGGATCCGGAAACGCTGGGACAGCACTCGCGACCACGACGCGAGTGTTCGCCCGTACGCGGAAGACCGACCCACGAGCGGGCCGGCTTTCCGCGCAAGGAGAACGCCGTTACGGCAATTCGTTGATCAGCCCGGTGACGTTTGGCGAGCCAAGGCCCGTCGGGATGTCGTAAAGCGGGCTGGCGTCAAATCCCGGACCGAAGAACTTGTTGTTCCCGATGGTCACGTCGTGGAACGCGGCGGCATACTTCGCGGGATTGGACGCGATGGCGTAGAGCGCCGGGTTGAAGTACCCCTGCGTCGTTCCCTTCGCCTCGTTGATGAGCGCCGTGATCGCCGCCCACTGCGGCGACCCTGCGCTCGTGCCGCCGAAGAAATAGAGGCCGTTTTGCGCCGGATCCGAGAAGAATCCGAGGTAGACGAGAACCCCGGTGTAGACGCCAGCGTTGTAACTCACGTCCGAGACGACGCGCGTGGCCAGCCCCGTGAACGGCTGCTGGAACGAGGGCGCTGCAAACTGCGTGCTCGGTGCGCCGCCGGTCGCGCCGAAAATCCCGGCCGTGCAGCCGAAGGGGCAGAGGCTCGGATCGCCGTCGTTCCAAACCGTCTCGCCGAGGTAGGTCCCGAAGTCATCCATGTAGAGATCGGTGCCGCCGACCGAGGTCACAAGGGGATCCGAAGCCGGATACGAAGCATTGGCGAAGGGCAATCCGAAGCTCGCGCCGTCGTCGCCTGCGGAAGCAAACACCGTGATGCCTGCCGCCTGCGCAGCGATGTAGTTGTCGTGCGCCTGCGCGATCTGGGTGTTATTCGCGTTGCCGTGCCCGCGGATCGCGCCTTCGTTCGCGCCGAACGACAGTGACATCACCTGGCCGAGACGGTTGTCGATCGCGTAGCGCTGCGCGTTGTTCAGCACGTTGCCGCCGTTGTTGGCGGCGATCACGAGGACAATCTTGGCCTCCGGCGCGATCGCATGCGCCCACTGCACGTCGAGACTGGTCTCGGCGGCCCAGCTCACTTCGTTGTGATGCTGCATCGGGTTGAACGTCGGCTTCCCGCCGGGATATACGATCGTGAGGTCGGCCGGTGGCAGGCCGAAGAACGCACTGAAGATCGCGAGATCCTCACGCACGGTCGGGCTGCCGTACGCATCGACGATGACGATGGTCTGTCCCTTGCCGGTCAAGGCAGGCGGAATGTTGTACGCCGTGCGCATCAGCTGCGGCGTGTAGCAGGCGAGGCCGAACGCGGCGACGCACTGGGACGGCGTCGGGAACGCCTGCGGGAGGCCCGCCACACTCGACACGTACATCCGGTGCGGCGGATCGGTGTTGTAGACGAAATCGTCGGCTGCTGCGATCGAAGCGAAGCTGCTTGCCAGAATACCGAACGCCAGGATCGCCAGCGTCTTCAATCCGGCCGCGCGGCGCGATACACCGCGCAAAGAGGCATGGATGATCATCGAATGTCTCCAGAGGAACGTCGAGGGTGAACCGCTCCCGGGCCCGGGCGAGCGGGCGTACATCATAGGCCAAATGCCCATTTTGATGTACCGTACAAAATCCCGAAGGGCCAAAAAAAAGCCCGCCGGGAGGAAGTGAGCGGGCAAGGGGGATTCCGATGACCGGAGCGTTAACCTCGCCCGGAGAGGTTGCCGGGAAATTGCAGGCGCCCGGCGGCGCCAAAGAATAAAGGGGCTTCAGCTAGATGATGCTGCGCGCGGCGGTGACCCGTTCGGCCAGTTGCTCCAACGCGGCGCGCTCTTCGCTCGTTTCGTCGCGGGATGCGGTCTCGACATCGGACGCGCTCCCGTACTGGCTCACCAGCCAGTGATGTGCAAACTCGGGAGCAAACGTCTCCATGACCCGTCCCTCTCTCCAAACCTCGCCACGAAACCGCCTCGCCAGTAGCAAAGCAAGCGATATGCCAACGGTGTGTCGATGATGAGGGCATGCGACTTACGCCATGCTTCGCATGATCAGCGGTGTGTTTCGGCACATAGGTTGCAGTCGCGGGAAGCAGGGTGAGCGACCGCTTTGTCGGTGTTCGACGACGGGATGTGTTGCGCTGCAGTTACCGCCATGAAAACAAAGGAGAAAGGCTGTCGCCCCATGACGACAGAGATGCCGACGTCATCATGAGGTTATTGGCATAAGTGGTCGCTAACTCTTCCCCTCCTTGAACATGGCGGGCTCCAGGCGATGGCGCTGCAGCAGCTTGTAGAACTCGGTGCGATTGCGTTTCGCCATCTGTGCCGCCTGCGTTACGTTGCCGCCGGTGATCTTGAGCAGGCGCACGAGATAGTCGCGCTCGAAGGTCTTGCGGGCTTCCTCGAACGGAATCAACGCCGCCGCAT